>ERZ827108.516-NODE-516-length-64713-cov-7.949333_pt1 | contig 64713 bp, 78 predicted proteins | sample MGYA00519921_ERZ827108 | MGnify/ENA primary metagenome ERZ827108 (study PRJEB31778, sample SAMEA3449258) | human gut metagenome | biome: human gut; feature: human-associated habitat; material: faeces | place: United Kingdom | collected 2010/2012 ... | reverse complement strand
CGCCAAGAGTCCGTCAACCTCAACGTAGCTGCTTTCACTCTCGGCTATCTCAATCAGACTAAAGAGGTGTCTGAGACTTCCGACTATAAGACCACCGAGAATTATATCCGCTTCCACAAACATCAGCTTGAAATCAAAGCGAGCGGAGAACCGGATGCAATCACACTCGCCCAGAACGCTACAATCTCGGCTCTCTCCACAATCATAGACCTCTACCTCGATAAATAAAGTCAAACCAATAACCCTTTCAACAATGGACCAGAACACAGCCTATCAGTACAAGGCAATCAATGAGGACTCTTACAATAGCCTCGCCGCCTATGCAGTGACAACTCATGCAACCGTAACCCTCCACCCCGGACTCCTTACCATCGTAATCTCCAGCAACGCCACCAACGAGGTTGGCGAGTTTATCGACAGCGAGGGTCTTGATTTCCACATCAACCCGATAGAGGTGCATGACGAGAACCTCGGCGAGGTGATCGATAACGAGACCACCGATGCTGACACCCTCCGCAAAATCATCTACCGCATGATGGGGCAACGTGAGGCGATGGAGGAACAGCACAAAAGCATCCTCGATGAAATCACCGCCCAACGTGATGAAGCTCAGAAAGGCCGAGACAATTACAGCAGGTGGTATTCAGAAGAGGCCGCTCATAACAATAGAGTCAAAAGCAAAGTCCAAGCGATTGCAGTTCTGATAAACTCAATCTTCCCCGAGAAGTAACCACCGCCAAAGTCAAACCAACCATAAAGGCCGCTCAAGAGTGAGCAGATGGCCCAGGGGCAAGAGAGCCCCGACCCCGAAAGGGGTTTCAATCGGGAAAGTAGCTCAGTGGTAGAGCAATGGTGCGCACCGTTTGACCGAGCAGTCAGAGTCGCAGGTTCGAGTCCTGTCTTTCCCTCCAACAAAGAAGAGTACCTTGACAAGTCTGGAATTTCCGCTGACACGGCCGGACGGGAGACCGCCGGAACATCAGCGATGAGTAGTAGCCGATAAAGAAGCAGTTAAGTATGCCGAGAGGTGAAAGACACTTTGAGACGGGTCGGTGCTACGATAAGAAAGAACCATCCGAGCTTATGCCGAAAAATGACGGATGGCGGGTTGAGTCGTGTCCGCCCGTGGTAAATGGACCGGTATTAACCGAAATCAATAAGCACGTCTGAAAACCGAACTCAATACGTAGCATACCTTATGACCGTCTGAAAATGGTTGACGGGTGAGACAAGGATAGGAACGTGTATGATTATAAATCGAACGGTGTAGCTCAGTAGGTAGAGCGGTCTGCAAACAGATGCGTCGGCGGTTCGAGTCCGCTCATCGTTCCCAACTCAAATTAATTACCAATATGGAAAAGACAATTAAAATAGCCACTCTCGGCATAGCAGAAGAGCTTAGAAATATGGAGATAGGTGACGTTGTTCAGTTTCCTGTCCCCAAGTACAACTACAACTCAATCCGCACCTCTCCCGGCACCACCCTTGTTGCCGAGACAATGGAGGGGCGCAAGTGGAAAACCAAAAAGGACATTGACAACAGGTGTGTCCTTGTTACCAGAACCGCATAGCCTATGGCAAGATGTCTTATAACTTCAGTCAATACCGCCGAAATCATGCTGGAGAATATCTTTCGTGTCATGGAGCGAGAGACATTCTGCAAAGATACGGCCGCGAAAATCGTAGGCGGCGTAAAGAAGTTGGAAAACTTGATTGCCGCCGGCGAAATCGACGCTGAGAAGGGATGCAACGCCCAGAACAGCAAATGGAGGTGCAATGCCGCCCAAGTTCTGCGACATTGCCGGAATATGAGAAACAAATGAGCTTACCACATAGTAGCCCGTGAGGGTGATTGAGACAATATTAATCCGATTGCCTTGAGTGCCCGTGAGGGTCGTGGCATCATCTTTAATCAACTTCCCGATAGCCGAGCGGGTAATCTCGGCCACTTGGAGGCGAACAGTGAGGAAAGTCCGCTCACGTAGCGAGTGCCCGCAAGGTATAAGAGTACCACACTCGTACCTGCCGACGGTTGCAGGGTCGTACCTGCCGCCTCCACACCCTATTAGAATAATATCATTAGCGCCGGACGGTCTGTGAAGATAGTCCGGATTTTTACATGAGAGACTGGCACTCGGTGAGTGCTCCCCAGGGTTGACCGGGCGTAGGTAAATAATAGTGGCCACTAAATAGCCTACAAGGTGGTTCGACTCCACCTCTCTCAACTACATCATCAAACACATCATCAAAATGGATAAGCCTACAATTTCCAAGCGCATCAGCGCCGGAACTCGCGTCTATTACATCGACGCGCACACTGACTCCAAAGGTCAGCATTATATCTCTATTTCGGAAATTCCTACCGACAGATCGCCCGGCAAGAAGAAACGCCAGCGTATCTTCCTCCACTCCGAGAATATCGAGAAGTTCGCCCAGGCATTTGCAGAGGTAGCAAACCACATAAAGAATGACTCTCAAAGATGACCCGATTGTTTTACTCGGCTGGAGTTGCCCGTATTGTGGTGCTCCAACTAAACTCGTTGACGATACGGAAATCTACGGGCGGTCATACGGCTCCAAGTGCTATGTCTGCAAACCGTGCGGCGCATGGGTCGGATGTCATAAGAACTCAGACAAAGCACTCGGCAGAGTAGCCAATAAGGAACTGCGAGAACTGAAACATCAGGCGCACGAGGCTTTCGATCCCCTTTGGAAAGAAGGCTACCTACCACGGACAGCAGCCTATGAGGTGTTGTCTGTTGCTTTCGGACTCCCGGCAGAGCAAACCCACATAGGAATGTTTGATGAGGAAATGTGTCGGAAAGTAATCTCACTGTCAAACATAATTCTTAAATACATCAAGAGCGATGGCTAAACAAATTACATACGGCAAATTCCTACTCATAGAATGTACCGCCGGGGAACTGATGAACGCAGTCGGCTCCGACCTCTGCATCTGTGATTGGTGTGGCAAACCATTCTTACCCTCCGATAAGGGTGTTTATATAGCAGTTCTCAATCATTGGTATTGTTGGAACTGCTTTTATGACTGGTATGCAAATGCCAAGTGGTATCCCGAAGATGCAGATTACGAGCGCAGGAACTTTGAGTTCTATGCACCCCGGTTCGGAATCAAATGTCAGTAAATGTTAAGGTGTAAAAATGGCGGGCAATCCGTTTGTGTAACTCGCTAAAAATGACTAACTTTACTGTATATCAGAAACAATGATATTATAAGTCAAACCAATAAAACCCTACCTATATGGCAAAGGAAAAACAAGCTGAACAGGCCCAAGATGTCAACGAGGTTCAGAAGACAGCAGAGGAGCAAGCTAAGGCTATCCTCGACAACAACCTCCGCTTCTACTTGCAAGGATGCGAGGTTCCGGCAGACGCGCTCAAAGAGATTAAAGCCGGAAGACTCAAAGGTATGTCGGATGTAAATCCGATGTGGCGAATGAAACGGATGACCGAGATTTTCGGTCCTATCGGTTTCGGATGGAAATATGAAATCGTCAAGCAGTGGACCGAGACCTACGGCGACGAGGTGAAATGCTTCTGCATTGTCAATCTCTATGTTCGCGATCCCGAAACAAAAGAATGGAGCGACGCCATTCCCGGCTCCGGAGGCTCTGCCATCGTTTCCGTTGAGCGCAACGGAAAATATGTGAACGATGAGGGCTACAAGATGGCTCTTACCGACGCTCTCTCAATCGCCATGAAACCCCTCGGAATTGGCGGCAACATCTGGTATGGTCCCAAAGCAAAAGGTCATAATGAGAGCAAGTATGAGGCATCCACAAGAGAAAATGCCGACCAGTCTCAGCAGAGACAAGGAACTTTAGCAGAGGCGTTCACCGGCGCACAACTCACACAAGCCATTCAGGAAATGAACGCCACCACTACCGAAGCCGAGTTTCAGGCTTGTTGGCAGAAATGGGCGAAGGAATGCCCGGCGTTGACAAGCAATGGCACTGACTTCTACAAAACAGCGTGCGCGAAAATCAACTCTATCAAAAATCCCACCGCAAAATGATGAAGTTCAAAGAATCTCCTGTAATCTTCGATGAAGATAGCCACAGCTATCAACTCGACGGCAAGAGATTGCTCGGCATCACGGGTCTTATACACTCAATCCTCGGATTGGGTGTATATCCCGATGCGAGTGAGCACGTCAAAGATTATATCATTCCGAGAGCCGGGAGCCGTGGCACCGCCGTTCACCACGCAATTCAGACCTACGACCAAATCGGTATGAAGCAGACTACTCAAATAGTCCATACTCGCTACGGTTGCCGTGAACGAGATAACATTTCCTATGTTGATGAGACTTGGGATGTAAGCACCGAACTTGAGGCGTATATCCGGCACCTCAACGGATTCAAGCCTCTTGCCAATGAGTTGACCGTCTCCGACAATGTGCGGTATGCCTCACAAATTGACAATGTGTGGCAGTATGAGAAAACGGGCGGTATATGGCTTGTCGATACCAAGACCAACAACATCAAACTATATCCGTTGTGTGGCTACTACAACGCCAATTATTTCAATAGTGGCGAGGATGCTCTCAAAGAGTATCTTTCGTGGCAGCTCTCCATCTATGCCGAGTTGTTTGAGGCAGAGAACCCCGGATTAAAGGTTGAGGGGTTAGCCTGCAACTGGCTCCGGCAAGACAACGCGGCATTTTGGGTGATTGAACGCAAACCGTCTGAGTTGGTGAAAGAACTCCTCAACACCGTCTATTTATTTGGAGATAACGGCCCGGTCTATTTCCACCCGAATCTATCGGTCTTTGGAATCGGTGAGAGCCGTGCCAAAGAGGAAACAGAGTTGGCACCCATCATTCCGCCGGAAATGATAGACCATTTTGCCACGTTGCTCAAAACCTACAATAAAGCGAAAGCGGCGGTTGAAGAGGCCAAGGAAACCATACAGACCTTGATGAAGTCTAACAACATCAAGTCTTATGACTTCGGGCCATTCTCCGCCACCATCGCAGCCGACAGCGAGACCACAACATTTGATTCTAAGCGGTTCAAGACGGATCACGCAGAACTTTACACACAATATACCACCCGGAAACCTAAAAAGGGCGGTTTCACAATAAAACTCAAAGACAATGATTAAATTTTCAGCAACTAACGCCCTGGTTCACTCGGTTACTCCGGTGATAGAGATTGAGTCCAGATCCGGCGGTCAGCCGTTCTGCAAGCGAGAGCTTATCATCGATGATTCGTGGGATAAAGATGGAAAGCACTATTCCAACTTCATTCTGATCGAGTTCACCGGCGATAAGATGAACCAACTTGACGGTATCTATCCCGGTCAACGTGTGAATATAGACGGTCTGCTGAGTGGCCGAGAGTACAACAACCGAATCTACAACACCGTCAAAGGTTCCTCGGTTACACCGTATCAGGCACAACAGCAGTATGCGCCCGCTCCGGCACCGATGCCCGGCGGATACCCTCCGCAACCGCAGTATCAGCAAGCCCCCGGCTATCAGGCCGCGCCTATGCCCGGCGGTTATCCTCAACAGCCTGCCGCTCCTGCTTATCCACAGCAACCTCAACAGTATGCACCACAACCCGCGCCGGCGGCCGCGCCCGTGGCGGCTCCGGCACAGCAGCCATACAGTCAACCATCCTCGCCGGGTGTGAATGACCTACCGTTTCCCCACTGATGGAAGCCAATCTCACCAAACGTAACGGAGTAGTGACAATGGATAAGACTTTTGACCTTATGTGTTCACTACTCCGTAACGGAGAATATGTGGTCAAGATAGTACGAAAGACTCAACCTCGTACCATATCCCAGAACTCATTGATGTGGATGTGGTACAAGTGTATGGAAGAGGCTACGGGAACTCCCAAAGAGGACTTTCACGACTACTATAAAGCCAAGTATCTGAGCCGTGATGTCGTTGTAGGCAAGCGGTGGTATCGGGTGCCAGGTAGTACGACAGACCTCAACACCTTGCAGATGACAAACTATCTTGAAAAAGTCAAAGCAGATGCCGCCACTGAATTTGGCATTATGCTTCCACTCCCGGAAGATAGGAACTATCAAGCGTTCATATCAGAATACAGAATAAGATAACACGTCGGACGGTCTTAATGACCGCCCGGCTTTTTTATTAACAATTTCAAAAAAATGGAAACCTCAGACATCCGAATTAAAAAAAGCCAAACTGAGTAAGGGAGGCTGTATCGAGGCATCCTACATTGATGCCGATGGCAACGAGATTACCCTCAAAGGTAAGAACAAATGCCACAATGACCTCAAGGTTGCACTCGCCGCTCTGGTCCCATACTTTGCCGACCTTACCGAGCAGAAGGAGGCAGACCTCATCGACTGGAGCAACCTTGAAAGTGCCGAGAATGTTGACCTCCTCCGCAAGCTCGATGTAACGGGTCTCAGCATCGGTGGTGATGATAACAACCGCATCATCACCATGACCGGCAGACGAACCCTCATCACTTCACGGATTCTCAACCTCAACGCTCCCGGCGTGGAGATGGAATCCGAGACATTTGAGTGGGAACACATCGATGAGTTCGACTTGGCGGTGCAAAACCTCATCTATGAGGTCAAGGAGTATATCGTAAACCGCAAGTGGGAGGTAGTTCAGGCTACTCTCTTTGATGGAGATCCCGATGACCCCTTTGCCGGAGCCGAGCCAACAAATGACGCTCCCCCTGTTGAACAGCCTGCCGAAAATGTAGCGTAAGAATGAAACCAATATATATTACCGAAACGCCCAACACTTTCCGCCTCTCCTTTGACTACCACAAAGACCTCGTCTCGACCATTAAGCGTGTGCCGAGCAGTCCGAGATGGGATGCCCAGGAGAAGGAGTGGATCGTGAAAAAGGAAAGTATCTGCTATCCTCCCGGGCGTGATGCTCGGTGGTATGTAGAGGCTTTCGCTCAATGGGCAGTTGCCAAACGCTTTTGTTCTAACATCTCAAGGCGTAGCGAGACCCACGATGTAGTGTATGAGATTCCGCCGATGAAAAACTTCTCCGGCGAACATTATATGCTGCTCAATCCATACGAGTATCAGTTGGAGGGTGTGCGCTACGCCTTGGATCATCAGCGTTGCATCTTCGGAGACCAGCCCGGCTTGGGCAAGACTCTTCAGGCGATATGCTCTGTTGTCAAAGCGCACAAGGAGGCTAATATCTATGGCGACACATTCCCGGTCCTGGTTATATGTCCTGCGGCTCTCAAAGTCAATTGGCAACGAGAGTTCAAGAAGTTTGCCGGAATCAATGCCGTTATCCTCGATGACAAGAACCGCGACAGTTGGGAGAGACTTTATGAGTTGAGGCGAGGTGACGGAGACCCCTATGCTCCGGTGTTCATCACCAACTATGAGAGCCTTAAAAAGTTCTTTGTTGTTGATGTCAAAGACCACGCCCGAATGACCCTCCGCTCCATCGTGTTTGATGATCGCATCAAGCTGTTCAAGTCAATCATCATTGACGAGAGCCACAAATGCAAGTCAAGCAAGACGCAACAGTCAAAGTATGTCGAGGGTATCTGCAAGGGTAAAAAATGGATATTCGCCCTAACGGGTACGCCTGTTGTCAATAACAACACCGACCTTATCCAGCAGCTCAAAATCCTCGGCAGGCTTGATGACTTCGGAGGCTATAAGCAGTTTGTCGGCCGTTTCTGCGACGGTCCCAAACAATCCTCCAATCTCCGAGAGCTGAATTACCGCCTATGGATGTGCTGTTTCTTTCGCAGAGAGAAAGCAAAGGTGTTGACCCAACTCCCCGACAAGATGCGTCAGTACATCACCTGCGACATCACCAACCGCAAAGAGTATGACGATGCCGAGAATGATGTTATCAAATATCTCCGTCAGTATAAGAATGCGAGTGATGACAGAGTGGCACGCGCCATGAGAGGTCAGGTGATGGTAAAGATGGGCATCCTCAAACAGATTGCGGCAAGAGGTAAAATCAAAGCCGTCTCCGAGTTTATCCATGATGTCATAGACGGAGGGGAAAAACTCATCATGTTTGCATATCTAAAAGAGGTTGTCGAGGCTCTGAAAAAAGAGTTTCCCGATGCCGTAACAGTTACGGGTTCCGATGACATCAAAGCAAAGCAGAATGCCGTTGACCGGTTCCAGAACGACCCTGAATGCAAGCTCATAATCCTCAACTACAAGTCCGGCGGTACGGGACTGACACTGACGGCTGCAAGCCGTGTCGGATTTATCGAGTTCCCCTGGACCTATTCGGATTGCGAGCAAGCAGAGGATCGCGCCCATCGCAACGGACAAAAGAACGCAGTCAACTGCTACTACTTCCTCGGAGATAAGACCATCGACCGCTATATGTATAATGTCATTCAGACTAAGAAAGACATAGCCAACGAGGTTACGGGTACCACTACCCAAATCGAGGAGGATATGCTCAACATCACCATGAACCTGTTCCAAGACAGAATATGAAAAAGAGATATAAACTACTTGAAAAGAATGGCAAGGTTCATATTCTACATTGGGTTACTGATGGGGTGCTCTTCGGGCCCGACTGGGAGAGCATAGCGACATTTGACAAACAAGACTCTAATTAATCTGGAAAGATGCAAGACAATAATACGGCTTATGAACGAGTGCGACAAGCACACAGACCACCCTAACGATGACAGAACAAGAAATAACAAAAACTGAGCAAGGTTACTCGGAATCCAAGATACAGCATATTTGTGTGAATTGGTTCCGGCAGACTTTTCCTCATGTCGGCAATCTTCTCTTTGCCGTACCTAACGGCGGATGGCGCGGCGCCCGTGCCGGCGCACAGATGGTATATGAGGGACAAGTCAAAGGTGTTGCCGACATTATCCTGCTTTATCCGTCAGGCGGGAAATCGAGCCTTTGTATTGAGATGAAAGTTCCAAAGAAAAAAGGTAGTAGTGCCGGGACACAGTCTACCGCTCAAAAGGAGTGGCAGGCTCTCGTTGAGCAATATGGCAGCACCTATGTAGTGTGCCACGGACTCATTGAGTTTATACAGGTTGTTTGCTCCTATCTTCAAATCAACTCTCAAAAGTATATTACTGAAGCTCTCAATAAGTATCCACTTTATCGATGAACTATATTGAATTAATTAACCGCTTTTGGCAGGAGGTCGAGATGAAGGATTTTCTTCCCTCGGAGGCTTGCGTATATTTCAGATTGCTGGATATATGCAACAAGTTAGGATGGCAAAATCCGTTCTCCCTCTCCAACTCACGGGCAGTCGCGCTGATGGCGATGAATGAAAAGACCTTTCGTGCTATCAGAGACAAGCTCGGCGGGCGCGGCCTAATCGAGTTCAAGAAAGGTAAAAAGAGGGAGAGCGCACCGATGTATTGTTTCCCGGAAAAGACTGATGACGGTTGGTTTTTTCCTTGGGGGAATTTTTTGGAGGTAAAAAATACCGTTAAAAATACCGTTAACACGCCCGCTAACGCTACCGTAAACACTACCGCAAACACGCCCGTTAACACACCCGCATATAGTAAAACTAAAACTAAAACAAATAAATCTCCTAACGGAGATAACGCGGGGGCTCCTCAACAGGAATTGTCATTGTTTGCGGAAGAGGATAAGCGTGCCGCACGGCGAAAACCTAAAACCGCCAAAGATCCTCCTCTGGTTCCGACGATTGAAGAGGTTTTGGAATATTTCCTAAGTCAAGACGCAGACAAGCGTCTTGAAAATTGGGAAGAGTCGGCCCGCAGATTCTATGACAATTTCAATGCCGTGGAATGGAGGGATAAGTTTAACCGCCGGATTACTCGTTGGGACAGCAGGGCAAATTCCTGGATACTTGATGATGAGAAACGGCAAAAAGAAAGGAGACAAAATGAGCAACCCCGAACAGATGGACCGGTTTCTCCAAGTGGCGGTATCTCAATCCGAGGAAAAGTCACGCCGAGTTGCGGCCTCAAGAGACGTAACCCTGGAGGAGAAACTTGAATTTGTAGCAGTCGCAAAGATGGTTTGCCCCAAATATCAAATCTCGGATGAGATGAAGCCGCTCCTCAACGATATTGTGCGATGGTGCCTGATACTCGACGGCAAATATGACCCGGAGAAGGGTCTATGGCTATGGGGAGATATAGGCACAGGGAAATCAACAATGCTTGAAATCATCCGTGAATATTGCAACCGCATGAGACCTCCGGATCACTATCGTGAGAGGGACTATCCCCGGAAGATGAGAGCCGACACTTGGAAATATAGCTTCCGTATCACCAATGCCAGTTATGTCGCCGGCATGTTCGCCAAAGAGGGTTATCCCGGAATTGAGGAGTACATAACATCCTGTCGGCAGGCTTTTGATGAAGTCGGCCGCGAATGTATCCCCACGGGATATTTCGGGAATATGGAGAATGTATTCCAATACATTTTTCAAAGGCGTTATGACCTCCGCCACGGAGATTTCACCCACGTTACATCCAATCTATCCCCGGAACAGATTGGAACTGTCTATGGCGATCATATCTATGACAGATGTTTTGAGATGTTTAATTTTGTAGAGATGTCTGGAGAGTCATGGCGGTAAAGTTTGTAATCAGATGGGCCACGACGGACAAAGAAGCCATTGCCGCGATACGCAAGCAGTTCGATATGCCGACGTACACAACCGTCAACGGGTGGAATCCGGTTGAAATCAAGCAGGAAGATATGGAACTTTTCGAGGAGTGCGCCAGACGCGGATTCTTTGGAATATTACCTCAAAAATGGTGTAAAAATGGTGGCCAATATATTTTCATATCTCGTAAATAATGGCTAACTTTACAGTATAACAAATTAAAAGTCAAACCAATAAATACCAACTATGGAAATTAGACAAATTCCACTCTCATTGGTGATGCCATCACCGATGAACCCTCGCAAGACATTTGATGAGGAGGAGCTACAAGAGTTGGCGGACAACATCGAGAAGCAGGGGTTACTCCAGCCTATTACCGTCCGCCCTGTCAAGCATCCCAGCAATGAATATGGTGATAGGCCGGACAAGTATGAAATAGTCTGTGGAGAGCGCCGTTACCGTGCATTCAGCAAACTTTCTGAAAAGTGGTCAAAAATGGATTGTGTGGCACCCAAAGGCGAAACCTACAACCGCTTCTCTAAAATCTCCGCTATCGTGCGAGAGATGAACGACGATGAAGCCTTCGACGCTATGATTACCGAGAATCTTCAGCGCAAAGATGTTGACCCCATCGAAGAGGCCTTTGCCTTCGGTCAGCTCATACAAAAAGGCAAGACTCCCGAAGAGGTTGCGGTCCGCTTCGGCAAGTCTATCCGGTTCGTTCAGGATCGCGTCAAACTCAACAACCTCATTCCGGAACTCATGCTGGCCATCAAGGATGACAAGATGAGCATAGCGGCCGCAATGATAATCGCCAAACTTGATGAAGAGCATCAGAGGCGTTATTTCTCATCCTACTCCAACAATTACAAAGGATTCTCCAAGCAAACCGCCGAGAGCTTCACTCAATCTCTCTTCATGTCCATAGACGGTGCCCCCTGGTACCAGACAGACAATCAGGAAGACGAGAACTATGCCGGAGGATGTGGAGTTGCGTGTTCCGAATGCCAATTCAACACTGCCAATCATGGATGTCTGTTCTGGGAGATGAAAACCGAGGATGCAGGCAAATGCACCGACCGTGCTAAATTCTATGCCAAACACTCTGCATACATCCTCGATATACTCAACAATTACGGCACTCCAATAATTAAGCGCGGTGCCCCTTTGGAAGCCGGGAGCGTGGTAATCATTGATGAAGAAGATTATTGCACTCCATCAACCAAAGCTCTTAAGGCATCCGTCTATGAGTCTATCAAAGCGGCTGGATTTGAGGTAATCAAGGCTAACGAGATATTCGATGGCAAGTGCAGCTACACCGACAAGAGACTTGACCGCAACATCGAGATGGGAAACGTCTATCAGTGTCTCAAAATCTTCACATACGACAATGTGAAATTTGATACTCAATGGCGGTACTTCAAGGGTAAACGAGACATGATTGAGGAATCTGCCGGAAAAGAAACAACTCCAGCAACATCTGTTCAATCCGCAGATGCTATGAAACTCATTCAGAAGCGCAACCGAATGAAAGAGATTGCAATGGAGAATATAACAGCGGAATCTCGGACAATGGCTAACAATCTCGGAGAAGCCAAGCGCAAAGGAGAGTTGAGCGATGCCGAGATGTTCGCGTTCCAATGCATAATCTTCTCTCTTTGCGGTTCCGAGATGCTGAAACGATATGGGCATAAAGGCTACGGGAAAGTGACTGACCGCTCTTTTATCAGCGTAATCAAACAGAATCGGGCAGATTGGCCGATGTGGATAAGAGAGTTCATGCGCACCATCTTTGCCAGCGCGGATATGAACTATAATGGACTATATCAGTTCTGCGCCGGAGAAGTGCTTGAGGAATGGATGCCCAAGGAATGGAGAGAGATGGTCCACAAGTTTACAATGAAACTTGACAAAGACCTCACCAAGAACGCCGAGAAGCTGAAAGAACTCGGATATGGCATCGATGGTAAGCTCCTCCCTAAGCCCAAAGAGTCGGTTGTAAAATCAGTCGTTGAGTCAACCGCTGCTAAGAAAATATCCATCCCCAAGGTGAACGACATTCAGAAGCAGTTCAAGGAGCTGAAAGCCAAACACCCCGATTCAATCCTCCTCTTCCGAATCAACGACTTTTATGAGTGCTTCGATGAAGATGCCGAGAAAGCATCCAAGACTCTCAAGCTGACACTTACCACCACCAATGGATACAAATTGGCAGGCTTCCCTCACCATGCTCTCGACACATATCTTCCCAAGCTCATCAGAGCCGGACACCGGGTTGCAATCTGTGAGCAACTTGAAGATCCGAAAAAGAAGAGCAACAAAGGGAAATAAGAATATCCCTTAAATCACATCATCAACCCAAACGCGGCACTACTCAATAAAACGAGTGGTGCCGCTTGCTTTACTATGGAATATCAAGAGTTTCTTAAATCCAAGATAAAAATATCGGAGGACTTCGGCTTTACCGTCAGCATGGATGAAATCAACCCCAAGTTGAAACCTCACAACAAGCTGATGGTAAAATGGCTCGTTGAGGGGGGCAAGCGTGCCTGTTTCGCGTCTTTCGGTCTGCATAAAACAGTAACACAGTTGGAGGCGGTCCGGCTCACTCTCGCCAAGATCGGCCACGGGAGCGGCTTGATTGTTTGCCCTCTCTCAGTCCGTCAGGAGTTCGTCGAGGACTCCAAAAACATTCTCGGCTGGGAGTGCCCCCCCAAAGTTTATCAGGCGCGCCGAAGAGATGGATGGTGACGGCATCTACCTCACCAACTACGAGAGCATCCGAGACGGCAGGCTGGACCCAGAATTGTTTGTTGTCGCAAGTCTTGATGAGGCATCCGTCTTACGAGGTCTTGGTGGCTCCAAGACATTCCGAGAGTTTATGCGACTGTTCACAGGCGACGGTGGTCCCATGCAGGTGCGTCGGCAAGCAGAGCGTATCAAATTCCGCTATGTCGCCACGGCCACTCCCTCACCAAACGACTATATAGAGTTGTTGGCTTATGCCGACTTCCTGGGCATCATGGATGTGTCGCAAGCCAAAACAAGGTTCTTTAAGCGGGATTCCACGCATGCCGACAACCTCACCCTCCACCCACACAAGGAAGAGGAGTTCTGGCTATGGATATCCTCGTGGGCGCTGTTTGTCAGCAAGCCATCGGATATCACTGGAGACCCCGCCGACGATGAGGGTTACATTCTGCCTGACCTCGACCTGCGATGGCACGAGATACCGACGGACTACTCTAAGCCGAGTGTTGACAAATACGGCAATCCTGTATTATTCGCTACTGAGGCGATGGGATTGCAACAGTCGGCAAAGGAAAAGCGAGAGAGTCTGCCGGCTCGTATCGAGAAGATGATGGAGTTGAGAGCAGAGGATCCCGATGCTCACCGCATCATCTGGCACGACCTTGAGGCGGAACGCCACGCCATCGAGAAAGCCATTCCCTCTATCAAATCCATCTACGGCTCCCAAGACTATGAGAAGAGAGAGAAGAACATTCTCGACTTCTCTTATGGTCGTGTTCAGGAGTTGGCGGCAAAACCTGTTATCGCCGGTTCCGGCTGCAACTTTCAACGCTATTGCTCCTGGGCAATCTATCTCGGCATCGGCTATAAGTTCAATGACTTTATTCAGTCGATCCACCGTCTGCAGAGATTCCTTCAGACAAAGAAAGTCCGTGTGGACCTCATCTATACCGAGGCAGAGCGTGGAGTCCGGAAGGCTCTTGAAACAAAGTGGCAGAACCACATTAAACTCATTAACAACATGACCGAAATTATTAAGAAATACGGCTTATCTCACAAAGAAATGTCGGCACATCTCGCCCGCAAGATGGGAGTTGAACGAGTGGAGGTGTCAGGCGATGGCTACCGCATAGCCAACAATGACAATGTTCTGGAATTGCAGAACTCCGACCTCTATCCCGACAATTCGGTTGGGCTCATCGTTACCTCTATTCCGTTTGCGACCCAATACGAGTATTCGCCCAATTATGCCGACTTTGGGCACTCTGAGAGCAACGAGGAGTTTTTCCGACAGATGGACTACCTCACGCCAAACCTCTTTCGAGTGCTCCAGCCCGGGCGTATGGCGATAATCCATGTCAAAGACCGCATCGTGCCGATGGGTCTGAGCGGAATGGGTTGTCAGACGGTCTATCCGTTCCACTGCGACTGCATCAGGCATTATACCAAACACGGCTTTGCCTACATGGGTATGAAGACTATCGTAACCGATGTGGTCAGAGAGAACAATCAGACCTACCGCCTTGGTTGGACCGAACAATGCAAAGACGGCACCAAAATGGGAGTCGGTATGCCGGAGTATCTTCTCATCTTCCGCAAGCCTGCCACGGATCGCACAAATGCTTATGCTGACATTCCGGTGGTCAAGGATAAGAAATGGTGGAACGAGAAGACCAGAAGTTGGGACAACCCCGACGGATATAGCCGCGCCCGCTGGCAGATGGATGCACACGGCTACACTCGCTCGTCTGGTGATAGACTGCTGACTCCCGAAGAGATTGCCAAGATGGACCACAAGTCAATCTACCGCTTTTTCAAAAAGTATTCTCTTAACGAGGTCTGGGATTATGATTATGTTGTCAAGATCGCTGAAGAACTCGAACTTCACGGGAAACTCCCAACGGGATTCATGTTGCTCCAGCCCGGCAGTTGGACTGACAACGTATGGTCTGATGTCGCCCGTATGCGGACACTCAACACCATTCAGTCAGTGAAAGGAAAGGAACAGCATCTCTGCCCTCTGCAATTCGACATCGTGAACCGAGTCATAGACCAGATGAGTAACCCCGGCGACATTGTTCTTGACCCCTTCGGCGGTTTGATGACTGTTCCTTATTGTGCGCTGCTCAAAGGTCGTAAGGGTTGGGGCATAGAGCTCTCGCCCGTGTACTTCCTCGACGGCGCCCAATATTGCGCCCAAGCCGCCACAAAGAAAGAAACTCCCTCCCTCTTCGACTTCCTTGATGAAGAGCCAGCCGAGGAGGAAGACGATCAGTTGCCATTTGAACTCCAAGATAAAAAGTAATATGAAACGAGAAGATGCCCAGACCGCTTCGGGCTTGAGCCTGCCGGTCGTAGTCTTTGTGGTATTCCTTATCCTGCGCCTCTCCGGAGTCATTTCCTGGTCTTGGTGGTGGGTAACATCGCCACTCTGGATTGTAGCCGCAATAATCGTGGCGATCACAATTCTCTATGTAGCGGTATTCACATATCGCTATCGCAAATACAAACGTAACTAACCTCATCAGCTATGATGGCAATAATCAGACCACCTCCCGGCAATCGTGAAAGAGATAACACCAGTCATTCACTTAACCCAATTCTTTACCAATGGCAATAACGCTGAACAAAAGTGCTATCCGATGCGAAGAGATAGCAATCGCCAGTGGTAAGATAACCTCCAACTCATCGGCTCGACCATTGCTTTACGACATATCCCGGCATTGGCGTGAACTACTTGATGCGTCAAATTTCCAAAGCGACAATCCGGGCCCGTGGAGCGAAAAGGAAGAGGCGGCGGCAGAGGTTATGATTTCCACTATGACCTATCTTCAGCGCATTGGTTGCAAGAACATCGAACAGTTGCTCAAGGACACCATAGAGCGACACGCCCGGCAAAATGAGTAGGTTTCGTTAATGGCTATTCTGATGATGTAAATTGATGATGTTAAATAGCAATGACCGAAAATACAATTTTAGCAATCGGCCTCTTGGATTTCAATAAGGGGCAACTTCAAGGACTCCCGAAGAATCCCCGGTTCTTTCGGGACTATCGCTATGAGGCGATGAAAAGGAGCATTGAGGAATCTCCCGAAATGCTTGAACTCCGTGAACTAATCGTCTATCCATACCCGGAGGGGCGGTACATAGTCGTTTGTGGCAATCTGCGTTTGCGTGCTTGCAAGGAACTCGGCTACAAAGAGCTTCCCTGCAAGATTCTCAACCCTGAAACCGATGTGAAGAAGTTGCGCGAATATGCCACAAAGGACAATGTGAGCTTCGGCGAGAATGATGTCGACGTGATGATCAACGAGTGGGACAAATCAGAGTTGCAGGATTGGGGCGTTGAGTTCGCCCCGGAAAAGAAAACCGATGAGTTCAAAGAGCGGTTCGACTCAATCACCGATGAGACTGCAATCTATCCCCTGGTCCCCAAATACGATGAGAAACATGAATTGTTCATCATTCAGTCCTCAAACGAGGTCGATAGTAATTGGCTCCGTGAGCGTCTGGGTATGCAGCGCATGAGGTCCTACAAGACCGGCAAAGTCAGCAAGAGCAATGTTATCGACGTTAAAGATGTCCGTGTCGCGTTGGAGGGCGAGAGAAAATGAGCAATCTCAAAATCGTAATCCCCTCGCACAAGCGGCATGATAGAGTTTTTGCAAAGAAACTTGTAAACGACCCCATCATCTGCGTTGCCGAGAGTCAGGCAGACCTCTACCGCCAATACAATCCGGAATGTGAGATAGTGACGCATCCCGATGATGTCATAGGTCTTATCCCCAAGCGCAATTGGATGGCCCGGCATTTTGGCGAACTAATGATGCTCGATGACGATGTTCACGTTGTCAAAACCCTCTTTTGCGAAAAGGGTGAGACTGGAGTAATCCGAGACCCTGACCAGATAACCCACATAATAGAATCCTTGTATGAGTTGGCGTGTCTGCTCGATGTTCATTTGTTCGGGTTCACCTCTGCCATATCGCCGGTGATGTATAACGAGTGGGGGTATTACTCCCTCTCGAAGATGATTACCGGTTGCGCCTATGGTGTGAGGTACAACAAGAATGTCTGGTGGAATGAAGAAATCCGGCTCAAAGAAGATTTTTGGATTTCGTGCTACATGAAGTTCAAAGAGCGCCGGATTCTTACCGACCTCCGCTACAATTTCGCCCAGAAAGGCACTTTTGTAAATGCCGGAGGGCTGGCAGCGTTCCGAAATCAAGAAGAGGAACGTCGCTCGATATTGTTCATCAAAAAGCACTTTGGAGACAGTATCAATATCAAAGGCGCAACCAACAACGGCAAAGACAAGACAAAGCAGCTCGTGGAGTATAATATCTCCTGCAAGTTCAAATTCTAACCTGCTGATTATCCGCTAAAAATGGCGTTAAAATGGTGCTCAATCTGATTGCATATATCGTCATTTTTGGCTAAATTTACAGAAGTAAACCACCAAATAACAGCAAGTTATGATAATACGAACAATAAACGGCTACGATTTCTTTGAGGTCAGTTCAGCCATGCAGAAAGCAATCCGGCGAGCCGATGCCAGAGTAGCCGGATACTTTGCTCTGGAGTTATGGCATAGCAACTATCGGGATTATGTATGGAAACGACTGTTTACCATCAGTGCCGAAGATTGCTACGGAATCATCACGAAAGAGATTGAGGCACTTTGGCAGGGCCACGAGTTAGTCAACAAAAACAAGACTGAGCCTAAAGGCAGAATCTTCGTAAGCAAAGCGGTGTTGCTCCTTTGCGAGTGCCGCAAGAGCCGAGACGCGGATCATCTGCAAAATCTTGTCTATGACCGCAACGATGTGGATGTTGAGCGGTGGATAGATGATGTAAGACATTATCCCATCCCCATACCGCCTTACACATTCGATGTTCACACCCGAAAGGGTAAGAAGTACGGTAGAAGCAAAGCAGAGTTCTTCCGTGAAGAGTATGAGGCGTTACAACCTCGGGTACCTGGTCTGTTCGATGACCTTGTGCCACCTCAATCAAGCAATCTATTCAGCGGCCCGGACCAGAAGTCTGAGCCGCTTTAATTTTCCATCACAATGAATCTACCACCCTTAGACAAAGAGATGCTGGCAAAGATGGGCATTGCGCCGGACGCGGTGCCCATCCGCCCGGCATTGGATTTCGGCATTAAAATTCCACCCCGGACACCCAAACCGCCCAAAGCCATTACCCCGGAAGAGGCTAACGAGATGTTCGGAGTGTCGCTTGCCGTCAAGATGAATTTCATACCGCAGATGATAATTGCCGTTGCTCTGGACCAGACAACCCAGTTTGTCAACTACTGCCGGGATAATCGAATCCAAGAGTTCAAAAAGCATAACCGCCTCATCAAGTTGTGCGTCGAGGAGTACACCGGGCGGCTCCGGCAATCTTATGGCACTGCGTTTCAGGCGTATGTCAATTACGTTGACCGATATTTCAAGTATGTGGAGGTTGACCGATTCAAGATGTGGTGCAGTATCGGCAATGTTGTCAACAAGCAACTCTCACGGGATAAAGACCGAGACGGTGCCACCCATATAGCCATTATCCACAACCTCATCAATTATGCCGAGAAGTACGACCGGCAGATGGATAAGGTCATAGCCGATAAGGTAAAGGCTCCTGTCAGTCGCAAGCAAGATGATATGCTCAAACTAATCGTGGCGATGTGCATAGAGTTTGAAGAGACGTGGGGTTTCAAGTTAGAGCCGGACCCGATGGTAGATGCCAACATCGGCGTTCTTTCCAACCGTGCGGCATTCCTGGCAGACGCGATCATCGGAGAGGAGTCAAATGTCAGTAAAAGTTAAGGTGCTAAAATGGAGACTGTTCTGTTTCTCTATTTCGCTAAAAATGGCTAACTTACAGTATAATTCAAAACCACCTCCAATATGAGAACTCCCGAACAAATCCGCGCCAATGCTCAGTCAATCTTCAACCTCATTCACCAGATTGACAACCAAGTGAAACTCATCGAAAACGAGTATCAGCCCAATGCGATTGAAATGACCGGCAGCCGTTGTGATACCTTTGATGAAATGCTTACCAATCTCAAGTCTGCACGTCAGAGCCTCAACGCTCTCATGCACATGGAAGTTGACTATGCAAGCGACCTTGAAAACCCTGACAATGAGTAAAATGTCAGTAAATGTTAAGGTGTAAAAATGGTGGTCATTCTGATTGCAAAATCTGATTTTTATGGCTAACTTTACAGTATAACAAACTAAAAGTCAAACCAATAAACCAACCAAGAGATATGAAAACTAAAGCTGACCTCGACGCCCTTATCCCTACACTTGTGGAACTGCTTTCAAGCCAAGACCACGAAATCGGCGAGTCTTACTATGAGCAAGATGAAGATGGCTGGGGCATCTGCAATGACTCCACCACCAACTACTTCTGCTATGAGGAAGATGGCTGGCTCATCGAAGTAACCTATGAGTGCTGTGGAGAGTGGGATAATGACCCCGGCGATTATTGGACTCCACCGAGCTGCGATCTTCGGAAAGCATGGGGCGAGGTGACTGAAATTCTCGTATCTCACTACGATGATGACACCGATGAAGAGTCCGAGTTTGAGGACGATGACCTCAAGGACCTTTGGAATGCTCTTGATAAAGAACTCGAAGATATTGCATAAACAAGTCAAACCAATAAACCACCAATTATGAACAAGTACGTTTTTAGGGTCTATACGACCTACGATCCCGAAGATGGCTTCAATGCCTGGGCAAGCGGGAACAGCCGCCAAGAGGCTGAGAGAGAAATCCGGAGTGAATATCATTCTATAACCCGTGTTGAACTCATAAGAACCGAAAAGCGATGACCCGAAAAGAAAGACAAGAGGCCCGGGCGGAGCGTTACCGTCAATTCGCCGAGAACGCCGAGAAGAGAGCCACCGCCGCTTTTAATGCCAGCAGTGCCGCAGTTGAGAACATTCCCCTCGGTCAGCCTATCCTTGTAGGACATCACTCCGAGAAAGCTCACCGCCGCGCCCTGGAGCGTTCCAACGGCGCAATGATGCGGAGTGTTCACGAGTCCGAGAAAGCCGCCTATTACCGCCAAAAAGCCGAGGCGGTTGAGAATAACGATAACATCTACATCGGCGATGAAGATGCCGTTGAGAGGCTCACAAAGAAGATTGCAGAACTGACCGCTCTTCAGGAGCAGATGAAAGGAGCCAACAAGGTTATCCGTGCCAAGAGCCTGACCGATGCCGAGAAGATTGAGGCTCTTATCCACCTCGGAATATCAAGACCGAAAGCAAACAAGATGGTCGGCTCACAATTCATCTTCCCCGGCTACATGCTGACCAACAACAACGCCAAAATCAATGCCGCCAAAAAGCAGCTCAAAAAGGCTGAGTCGCTTGCGTCAAAGCAAGACCGGGAATATACCATTGATGACATCACAATCGAAGAGTGCTACTCCGAGAACCGTGTTCGCATCTATTTCCCCGGCAAACCCGACGCTGAGATGATAACCAAGTTAAAGCATAACGGATTCCGATGGGCGCCGTCGATGGGGTGTTGGCAAGCCTACATCAACCGCTGGACCCTCGATTTCGTAAAAACCAACATATAAGTCAAACCAATAAACCGTAAAAATATGGGATTAGACATCAATGTAAAAAAGCCTATCCGCTTTCTCGGAACAGAGAGACCGGATGATGAAGAGGTTGACTACTGTTACCTCTATACGCTCGACTTTGCCCCAATAGAGCATCTTCCGAATTACGAAAGGGGCTATTGGGAATTTGAGTATTCCGGTGATGCCCATTACCAAAGTCCTTATGGAACATTCCACGATCTGCGTGATAGTATCACAACCGCCGTTTATGGTTGTGAGTACAACGACCTTATCCGAGAACTCGAACGAGGCGACCGAGCGTTCAAAGGTCCATTCATCGAGATGCTTTGGTTTGCAGACAATGAGGGAACCTTTGATTACAGCGTTGCCGAAAAGCTGCTCTCCGATTTCCAGGAATGGGAAAGCAAGATTGTCCCTGCTATGGATCGTGACTTTCTCAAAGAATGCTATACCGACTATATGACAATTCTCAAAGACTGTATCGACTGTAAGGGAATCGTTGATTACCATTGATATGAACCGAGACTATGCTTATTGCGTCGGAGTCAACTTCTTTAAGGAGAAGGCTCCGACCATCTGTAAGAACTGCAAGCGATACATACCGTGGTCTGAACCGGTAGAAGATACCCTGATATGGGTTGCGCCGCAGTATGATGAAAAGACGGGCACATGCCCGCTAATGGACCCCAAAGAACAAAGGAAATGAAAAAACAAAATACAGAAATTCCAATCGGTGGAGTTGGCGTAATCGATGGTCAGAGGGTAATTGCACAGGAATATTTGCCCGTGAACACTTGCGATGACTGTTGCTTTAGCCTTAATGTAGGCTATAATCTTCCATGTCCAATCAAGAAATGTGACGGTAGAAGAAGAGAAGATAAGAAGCATGTCTATTTTGTAAAAGCCCAGTAAAAAATGAACGTGAAAAATATACCTTTCCAGATGGATGCCGACGAAATCACCATGTTGGCAATGGCAAAGCTCCGAGGTAGCAAGAAACTCAGTGATACCAATGTAGACTGTTTCATTGCAGGCTATACTACTTGCATGAATGGTTTCTGTGAACCGGAGGACATTATACCTCTTTTAGCTTCCATGCTCCATAAGCAAGAGATGGTAGAAGATGACATTAAAATGGCTATCGGCTATGCCGACCTTCGCAGAGGATTAAATAAAGAAGAAATAGAAAAAATCCGCCGGGCCAATGAGATTATTGGTGCTTTGAATAATCTCATAGATATACTGTCGAAAGGAGACAAAAGCAATGCAGATACTTGACCTACCTCTCATATTCGTCTGGTACGATATGATCGACAGTGGCGAAAAGTCGGAGGAGTACCGGGAAATCAAGCCATATTGGTTTAAAAGATTGATTGACTACGATCCCCAAATATATGTCAATAAGAATCCCATCACGACCTACTTCAAACAATCCGCGCCGTTCGATACTCCTGAATCTGCTATAAAATGGGATATGGATATGGCAGGAGTGTTGAACTTCAAAAAGTTTACTCATGTCCGCTTTCGTCGTGGTTATACCAAAACAACCATGCTGTTTGAGATAACAAATATCTCCATTGGCATTGGTAATCATCAATGGGGCGCGCCACAAGACAGAGAAGTATTTATCATCAAATTAGGAAAAAGAATATGAACGAACCACTGTTTGGCTATGCTGTTCCCAGCATGGAAGATTTTAGCCGATATAAGGAAATCGGCTCTCAGATAATGGATGTGTTCAATAAGAACAATGTCGATGAACAGACAGCCCTCCGAGTGTTAGAACTTACAACTGCCATCACTCTTGATCGTGTCGGAGACTATTCCGGTCTCAACGCAATCAATTTTGTAGAACCCTTTTCGGTGAATGTTCGCAGTTATCTAATTCAACTACAATCAAAGCAGCAATGATGGTACAAAAGCAGGTGTGGCACAGCCGTACTCGCTACATCATCGTAACGCAGGGTGTCGCAACCGTTCAATTGGAACTCTACGACGAGCCACAAGGCTCAGACAAGGTAACCGCCTTCATCTGTTGCCTATGGGTTAATGAAGATGAACGCAAGTATGGACACGGCAAGAGAATAATGGATCGCGCCGAAGAAATCGCCGCTAAGGAGGGCCACAAAAGAGTACATCTTGAATGGTGTTCTCTTGATACTCCGTTGTGGGTATATGAGTGGTATCTCCGTAGAGGTTACGAAGAGCGAGAGTTCGGGCCAAATTCTTCATTGCTTATGAAAGAACTTAACCCTCCACACAATGAAAGTCTGGACTAAGGCAGAGGAAGATGAACTGCGAGAGCTTTACGGCACAATGACCGCCGAGGCTCTCGCAGTTCGTTTCGGCACCACCTATCGGGCAATATACCAAAAGTGCAACAAGATGGGGCTAAAGAAAGAGCAGCCGTGCAAGATTCATCTTACACCTCGCCAAGAGTTATGGATGAGAATAAACTGGTCGCACATGTCAAACGAGATATGCGCCCTCATGCTCGGCATTAGTCTGCGATCCGTTGTGCGACAAGCCCGGCGCCTCGGCTTGAAAAAGACCGACCAATTTATGAAAGAGTGCCAGACGCACACCGCCAAAAAAGCAAAAGAGAGCCACCTTAAAAACGGCACATATCCGGCAAAGGGGTATTACTCTCCCAATCTCCAAAAGGGCGAGGCATACCAATTCAAACCGGGCCACAAACGTATAAAACCACCATTCTAACCATGTTCGGAAAATCAAAAAGCAGCACAAATTTAGAGAGCGACAAGGAATTTATACACATTCCTCCGACCCACGTATTTGCACCTATCCTCAGCGGAGAAGATAGAGCCTCCGAGATGATTGAACGCCTTACAACACATTTGAGAACAGATGTTAAGTGTATGGAGTATAAGGCACACATCGAGACCGGAAACAAAACCGTTGAAGTAATCGTAAGCGTCAAATCCCGTGAAGAAGATACTCCAGGAGAGCGACCGTGAACGGTTCTGCCGGATGTGGCGAGATGGCAGGAGCCTTGAAGATATGTCGAAAACCTTTGGGATAAAACCCGAGACAATACGGAAGTATGCCCGACATAAATTCAATCTGCCACTGCGCAAGAAGACTTGCCGGCACAGCATATTGGGAGACCCCAAAAAGGTTCAGTTCCTCAAACTCAATTATTCCGACATGGGAGATAATGTTATTGCCGTGCTGATTGGTGAGAATCCCGATTGGGTAAGGCGCACGGCCCGGCGGTTAGGGTTGGAACACTCTGAACAATACCGCGCCCAGGACTATGCCTGTCGAGCCAAGAAAACCTCTGCAACGCGAAAAAAGAACTTTGCCCGTGGTCTATATCCCTCAACACCGAGAGACGCGGCTACGGGGCAATTTATAAGCAAGGACAAGAGATGAAAGGGAGAGCCAAGATAATCCACCGTCAAGGGAGTGTTAATGTAGCAGTGTGCAGTGTCCCGATGGATGATGCGCCCCGGACATACAACAACCTTGTAAAAGCGATGAAAGAGCGTGCCAAAAGCGCGTGGGGAGTGAGGTTTGAGGAAACGCCGGACTCCATCACGGCAATCTGGCCACGTTCCGACCGACTGCCCGACGGATGGAGCGAGAGCGTGAAATTTATTCCGGAGGAATAGTGTTTTTTTTTGAAAAAAGGTGCTCAAAAATTTGGATATTCAACAAATGTTGATTAACTTTGCATTGTCATTAAGACAGAGAGTTAGTTAACATGTTTCACTAAAAAAGATTTTCAAAATGAACGATGAGAAATTCAAATTGAGAATTATCGAGGTAGTCGCCCTCTTGATTAAGTTCAGAAAGATGACTGACAAGAGCGACAAGAGAATCCTCAGAGACTACATCAGAGCAGTAGTCAAAGAGTTGACCTTAGTCTAAGAGACTCCCCGAAACAAAGAACCCTCCCCCGAAAGGGGGAGCGGTTCCCTTAAAAAAATAACTATGGCAGAAGAAGATTTAATAAATGAAATCATGGAACGTGCGCAATCCGAGGAGGGTCAGCGGTTAGCCGATGAAACCTTTGCACGGTTGAAAAATGGAGAGGTTACGCCAGATAAATTGGTGGTTGACCTCAAAAGAGAAGATATAGCCAAAGTGCTCAAAGTGTCTTACATTGCCGAGCGTTTCTTTGGTCGTTCCCGGTCGTGGCTGTGTCATAAGCTGAACAATGACATAGTAAACGGAAAGCGAGAGGGGTTCACCATTGAAGAGCGCAAGAAGCTCAAAGCCGCTCTCGACACCATAGCATACGAAATTCAAAATTTGTCGGATAATTTGTAGTTAATTTCTCATCGTTCATCTACATATTCCGACACCCCGGCCCGATTGACCTACAAAGTCAGTCGGGCTTTTCTTTTGCCAACTAATCTCATCACACATGAAAGCGTATATTTCAATTCCGATCAGCGGGCGACCGCTCCCCGATGCCAAGTATCAAGCCGAGTGCATCAAAGCAAAACTGACCGAGCATGGCCACGAGTGTATCACCCCCTTTGACGTTTGCCCGGAGTCCGGCAAGCCTTACGCCTACTACATGGGCAAAGACATTGAGGCTCTGTTAGCCGATGATATTGATGCCGTGGTGTTCGGCAACGGGTTCCACGACTCCAAGGGCTGTCGGCTGGAGCACGCTGCCGCCGAAATCTACGGCAAGCGCATCGTGTATCAGTCGTGCTTCTATTTCCTCGATTTCACAACACTTAAACCAATCCCAGTAAAATGAAAAAGTATCGTATCAAAAGAACCTGCAAATGGGTTCACGTTCCCGGCAGGCATTTGCACTGCCCGACATTTGCCGTGCAAGTGTTCATCATCTTCGGGCTATGGCTCACAATAAAATCATTCTCGGATTCCGATGATCCCGACTTTGCCCGGCGTGAGGCAGAGGAACTGTTAGACAAACTCAACGAAAAGTAAGAAATGAAAGTAATCATCACCGGCGGCGAGGGCTTTATTGGAAAGGCTCTCGCCGTTGCGCTTAAAAAGCGAGGTATTGAGGTGTGCAGTATCGACCGCCTCAACGGGATAGAGGCCGGTGACTTTTTCACCGGCGCCGACATCTCCGGCATTGATTGTGTGTACCATCTCGCCGCCCAGACTTCTGTTTTCAACGAGAACAAGACCGACATCATCCACGATAACATCGAGGTGTTCAAAATCGTGTGCGATGCCTGCGCCCGGCATGGCGTCAAGTTGGTCTATGCCTCATCATCGACAGCGGCCGATGGCAACACTACATCCATCTACGGCATCAGCAAGCGTTTCAACGAGGAATATGTCCGTTGCTACAATCCGAGAGCCACGGGCGTAAGGTTTCACAACGTGTACGGGCCCCGACCGCGTCAGGGTACTCTTCTTTGGCACCTTCTCAATCAGGAGCGGGTGAAACTCTACAATATGGGGCGTAACGTGCGACACTTTACCTACATTGACGACATTGTTGAGAGCCTTGTCTTTGCGTATGGTAGCAGCCATCGGCTCATCAACGCCGCCAATCCGGAGCAGACCACCACACTGCATCTCGCTGAATTGGTGAAACAATATAAACCGCTTGAAATAGAAATGATTGCGGAAGAGCGCGATTTTGACCGCAAAAAGCAATCGGTCAACGAGGCGGTTTATACAGTACCTTTGCAATATACGCCTGTCGCTGACGGCATAAGGCGCATATTTGAGAGCACGGACTATGAGCAGACGCAGTAAGATAATACGCATGGATAATTGGGATGTTCCTGCCTCTCGGCCACGGCTGAAGGGTGGGAATATCCCTCTTTGTGACTTGTCGCCCCGGACGGTTCTGCATCAGCTCGGCTCCCTGGTATATTTCGCGCAGTACAAGCGCACAAAGAGCGGGATTCCGTTCAGCGAGATAAAGCACTCGGCCGATATAGCCGAGTTGTTTGCCGAGACCGCCTGCAACTTCATTGAGCGTCTTGTCAACAATACGGAAGATTGGTGTATCATCACCACTCCCCGGCGGCGCCATGCAGACGGGTTCCACTTCGCCACGGCGGTATGTGAGAGGATATCGGCCAATCTCGGTATTCCGTTCTATGCCGATGCCGTTCAGTGTATCAACCACAACCGTCTTGACCCTGACTTTCATCTGCTCCGGCCCATCACAGAGCGGCGGGTGATAGTCTATGATGACATCATCACCACCGGAACAACATTGACCGCAACAGCCGCGCTACTTGGTGATCGTGATTTTGTCCTCAACATCATAGGCATCAATAACCGCTAAAATCCACTCTCCCGGCTATGAATTTGACCCAATCCCCACCACATTCCTACGGAAAAACGGCTTTCATGGGCTTATTTCGCGCCTCAAACGGCATTATCTGTACGTTTCCTAAAATTTATTTTGGAGGCGGGTTAAAGCCAAAAGAGCCTCAATAGCATAAAATGGACTCAACGTGTAAAGAAATTCCATTTTCTTTTACAAGTAGTGTCCCATCTGCAAAGAAAATTAACACCTCATCATATCATCATCGCAATGGCTAAAAAAGAAAAAAAGCAAAACAAGACACAGGAGCGACGGCTGACGGAAAAGCAAGAGAGATTCTGTCAGTTCTACCTCGATACCGACGGCAACGCATCTGAGGCGTACCGTATGGCTTATGATACATCCAATATGCAGCCGAATTCTGTTTGGAATGCGGCGAGCCTAATGCTTGACAACCCAAAGGTTGCCCAAAGGATAGACGAGATAAGAGCAGAGCGGGCCGCCCGTACACGCATTGAGCGCGAAAAGGTCGAGCAGGTTCTCATGGACATAGTGACGGCAGACCCGAATGACCTCTACATTGTGGATGCCAAGACCGGCAGAATCAAGATGAAAACACCGAGCCAGTTGCCTAAGCGAATGCGCAACGCCTTGAAGAAGATTAAGAACAGCAAAGGCGTTGTTGAGTATGAGCTGAACGGCAGAGTTGAAGCCGCCCGGCTGTTAGGCTCATGGAATGGATGGGATGCTCCCAAAGAGGTTAATGTCAAGAATACGGGCAATGTGCATGGTGAACTCCGCATAGGATTCAACGATGATCAAGACTGAATCTGCAAACCTCAATATAACATATATAGTCCCGGCAAGTAGCAAAATGTAAACTTTCCCCAATAGCGAGATACTGACAAATGTAGCAAAGTGTCAGCGAAACGCCCAAAAACCGCTAAAAACAATGATTCTGAATTACAAGTTATTCAACCCCCTCGGATTTCATCTGCTGAAGCTCATGCAGGACAAGAGCCTCCGCAACATCATCTTGTTTGGAGGCTCATCATCCGGCAAGACATACAGCATGGCTCAGTGTGGTCTTATACTGACAATGTGGGAGGGCGCGAATATGCTTGTAATGCGTAAGGTCGGAGCCTCAATCAGAGATACCGTCTATCAGGATTTCAAGACAGCAGCCGACCAACTCGGCATAACAGACCTGTTCAAGTTCAATGACGGCAACAAGATTATAACCTGTATTGAGAACAAAGCGCGTATCGTGTTCAAGGGTGTGGATGACTCTGAGAAAATCAAAGGTTTGTCAAGTTTCAAGCGTATTGTCCTCGATGAGTGGTCTGAGTTCTTGGAGGAAGATTACAAGCAGATACGTTTGCGTCTGCGTGGTATGGAGGGACAGCAGATTATCTTCACATTCAATCCCATCAAAGAGACCCATTGGATTAAGAAGAAAGTTTTTGACAAGCAGAAATGGCACGATGTGCCGATGACCGTTGAGTTAGCCGGTCAGGTTCTGCCGGAAGAACTGACAAGAGTCAAATCCATCAAGATGAATGAGCCTCGTGTGATAATGCACAAGAGGACCGGCGAGATGATAGAGCACTCGCCCGATACCATCGTTATTCAGACAACCTACCTCAACAACTTTTGGGTTATCGGTTCGCCGGACGGGACATACGGCTACTATGATGAGCAGTGTATCGCCACGTTTGAGTATGACCGGGAAAATGATCCCGATTATTACAACGTGTATGCACTTGGCGAATGGGGCGTTATCCGCTCGGGTTCCGAGTTCTTCGGCTCGTTCAATCGTGGCAAGCACTCGGCCGATGTCGCTTACAATCCCGAATTGCCTATTCATCTGAGCATCGACAGTAACGTGATGCCTTATATCTCCGTTCAGTTCTGGCAGGCATACTTTGAGGAAACGACCAGCATACGGCAGTTTGATGAGATATGCGCCGAGAGTCCCAACAACTCGGCACGCAAAGCCGCCAAACTCGTTGCCGACAGACTGAGGGAGTTGAACGCCTCAAAGGTGTATATCCACGGTGATGCCTCCACGAGAGCAGCCAACACGATAGATGATGAGAAACGTTCTTTCTTGGACCTCTTTATTGGAGTGTTGCAGAAAGCCGGATTTGAGATTGTCGATTGTGTCGGCACCAAGAATCCGAGTGTGCCGATGTCAGGAGAGTTTATCAACGCCATATATGATGAGGCTGTGCCTGATATAGAGATATTGATTGGCGAGAATTGCAAAATCTCTATTGAGGACTATATGAGTGTTCAGAAAGATGCCAACGGCGCCATGCAAAAGACCAAGGTAAAGAACAAGACCACCGGGCAGACCTATGAGGAACACGGGCACCTCTCCGACTGTAAGAGATATGTTGTTGTTGACTTGCTACGGGAGCAATTCCTGTCATTCTCCAACCGCCGCAAGCGCAACCTCTACGCCAAAGACGGAGCTATCAGGTTCTACAATCCATCTACCGAGTGCAAATATACCGAGACCCTTGTTTATTGTATGCCGAACATCAATGGGCGGTTTGTACTCGCATACGGAAAGAAGTGTGGTGATCGCTGGCACATAACCGATGTGAGATTCATTGAAACCACATCTACCGAAAATATGAAAGCGGCATTGACCGAATGCAACAGCAGCCGTGTGATTCTGGAGTGTTCCAAGTCATACTATCTTATGGCAAGAGACCTCCGGGACAGTCTTGATGGTGATGTGCGTGTCGTACATGAAAGCACAGACCTGCCCCGACGGATCGCCGCCACTTCCGATTATGTCAGGAGTAATATTCTGTTCAACGAGACGGGCATGAATGACAATGTGGAGTATGGAGAGTTTATGACAAATCTTCTCGACTACAACAAAGATGCCAATGAGAATATAGAGAGCAGTGCCGTGTTAAGTGGGTTCATTCAGGCGGTGTTAAAGTTGGGTTTGTAGTCGCATTATGCTGTAAGTATTTGTAATATTGTGTTTTAATAGCGATTTTGCGCACTGTCTAAAATTCAGTTTTTCGGCGTTTTGGCTGAACCGAAAACAATGTAACTTATTTTTGCTCCAAAAGAGCGACAATGCAGTTACTAAACAAAATATATGGATGGTTCGCCACCGAGAAATCAGCACAAGCGGCCCCGGCAGAAGAGACAAAGCCGGAGCTGAACAATCGTGATGATGAGGCGTGGCGTGTCCATCTTATGACCGAGATAACACAGCCGTATGTCGCCGACCGCAATTTCCTCACGCTGTTCCATACCGTCCCGGAGGTGTTCTTCCCGATAGACTTCATAGCAAGACGCATAGCCGGGGCGCATTTTGAGATAAGGTCGTACAAAGATGACAGTATCATCTATTGCAATGGCCGATTACAGAAAGCAGACCGCCTCAACGCGATATTGCAGGCACCCAATAGCATACAGCGATGGCGTGAGCTGGTATATATGCACCATGTTTTCAAACTCGTCACGGGTAACGCCTTTATGCGTGCGGCTATGGCCGACACATTCAAGGATATGCCCAAGTGGAAGTATTGCGACAACTTCTGGTGCATACCCTCCAATTGGATGAAAGTATTGCCGGCCGGCACGAAGATTCCACTTTTCGGAATGGCGAAACTTGATGAGCTTGTCGGAGGCTATGAACTGACACGCTCGGATGAGATTCTTATGCGGATTCCGACATTCCAAGTATGGCACGACCGAGACGGGATGCCCCAATACCTCAACTGCAACGGTGCTGATTTCCTCAAATCCGAGAGCCGACTGAAAGCTGCGCATAAGGCGATCAGCAACCTTATTGCCGTGTATGAGGCGCGAAACGTGATTTATGTCAAGCGTGGAGCACTCGGCTTTATCGTAGCCAAAAAGGATGGCGGTGAACTCGGCACTCAGGCAATGAAACCCCGCGAGAAGAAAGAACTCGTCGAAGAGTTGAACGGCAAATACGGATTCGGAGACAACAAGATGCCTATCGGCGTTACCGATGTTCCCATTGAGTTTATACGCCTCAACCTCTCAATCTCCGAGTTGCAGCCATTTGAGGAGACTCTACTTGACGCTATCACGATTGCCGGACTGTATGGCATTCCCGATGTGCTTGTGCCGCGCAAAGACCACTCGACATTCAGCAATCAGGCGGTTGCGGAGAAGAGCGCCTATTGTGGCACAATCATTCCGATGGCAAATCAGTTCTGTGAGGATTTGAGCCTGTTCCTCGGACTCGATAAGGAGGGTTACTACATCGCCTGTAATTTCAACGATGTTGACTGTCTGCAAGTCGGGTTGAAAGAGGCAGAGGAAGTCAAGAAGCTCGTCAATGAGCGGTGCCGGAGTCAGTTCAACGACGGACTTATCAGTTACAACGACTGGCGCGCCCAGGTGCATGAGTCTGCATTGGAAGGAGACCTCTACAACAAAGTCAAGTTTGAGATGACTCCCGAAGAACTCGCCAAGATAGATACAATCATAAAATCAAATAATTCAAAACCCTCAACAGGAGAAGAAAGCAATGAACGAAACATTGAAAAGAATCCCGTATCAGACCAAAACGGCTGACGTGGATGAAAAAGGTATCGTCACCGTTGCGGTGAACGGTATAGGCATTGAGGATGCACAGCACGACATCTCAATGCCCGGGTCGTTTGTGGAGACCATAACCCACGATATGGACCGGATGCGTTGGTTCCTCAACCATGACAGCACACAGCTCTTAGGAGTGCCCCTGTTCGGTGAGGAGAAGTCTGACAACCTCATCGTAACCGGACAGCTTAACCTCTCAAAGCAGATCGGCCGTGATATTCTCGCCGATTACAAACTGTTTGCCGAGGCGGGCAGGACTTTGGAACACTCCATTGGAGTGAAAGCTATCCGGCGAGATAAAGAGGATCGCCGCAAGGTTCTTCAGTGGAAGATGTATGAGTATTCAACCCTGACTTGGATGGGTGCCAATCCAAACACTTATCTTGTCGGGCTGAAGAGTGCGACACCCTCGCAGGTTCGTGATGCTGTGGACCTTTTGAAGATGGCATTAAAGCAAAAAGGATATAGCGACGAACGACTTATGAACATCGAACAAGAACTTGATGCCTGTTTCAAGGCACTTGAGGGCAGCAACATGGTTGTTTGTCCCCATTGTGGCTATCAGTTCGACTATGACAAGGCCGAACAGACCACATTCCAGCAGATAGTGTTGGGTTATGCCAACCAATACACCCGATGGATAGCCGAGGATATAGTATCGGAGCAGATACACGCGCTGGAGCCTTCCATCCGTGCAGAGGTGCTTTCCATCATCGACGCGGTGAAATCCACCAAGCAGGAGATCACCGAGAAGAGCGTGGCCGATTTCGCCTCATACGCACGTTGCCCCCACTGCTGGGGTAAAGTGTATGCAGCCACCAATCTGCTTATGAACCCCGCGCCCGAAATCAAAGAAGAGTCCGCGGCCGCCGGTGATACATCGCAGAAAGGCATCACGCCCGGAACTGTCGAGAAATCCGGCGATGATTTCTTTGAGAACCTCAACAAGTATATCTAACATTTTCAATACTTCATATATATGAGCAAGAAAGTAACAGTAGAAGACCTCGGCCTTAAATTTGACGGCATGCCCGAGGCTCAGGCTGCATTTCTCCGTAAGTGCGCCGAAATGGTCGTCAATGTAGTTAACAAGAGCAACGAGGGTCAGTTGACCGATGAGCAGTTCATGGAAAAGATGAACACCGCTCTCAAACCGTTTGCCGGAATCGACAACGAATCCATCCAGTCACTCATCAAAGAGAACTCCGAACTCCAGACGCTCACCAAGAGCCTCGGCGAGAAGATCGCCAAACTGGAAGAGAAAGGAATCAGCACCGATTTCGTTTCCAAGTTCGACGAGTCGTTCAACGAAATGTATGACTCCGAATCGTTCCAGAAGTTTGCTTTCCAGCACGGCGCATCGGCAAAGGGCTTTGTCCTCAAAGACATCTCCCTCACTCAGAACTACACCGGCGACAGCCACATCATGCTCACCGGCCAGAGCAACGATGTTGTCACTCAGGCCCGCGACAAGCAGGCACACATCCGCGACTATGCGGTAGTTCTCACCGGCGATCCCGAACAGACATCAATCGCCTATCAGGAAATCTATGACGTTGACCGCAACGCCCGCTATGTGTCGGAGAACGGTATGCTCCCCGAATCTATGGTGAAGATTCGTGAGAAGAGCGCCGAGGTGAAACGTGCCGGTACTCACTTCCGTATCTCCAAGCGTATGCTCAAGAGCCGCGTTTACATCCGCTCGTTCATCCTCAACATGGCTGTTGAGGCTGTCCGCAACAACGAAGACTACGGACTGCTCTTCGGCGACGGCTCCGGCGATACACTCAAAGGTATCACAACCTACGAGGGTGTTACACCTGTCGAGACTATCCTCAACGACAACATCGTCAGCATCCCTGCCGGTGGCATCGAGTCTATCGAGGCAGTAGGCAATGGCGTTCTCATCCATCTGGAGAAGCCCTACGACCTCCTCCGCGACGGATTCAAGATTGTCGTTTCAGGTGCAGTTACAAGCACCGGGCTCAACGGCACATTCGATGTGATCCGCCAGAACGACACAACCCTGCTGCTCTTGGGTGCCAAGCTCAAAGACGGTGCCACCGACGAGCAGAACAAGGCAGATGCCGCCGCCATGAAAGCCGATGTGCGCAACGGTCTCTACAAGAGCATTGAGGCCCCCAACAGCATGGATGCTCTTCAGGCTGCTGTGGCAGTTATGACCTATGCACAGTTCCGCCCGACCATCCTCGCGCTGAACCCCCTCACCATCACCGCTATCAGTTGCGAGAAAGCCACCGACGGCAACCGCCTCGATGTGGTCCGCGATGTCAACGGCAACCTCCGCGTCGGCAACCTGACCGTAGTTCCCAACACCGACATCCCGATGGGTCACTACTTCCTCGGCGATCTCCGCAACGGTGCCAAGATTGTCGACTACACCGCCATGACGCTTGAATGGGCCGACGATGTGAACTGCAAGCTCAAGAATCAGGTGGTTCTCATCTGCCAGGAAGAACTCATCCTGCTCGTTGAATGTCCGTGGGCGTTCTCGTTCGGCAAGATTGCCGACCTCATCGCCGCCCTCGCTAAAGACTAAGCCTATGTCAGCGTATATCTTGAAAGGCGACCCGAAAGAACTTGGCAAGGTACTCCGCGAAAACCGTATCCGTATCAGCCGTGGCGTGATTTCCATCACCCCGGCTGAGCCGGACGCGGCTCTCGACGAGGATAGCGTCAAGACTCTTATTGAGGGCCACAGAACACTCGGCGAAGAACGACAGCAATTAATCGCCGACCGGAACAGGCTTAGAGAGATTACCGACAAGGTCGTAACAATAGCCGTTGAGGGTGGTCTGACTATCCCCGACGATGTTACCGCCAGCCTCGCTAATTTCGGCATAATCGTTCCCAAAATCGCCGAAACTGCCGAAAATACGGCTGAAATAGGTGAAAATCTCACGGAAAGCGTTCCCAATTCGGCCGAAACCGCAAATATGGAAGCAGAACCAGACGCGATGGATAACAAGCACATTGAGGTGGATGATATGCGAGAGGTGAACCTCGACGCAGACGACAAAACCCCTGTAAGCAATGACACCAAAGATGTATCGGAGGATGATGCTAAGGAGGCAGCGCCCGCCAAAAAGACATCCAAGCGTTCTAAAAAATCAGAGTAAAGATGCTTATAGACTGTTCTTATTTCACAAAAGGGTCAAGGCATATTCTTAATGCCACAATGGGAACTACCCCCAACCCCAACGCAATAGAGGTCAACGAGGCTATTGAGGCTTACATAAGCGAGTATCAGGAGCAATACCTGTCTCAGATGTTAGGCTCAACACTCGGCAATCGTGTAAACGCCTACCTCGTCTTCTGCATTGAGGAAGATGAGGACCCCAAGCACAATGCCAACATAGATGCCGTGTGTGAGCAACTGCGTGAATCCTTTGCGGATTATGTGTTCTTTCATATTCTCCGCGACTCCAACACGCAGAGCACCATCACGGGACTTGTGCGGCTGAAATGCGCCAATGATTATGTTGCTCCCATCCGCCGTCAGGTGAATGTGTGGAACTCTATGGTGGATAAGAACAGACAGTTTACCGGATGGTGCGGTTCCGATAATTGCACTTTATCCGGCATAAGCACTGATGACGAAATGCTCACAAAAATCAATCCCCTCAACTTATGACAACAGCAAACCAAAGGAGCCGTGAAATCATAGAGATTTTAGCCGATGTAGTCCGTCAGACCTCTGTCGGCTGTGAGATTGTCGTGATGGGCGGCAAGAGCGGAAGCCGGACAATACCTTGCCCGGATATAAACTACACCTTTGGCAATGCCCAGTATGTCAAGGAGAGGCTCGACGAATTGAGCAAGACAGCCAGAGGCAATGAAATGAAGTTTCCACTCATCGCCCTGTTCTGTCCGTTCAATGAGCAGCGCAATTCCCCGGAATACTATACAAAGGCAAAGGTCAGAGTCCTTATCGCCCATTCATCCAAACAGCAATGGAGTAATGAGCAGAGGCTGGAGACCTCTTTTAAGAACGTGCTGCGACCGATATACCGCCGATTCCTCGATGCTCTCAAAGAAGATGGCAGGTTTGATTTCTCTTACGATGAACAGATCAAGCATGAATACTCTGAAAACTACTCTTATGGCAGATATGGGGCGCACACGGGTACCGGGGAATCTGTGAGCGAACCCATTGATGCCATTAATATCAGCAATCTTGAATTAATTGTCAAACTCCCCAATTGTAGAATACAATGAGAAAACTTAGAACGTGCGATTCCGCACAACTCAACACGGGTGTGTCCAAGTGTCCGCCCGACTTCGAGAACATGAAAGGTGCCATTCTCGTACCTCCCGGCACCAAGTTGCCCGCCGATCTCACCGCTGAAAAGCTTGAGCAGATGGTGCATGCCAACCGCCCTGACCGTATCTTCGGCATTGTCCGTTTCACGGAGTATGCCAAGAACGGCGGTGAAGTCCAGACAGCAGCCAACGGCTACGACGGTGAGGCTCCCACCGGCGTAAGTGCCCGCAAGGACACATTCACCCTCAACAAGTTCTTCCCGGAACTGATGGCCGCCCTCACCAAGACCTACAATCAGCAGTGGGATGCCTACTTCTTCGATGACAACAATATGCTGTTCGGTCTCAAAGACGGCACCGACACCCTCGCCGGTTATCCGATGACGGCTGTCTATGGCGATTCCACACCGTTCAACACCTCATCGGCAAAGGCCACCATGACCGTTACTTTCGCGCACGAGAACGCCAAGCGTGCTATCACAGACTTTGACTTCGTGCAGCTCGACTTCAACCCGCAGAAGTGCGTTCTCGGTCTTACATGGGTGCGCCTGGAGAAAGCCGGAACCACTGGCAACGCCTACAAACTCTTTGAAGATGTAGGCGGCTATGATGTTACCGCTATCTATGGTCCCCTCATCGTTGCCGCCGGCAACACCGTTATCAACGGTGCCACCTCAGCGGCATCATATGACGATGCAACCCAGACTCTGACCATCGCCTCAACCTCCGGGGCCGACATCCGCCTCAAGTCGCCCTCCGTGCTGTATGAGAACGACATCAAAGGAATCGAGCAGGTAGCATGATTTTTGAGCGTGTCAACTTCAATGATGAAGAGATAAAGAAGATGAGCCGGGATGAATTTGAGTCCCGGCACATCAACCTCTTCTGGCTCGATCGGGATGAGGCGACCCGAAAAAAGATGCTCGGTCAGGTCTACGACCTAATCACAAAACCTGCCAAGCGGACCAAGCAGAAAGCCGAATAATAATGACGGGGCGGGAGTGGCAACATTTCCGCCCTTAATATTCCAACAAAAGGCAACATTCCCGGCAAAAATATTCATTATGGGCATAGAGGAAGTAGCGAACATCATTAAAAAGATTTCCGACGGATTTGAGGAGGCGTGTATTCAATGCCTTTCCGACAATTCCGGCATAGTTCTTCGTGCCGTTACCGAACAGTTGTATAGCGGTCTTGCCGGAGATGGCAAACACCTCTCTCCGGCATACGATGATGATCCATTCTTTGAGGAGGAGGGACCGTGGTATCACAGAGCCAAAGATTATAAGGCGTGGAAATATAGTATTACGCCGCCCGTGTCCGGCACAATGCTCGGATTGCCGCCGCGCCCCGATGAGGTTCCCAACCTTTTCATCAATGGCAAATTCTATTCCGAGATAACAGCAAGCCGCAAAGGTGATGTTCTTGTCGTGGATCCCGGCAATGGCGATGGTCCGTCAATCGTAGCAAAGTATGGTGATGAGATACTCAACATGGGACCCACCGCCATCAGCTATTTCAATACTACTTATATGCTCCCGGCAATAGATTCGTTTTTCAAAGATTGTGGATACAAATGAGTTGTGCGTGTGAACATAAGCGGATGGGTCAGGAGTTAGACCGATTTCGCAGATTAGCAAAAGCGTGGGCCAAGATGGAAGGAGAAACAGCCGTAATCTATAAAAACGATGATGGCACCTATGGGTTCGCGTCAATCTCGGTAGAGATTGGGAAACCGATTGTAGAATATATAACGCCATACTGATGAGCGAAACAAAGATAACAGATCTGGTCCCCCAGGAGACCATCGACAAAATCAAGGAACTCAACACCGAGATTCAGACGCTGCTCAATACCTACACCACCACGGCAAAGGAGTTGGCGAAAGGCGTTGACGTGAATGTTAAGGTTGTCGGTGATATTGACAAGCTGGAGAAACTTCTTGTCGATAAGACCAAAGAGGCGACCGTCGCCACGGAACGTCTCAACGCTGCCATATCCGAGCAGAGCCAAGTAGTAGCCAACACCACCAACACCATCTCCCGGCAGTTGATGGAGCAGGAGCGTGTCAACAAGACCCAGCGTGATGTGTATTCGGAGTATGACCGAGTAAAAAAACTCCTTGAAGAGTATAACGGCACCTACGATGATCACGTTAAACGGCTCGTGTCGTTGAATAGCCAACTTGCGAAAAACAGTAAGGAGCAAAAGGATAATGAAAAGGCTCTGAAACAGAATCGAATGAGTATGGCTGAATTTCAGGCGGCACAAGCCAAGCTGATTGAGCAGCACCGTTTTCTGACTCAGGAAAAGCGAACCCTCACCCAGATTATGACCGCTGAGGAGAAAGCGATGCAGACTGCCGATTCAAGTTATGTTCAGTTGAGCCAGCAGTTAGAACTTTTGAAAAAAGCATATAAAGACCTGGGCGCAGAGTCCCGTGATAGTCCCGTCGGCAAAGAGATGGAGGAGGCTATCCAAAACCTCGACGCACACCTCAAAGATGTAGCCGCCGATATGGGCGAGTTTCAGCGCAATGTCGGTAACTATGCTATCGCCGGTCAGCAGGGTGTCGTAGCGACCGAGAGTGTAATTGCCGCCATAAATCAGGAGGCGAGAACGACACAAGACCTCATCGACCAGACTAAGATTCTGGAAGAGGCTAAACTCATGCTCAATAAGGAGGATGCCAACTATCAATCCACCCTTGACTCCCTCAACGCCAAGATTGAGGAGAATAAGCGTAAGCTGTCTGATGTCAGTGATATAATCAATAAAGATGCTACCTCTGTTGCCGAGGCTGAATCACAAAACAAGCGTCTGCAAGAGGCTCTCAAACATGTTGACCTTACAAGCGATGGAGCCCAGCAACGTATTAAAGAACTTAATGATAAGATAGCTGCCAATACCAAGTTAATCCGAGATAATACGCCTGCTATCCAAGACCAGACACGGGCTATGGAACAGCAGAAGAAAGCCAACGAGGGATTAGCCGGGAACCTGCTTAATATGATTGGGCTGAACAATCAGTTTGGCTCATCGCTCAAAGGGCTGGAGGGTGCCGGAACTGCCAATGTATTTGACGGGCTGAATACCAAAGTAAAGGCTTTCGGCAAGACACTGGTCGGATTGCTTGCTAATCCGTGGGTGCTTGCATTTCTCGGCATTGCTGGAGTAGTCGCCGGATTCAAGTGGTGGTATGACTACAACAAGGGGATGATTGAGGCATCACGCCTCACTCAGAACTTTACGGGGCTTACCGGCGATGCCGCCGACAAAATCACAACCGACACCCAAGCTATTGCCGATCACATGGGGAAAGGCTTTGATGACACCATCGGGGCCGCCAACACGCTTGTTCAGCAATTCGGAATCTCTTGGGAGGAGGCTCTGACCAAGATTGAAGATGGTATTGAGGCCGGAGCCGATATGAACGGCAGATTTGTTGAGAACATCAACCAGTTTGCCCCGGCTCTCCGTGATGCCGGAGTGTCCGTTGATGAGTTTGTTTCCATACTCGCTGAAACCCGAAACGGCATCTTTGACGAGAAAGGCGTTCAGGATATCATCAAGGGCGGCACCAGACTCCGCGCCATGACGAAACAGATTGCAGAATCTCTTGACGCTTGCGGTATATCCTCAAAGCAGATGCAAGAAGACCTCGCCAACGGCAACATCACCATGCTGGAGGCTGTTCAGCAAGTTTCCGCCAAACTGAAAGAACTGCCGGAAAACTCTCAGGAGGCTGGTCAGGTGATGAAGAATGTATTTGGCAGAACCGCCGCCGAGGGTGGCACCCTGCTTATTCAGTCACTCGCAGATGTGAACACCAATCTTGATGAGGCAAAGGAGCGCATGGGCGATCTCGGCAGACTCAATCGCGAACAGATGGAGGCTCAAAAGGAGCTAAACGAGACCCTCGCCGCCGTGTTCAAGATGAGCGGTACAAGTTTTGAAGAGATGACCATCCAAGCCAAAACTTACATAGTCCAGGGCCTCACCAACATCATCAAGGGTTGTGTCGATATTGTGAATTGGTTTATCCGAATGTATAATAAATCGATTGTAGTGCGCGGAGCCGTGAACAGTATCGTAAACTCATTCAAGACAATGTGGGAGGTAGCCAAGTTTATATTAAACCAGATTGTTGACTCATTCAAGGCAATGGGCACCGTTATTGAGGGTGTCGTTACCCTCGATTGGGATAAAGTCACTCAAGGGTGGAAAGATGGCATGAACGCTCTTAAAGGCAACGTGGAGACAATGGCCCGGAATATAGCCTCTAATACCGCCGATGCGTTCAATAACACCCTTAACGACGAGATGCAAGAAGTGTCTATTGACCTTAATGCCAATCTTACCGGTGTCGGAGCCAGCACGCCCGGAAGCACACCCAAGAATAAGCCTCAAGGCACCGGTGGCGGTGGAGATGACAAGGAGAAAGCCAAAGCTGCTAAGGAGGCAGAAAAAGCCGCCAAAGAGGAGTTGAAGCGTATCCATGAGCTTGAGGAATCAAAGATAGCGGTAATGGCAGAGGGCCATGAAAAAGAACTCGCCATGATTCGTTTGAAATTCAAAAAGAAGATTGATGAGATCAAGGGTGATGGCGAGACCGAGAACGCGCTGAGGGTACAACTTGCAGAGCAGTGTCAAAAGGAAATTGCAGATTGTGAGTTAAAGTACCAGACCGAACTTGCCAAAATCAATCTTGAAAACCGCCTCGCATCCGTTGAGGAAGGCAGTAAGGAGGAGCTTGATTTGAAGTTGGCCCAATTGGAGGCTACACGCGCCGCCGAACTCAAAGCCGCTGAGAGAACCGGTGCCGATGTTACCCTCATCAATGACAAGTTCAACAAGGAGCGTCTTGAACTTGAAGAGGAATATGCCAACAATCTTGCTGATAAGATTACCGAGCGCTATGGCGTTGAGGAAATCACACGCAATCAGGAGTATTCCAATGCTGTAAACGCGCTCAAAGAACGCTATGCAAAGGAGATGGCTCTTGCCGCCGGTAATGCCGCCAAACAAGAGGAAATCAAGCGGAATCTTGAAAATGATTTGTACGCCCTGGAGGTTGAGTATTCTCAAAAGGCTGGCGAGGCTGCTATCAAGATGATAGAGGAAATCCTCAACCTTGAAAACTTATCGGCCGAGGATAGGCTGAAATGGGAGCAGGAACTTGCAAAGGCTAAGATTGATTTGGCAAATCAGATAGCCGATGCCAATTCCGAGAGCGTCGATAGGCAGATAGCCGATGATGAGAGGTTGAGAGAAAAGCGCAAAGCCAATCTTCAGAACTGGCTCCAAGTTGCATCCGATGCAATCGGCAACATCAGCGAACTTGTGAACACCCTGTTTGATGGTCAGATTGAAAAATTAGAGGAGGAGCAAGAGGCTAATACGGAAGCTGGCGAAAAAGAACAGGAGAGAATCACCGAACTTGTCAACAAAAAGGTCATCACTCAGGAGGAGGGCGAGGCCCGCAAGAGAGCGGCCGAGGCCCAGACAGCCAAAAAGAATGAAGAGCTGGAGAAGAAAAAACAGCAGCTCAAACACAAACAGGCAGTATGGGAAAAGGCCAATAGTTTGGCTCAGGCCGGAATCGCAACGGCCTTGGCGATAACCCACGCACTGCCCAACTTGGTACTGGCCGCAATCGCCGGTGCGATGGGTGCCATCCAAATCGCAACTATTCTTGCTACACCCATACCCAAGTATGCCAAAGGTACGGACTATCACCGAGGTGGCCCAGCCATTGTCGGTGATGGTGGTCGTTCAGAAGTTGTATTGTTCAACGGCGGCGCATGGCTGACACCCGATAAACCTACTCTTGTCAATATGCCGGAGGGTGCCGTTGTCATTCCGAGTGTAATGGATTATGACGATAATCCGGCAGGTTTGTTGTTGATGCCCGTGGCTCCGGACAAGACTCCGGCTTCCGGGACTTATGATGATTCCGCTATCCGCAGAGGTGTGTCGGAACTCATCTACCTCATCAAGCACCAAACCCGACAGCAACACATCGATTCTTACCTTACAACATACGAACTATTTAAGAACAAACTATGATAGAGAGACTTGAACAATTAACCGTCGGCCAGTTCGTAGATCTCGTTTGTGGAGATACAAGTGTGCTGATTGGCAAGCGAGAAGTCGTAAATGAGGCGGTGCTTGTTGTTGCAATGCGCAACATAGTGTTTGAATACAAGGAGATTGTAGATAAAGCCGGAGTTAGTTCCTACCTCTCCACCATAGAGGAACTAATAAAGGCTAAGATGTCGGTTGTGGTATTTCAGATGTGCCTGAATCTTGTTTCATTGAATGAACATGACCGCGCCCGTGAGGTGTTAATAGAGTATGGTATTAATGCAAATTCTATGAATGACCAAAGGGTTACAGCAGAAATAAAATCACGTCTTGAAAGAGCTAAAAGCACTATCGAGAAAATCGAAAACGAGAGCAAGAAAGACAAGCCGGGGTCAATCAATTTCCGCCGGGTATTCGACACACAAACTGCTATGCTGATGGCTCATTTCAAGTTCCAGATTGATACATCAACTATGAAAGCCACTGTATATGCCCATCTTGTTGACCAACATAACAGAGAAGTCAAGGCGATGCGTGCAGCCTTTAATAAGAAGTAAGCACCGCCCCCTGTAGCCCAATGAGAGCTTGTCATTCAAAATGGCAGGCTCTTTTTTTCAAGGCTGACCGCACTTTTGAACGGTTCGTTAGTAACCCCTTGCAAAACCGCAAAGTGTTATGACGAAACGTAATCAAAGTTATAAGCATCGCCCATCGAGGCTTGAACGAGTAGAAAGAAAATGTGACAGAATCCTGTCCGAGTTGTTAATCATCCACCAGCAGCTCAACCGTCGGTCGGATATGGATATGGCTATTGAACGCCTCCACCGTACCGCCCGAAAGTTGAGAACTCAGTGTGAGCAAGAGCGTGATTTCACAAGAATAATGTTCAACTCCAAATTGCCGGAGTAATGAACATCGAAGACCTTGTTGTAAAACACGCCGGATGGATACGCCGAAAAGCACGAAGATACTATGCCGACGAGTTCGATGCCGATGATCTCGCAAGTGAGACCATCTACAAATGTCTGAGCCAAGCCCGGAGGTTCAATCACGGAATGAGTTTTAAGCCGTGGGCATTAGCCATCATGGAGAACACTTACATTACGCAGTACAACCGGCGTCGTTGTGTCCTCTTTACCGGATATGATGAGTATGACCCATACACGGGGAATGATTATGCCGACCAAAGAGCTTCGGTGAACAGCATCCTCTCGATAGTCCGAGATTGTGGGCGTAAGTCATGTTGTATTGAGTGTGTTCTTCTATATGCCAAAGGATATAGTTACGATGAGATTGCCGAGAGAATAGGCATCCCTGTCGGGACTGTCAAGAGCCGAGTTTCGGCAGGGCGCAAGATGCTCCGTGAGGCTCTTGACGGCTAAAATGTCAGTAAATGTTAAGGTGGTAAAATGGTGAAAATCAGACGTAAAATGGTGGTCATTCTGTTTGTGTCTCTTGTAAATAATGGCTAACTTTACATCAGAAAATAAAACAATAACCAACTAAAAGTCAAACCAATAAACCCCTTAATTATGGAAAAGAAAAATAATTTCCGCGTGAGAGTGATGAAGTATGCATGGCAACTCTGGAAAGCCACCAAGCAGGCGTGGCGCATCTGCATGATAAAAGCGTGGCAGCTCTACCGCCTCGCGAAAGCCATGCGCGAGGGCGTGGTAACATTCTACTACACCAAAGCCGATGGCTCCATCCGCAAAGCAACAGGCACTCTCAAAAATGTGCCCGCCGGTGCCACACTCGGTGGTAAGAAAGTAACCAAGCCCTCCTACAAGACTATGGCTTACTTTGACACCGAAAAGAACGGATTCCGCTGTTTCAAAGTCGAGAATCTAATCTGCGCAATCTGATGGAACTGCAACCTGCCAAAGCCTACCTTATCACCGTCGGGGGAGATATAAAAGAAATCTCCCCCGAGAACGGAAAGACCTTCGAGCTTAAAGAGGCTCAGGCTCATGTCGAGGGTTATATTGAGATAGTACACCTCAATAAAGACCAGATTATGATTGTCAATGAAGACGGCAAATTTGACAAAGAATATAATGTCATAGCCACCGGAATTGCAGACCTCCACAAAGCATTGTGGAGTGGTGATTACATCTGCGGCAATGTGGTGATTTGCCCCTCTCCGATGCTCCCATAATAAAAGTCGCTTTCAGGGCAACTTCGGGCGCATAATTCACAAACTCAAAGAGTTAAAGTGGATTATGCGCTTTCGTCATTTGACAGAATTTGAGCCATTTGGCTGAGTCGGAGCCTTTTTACCCTATTTTTGCTTTTGCCATAAAAGGCGAAAGCACCATGCTCACAAAATATATCTTACATATCGGCAGTACAAACTATGAGTTGCAGGCAGATGATCTCGCCAATTGGGATGAGATTAGATGCTCATATAAGCGTGCAAATTATGATGGGGTTGTGCGCTCTTTTACCTCTCAATTTGTCTTTGTCAATCGTGCCAAAGAACTCCTTCTGGCTCTATATCTCAAAGACCGATATAATGCTAAAGCATCCATATCGGTTCACACAATAGATGACCGCTGGAACTATGAGAAGAAGTTTGAGTGTCCCCTTGATTTCTCTACTATTTCGTGGGAATCTTACACACTGAAGATTAATAGTGTTGATAACAGTCTGGCGGCTCTCATCAAGGCTAACAAGAGCACGAAATATGAATTTGCAGTGGGTTCGGATATCGCTCGCGATGCGGTCTTTAATTTTGATCGTATGCCAATGCAGGAGAGTTTGACCTATGAATTTACACAAGGGGCCCAATACGATAATTGTGCCGATTTATTTGTAACTATTCTAAAAGGCGAAAATCCTTATATTGGGAACGTCGGGAATGAGACCACAATTAATCTCGCTATTGATTGGAATGATGATCAGACAAGCGAAGCTAATAGTTATCTATTCAAAGCAAAAATTGATATAGAACTAACTCTTGATTTTGAAATATCATGGAGAAGTGACTATGGGAGTGCGGGCACCAATATAGGTGTTCAGGTGCGTCGAAATGGTTCTGATGTTGCAGGTGCTGTGACTGGTGCTACTATGGCTAATTTTATGGCACTCCCTGGACCCGACGGATCGACTTTTGTAGGGAATTTCAGCAACCCAGGAACCCTAAATTCAAGCTATCCTAATCCGAGTCATGGGCAATGGGCACTTATCAGTAATATTGTATGGTATGTTGCTTATAACGGGCGATATTTTTATTGGGCGAACTCCGGTAAATCAAGAGCTGACTATTTTACTCATCGAAACTATGGTAGAAGATTTATCTCTTTGAAAGCTGGAGACGAGGTCTACATATACAGTTATTTCCCCTCAGCAAATCAGCAACGAGCTGATTTTAGGATTGTATCAAGTAAATTCCTCTTCAGTTGGCTTGGCAAAGGTCCTAGTGTTGATATTCCTGCAATGACACCCGAAAAAGTAGCAACTACTCTTTTGCGTAGGATTGCTCAAGGTAAAATCAATGTTAATACGCATATTAGCCAATTTGATTCAAGAATCAATAATACATTTCTCTTTGCTGCAGAGAGTGCTCGCGGAATAAGTGGAGCAAAATTCTATTCATCATTCAACGAGTTTTGTGATTGGATGGCTACTGTGTTCGGCTATGTGTATTACATAGGCTCTCCTAAGCCACCGAGATTCTTATTTCGACGGTACTGCAAAGAATATGAATATTCTCCCTGGCAATTTCAAGACGATACATACGTTGGGCCGATGGATTCAGTTTCCGGCAATGTAGTGTATATTGTTCAACACGCACGGTTCTTGTGGCATGACATAAGGACTGGAAAGTTATTTCTGTATTGGCAGGGATGGGAAAATTACAACGACCCGAAAACCGGTCATCCAAGAACAGACACCTTGTTTGTCATAGACGAACTGAGCGCAACAAATGCCTATTATTTTGATGAATACAATGGCGAAACTGCACTCTATCCAATCCTCTATGACTATTCCGATGATGATATAGGTAAAGATGGGCAAACAGTATATTTTGTACATCGTTCCGAGTTGTTGAAAAACGATGCTCCTATTCGGTCATTTCCAAATTGCAAAGGGTTGAAATACACAGTAGATACAAGCGTAATCTATTCAACCATAACTATTGGATATGACAAGAAAGATTATGACAACATCAATGGGCGTGATGAGTTTAACTTTAATAACTCCTATTCTACGGGATGTGATGTAAGTGATAAGACTTTATCATTGCTAAGTAAATATCGTGCGGATTGCTACGGTATTGAATTTGCAGTACAAAAACGAGGAGAGGAGACTACTGACAGCACAAGTGATAAAGATGTTTTCTTTGTGCTTTGTAAGATGGAAAATGGCAATCTAATCCCTGATAGGAGTATTGAGATTCAAAACTCTCTCTCTGGAGCCGTATTTAACGGCGCGTTTTCCCCAATCTCCTGCGTGAGGGCTAACGCTGGATATATCGGACTTCAAGCCGGTACAATAGACTTAAAGTTTGCATCATCTACGGGCAATAGTTCTATTATAATCGGAGGTGATGCTATGACAACAGATATTGAAATCAACACTCCGCTTGCCACTTGTGGCATCATCGAGTTTACAACCGATGAAGTTGACGATATAGCCAATGTGGATGAGTTGATTGAGGTTGTAAGTGATGGTGTGTTGTATCGTGGATTCTTGAAAGAGGTTGACATCAAATATGCCAAGACGGAGGCAGCTAAATACAAACTAATCGTAAAAGATATTGAGCCATGATAGTAAGCCCTTTCACTCCGCTGTTTTTCATCAAACGAAAGGCTGATGGAATTGATAGCGAATATATTCAGACATTCGCCACTACTGACCAGATACTCTTGCAACTCATAGGAAAGCGTATCGCTACCGTTGTCGCTCAGGTTATAAGTGAGCCGGATGGAGCGGTTCTATATCAGATTCAGTTCAACCGATGGGACATAAACGAAGATGTCGCTCTGCGGTTCACTACAATCTCATTATCGCCCGGCTACTATTCTGTCAGCATTATGGGTGTCGGTCGTAGTGAGGTCTTCCGAGTTACTGATGATCCACTGATATTGGATAAAACCACTCTCATTCAGTATTCGATGAATAATAACCGTCAGCGTCAGGATGCTGTGTTCTTTATTGACGGGATGCAGTATTTCTTTGATTTCCGAGTTCCCGGTGGTTTCAAAGATAGCAGTTGGACTTTCGGTGTGGAGAGCGAGCAGTTCGTTACGCCCTATGCCGATATATCCCAATTGTTCGGTCTCGAATCCACTCAGAAAAGATTCACCCTCGGCGGCAGTATGGGTGTTCCCGTGTGGTTTGGCGAAATGCTCAACCGAATACTCATCTGCTCCCATGTCTATTTCGATGGTATTAAATACAGCCGAAAAGAGGCTAATGTGCCGGAACTGACCGTGCAGTTGGAGGGCGTGAACAGTTTTGTGTTCAATCAGACTCTCCAGCAGTCAACCAATCTTGACCCTGTAATCGAGCAGAGGAATCACGCCGCCATGCGCCGCGTTGATGACACCAATTATAGAGCAACTTCTTCATCTATTAACAGATTAATTTATTAAGTATGGCAATCACTCCAGACGAACAGCAGAGCATCGTCAGTGCCGTGCTTTCATCAATCCGTACCAACTCACGGACTATCGACCAGCTCACGCCCGTAACCTCGTTGAGCGAAACCGATAGTTTTGAGATAAACGGAGGAAAGAGAGTAACGTACAAGGTGCTCCGGGATTTGATAGCGTCTTTATCCTCTTCGGAACAAGACTCTCTCAAAACCCTCATCAACAAGTGTGAGTTGAAATCGGTAACAATAACCGTTGCCGAAAGTACCGCCACACTCTCTATCTCGTCGGTAGGCAAGACCATCACGACATCGATCCCGATTGCGACCACAAGCAAAGCCGGATTGATGACTGCCGCCGACAAAGTAAAGTTACAGAGCGCATACGACACCGCTCAGGCAGCCAAAGATACGGCCAATACCGCCAAATCTAAGGCCGAGTCCGCTCAGTCAAGCGTTACGGCACTATCCGATAAGATTGGTGCCCCTAATGGTATTGCTCCACTTGATGCCAATGCAAAGGTGCCTGCCGCCAACCTTCCCGGCTTCGTAGATGATGTCGTAGAGTTTAACGCTATGGTAAGTGGCGTTACTTCGCAAATGGCATCTTCAGTCCATAAATCGACCGACGCAGGTTGCATGGTAGTGTATGACACCGACAACGACGTATTCCTTCTCGCAGTGTCGAAAGTTGCTGTTTCAGATAATACTCAATGGGGAACTATCAAACGCCCCATCAAGAATCTGAATGCCGCCACTCCCGCTGTTGAAGGTGGAACCCTCCAACAGCAAATCAATGTGTCGGATTACTGGCAGATTCAAAACGGTGGCGCAAGCCTCATTCTCACGCAGTTCACATACTACAACAACTGGCTCGACGCTGATGCCTATGGAACAGGCACAGCCGCAGGTCGTGTGCCCGAAGGAGGCAAGATTTACACCTGCACCTCGGACAACAAGACCTTCCGTTGGAGTGGTTCGGAACTCATCACAATCGGATCAGACCTTGCACTCGGACACACTGCAAGCACCGCTTTTCCCGGTGATGAGGGCGCACAGCTTCAAGAAGATTTAAAGGACACCCGTGATGAAGTTCAAAATGAGTCCATGCGTGTCAATAATATCGGCATATTACCCTTTGACGGATTTTATGAGGATAACCCCAACCAAAGCACTGGCGTTTGGTATCGCCGTTATCCTGCCAATGAGGGAGGCACCTGCTGTATGTGGTCAAACAAATTTCCAGAAGGGTATCATCCTACCGACTACAACACCACTTTCCACGGGTTCCAAAAAATCCGTGAAGATAGAATTTTCCGTCTTGCAAACGACCTCTACCGCTTTGATGGCGAGAATCTCGTTAAGGTAGGAGGTGCATCCGTCGGCAATGTCTATAACCTTACCGCAGAACTGCCGACACCTGACCCGGAAAAAATATTCTACACCCTCAACGATTCAACCGATAAATACTATGCCCCTGCCGCTGTATTAGCCCAGGGCAAAGCAAAAATCGGTATGGATATAACTTTCGCCATAGCCAAAGGCTCATGGAAAAGCTACAAATATATCGGTCTTACACTTGATGCCAACGATGTTCTTGACAAAGATAATTGGCTCGATCTTGCCGGAATGTCGGCAGGCTCGGAGCCGTTTGTCAACATCAATGCGGTATGTGAGGATAAGGATTACACCCTCTCACTTGCGATTCAGGCTCTGCTCGACCTCAAAGAGACCACAGGCATAGACTATCGTAAGGAGGGTATGGTCATAACCTATCGCCGGAGTTCCAACCCCTTTGTTTGGGAGACCAAGCAATATCAAGGTGCGTTGACCGACCTTACCGCAACCAATGAAGCCCAATGGGTTGATTTCGGTAATGGCGGAGGCGGTAAAGTGGAAACCTCAGACACGCCGGAGAAAGATGGCAAAGACGCACTATCCACCGGCGGGGCCTACGAGATTCAACAAAACCAGTTCGCCGGTCTTGAAATGGTTCCCGACCCGACGGATTATGTAATCCAGGGTGTGAGCAAAGCTGGCAACCCCATAGGCGACAGCATCAAGATTCCGAAGAGCAACGGGGCCGGAACAGCAAGCGGCAGCACACTTACAATCTACTGCGATCAGGCGGTATGGGGTGCTTTCGGCAGTGAGGTTTCACTTATGGTTGCTATCAAGAGCGTAAGTTACGATGGCGAGGATGAGGTTCTCGGAACAATCCGAACCATCAGTATCATTGACCCCGTGACCAACATTGAACTCTGGAGCGAGGTTAAGAACGAGCGTTCATCAACGAGTGCCGCCGACTTGAAATTCAAGTTTGATTTCACCGACTTCATCACATCAGCATCGAGCCGAGATTTCATCATTCAGGCTACCGATGCCGACGGCAACCGCCGAACCAAGACCATCACCGTTACCGCTGTCGATGTTACCTGCACCTGCATACAGACTCTCAACTATTCAACATCTACCGCACTGGAAGTAGGCGTTGACCGAGACAAGAGTCTGCCGATGTATAAGTTTGAGAATAACGTTTCAACGCGCCTCGGTATCCTCGTAACTACTGAGATGTTCTACAATGGAGAGTGGCGCACACTCGGCACGGCCACTGTCGTAGATTCCTATTCTCACAACATATCCATCAATCCGTGCAACATCTTCGGTGGAGGTGAGCGTATGGAACATGGTGCCTATTCCATCCGTATTCAAGGTAAAGACCTCGCCTCCGGCGTTGTCGGCAATATGGTCTATACCGCCGTGATGTGCGTTGATCCTGCGAACACCACGCCTATTGTCGTAATGAGGTACGATGACCGCACGGAGGGTAAGGTGAGACTCTACAATTCGATTTCTCTTGACGTGGCCGCCTACACTCCCGGCAAAACCAATACGCCGGTAGAGGTTATGATTGACGGGCATATTGCGACTACCGTAAACTGCCCCATAGGACAGCCCTACAATGTCAGCAAGCAGATTCAAGGCTATGCCACTGACGGCTCCAAGAGCTTTGATGTATATGCCCGGAGCGGCGCAAGCAAGAGTGAGACCATCACCCTGACTGTCGAGGGTTCCGCCATTGATGCATCTGTCAAAGAGGGTGCGCTGTTCACGTTTGACTTCTCAACGAGGAGCAACACCGAGACCGACCATCGCATCATAGACAACGGCTATGAGATGATTCTCAACGGCTGTAACTATAACTCCAATGGCTTTGTCAACGTGCTTGGCGAGACGGTTTGCCGTATAGCCGAGAACGTATCCGCTGAAATTCCCTACGCTCCGTTCGCATCTTCAGCTCTTGAGACTGCCGGTGCCGCCGTACAGCTTGCGTTCTCAACCAAGAGCATAAAGGATAAGAACGCCATGCTCTGCGAGTGCTACGACCCGACGGCCGGTGTAGGTTTCTATATCCGTGGCAATGAGATAGTCCTCAGTGTCCTCAACGGCACACCCAAGCAGCAGCGCGTCGGATTCAAGTGCGGAGAAAAGGTAACAGTTGCGGTCGTGGTTGAACCCGGCTCAAAGTATGTAACCTACAAGGGTATCAATTACTCTTTCGTCAAACTGTATGTCAATGGTGAGGAATGTGCCGCCATCGGCTATCAGCCGGGAACGAGCGCACTGCGTCAGAACAAGACCATCACTTTCAACTCGGCCAATGGCGATTTCAACCTCAACTACATAATGCCTTATTCAAGCTATATGGAGTGGTTGCAGGCTTTCCGTAACTACCTCTGCAAACTGAGCGATGTTACCGCCATGATTGCCGAATACGACAAAGAGAATGTGCTTGATACCACCGGCAAACCGTCTATGTCGCTGATGGCCGCAAAGGGTATCCCTTACTATGTCATCGTTGCGGACCAGACCACGTTCAACAACTTTGACTATGCCCTCAATGGCGGTACCTCAACATCTGACCAATTCGCCTGTACGCTTTACTACTATAATCCCCAGCATCCGGAATGTAACTTCAAGGCGATAAATGTTCTTTGGCGCCGTCAGGGTACCACCTCTGCACAACGCCCGGAGAAAAACGACCGTTTCAACTTCAACAAGAAGAACAAGACCACCGGACTCAAGGCGACAGTAATGTTGCTGAATCCCGATGACAGTACCGAACTCGGCCGTAAGGCGATACTTGCCGCCAAGCATAACAAAGTATTCGTTCACGAGACCGGACACTTTGTCGATGTGATCACCGTCAAGAAAGACTACTCCGACAGTTCTATGGCTAACGACTGTGGTGTGTGCGACCTTATGAACGCCACATTCCGCTCCTTGGGCTCATCTTACCTCACCCCGGCACAGAGAGCCTTTGACGGCACCCAAGACCTCGGCGGCGGTGATATTCTCACCGGAATACAGATGGACCACTCCACAAAGAACCATCCTGTAGCCTATTTCCGTGCAACGACTGACACCTTGCAGGATGCGTGGTTTCAGGCCCGTGGTAATTGGAAAGAGGACAAGGGCGAGCAAACCGCTCTCGGATTCAAGGACACCCCCGGCTACAACCTCGGATGTCTGAACTATGGTGATTTCGTTGAGTATTTCGGTACGCCCGGCGAAACCCTCGCACAGACTGAGGCTCGTTTCAAAACAGACCCCGAAACCAATACCGACAAGGCCCACGGCAACGTGTACCTTATCTCTCAGTATTGCGGGCGCGACTATGCGATCTACCGCTACAAGAACGGTGCATGGACACGCTCTACGGGTTCAATGAAACAAGTCAACGGCAAGTGGGTGATTTCTGGTGATGTCCTCAATCCCGTGACCGGTTATGAGCTGTTGCAGTATGCCGGAATGGACTGGTGGCAGGGAGTCAACTCCGTTGAGGATATGATGAAACCCACAACGCAGAAATCCTCTTGGGTCAACAAACTCAAACTCGCCGCAACCGAGTATCCGGCATGGACCTATTACTTTGAATGTATGGTCGATGATGACCAGCTTCAGGAAGATTTGGCCCTCGGCAGAAAGGTTCCCTATGACCTGTTCAATATGCTCCGGTTCTTTGGCTCGTGCGACTATTCCAAAGTAACGGGGTGGAAGAAGATATGGAAAGAGAACGCCTACCGCTATATGTCGCTGGAGTCGGCAATGGCTTACACTGCGTTCACCGACTATCTCGCCGCCGTCGATCAGCGAGCCAAGAATATGCAGCCGATGTTCTTCCTGGAGGATGGATGTTCGGTTGAGAACGGTGTCTACTCAGGCTACCGCAACATGGAGCCTACCCGAATGTATCTCAACAAGGTCTATGACTGCGACACCTGTAACGGTGCCGACAATGACGGCGGCCGAGACATTGACGCAGAAGTTGATCCCAACAAGATGACCGATGAGGCAACGGGCTACACCAATCCCTATATGGGTTATGGTTCCGTACTGTTCAACAATCTTGACCGTCAGCAAGAGTGCTGGAACAGCAATGACCTCGGCGCAACGACAATCTCATTAAAGAGTGTCGTGAACCGAATGCGCAATCAGACGGCAGAGATTGACGGCAAGACAATGGCACCGTTCTCGCCCGATGGAGCAATGTACTTCTTTGTAGAGCGACGCCTGCTGTTCTGGCCCAAGACCATAGCGACCTATGACTGCGAGCAGAAGTATATCGACAAGACGCACATTGCCAATCAGCCGTACTTCTATGCTCTGCATGGTCTCGGCCTCACATCCCTGCCTCGATTCATCGAACAGAGATGGAGAATCCGTGACGGCTATTACCAGACGGGCGATTTCTTCACCAATCCTCTCAGTGGCCGTGTGTCGGCTATTTCGGCAAACTCCAAAATCTATATCACAGCCGCCGCCACGGGTTACTTTGGCATAGGTAACGATGCAAGCGGCCAGTTGTCGGAGACTGTCTATCTGGAGGCCGGAGAGAGCCACGCCTTTACCGATTTCGCCCACGATTCGGGTGCGCTGCTCTACATCTACAATCCCGGGCGAATGAGTCGCATTGACCTGTCAGAGATGTCGCTTGCGTTCCACTTTGACGATTTGAGCAAGCTGGAACTTGCCGAAGAGATTATCCTTGGCGGTAACAAACACTCGGCAAATACCTCGCTTAACGGCTTTAACCCCCTCGGTTCAATAGTTCTTGGCGATTTGCCGTTCTTGCGTGTGCTTGATGTCAGCCTCACAACGGCTACGAGTATCGACGCAAGCGGATGCCCTCGTGTTGAAAGCATCATCGCCAACAATACGGAGCTGACAACGTGTAACCTTGCACAGACTTCCCCGATTGAGACGCTGACACTCCCGGCTACAATGACATCGCTTGAACTCGTCAACCTGCCTAACCTCTCTTTCCCCGGCGGTCTTACCATTGAAAGCGTCGGCAGTATCACGCGCCTTTGGGTTGAGGGTAGCAAGTATATCGACACCGAAACACTTCTGCTTGATGTGGCCCGCGCCGGTGCCATTCGAGAGGTACGAATCCCCGATGTGAACGTAACGGCATCCGTTACCGTTCTGCGACTGCTCCGCAATTCCGGTGCCATAGGTCTTGATGCCTCCGGCGCCGCCTATGAGGAAAGCAATCAGTGTTCAGGTGTGATCGGCCGATGGATTCTTACAGAACTCATCAAGGAAGAGGATAGCGACGGTCTCGCCGGACTCAATAGCCTCAACCGCTACTTCCCCGAATTGGAGGTTATCAACTCACAGTATTCTCATATCTGCTTTTCAGATTTTGAGAACGACACCGAGAATATAACCAACATGGATGACAGCACGGGCTACAAGTTCGGCAATGCTTACACCGTTCCCGGCCACTGGGCGAAAATCGAAGAACTGAGCCACGCCTACAAAGCCACGTTCAACTCCCGTGATGGCAAAATGCACCTCCGCCAAATCAGCGATGCCGATTATGGCAAGATGAAAGACGGCACGGATTATGACCCGGCCGACCTTGCAGGTGAGGGTTTCGACATCATGAAAGACATTTACCCCCATTGGCGTAAGGGTGTCAACGACTTCAAGACTCAGGAGAAGCACACCTTCATCAGCTCATGTCCGAATGAACCCATCTCAACCGCAACAAGGGTGAACCGCAAGCATCTTGCCGATATTATGGTAAAATCTCTTGCCGCAATCTTCACCGACAATGTTGTTGCCGGCGGAGATTATGAGATTACCGACAACCCCAACATGAATGTCTACGAACTTGATGTTGCGGGTATGAAACAAGTCCGCTGGCCCGGAGTCAACAACGCCATGATTGGTGCCGTGTTTGTCGGAGAAGATGGAAAGGTTATCAAGAAGTTCAACATGAGCGTCGGTGCCGCACTGTTCGACTTTGTGAACGGCGAGTATGTCTATACGGATGTTCCTAACGGAGCGGTCAAAATCGTGTTTACATCACCTGTCGGATTTGACAATCTGGAGGCGATAGCCGTTGACAGCTCGGCAGTCGAGGCGATAGAACCCGATTGGGTATATATCGGCGGCTCCCTTGATAACCCTGCTATCCGTGAACTCGTAGGCGTGTATGGTATGACACTTGACTCTCTTATGCGCGCCCGGTCAATCAGCGGGGCAGTTACCAAAAGAGGTGACAATGCCAGCGGAATCAATGTGGATTGGCAATACGACAGCGAGGGGAATCTCACCAACGCTACGGTTCCATCCTCATCCATGCACTATTGTGCCGCTGACCTCATCAATCTTTGCCGTATGCGCGGCTCCGGCTTTTACAGCATCGACTACGAGATGAGAATTGACATTGATAACCTTGTTCTCGGACTCATCGGTGATCGCGATGTTCAGGCGGTTTGCGGTTATGGCTGCGGTGCCGGATATACAACTGGCACCAATGGCATGAACGCTTATGGCAATGTTACAAGACGCTGGAATGGTGGCAATACCGGCAATATCATCTTCGGTATTCAGAACTATGTCGGCTGTAACTCCGAGTGGCAGGACAATGTAGCGGTCAATGTCCCGAGTTTCGTTGAGATGCGCCGGCAGAAATATGCCGAAGTTGCGGCGTTCCCGATTGATGCCAAATGGCACATCTACAATCCTCTCACAAAGACGGAGCGTGTTGTGCAAGGCATCATCGATACCAACGGCATGTGTGTCGCCCGTGTCAAGCATGGCCGCTACTGCGACATGATAGCATCTCGCTGTACCACTGACACAAGCAAGTACAATCAGAACTATGCCGACGGACATTGGTATTCAGCAGGGCGAAGCCGTGTCCCTCTGGGGTCGAGCTCCTACGCGGATGCGGTTGGCGGTCTCGCGTGCTCGTATGCGAATCACGCCGGGACGAACTCGAGCACGAACGACGGCGTGCGGCTGGCCTTCAGGGGCGAGTGCGTGTTCGAGGACGAAGTAGCGTAAAGCGGTGAACGCAAAGCGCGATTTGCGAAAAAGCGTCAGAGGGAGAGCCGACCAACGGGAGGCTGCTCCCTCTCTCTTTATCCAGCCTTTGGCTGGTCGATATATTTTTGATTTTTCTAATTGACCGATTTTTAGTAATTTTGTACCCAAAAGGTAGATAACCTCAATGCCGTGTCCCTCTGCGGTCGAGCAACAACGCGAATGCGAATGGCGGTCTCGCGTACTCGAATGCGAATAACGCCGGGACGAACTCGAACACGAACTACGGCGTGCGGCTGACATTAAGGACTATAATCATGAGCGGGTTAACCGCTCTTATTATATAAATCGCCACACTGCAACGTCCACGTGCTGGGCAATGAAAGAGACGAGAGGTTAGAGCCTCGGCAACCCTCGCGCAAGCAGAAAGCCGGAACATAACGAAGAGCCCTGAAGGCGCGTCATGGAGATTCAGTATCCAATTGATAATCTTATCCCGGAGATTGTCAGCGACTCCAATATGTATAGCGGCTATGATTATGTAATCAGCCATTTGGAGAGCAAAGAGCAACGGGCCAAATATGCTCCCGACAAGGAGCCAAAGACGGAGTATGATTTCAATACTCCCGAAGAATACGCCGCATATCTTGAACAACAGATTCATGCGGCGAATGTCCGTAATGCCATAATAGGCACACTGAAAAGGCAGATTTCCGACGGCACGTTTCGGATCACGATGAAAGATGTAAAGACACTCCGTGTCAAGGATGGTCCGAAAGAGAGGGAATGTCAGGCTCCCAAGGTGCCTAAACGTGTCGGATGCCATTGCATAATGGTGGTGATAGAAAAATATACTTATCCCACCTTGATTCACAATACGGGAGCCTCTATCAAGGGAAGGGGTATGCACTGGATGCACCATATCATTGAAGATGATTTGAGAGCGGTGCCGGAGATGTTCACCCACTACTATAAAAATGATATATCCCATTACTATGACAGCATAAGTCAGGAAAGGATGAAAGCCGTAATCCGGCAATACATCTGCGACTCAATCCTACTTCCTATCCTCGACAGTTTCATAACTCTGCTTCCCGAAGGACTTTCAAAAGGTCTGCGATCATCACAGACTTTCGGGAATCTGTTTATCTCGCCGGTCCACCACAAGATGCTCACTATGGCAGAGCGTTATTTCCTGTCTTATCCGGATGGGAGTGTTGAGGTCAGATACCTCTACTATAACTATTGCGATGATACTACTATCGGGGGTAATGACAAGAAACGGCTCTGGCAGTTGAGGAATGTCTATGTTGAGGAGATGGCAAAACTCGGATTGACAGTCAAGGATAACGAGGCTGTCAGACCACTCACCGATGGCCTTGATATGGTTGGTTACGTTCATTATCCCACTCACTCCTTACTCCGCAAGAGAACAAAACAGAATGCGGCACGAAAGCTGGCTAAAGTCAAATCACGGAAGCGCCGGCAGAAAATTATCGGCTCTTTCAAAGGTATGGCTTGCCATGCTGACTGCAAGCATTTATATTTCAAGTTAACACATCATCAAATGCAAAAATTTTCAGAAATGGGAATCACTTACACCCCTGCCGACGGCAAGAAGAGATTCCCGGGCAAAGTGTGGCGATTGAGCGCACTGCAAAACAAGACCCTTGAGGTACATGATTACGAAAGCGATTTGACCACCTCTCACGGAGATGATCGCTATCTCGTTTCGTTCCGTGATGTTCAGTCAGGCGAATGGGGCAAGTTCTTCACCTCATCTGAAGAGATGAAAAATATCCTCGACCAGATAAGCGACCGAGAGGACGGTTTCCCATTTGAGACTGTTATTCAAAGCGAGGTATTTGACGGAAACAAAGTAAAATACAAGTTTACCTAAAAATCAGTTTTTCGGTCATTTGGTTCAACCTGCCGTTTTTCGTTGTATATTAGCGCAAAAATCATTTTGCGATGAAAAAGATATACGGCGCCAAAGAGCGGCAAGATGGCTTATACTCTATCGGCTGCAACAAATGGGAGGTGTTTTTCGGGTTCTGGAAAGACCACGAAGAAGATGAGAGCGGCTTCAACCTCCGAAAAAAATATACCAAGAAGCCGACCAATGAGGAGATTATCAACGACATCTTCGACGCTTTGAACAAGATGTGTGATGATAAAATTCTTTCCGGCCATACATTCAAGGGTTTGCCTGTATGGTTGTCAAAGGAGAATCAGAGTAACTACGAGACTGCCTACAACATTGCTCGTGATACCGGCGGAGCATCACTGCCGGAAACTTTCAAGTTTGGCGGTGATTTCGATTTGTACCTCTACAACTTTGAGACACTTGAGGATATCGAAGATTTCTACATGGGTTGTTACCGATATATCAAACAGTGTCTCGGTGAATGTTGGTCGTATAAAGCCGAGGCTCTTGCATTGTTCCCGGTTGCAGACATAAGCCTCCCCGAATTATGATAGTCAGTGTTATCATTTCGGCGGTCCTGTTATCGGCATTGATTATCGGCTATGCGTTGAGGCATCGGCATCCCGAATCGTTGAGCGCGATTTATTACGGAATGGGTAACGGGTGGATGTTCCCCCTTACTCTCGGAGTCTGTGCCGGACTTATCATTGTACCGGTGTTTGAGATCACGCCGGAAAGGATTCAGTTCCTTGTGTTCCTGGTTATGGCCGGAGCCATATTTGTAGCGGCAAGTCCGAGGTATCGTGATGGTCTTGATGGCCCGGTGCATTACACCTCCGCCATAATCATGTGCGCTGCTCTCTTGGCATGGATAATAGCGATGGGATATATTCCATACTCCGGGATAGCCGGAGGTGTTGCAGGTCTCGTTAAACGCCGGTATCTCGTGTATGCTTTTGAGATAGGAATGCTTGTAAACCTATTCTATGTATTGATTATCGAGTTAGTGTAATATATTAGTGAACATGTGCATGAGATGGTGCAAGTCAAGCGGCTTGTGCCATCTCGCTTTTTTTGCAAGTTCCTATAATTAGGCTAATTAACCCATGTTTTATTATTGAGATTTTCGGCAATTCGCTGAACGAATGGCTTATTGATGTACTTTTGAGCAAAAATCAAAATCATGGACCACAACAGCAATATCTTCTCAACACTTATGGCCATGCTCGGAGCAGCCATAGCCAATTTTTACTCGCATCTCGCGCCGTGGCTTTTGCTTGGGGCTGTGGCATTACTTGTTGATCTACGCTTTGGCATCAAGGCAGCCAAAGCGCGTGGCGAGAAAGTAAGGACATCCAGAGCTATACGGCGTACCCTCAACAAATCTATTGATTATCTCGGTATCGTCACGTTGGCTGAGATGCTGTCAAGAACATTCGGAGTATCGCTTGGTGTCCCGGTGGTAAGCATGGGGATGCTTTTCATCATTTATGGCATTGAAATTTCATCCATCCTCAATAACTATTTCGAGTACAAGGGACTGCCATGGCGGTTTGATATTCTCAAGTTTTTGCGGAAGAAATCCGAGATAGCTGATGCCATAGAGACAGACGAAGAGCGCGGTAGAGCGGAAGATGAGGAGGTGGCTGATGAATCCGATAAGTTGGAAACAGATAAACTTTAAATGATATGATTACAATCAAAAAAGGGAGCAGGGGCGAGGATGTGAAAACCCTGCAAAGGAAACTGAACCTTATCGCTGATGGCATCTTCGGCAAACTGACCGATGAGGCGGTGAGGGAATTTCAGAAGAGTCATGGCCTTTCCGTTGACGGCATAGTGGGTCCCAAGACATGGACGGCTCTCGGTATTGGAAATGCCAAACGTAATGTCGATGAGATTATCATCCATTATACCGCGACCCCCGACGGCGAAGAGTTCTCTAATGCTCAGATTAAAGCCAGCCATCTTGCCCGAGGCTTTTCGGATATTGGGTATCATTGGGTTGTCGGACTCAATGGAGAGATTCGCAAGGGTCGTGACGAGGGTATTGCCGGTGCCCACTGTACGGGGCATAACACACGTTCCATCGGAATCTGTTATGTAGGCGGATGTCCTCCGCGCTCGGTCAATGGCTGGCGGGACATCGGCAAAGATACCAGAACGCCTGCTCAAAAGGCAGCTCTAATCAAACTCATAAGAGAGGTCAAGGCGCGCTATCCGAATGCGAGCGTTCACGGCCACAACGAATTTGCCAACAAGCCGTGCCCCGGCTTCAACGCCAAAGAGGAATATAAAAATCTCTGACCTATGAAAAGAATCTGTCTTATCATATCTCTTGTAGCCCTGCTTTTGATGAGCGCATGTAGATCATCAAAACAGATGCTACCCTCAACGCCCGTTATTGTCAACAATACGGATAGCGTCAGAACCGAGTATATTGAGACCGTCAGGATTGACACCGTTCTCGTTGAGGTTCCGGTCCCGATGGAATCCGCAAAGCAAGTAGTGCCGGACAGCACGAGCCACCTTGAAACCTCACTTGCCGAGTCCGATGCTTGGATCAACCCCGACGGCTCTCTCGGCCACTCCATCAAAAACAAGGAGCAGAATCTCAAGGCCGAGGTCTTGGTGCCTGTCAAGGATATTCAGACAAACAACACTGAGGCGAGCGTAAGAGAGGTTCCTGTCCCATACCCGGAGCCCGTGTATATCGAGCGTGATTTCACAAAGTGGGAATCGTTCAGGCTTGGAGCGTTCTGGTATCTTGTCGTAACTGTCTTGATTTCATTAGGCTGGATTCTCCGAAAGCCTCTGATTACTGTCATTAGGAAATGCTTATAGCAATTTTGATTATGTGTGAGAAGAGCCACGTTGTGAAACGCGGCTCTTTTGCTATCCGAACTTTTGAGAATGTCGTTAGTAATTGGTAGTGGAGCGTCTTTGATGATGTAACTTGATGATGTGTGACGCTCCGGGGTTGTCGTGATGGCAGCCCCTTTTTATTTGGCGAGAGAAAGACCGTGATAGGCGAGGAATCTTTCAAGCGTTGCAACCGAGATCTTGCCGAGCTGGTTAATCTTCCTCAGCCCTTTGGCCGTATGCTTGACCAAATCGCCGAGTGTCCTTATTCCGGCTTTTTCAAGAGGGCATAGGATACGCAGAGATAGGTCAAACTCTACGAGGTGAGCTTTCATAAGCCTCTCCATATGGAGTCTTGGCTCATCGTACTTATCAAATTCATTGCTTTGAGAGGGAGTATCAAACATGACTGATTGGATTGAGAGGTTAATAAAAAAAGCGGAGGGAACCACCCCTCCGCCAAAGTCAAACCAATAAGACCTTCCCAATGGAAAAGAACTTATTGATAATGCAAAGTTAGCATTTTATTTCAGATTATCCAAAACTTGACGCACGGCTTTTGATGCTTTATCAGGAGTCACGGAGATATAGGCGTAGAGAGAGGTGCCTCCTTTGTCAACTCGATGGCCCAGGATATAGTCAATGACGCTCTCACTGATGCCGAGGTCAAAGGCGTGTTGAGAGAACGATTTCCGGGCAGAGTAGAATATGAGTTGCTTGATGCCTGTTATCTCTGCCAGTTTAGGCATATTCACATCAAAGAAGTAGTGGCAGTTTGATTTGCGCTGGAACTGCGTTAACGATATATAACCGTCGGCCCCTTTGTGGCGGGCAATAATTCTTTTAGCCTCGTCAGGAATACGGAACTCCACAAACTTATTCATCTTGGGGCGGTTCTCTGTCTTTGTCCTCACGTAGTGGATGGTCTCGGTCTGCTCATTGAAATTGATTTTGAGTAAATCAACCATATTGATGCCGCCAAGATAGTATGAGAGCATGAATATGTCTCGGCACTTTATGATGTTCGGTTTTTCACTGTCGATGTCCCTGATTCGCCTAACTTCATCAACTGAAAGCCATGATTGGCGAACCTCCATCTTAGGAAGCTCATACCCGGCGAACGGATCCACACGAAATTGAACATAGCCACATCGTTTTGCATAATTAAGCAAGACCATAAGGAACACAAGATAGTTCCGAACAGTGGTAGGCTTGAGACCACGTTCACGGAGATACTTGTCGAGACCGAGGATAGTCCCGTGGGTGATGTTCTCTACCAACATCTTCTCACTGAGATGCCCGCTGATAGTTCTCCAGATATTCACATATCCTTTGTATGTTCCTGGCTTGATATGAGCGTTAGCCATATACTCTTCATAGATTGATAAGAGTGTGCGGTGCTTGTAATTCCCGGCGTTCTTGATTTGGTAAACGAGTTCCGGACAAGTGAGGCCGTTGGTGTAGGCGAGGTCGTCGATCACACCCTGATAGCGTTGTAGGAGTCCACGGAGTTTTGTGTTCAATATGGCAGCGTCCGGGCGTTTGACCACGGAGCCGTTCTTAAACTCCTTGATGGAGTCGATAGTGATGTCAGTTACTATGTAGCGTGTTTCTCCATTGTGCGCCACCGAGATTCTGACCTTATGCCGACCACCCTTGAGGACTTTCGCCGGCACAATAACTGCGTTCAATATTGCCATATTTCGGACAATTTTTAGGAAATGTTTTTAGCTCAAAAGGTCAATTTGACGATTGTCGGCTATTGTCAAAATTGACCTGATTTGATAGGGGTTACTAACAAATCCTATTGAAGTTCAGTTATTTCAGCCTTTTAGAGCGGTTTCTACGACATATTTACCAAAAAATTCCCACAATAACCACACATTCACCAAAATAATTGCGTTATGTTTATAGAATCAACTACTATAATTATGAGACTCGGAGGAAGAAGAACCAGCTCCAATGTCGAGGACAGGCGCGGCATGTCGGGGAAGACAGTGGGAATCGGCGGCGGCATAGTCGGCGTCATCATTGTGGGCATACTGACACTCCTCGGTGGCGGGAACCTGTCGGACGTTGTCCGCAATGTAGCCGGCCAGCAAGTCATGACCCAGTCCAAAGACCCGTACACCGAAAGCGAGGAGGACCGGCAGCTGGCACATTTCGCATCGGTGATACTTGCCGGCACGGAGGACGTCTGGACCGAGGTGTTCCGCCAGCAGGGCTGGGGCGAGTACCAGCCGCCGAAGATGGTGCTGTTCCACGGATCTGTAAACTCAGCCTGCGGACAGGCCTCGTCGCAGGTGGGGCCGTTCTATTGCTCGGCCGACAAGACGGTTTACCTGGACCTGGACTTCCTGAAAGACATGCAGCGTGACATAGGCGGCTCAGGCGACTTTGCCTGGGCCTACGTCATAGCGCATGAGGTGGGACATCATGTGCAGAACCTGCTCGGTACCCTGCCGGAGGCGCACGACCGCATGGCCCGTATGTCGGAACGCGATGCCAACCGCGAAAGTGTCCGCATCGAACTGCAGGCCGACTATTACGCCGGAGTCTGGGGCCATCAGGACAACAAGATGTTCAATTCCATCGAGCCTGGCGATGTGGAGGAGGCGTTGGACGTGGCGTCGAAGATCGGCGACGACTACCTGCAGCGGAAGGCCTACGGCCATGAGATGCCCGACAGTTTCAACCACGGCCGTTCCGCCTGGCGCGTGCGCTGGCTGAAGCAGGGCCTCGCCTCCGGCGACCCCACCGCCTACGACCCCTTCACCGTTCCATACTCCGACCTGTAAGACGTTTCTTTATGCAACCTTATGTCATGAAAGCATAAAAGATGCGTCTTGTGGTAAAATGCAAGAATAATGTATGTTTATTCTATAAATATGGCATATATGGAATCATCGGTTAACGTCAGGGAGGCGGCGCGATGGATAGCGTCTATGGCGGCTGCTGATGGAGTGATCACACCGTCGGAACGCAAACTGATGCGGGAATTTGCAGAGACATACGGCATAGATGTCAAGTCGCTGTACCGCATGGCCTATGCCATAGCCAATCAGATGGACATTCCCGAGGTTGAATTCGTCGACCACTCCACGATGAAAGGCCGTATGTTCGAGGAATTCATCGTCAAGTTGATGGCCGACCATTCACATTACTCAATCATCAACTGGTCCAGCGACAAATACGCCGACGGCATCTATTCTCTTGACACCCTCATGCCGGACCTGCATATACGTCATAAACTTGACGAGTGCATGATCGAATACTTCATGGAATGTAAATACCGCTCATCGCTACCGGAAGGGAAACTTGACATAAGTTCTCAACTCGAACGCTACCGCCGGATGACATCCGCGCAACCCGGCCGTGAGTTGTTTATAGCGCTCGGACTCGGCGGCACACCATCGGATCCCGAACGATTATACATCATCCCCAACCGCATGATCCGCAAAGACGGCATCATCAATCTGGATTTCTTCACCAAATGCCTCTGTCCCCAGACCCCCGATGGCCTACACGACTACATCAGCCACTACTTCGCAAAACGAGTGTTCAGGAAGCCATGAAAGCCATAAAAACAGATATCGGGAAACAGTCATTCAGGTGCCACCGTCTCAACACTCGCCATGGTATCTGGATTTTTCGACCAATCAATAATCTCCGTCTGAATCAAGGAATCCGGGAATCTTGACGCCATTTAATTATAATACTACCGGGAAATCGGACCGGTTCGGAACGCAAGAAAAAACCAATAAAAACGTTATCCGAACATGGGCAACAACTCAAGAAAAAAGTAT
>ERZ827108.512-NODE-512-length-65037-cov-6.740697_pt1 | contig 65037 bp, 45 predicted proteins | sample MGYA00519921_ERZ827108 | MGnify/ENA primary metagenome ERZ827108 (study PRJEB31778, sample SAMEA3449258) | human gut metagenome | biome: human gut; feature: human-associated habitat; material: faeces | place: United Kingdom | collected 2010/2012 ... | reverse complement strand
TGCTCGGCCAACACCAATATGGACGAGACCGAGACCGCTATCTTCTTCGGTCTGTCCGGAACCGGCAAGACCACTCTGTCCACCGACCCGAAGCGTAAGCTGATCGGTGACGACGAGCACGGCTGGGACGACGAGGGCGTCTTCAACTACGAGGGCGGCTGCTACGCCAAGGTGATCAACCTGGATCCCGAAAGCGAGCCCGACATCTACAACGCCATCACCCGCGACGCACTGCTGGAGAACGTAACCGTACGTCCCGACGGCACCTGCGACTTCGCCGACAAGAGCGTGACGGAGAACACCCGCGTATCCTACCCCATCTACCACATCAAGAACATCGTAAAGCCCGTGTCGAAGGGTCCGGCCGCCAAGCAGGTGATTTTCCTGAGCGCCGACGCGTTCGGCGTGCTGCCCCCCGTTGCCATCCTGAACAACGAGCAGGCCAAGTATTACTTCCTGAGCGGTTTCACCGCTAAGCTGGCAGGTACCGAGCGCGGTATCACCGAGCCCACCCCGACGTTCTCCGCTTGCTTCGGCCAGGCTTTCCTGGAGCTGCATCCCACGAAGTACGCCGAGGAGCTGGAGAAGAAGATGAGCGCCCACGGTGCTCACGCCTACCTGGTGAACACCGGCTGGAACGGCACCGGCAAGCGTATCTCCATCCGCGACACCCGCGGCATCATCGACGACATCCTGAACGGTGACATCGACAAGGCTCCGACAAAGGTCCTCCCCTACTTCAACTTCGTGATCCCCACGGAGCTGCCGGGTGTAGACCCCAAGATCCTGGATCCCCGCGACACCTACGCCGACCCCGCCGAGTGGGACAAGAAGGCCAAGGAACTCGCACAGATGTTCATCAACAACTTCAAGAAGTTCGAGACCAACGAGGCCGGCAAGGCTCTGGTAGCCGCCGGTCCCCAGCTCTAAGACCTGAATCTGACACGCATGGCGGAGCCTCGCTCCGCCGTGCGGACAGAATAAAAACAAGCGCACCGCCGAAAGGCAGTGCGCTTGTTTTTGCAGTGGGGAAAGCGGGAGGGGGTGAGAAGTGTGGGAGAGGTGGATTCCCAACCTCAGAACTGGAACAACCTCAGAACTGGAACATCAGGCCGCCGTGGACAGTGATGCCTGGAGTGGGAAGGCCGGGGATCCATTCCTGATGCAGTCGGTTGGTCAGGTTGCGGACCTCGAACTCCACGGTCAGGTTCTTCAGGATGTCATAGGAGGCGCTGAAATCCAGGCTGGACCAGTTCTTCATATGGATGGTGCGCAGTTCATAATCCGTGCCGTTGCCGTAAGCCAGCAGCGGATGGCGGCATGCCCGGATGTTCCAGTCGACTCCAAGGTTCAGCGTGGTCCAGGGATTGGAACGGACCTTGATGTGTCCGGTGGCCTCGGGAAGGTCCCAGCCGTTGAAGTATCCTTTCTTACCCTCCTGCGGCTGATAGCTGGCGGCGACCTCGATGCCGAAGTAGCGGCCATACTCGTACGACAGTTGCAGTCCCATCTGCACTCCGTACATATCGAGCGTGGTGCCACGGTAAACAGGATACATCGCGGAGCCGGGCTCGTTCATCGCGCCGTACGCGCCCAGGAACGGCTGATACCATCCTCCGTCGATATGCTGTCCCAACGCACGGCGGAACTTGCCCGAAATCTCGGCTCGGAATCCGGCGAACGGTCCGAACGCGAACTTCAGTCCGGCCTCCAGCGGCACATATACCGGCTCGGCGTCATAGATTGTCGGGAAGCAATACAGCGACTGCTCCACATTGGAATAAAGCGTGTTCAGTTCCGTGCCTCCGCCGGCTGTCAGTTCCATTGCGATTCCACGGGTGTGCCATCCCAGGCGGAAGTCGGGCGCAAGGCGCAGGAAAGGACCGTTGTTGAAGATCATGTCGATCCGCGGACCTGCATAAAGGTAGACATTATCCCCCTGGTTCTTATAATAAGGAGTAAGGGTCAACCGGCCGTAATTGTCGGGACCCGTCGCGTTGCCGTCCTTCCTGCCGCCGGAGTACAGCACGACATCGCCTTCCAGGTCAAGTCCAATGGCCGAGGCGTTTCCGAAACCGTACTGGACGCCGAGACGTGGCACGATCATCGTCTCGCGGTTTCCCTTCAGTGGAGGCCGCATGAGTTCGTAGTAACTCCTGAATCCGTTGTAACGCACATCGGCTCCGGCATAGTACTGGAACCTGCGCTCTCCCTTGGACTGCCACAACAGATGGAAATCGACATTGTTGAGTGTCTGCGTCGGGGCCTTCTCATCGCCGGCATATGTTCCGGAACTGTAGGCGTAATAATTGAAATACGCCACGCGGTACTTCAGGTCGGCGTCCAGCATGCCGGAGCCGGGATTGAGGTGCCGGACATAGAATCCAAGTTCCTGGTCGGCCATGCGGCGGCGGTATTCCCTGACTCCCTTTTCCAGGTCCGGCTTCCATAGCGACGTGGAATTGTGGCGCAGATACACTCCTGCCAGCGTATTGCGGCTCGCCACGAAACGGTATCCGGCGTTGAAGCGGAAGTCAAGCCATGAGCCTATGGCCGCGCCGACATATCCGCGGTAAGGGCATTCCTCTCTGTCGGCGTTCCAGCCGGTCGCCGGCATCGGCACCCCGATGGGCGCGAAATCGGTCACCACGCCGTCCAGGTCGAATTCCAGACGTGACTCAAGGGCGCCCATGCGCACACGTTCCGGGAACGTGTTGACGCGGTCCTGCAGGATTATCTCAGGTTTGTATTTACCCTCCACATTGATGGTGGGGTTATATTGTGCATAGGCGGCGGGGGCGCACAACAGCGCCCCGGCGGCCACATATCTCATCAGGTTCATTTCTTCAGCTTTTTAAGACGCGAGTTGATATCCGACTTGATGTCGGACTCGTTGCCGGGATAGTTGTCGCGGAGGGAAGTAAGGTATTCGCGGGCCAGGTCGGAGCGTCCTGTTCCCGTGCAGGCGTCGGCCAGGGCGATGAATCCTTTGGCCAGCCAGTACGAGTGCGGCGTGCCGGTGTCGGTGAAGTCGATCATCAGGTCATAGGCGTCCTGATACCTTCGCGCGGCGTTGAGGCGGTTGGCCAGTGTCACGGCCGCTGTGGCTCCCACCAGACTTTCGGGATTCTGAGCCAGACGGTTCAGGATCTCGTCGGCCTGCGCTCCGGCACCGGTGGCGGCAAGGGCGTTGGCCTCGTAGAGTTCCAGCTGCGCCAGGTCGTCGGCGCCCAGGCTTCCCTGGTGGCGGATGCGCTCTATGAGCCGCAGCTGCTCGGCGGGCGCGTCGCCCGACATATCGTTGGCCTTGGCGGCTCGGAGCAACTCGTCGATATCGATGTCCTTGGTTATCCCCATGCGGCGGCGGTATGCCTCGGCGGCCTTGTCCGCCTCGCCGAGTTCCTCGTGCGTCAGGGCCTTCTCAAGCAACGCCGCCGAGAGCCACTTGGAGTTGGGATACCTGTCGGTGAACTCCTCCAGCAGTTCGATCTTGCGGCGCTGTCCGGCGTTCTTTCCGGCCAGCATCGCCTTGCGGTAGGCCGCGTAATCGGCGTCGTGCGCTCCCCGAGCTATGGCTTCCTCGTATAGTTCCTGCGAACTGGAATACTTACCTGTGTAGTACAGACAGTCGGCGCGGCGGATCATGGCGTCGTCGGCAAGGGGTTTCGACAGGGCGGGACTGGCCTCCAATGCCTTGTGGAAATTCGCGGCCGCGTCGGAATAATGTCCCAGACGGTACTGGGCGTATGCCAGGTCGTACAGTCCCAATGTGCGGTTGGCGGATGTCCTGACGCCGGCCAGGAACGCCTTGTAGTTTGAGACGGCGCTCTTGAACTTGCCGGCGGCATAGTTCGCGTCGCCCAGCCACAGCAGCGACTGGTTGGCGATCAGCGGGTCGATCTTCTTCATCTTGGAAGCGCGCTCGAAGTACGTTCCGCTGGCCGCGACGTCGCCGTTGGCAGCCACGCTGATTCCCTGTGCGTACAGGGCCTTCAGCCTTACGCTCTGCAGCGATTCGGAAGGCCTCTTCACGGCATCTACGGTCGATATGGCCTTCAGGTAGTTATGGTCGTTGTAGTAGGCCGTGGCGAGGTACTGCTCCACCTCGTCAGCGTGCGGAGAGTTCGGCCAACGCTGGATATATGTCTCCAGCAGTTGCGCGGAACGGGCGAAGGGAACGTTGCCGCCGCGGGTCTGGGCCGTGATGTAGTCATAGAGCGCCGTCTGCGCCACCGCAGGGTCGGCCTCGTAGGCCGAGGCCTTCTCGAACGCCAGCGTGGCTCCCTGCACGTCGTCCATCTGAAGGCGCGCCTGGCCCAGGTACAACCATGCGCTCTGCGTCACCGGGCCACGCTCGCCGTCGGCGGTGACTTCAGTCATATATCGCGCCGATTCCTCGTATTCCTCGTCCTCGTATTCAATCACGCCCAAGGCATAGAGTGCCTCGGCGTTCACCTCTCCCTTGTTCTGGTCCAGGTAGTTGAGCAGCGACTGACGTGCCAGGTCGTACTCGTCGAGTTTGAAATGGCTCAGTCCTGTGACGCGGTGCAGCTCGGGGCAGAGCTCCGGTACGGGATTCCTGAACATCATGGTGTCGGCCAGCTTCACCACCTCCCGGTACTCCCCGCGGGTGTAGAGGATCTGCACCATATAGTAACCGGCCTCAAGTCCCTTGATGCCTGGCGTGACCTGCGAGAATCCCTCGAACGCCTGGTCCAGGTCGCCCTGGATATAGTCGCAGTAGGCGGTGTAGAATGTCCGCACATCGTCGAACACCCCGCCCTTGACATCCTGCAGTTCCTTGGCAGCCTCGCGGTAATAGCCGCTCTTGATCATGCACAGGGCCTTGCGGTAGGTGTACAGCGAGCGGTCCGGACGAGAAAGACCCTTTATGTCGGCGTTACCGTACAGTCTCAATGCCTCCGGCCAGTTGTGGCGGAAGAACTCGATGTCGGCAATCAGCAGGCGCGCCTGGTTGGCGTGCATTCCCGAAGGGTAGCGGGCGGTGTAGTCCCGAAGCATGTCGGCTGTGCCGGGCGCGTCGAGTCTGTAGGCGTCGAGCAACGTGCGCCATTCCGTGGCCGGATTCCCTTCCGAGAAGTCGTACCACCACACCGGCAGACCGTCCACGACCGAAAGGTCCACCACATCCGGCTGGCGTCCAAACGCCGGCTGTCCCATATATAACACGGCGGATACTGCCACCGCCGTCCCGAGTCTCAAGATGTCCATATCCGCAAAATTACAAAAAAATTCCGTCACCAGCAAGATGCAAATCGACTCGCAACACTCCGTGAACTCAATACCTACAAAATCAGTGGATATTGCAATTCCCACGTTTTGGTTTTACATAAGAATTTGCTATTTTTGTAGATTAGAAATCTGAATCCATAGGTATGATACAGAAAATATCGATACGGTTCTTTGACGACCGGGAAGTGCGGGCTGTCTGGGACGAGACGAACTCCAAGTGGTGGTTCTCGGTACTCGACATTGTAGGAGTCCTCAATGCGCAGGATGACTATGCCAAAAACCGCAATTACTGGAAATACCTGAAAACAAAGCTCCGGAAAGAAAATAATGAAGTGGTTAGTGCCACTAACCAGTTGAAACTGCTATCTCCGGATGGGAAGCGACATCCAACCGATGTTCTTGATAATAACGGTGTGTTAGCGCTGGCTAAGAGTTTCCCAAACAATAAGGCTTCAAGATTCATCGAATGGTTCACCAATAGCGATGAAAGTATTGACGGGAAGAGTCGGTCTAAGGCTTATGCCCTGTTTGAGAGTTCGCTGATTGACACCATTGAAGTAGGGACGGTCAAGGGATTACGGCAGATTCACGCCTACCTTTTCGGAGGCCTTTATGATTTTGCCGGACAGATAAGGACCGTCAACATTGCCAAGGCTGGCTTTCAGTTCGCTATGGCTCAATATCTGGATCAGACATTGGCTGACGTTGAACGAATGCCGGAGGATTCATTTGGCGACATCATCGACAAATACGTTGAGATGAATGTGGCGCATCCTTTTAGGGAGGGCAACGGGCGCTCCACCCGCATCTGGCTTGACCTCATGTTGAAAAAGAATCTGCGGCTCTGCGTTGACTGGAGCAATGTTGACAAACGTAAATACCTTGAAGCCATGACGCGCAGCGTTGCCGACTCAACCGCCATCAAGAATTTGCTTCATCCTGCACTTACTGATAAAATCAATGACCGCGATACCTTTATGAAAGGAATCGACTACTCATATTACTACGAACAGGAAGACTGATTCTCGTTACAGGATCTGCAGGAGGCGGAGTTCGTCGGCGATCTCGGTTCCTGAGAGGCTGCGGCGCACGGCGAGCGTGCGGACCAGTTCATCGATGGCGGGATGCAGACGGCGGTTGTTGAAGATCCGGCGCATGTAGGTGCGGGCGCGGTTGTAGATCTGGTTCACCTCGTCCTCCTCCAGGCAGCATTCCTGCCGTCCTTCCTCCATGATCACGTCATGGATGGAGTCCATCACCGCGTCGGGGACCTCGTTGCCGAGGCGCACCAGCGAGCGCGACATGACATTGCTCAGAGCCATGGCCGACGTCAGGTTGAAGCTGTTCAGCATATTGCTCCACACCGCCTTGGGCGACAGCGAGGGCGACCCGCAGAAATAATATTCATGGGTAAACGTGACCATCGGCCCGTCGCTGTCGAGCGATACGGACACCACACGGTCCAGCGCGTCGAGGGCCGCCAGCGAGATGGCCATGCCGGCCAGACCGTAGGCGCGGTCATCATCGTTGATATATTTCAAGGTAAGTTCACTTCTCATCTTTACACGTTAACGTTATCATTAAAACGTCAATCCTCTCCGTTATGTTTTATAGTTGCCGCAGTTTGGTGGTTGTGCCGATGGAGAGGGTGACTTCGGCACCTTCGGTCAGGGGGAGGTTGTCATCGACGTGGCCGACCGGGAAACCGAAGGCCACCGGGAGGCCGGGCAGGCCGATGCGGCGCAGAAGGGAGTCAAGCATCTCCTCCATCGTGCTGAACTTGGCGCTGGGGCGGTATTCGGTGAACCGGCCGAAAATCAATCCTTTAAGCCGATGCAGGGTTCCTGCCATGTACAGACGCCACAACATCCGTTCCACGGCATAGATGGCCTCGGAGACGTCCTCCAGGAACAGGATCACATCCTCCTGCGCGGCCCGTGCGAAGATATCGTACGGCGTGGCCGCCAGTCCGTTCAGCACCGCTAAGTTGCCACCCATCAGACGCCCATGTGCCTCGCCCGGACGGCTCAATGGATGCGTAGACACCTCATAATCCATCCTGCCGCCACGCAGCAGGGACATCAACGCCGCCGTAGCCTCGTTTCCGGGATTCTCGCACAGATGCTTGGCCATCGGTCCGTGAATCGACGCCACACCCGCATGAAGCAACGCCGCATGAAACGCCGAAATGTCCGAGAAACCGATCAGCCACTTGGCATTGCCGCGCAGGAAATCGGCCGACAGTCTCGGCAACAGATGCGCAGTGCCGTAACCGCCACGGGCACACAGCACCGCGTGGATTGATGAATCACTCCACGCCCTCATGAAGTCAGACAGACGGTCCGCCGGGCTCGCGGCATAGCAGCCGTCCGCCGGCCCCTTGGCATGAGGCATCACAACCCCCTCATAACCATGGACACGCAGGAACTCCACCGCCCCGTCGATATATTCCTCCTTGACTATGGAAGCCGGAGAGATTATCGCGATCCGCGAAGCCGGATGTAACGGAGCCGGTATCAGTATATCGCTCATGCTCAGAAACTCATTACAGGGATACCCTGGGCGCGGAACCAGTCGGCGATCCGGCGCTGCTCCTCATGCGGAACGGCCTGCAGATGCTCGGCCGGTGTCTCACGGTCGATGCTGTAGATCATCACCTCTCGCGGCCGAATCTCCTTGTAGGCGTTGGCCAACGCATCCAGTTCCTCCGGAGTGGTGTTGTCGATATGCTTTCCGCAATACTCACCCCGCAGCAGCATGGTCTGGATTATGCCCGTCCCGGCGAATTGCCTCAGCCCCTCGACAACCCTCTCCACGGTGAACTGGCCGCTCACCGGACGGTCGATGGTCCGCATGGTGTCCTCCACCGCCGAGTCGAGTTTCAATATGTTGTTGTCCACACGCTTCAGGGCCTCCGCCACCTTCGGGTCGAAGATGCGGGTAGAGTTGGTCAGCACCGACACCTTGGCCTGTGGGAAATAACGGTCACGCAGACGGAGTGTATCCTCTATGACCTCCGGAAACTCCGGATGGAGCGTCGGCTCGCCGTTGCCCGAGAAGGTGATGACATCCAGTGTCTCCCCCTTGTCGCGCATGTCCCGAAGTTTCTCCTCCAGCAGACGCGCCACCTCAGCACGCGGAGGCATTCCGGCCTTGCCGGTTCCCTGGGAGTTAAAGCCCGCCTCGCAGTAGAGGCAGTCGAACGTGCAGACCTTGCCGTCAGCAGGGGTCAGGTTCACGCCAAGCGACGTGCCTAATCTACGGCTGTGGATAGGTCCGAATATCGTGGAATGAAATAATACAGTCTGGTCTTTCATAATTATATTGTCCCCGGTCGGGGAAAGTCAAAACATAGTCCCCGGATCAGGGGAAATCAAACAGGTCTATTCTCCGATCCTGGAGATGATCATCTGCGGCGGTATGCCGTTCAGGCACTGGTAGTCGCCACGTTTGCAAGGCTTATTGCCGAACACCGAGCATGGACGGCACCCCAGTTCGATCTGGGCCACATCGGCCAAGTCCTGGTTCCAGCCCATGAAGCCTGTGTAGGGATGGGTGGCGCCCCAGACGGTCACGGCCCGCAGACCCACCAGCGACGCCATGTGCATGTTGGCGGAGTCCATGGAGAGCATCACGTCGCAATGGCTCAGCAACGACAGTTCCGCGCCGATACCCAGGCGCGCACGCGCCATGTTCACCACATTCGGACGTCCGTCGGCCAGACGGTCTATCTCCACCGTCTCCTCCGGGCCGAAACCAAGGATGAACACCTTCCATTCCGGCCTGGCGGCATAATGGTCCACCACCTTGCGCATCTGCTCCAGCGGATAAATCTTACCGGCATGACGAGCGAACGGAGCCACGGCCAGCCACTTCTCCTCCGTTCCCTTAGGTCCGGACACGGCGGAGAACGCCTCCACAGGCCCCTTGCCCGAGCCGAACAGGGAATGGAAATCCTCCGTGTTCGGTATCATGGCCCGGTCGAACACGTTGCGGTAACGCTGGATGGTCGGCGTGAGCTGCACCAGCACCTTGTCCTTATGGCGGGTCAAGGCTCGTTTCTCGGCACGTCCCTTACGTATGCGGCGCACCTTCACCCCCGACAGCCACAATGCCAATCCCAATATACGCGTGCGCAGCATGTCGTGCAAGTCCAGGAACAAGTCTATATGATACCTGCGCCGCAATTCTCCGGCCAGACGGAACATTCCGCCGATACCCTTGTAGTCATCGGTGTCGATCGGCACCGGAGTCAGGTTGGCCGGCGGATTGATGAACATCGAGGCCGGATGGCGCCGCGTCAGGAAATAGAAGTTCATGTCGGGATTGGCGGCACAAGCGTTGTAGACCACCGGAATGGTCATCGCTATGTCGCCCAGCGCGCTGAAGCGGGCTATCAATACGTTCCTGCGGCTCTGCTTACGACTTCTTGGCATAAAGCACCGGATTTGTGGCCGGGTCGTTGTACATCTTCATCTGGCGGTACACCTTCATGTACTTGCGGCCGGCGGCGATGTCGTCAAGCAGCTGCTGAATGGCCGTCGACAGGTCCTTCTGCTGCTCCAGCAGCACTTCCAGCTTGGCGCGGCACTTCGCCACATGCTCCGGCGACGCATCGGCACGTTCGGCCTGCTCGCGCATATGCCATATCTTCAGCGCCAGGATCGACAGACGGTCCAGAGCCCAGGCCGGCGACTCGGTGTTGATGGTGGCGTCCGGTGCTGCCTTGACGTCCCTGTACATGTCGCGGTACCACGAGTCGATGTCCTCCACCATGTCGGTGCGGACCTGGTTGCTGCGGTCTATGCGGCGTTTCAGCTCCAGCGCGGCCACCGGGTCAATCTCCGGGTCACGGATTATGTCCTCCAGATGCCACTGCACCGCGTCCACCCAGTTCTTGGCGTACAGGATATGCTCGAAAGTCCCCTCGGCATAAGGATTCACGCACGGGGCGTCTACGTTGTCGGTCTTATGATAGTCGGCGACACTACGGTCAAATACTTCAACTGCTGTGTTTATTGACATGGAATTTTCGGTTTTTAGGGAATTTTAGTTCCCTGTGGATATTTTAAGGGCAAAAATAGCAATTTATGGGAAAAAGGCAAAAAAAATTTCGTAAATTTGCAGTTATGGAACAGAAAATAGAGAAATACACATATACACGGTCACTCTGCATGCTGCTTTACCGGGCGGTGGTGACGGAGGCTCCTGGGAAGGTGCTGCGCATCGAGCATTCCATATCACGCGGCCAGTACTGCCGTCTGCTGGAGCCTGACGGCACCGTCATCAGGATGGAGCGAGGCCTGGTGGAACGCATCAGGACGACCATGCGCCGGCTGGTGGAGCTGGACCTGCCCATCGAGCGCGGGGTGTGCGGCCGCGCCGATGCCATCGAGATGTTCGGCCGCCAGGGACTGCACGACAAGGTGGAGCTGCTGCGGACCGTCCCGGGCGAGGAGGAGCGTTACTATACGCTCGACGGCATCCATGACTCCTACATCGGCGACCTGGTGGATCGAACCGGGCAACTGAAGGTGTTCGACCTGCGGCTGTACAAGGAGGGGATGCTGCTGCTTGGCCCCGACCCGAAGAATCCCGCTGTTCCGGTGCTGCCAATCCGGCAGGCCAAGATGTACCGAGCGTTCCAGCAGAGCCTGGAGTTCAACCAGGTGATCCGTATCAGCGACGCCGCCGAGATGAACCGCGTGGTGCAGAAAGGAGACGCCGAGATGATGATCAACGTGGCCGAGACCATGCACACCAAGCTGCTGGGCCGTATCTCCGACGACATAATGCGCCGTCGCCGCAAGCAGGGCACCTCGGTCATTCTCTTAGCGGGACCATCGTCGTCGGGCAAGACCACCACCTGCAAGCGTCTGGCCGTGCAGCTCATGACAAACATGATGCGCCCCAAGATGATATCGCTCGACGACTACTTCGTGGACCGCGACCAGACTCCGCGCGACGAGACCGGCGACTACGACTACGAGAGCCTCTATGCCCTGGACCTGGACCTGTTCAACGCCGACATCAACGCCCTGCTGCGCGGCGAACAGATCAACCTCCCCACATACAGTTTCGAACTGGGACGCCGCGTCCGCGAGGACAAGCCCCTGAGACTTGAGGCCGACGATGTCCTGCTGATCGAAGGCATACACGGGCTGAACCCGGAACTGACCAAGAACATCCCGCAGGACAGGATCTACAAGGTATATGTATCCGCCCTGACCTCCATGCGCCTGGACGACCACAACTGGATCTCCACGGCCGACAACCGTCTGCTGCGCCGCATGGTCCGCGACTCCAAGTACCGGGGGACCTCCCCGGCGCAGACACTGGACCGCTGGCCCTCCGTGCGTCGCGGCGAGGAGAAGTGGATATTTCCGTTCCAGGAGAACGCCGACGCCGTCTTCAACTCCTCGCTGATCTTCGAACTGGGCGTGATGAAGGATTACCTCCTCCCCCTGCTGACCGGAATCCCGCAGGATGACCCGCACTACCACGAGGCGCGCCGACTGGCCGATTTCCTGGACTATTTCCTTTCCATCCCCGCCGACCAGGTGCCTCGGAACTCACTGCTGCGTGAGTTCCTGGGCGGCTCCGCGTTCCATTATTGATTGTTCCACGCCAACCCCTCTCCTGAAACCTACCGATGAAAGAATTCGAACAGGAAGACATAGAAAGAATCGAACGACAGGTCGACGAGCAGAACCGCGAGGCGGTGCTTGCCGAACTTGAAGGTATGCACGCCGCCGACATCGCCGAGGTGCTGCAGCATCTGGACCTGCATCAGGCAGAATGGGTGTTCGAACTGATTCCCGACCGCGAGCAGAAGGCCGACGTGCTTATGGAACTCGACGAGGAGGACCGCAAGAAAATCCTTGAGGGGATGGATCCCGAGCAGATCGGACATTACATCGACCTGCTGGACACCGACGACGCCGTGGACCTGATCCAGGAACTGGACGAGGAGGACCGCGACGAGGTAATCCAGAACATCGGCGACATGGAACAGGCCGGCGACATCGTGGACCTGCTGCAGTACGACGAGGACACGGCCGGAGGTCTGATGGGTACGGAGCTGATCTCCGTCAACGAGAACCTGTCGATGCCCGACTGCCTCAGGGAGATGCGCCATCAGGCGGAGGACATGGACGATATCTACTACGTCTACGTTGTTGACGACGACAACCGTCTGAAAGGAATCCTGCCGCTGAAGAAGATGATCACCCACCCCTCGGTATCCAAGATCAAGCATGTGATGGAGGAGAATCCGGTATCGGTCAAGGTGGACATGCCCATCGAGGAAGTGGCCATCGACTTCGAGAAGTACGACCTGGTGGCCATGCCTGTGGTGGACAGCCTGGGACGCCTGATGGGCCAGATCACCGTGGACGACGTGATGGACCAGGTACGCGAGCTGCAGGAACGCGACTATCAGCTGGCTTCGGGTATATCGTCGGACGTTGACGCCGACGACTCCATCCTGGCGCAGACCAAGGCGCGTCTGCCTTGGCTGCTGATCGGCATCGCGGGCGGTCTGCTCAGCTCATTGATCCTCAGCGGGTTTGAGGCGCAGCTTGCCGCCGTCACGGCATTGGCTTATTTCATACCGCTGATCGGCGGCACGGGCGGCAACGTAGGCGTGCAGGCGTCGGCCATCGTGGTGCAGGGCCTGGCAAACGGAAGCCTGGACCTGAGGGAGTTCTGGCATCAGCTGTGGCAGGAGCTGAAGATATCGCTCCTTAATGCCGTGGTGATTTCCCTGGCCGTGTTCCTCTACACCCTGTTCACCGAGCCGGGCAACTGGGCGCTGACATGCGCCGTGGCCCTGTCGCTGTTCTGCATCGTGGTGTTCTCCACCGTCTTCGGCGCGCTGGTGCCCCTGACGCTTGAAAAACTTAAGATCAACCCGGCCCTGGCCACCGGACCATTCATACAGATCACCAACGACGTGGTGGGTCTGCTGATTTACGTGGGCATGGCCGTCTGGACACTGAACATACTCCCCCATTGATATGGCAGAAAAAGTTAAGAAACCGGTGGAGACACCGCTGATGAAGCAATATTACGAGATGAAGAAGAAGCATCCGGACGCGGTGCTTCTGTTCCGCGTGGGGGACTTCTACGAGACATTCTCGGACGACGCCATAACGGCCTCCGAGATCCTTGGCATCACGCTGACACGCCGGGCCAACGGCGCGGCCTCCTATGTGGAGCTGGCGGGATTTCCTCATCATGCCCTGGACACTTACCTGCCTAAACTGGTACGCGCCGGCAAGCGCGTGGCCATCTGCGAGCAGCTGGAAGACCCGAAACTCACCAAGAAACTGGTGAAGCGCGGCATAATAGAACTGGTCACTCCCGGCGTCAACATGGCCGAGGGTGCGCTGGAGAACCGTGAGAACAACTTCCTGGCGGCCGTGCATTTCAACAAGACCTCCGTGGGCGTGGCCTTCCTGGACATCACCACCGGGGAGTTCGTCTGCGAGCAGGGTGAGCGGGCCCAGGCCGACAAACTGCTGTCCACGCTGATGCCGAAGGAACTGCTGCGTATGCGCGGCACGCGCTCGGAATGCGAGCAGAGCTTCGCCCACCGCTGCAGCACCTACGAGCTGGACGACTGGGTCTACACCATGGACGCCGCCACCGAGCGTCTGCAGCGCCAGTTCGACACCGCATCGCTCAAGGGTTTCGGCGTGGACAACATGCCGGAAGCGGTGATCGCCGCCGGAAGCATCCTGCATTACCTGGACATCACGGGACACACCAACTTAGGGCATATCACTTCCTTGCGCCGCATCGGCAACGAGCGGTTCGTTACATTGGACCGCTTCACCATCCGCAACCTGGAGCTTGTGGCCCCACTGACGCCGGAAGGAATGTCGCTGCTGCAGGTCCTGGACCATACCCAGACTCCAATGGGGGCACGTCAGCTGCGCTCCTGGACACTGTTTCCCGTCACCGACATCGACGAGATCAACCGCCGCCTGGACGTGGTGGAGTACTTCTTCCGCGACACATTGCTGCGCGACCGCGCCTCCGACATCCTGAAGCGTGTCGGCGACCTGGAACGGCTTATATCTAAGTTAGGCCAGCAGCGCATAGGGCCGCGTGACACCGTCGCGCTGCGCAACTCGCTTGAGGCCACCTCCGACCTGCGGCGCCTCCTGGCAGATTCCGATTCCGAGATATTGAAGGAGATAGCCGGGAAGATGGCCGATGTCTCCCCCGCCGTCAACGCCATAGCCCTCACAATCGACCCGGATGCCCCGGCCAAACTGGGCGGTGCGGGCAAGGTCATAGCCGACGGTGTGGACGGCCGTCTGGACGAATACCGCGACATCCGTGTCAACGCCCACCGCATGCTGGACGAGATCCGTGACCGTGAGGTGAGCGCGACCGGCATCACCTCGCTCAAGATTGGCTACAACAATGTGTTCGGATACTACATCGAGGTGCGCAACACCCACAAGGACAAGGTGCCCGACACCTGGATCCGCAAGCAGACGCTGACCGCCGCCGAGCGTTACATAACCCCGGAACTGAAGGAACTGGAGGATAAGATAATGGAGGCTGGAACTGCCATCGAGTCGCTGGAGGCCGAACTGTTCAACCGTCTTCTGCAGGGGCTGATCCGTTTCATTCCGGAAATGCAGCGCATGGCCAAGGGCGCGGAATACGTGGACTGCCTGCTGTCGCTGGCCGTCGCGGCCGAGCGGTACAGGTATGTCCGACCCGTGGTGGATGACTCGCTGTCGCTCTCCATCACCGACGGCCGCCATCCCGTCATAGAACGGCGTCTCCCCGCCGGCGAGCCTTACATAGCCAACAGCGTCAAACTGGACTGCGACAAGACGCAGGTCATGATGATCACCGGCCCCAACATGAGCGGTAAGTCGGCGTTGCTGCGTCAGACAGCCCTGATAACCCTGATGGTGCAGATGGGAAGCTTCGTCCCGGCATCGGCCGCCAGGATCGGACTGGTGGACAAGATATTCACCCGTGTGGGCGCCAGCGACAACATCTCCCTCGGCGAGTCCACTTTCATGACGGAGATGAACGAGGCGGCCGCCATCCTGAACAATATGACCCAGCGGTCGCTGATCCTGTTCGACGAACTGGGCCGGGGCACCTCCACCTACGACGGCATCTCCATAGCATGGGCCATAGTGGAGCATATACACGAGAACGGCAAGTGCCGTCCCAAGACCCTGTTCGCCACCCATTACCATGAGCTGAACGAGATGGAGAACACTTTCCAGCGCGTGGTGAACTACAACGTTTCGGTGCGCGAGATCAACGGCAAGGTGGTGTTCATGCGCAAGCTGGAGCGCGGCGGCTCGGAACACAGTTTCGGCATCCATGTGGCGCGTCTGGCGGGTATGCCCCCCTCGATAGTGCGCCGCGCCGACCAGGTGCTGAAGAAACTGGAGAGCAAGGAATCCTCCGAATCGCCGAAAGTCGATGTGTCAAAATTAGGTAAGGCCCGCGACGGATACCAGCTGAGTTTCTTCCAGCTCGACGACCCCCTGCTGTCGCAGATCCGCGACCGTCTGCTGACCCTCAGCATCGACAACCTCACCCCTCTCCAGGCCCTGGAGACCCTTCACGGACTCCAGGCCCTCCTGACCGGAAAGCAGGAATGACCGTTCCAACCGACCGCACGACATGAACCGACTTATATCAACCATATTCACATTCATCCTCGGCCTGGCGTCAATGGTGACGCCGGGCCGGGCCAATACGGTGGTTGACGAGGAATTCTACCGTCGGATGATCAATACCGACATCCAGACGCTGAAGGCTCATGCCGGCCACATCATCGTGTCACATCCCGACTCGGCCATAGCATACCTCAGCGTGGTGGCAGCGCGATATTCTCCTGACATGCAGGATAAGGATAAACTTACCTGTACCAGCGCGATGAACAACTTAGGCTACCTTCATTTCTACAATAACAACGACCCTGTGGTGGCCTACTCCTATCTGGTACGCGGAATGAACGTGGCTGAAGACCTAAATGCCAAAGACCAGATAGCATACCTGTCGCTGAACATGGCCAATGTGTTCTGTGTCTTAGACGAATATGACTCCTCGCTGAGTTGTTTCAGGAAGTCGATTGCCGCCGGTCTGGAATCCAAGGAATACGAAGCCGTCTTGACCTCCCTCTCCAATGTGATCTCATTAATTTACTCTAAAATCAATTCAGACAATCCCGTTGAGTCATTGGAGAAATCCCTGCCGGAAATCACCGACATACGGAAAGTCAAGTTTCCAGGCCTCCCCATGCTCGGCTACACCATGAGCCTTCTTGCAGGAGCCGAGGCATGGGACCGTGAGGATTATGCGACTGCCGAACGGCATTTCAGCGCCTCGCTGGACCAGATCAAGACCGACCTGACTCCCGAGCGTTTCCGACAGATGAGCCTTGGATTGCTTGCCAACCTGGAATACAGCAAAGGTGACTATCAGTCCTCCTTGAAATATCTCCATCAATCATTGCAGGAGAGCAATGCGCCCGATATCAGGGCCGCTCTTTACAACCAGCTTCATCAATGCTACAAGGCGATAGGAGATACCGAGAAGGCGAACTTCTACCTGAACCGTTACGTCACCATCACCGATACGTTGCTACGCTCGGGCCAGGCCAAAGCACTGCGCGACATCGAGATGCAGAACAGCACCGCAGAGTTCAACCGACAGATGGAACGTGCCAACGATGAACGGCACAACCTTGTGATCGTGATCTGCGTGATTTTCATCGCCATGCTGGCAATGATCGGTTTCGGCATCCGGCTTTGGGTGTCGCGGAAGAAACTGCAAAGCGCGTATCAGGAACTTTACCGTCAGGCCAAGGCCAGGGTTCTTCCGACTCCTGAACTGGAGAAAACAGAGACAGCACCAGATACCGACACCACTGAGGCGGACCAGGATGATGAGCTTGCCTCCAGACTCTGCGCCATCATGGAGTCCAGTCCCGAGGTGTTCCGTCATGACTTCTCGCTCGACTCCCTGGCACGTCTGGCTGACGCGCCGGTGCGCCGCGTCAGCCAGACAATCAATTCCCGATTCGGGGCCAACTTCAACACTTTCCTTCAGAAATACCGCGTGGCCGAGGCTTGCCGACGCCTCGATGACCGGCAGCGGTACGGCAACCATACAATCGAGGCGATCAGCGACGGCCTTGGCTTCAAATCCAGAAGCAACTTCGTGGCCGTGTTCAAGAAATTCACCGGACTCACCCCCTCCCTCTACCAGAAAATAGGCGCGTCACGCCATGAGGACGCTGAAAACACGAATTAGCACATACGCTGATTATCAGCATGGTTCATGTGCTTATTTCTGAATTTTGACCGAAATCAGCATATAAGGATAGCTTTTCGCATATTGAGACACGATGTAATCTGTTCAGGCAGTAATTTTATCGCTGAAAAGATTCATCAACCGACCCTAAGACTTCCGGCAAACAGCAGAAGGAGGGTCATAAACGAACAACACTATGCGAAACGTTACCATGAAACCGGCCGCACTGCTACTGAGCCTGGCCGTGATCGGAGGCGGCGGCCTGATCAGAGCCCAGATGGAGAAAGCCTCCCCGATGCAGCGAAGCATCAAGTCCGACAACCTTATGGAGCATTACGCCCGACAGGCGCGTCAGGCATCGCTCCTGAAGACGACACCGGCGCAACTGCCGTCCACACGCGCATCAGAACAGGAAGTAATCTTCGAGGAGGATTTCTCACGACTCACCGGAGGCTCTGAGGCCGAGCCGGGCGATGAGATCGGATCCTACACCGTCGACGGCAACTCAGCCTGGCCCGACGACATCACGGCCACACCCGGATGGTGGGGTATCGGAACATTCGCCATCGATGGCTCGCTCGGACTATGCTATCCGGGAATGGGCGGAGTGGTAAGTTCCGGACCCATGAATATGTACGGCAACCTCCATGTCTCTTTCCGCGCCAAAGCGCGCGAGGGAAACAAAGAGGGCAGTGGACAACTGATAATGGTCTCAATCACTAAAGGAGACAAGAACAACCCGGAAATGGCTACACCGGAAGGCTTCCGGCAGGTGCAATTGAAAGTAGAGGATGGATGGCAGGATATCGAACTTAATTTCCGCAATCCCAACCAGGGCGATGACTCCCGTCTGCAGATCAACGGCATGACGTATTCCCCCGCCGGATTCGTGATCGATGACATCAAGATCACACGCGATTACGACTTCTGCCTGCCTCCCACGGACCTGAGCTGCGGAAACTTCACCGACGACGGATTCACCATCAACTGGGTGCCTGGTGCCGAGAACAATTCCTATCTCTTCTCGATGATCAAGGAGAAGAAGACTTCCGGGAAGTTCGATGCGACCGAGACTTTCGACGGCTCGTTGCCTCCGTACTGGACTACCAACGGTACTGTTGTTAGCGAGGGTGGTGCCGACAATTCCAAAGGATTGCGCATCGACAACGGCCAGTACCTGCAGATAGCGTTCGGCGGCGGACGCTTGGCCGATCTGAAACTGTTCTTGAATGGAGAAAATTTCGAAGGAGATTCCGAAGGCTTGATAAGAATCATCGGTATGGCCGGTAATCAGGAAGAGGAACTCGCCACACTTGCCGTCCCGAATCTTAAACCCGAAGGTGAGGACCTGGACCTGCGCACCATATTCTCCAGCAAAATGTATCAGTACGATGCTGTCCGTTTTGTAGCCGAGGGATTCAACGCCAATCAATACTGTATCATCGACAACGTGACCTACAAGGCATCGCCTGCCTGCGAACGTTCCCAAGTCATGAGCGACCAGCCTGTCGACGAGTCCTTTATAATCCTGACAGGACTGGATCCCGAGGATGAATATTATGTCGGCCTGAAAGGTGTGAAGAACGAAGGGTACACCTCCGACTTCATCGGATATTACTATGTTCCCGGAATGCCCGCCCCCAAGGTGAGTGGCGCCACCGATGTTGAGAAGCGTGGCGCATACACCGCCAACTGGACACCCTCGCCCAAGGCGATCGCATACACCGTCAACAACTATATGGTCAACACAATCGCCGAGGATACTGAGAACTATGTCGTGATCCGCGATGACTTCTCCAAGGCTGACGAGGCTGTACAGGCATCCGTTGAGCAGTTGTATTTCGACGACTGGACCGACTGCAAGGGATGGCACACCGATATGCTTCCCGACAATTTCATGACCATGTCGCTGGCCGATGCCGGATATATCGGAGCATTGAATCTGGCGATATATTCACCGGTGGTGTCTCTCAACAACGGTGACGGCAAATTTACAGTCCGCTTCAAGGTCAAGGCTTTCGGCGGCGAACTGATACAGGTCTACAGCAACGGACAGGTACAGTACTATGACTTTGCCGAAGTCAATCCGGACGGAGACCCCTATTCGTTCGAGGAACATGAGGTTGAGATGAACTTCGACAACGGCTCCGAGGCTCAGTCCATAATCATCGCCGGCACATATTACACAGTCATGCTCGACTGGTTCGAGATTACCCAGAACGTGAAGGCCGGCGACAAGGTGCTGCGGTTCGCTGGACTGGCCGACCTGCGGGGTCACGATTCCGCCGACCACCGCTTCACCGGTCTGCAGAACGGCAAGGATGTGACCTATGCCTACAATGTAGTGGCATATGGCGAGTATATGGAACAGACATTCAACTCCATGCCTTCCGAACTGATGAGCGTTGACCTCAACGCATCGGGCATCGAGGATACGGCTTCCGACAACGCAGTGCTGCGCGTGGCAGGCGTCAAGGGCGGTATCGCCGTCGAGCTTTCCGAGACAGCCACGGTGAACGTGTTCTCTGCCTCAGGCATGCATGCCGCTCAGGTCAAGGCCGGAACTGGCTCCTCTGTGATCAACCTCCCCGCCGGTATCTATGTGGTCCGCGTAGGCAAACGTACATTCAAGGCAGTAGCTAGATAATTTTTTCATATGCAGGGAGGGGAATGCCGCCGGTGTGCCCCTCCCGTTATTTTTATAACTATGAAGAAACTGCTTACACTGATAATAGTTTCGACTTCGGTCTGTGGCGCAACCGCAGCGTCCGGCCTCAGCATCGACTTCAACAACGGCATACCGCCGGAGGTCAGACTCTACGACCTGGACGGACTGACACCCGCCTCCGACCTTGACTTCACCGGCCTGAAGGCCGGCATTCCCTGGACGGCATGCGATGTGGAGAAGACCGGATCGCGTGTTGCCGTCAGCACCTCCTGGTACAAGCCGGCCGGAAAGGCCGATGACTGGATGGTCATTCCCGCAGTGGAGGTGTCGTCCGACACCGAGCTTCGCTGGACAGCCCGCGCCTTCGACCCGCAGCTGCCCGACGGATACTCGGTCTATGTCTCCCTGACCGGTGACACGCCTCAGGACTTCGACCGAAGCAAGCCTCTGTTCCGTGTCGACGCGGAATCCGCCCAATGGACCGACCATAACCTATCCCTGGCTGGATATGCCGGACAGAGCGTCAGCATCGCATTCGTGAACGAGAGCCAGGACTGCAATATGCTGCTGCTCCGCTCCGTCACCATAGGCGCTCCGGAAAAACTGATCCTGCATTTCGCCAGGGACCGCGCAATCGCGTTGCCCGGCACGGAAATTCCCCTCCGGTTCAAGGTATCGACGGAGCTGACCACCGCGCAGACGTTGCTCCGCGCCGGATGCACCCTCAACGACAAGGTGTACTCGATCACTGACCTGGGTCGTCTTGAACCCCGTGAAGAAGTGGAGTTCGAGATTCCAGCCAGGGTATCAGTGGAGAAAGACGTCATGACCCCTGTAACCGTATGGGTGGAGTCGGACCTGGGCAAGACCGAGAAGACCGTCTGGCTCGGCAACTGCGACCGCAAGATGGTGATCGAGGAAGCCACCGGCACCTGGTGCGGCTACTGCGTCAGCGGCATCGCGGTCCTGAACCGTGTCAAAAAGAAATATCCCGGACAGGCCATCTGCATCGCGGTGCACAACGGCGACCCTATGGCCATAGATGGATACAGCGTGAAGGGAAGCGGCAATCCGCGCCTGACGCTGAACCGCGAAGGCGGCGAGATGCATCCACTCGATCTGGAGGAGGCATTGACAGGCCGCATAGACGACCTGCCCCGCGTGGCTGTCGACGGCGAGTGGTACCTCTCCGACAGCCAGGTGAATGTCAGGGCCAATATACTGTCCGGCGGAAAGTCGGAGTCATCGTACCGCATGGCCTTCGTACTTGTGGAGAACGACGTCCATGTGCCCGACAATCCCCGATACAGCCAGAAGAACTATTATGCCGACGGCCAGGAAGGCCCGATGGACGGATTCGAAGACCTTCCCAATCCCATTCCCGCCAAGGATATGTGGTTCCAGGATGTGGCACGCGGCATCTATCCATCCCAGCAGGGCGTTCCCTGCTCGCCAGGATCGCAACTGCCCATAGGTGAGAAAACGGAGGTAAGCTATTCATTCCCTCTCCCGGAGAATGTATTGGACAGGAATAATCTCGAACTGTTCGTCCTGGCCATAGACGCCGCCACCTCCAACGTGATGAACGGCTGCAAGGCGGTGGGTCGCGGGGAGTCGGACGTGACAAAGACCGAGGCCGTTTTCGATGCAGAGGTAATCTCCGTGGAATGGTACGACATCTCCGGACGACGGGTCCTGAAACCTGACACCGGCCTATACATCCGTATGGCCCGACTCAGCGACGGCTCCACCAGATCACGGAAAGTGATACTGAGCCAATAGATTTTTCAACCATATGCTCTACAGCACCCCAGGCCTCGGTCTGGGGTGCATTTTTATGTACTTATTTAAATATATATCCTGTGCCGAGTGTTAAATATGAATATTTTAATATTATTTAACATTTCGGGGGGGGTAATTTGTAAAAATATGTTTAATTTTGTAGTCAAAACGCAAAAGTTGTTAACCTGATTTAGACGCGTTAAGAACACGTATAGAACAAGTTGACCTTATACGGAACCCATTAGACGCATAGAGAACACCTATTGACTCAATACGAAATTGGCTCAAAACAACATTAATAACCTTAAACAAAATCTTATGCTGCACAACAAAAAAGTACTTGTTGCTTCATTGCTGTTGTGTGCGACGGCAGGATTCGCTCCGACCGCGGTCAACGCCGCACCTTCGGAAGCCATGTCCTCCCAGGCGCAACAGATAACGGCAAGCGGTATAGTCGAGGACGCCGAAGGTCCGCTGATCGGCGTGACGGTTACCGTCAAGGGCAATGTCAAGGTCGCCACGTCGACCGACATCGACGGACTGTTCCAACTCAATGTACCCGCCGGCTCGACCCTGGTCTTCACATACGTGGGCTGCAAGCCCGTCGAGATGAAGGCCGCCCCCGACATGAAGGTCACGATGTCGTCGATGGACGAGGTCCTGAACGAGGTGGTGGTCGTGGGTTTCGGCACCCAGAAACGCGCCAACCTTACCGGTGCCGTCAGCACCGTGGACACCCAGCTGCTCAACGACCGTCCCCTTGACAACGTCGCCAAGGCCCTGCAGGGCGCCGTGGCCGGCCTGAACATCAACGTTCCCTCCGGCGCGCTGGACGACAACCCCACCATCAACATCCGCGGCACGGGCACCATCGGCAACGGATCGAGCGGCTCGCCCCTGATCCTGATCGACGGAATGGAGGGCGACATCAACGCCATCAACCCGCAGGACGTGGCGAGCGTGTCCGTGCTGAAGGACGCCGCCGCCGCATCGATCTACGGTTCCCGCGCCCCCTTCGGCGTGATCCTGATCACCACCAAGAAGGGCTCGCAGGGCAAGGCCTCGATATCCTACCAGAACTCCTTCCGCTGGGCCAACCCCATCAACATGGCCCATACCATGGAGTCGCTACCGTTCGTGGCCTACTTCAACGACGGCTGGAGCAACACCGACGGAGGCTCCATCTTCTTCACCGGCGACCGCCTGCAGCGCATCAAGGACTACTATTACGGCAAGATCACCACAGTCAACATCCCGGACCCCAACAACCCCCAGTACTGGGCCGAGGGCTATGCCAACGCGAACGCCAACGTGGACTGGTACGGCGAGGTGTTCCGCGACCGCAACTTCTCGCAGGAGCACAACCTGTCCGTATCGGGAGGCACCGAGAAGATCAGCTACTACTTCTCGGCCAACTACAGCGACCATGACGGCTCGCTGCGCATCGGCAAGAACTCGATGAACAACTACAACGTGACGGGCCGCTTCACCGCCGACGTGTTCAAGTGGCTGCGCCTGGGCTACAACACGCGCTGGAACCGCCAGGACTTCCGCCGTCCCGCCACGCTGACCGACAACCTGTACCAGACCATCGGCCGCCAGGGCTGGCCCGTGCTGCCCATCCGCGACGACAACGGATACTACTTCGACGCCCCCTCGCCCGCCCTCGGCCTGGCCGAAGGCGGCAAGGACACCAAGCAGACCGACCGCAACACCCATCAGCTGGAACTGGTGTTCATGCCGCTGGAGGGCTGGGACATCCACGCCGAGCTGAACTACAACGTCCTGTCCGCCACCCGGCACTGGGACTCGCAGATGCGCTACAACCATGACGTTGAGGGCAACCCCGTGATCTACAGCCGCGGCAGCAACGTCCATGAGGATTACTACAAGGAGAACTTCTTCAACGTCAACATCTTCTCCAACTACAACTGGACCGTCGCCGACAAGAACGACTTCCATGTGATGCTAGGCTTCCAGACCGAGAACATGAAGCAGCTGGGCTACGGCCTGCAGCAGGACGGCATCCTGGTTCCAGGTCTGCCCGTGGTGGACCTGACCAGCGGCAACGACTACGACGGCAACCCCGTCACTCCCAGCGTGAACGGCTACCGCAACCAGTGGGACACCGCCGGCTTCTTCGGCCGCGTCAACTACAGCTATGACTCCCGCTACCTGATCGAGGGCAACCTCCGTTACGACGGCACCTCGCGCTTCCGCTCCAACCGCCGCTGGATATGGCTCCCCTCGTTCTCCGCAGGATGGAACATCGCCAACGAGAAGTTCTGGGAGAACTGCGCCGACGTATGCAACCAGCTGAAGCTCCGCGTGTCGTACGGCGTCCTGGGCAACCAGAACACCACCAACTGGTACCAGACCTACCGCGTGCTGGATCCCAAGGCCAGCAACGGCGGATGGCTGCAGGGCGGCCTGAAGCCCAACACCCTGGCGTTCCCCGGCCTGGTGTCCACCGAGCTGACATGGGAGAAGGTCTACAACTGGAACATCGGTCTTGACTTCGCGTTCCTGAACAGCCGCCTGCGCGGCAGCCTCGACTACTACATCCGCTCCACCAAGGACATGGTGGGTCCGGCTCCCGAGCTTCCCGCCATCCTCGGCACAGGCGTGCCCGTCACCAACAACTGCGACCTCCGCACCAACGGATGGGACCTGGAGATCGGCTGGTACGACACCACCTCCTGGGGCCTGAGCTACAGCGCGCGCTTCGTATTGAGCGACGCCGTCACCAAGATCACCCGCTACCCGAACAACCCGTCGAACACCCTGCCCGAGGCCAATCCCAACGATCCGAAGCGTTACATAGCAGGCCGCATGCTGGGCGAGATCTGGGGTTACGAGACCATCGGAATCGCGCACACCCAGGCTGAGATGGACGCCCACCTGAACGCTCTGGACCAGAACTATGCCGCAACCCATGACGGCCAGATGCCCGGCGAGCTCCGCAACGGCCAGAGCCAGCTCGGCTACAAGTGGGGCGCGGGCGACATCATGTACCGCGACCTGAACGGCGACGGCGTGATCGGCAACGGAGCCAACACCCTGGACGACCACGGCGACCTGAAGGTAATCGGCAACAGCACCCCGCGCTTCAACTTCTCGCTGGACCTGAACGCATCGTATCTCGGCTTCGACCTGCGCCTCTACTTCCAGGGCGTGGCGAAGCGTGACTACTGGCAGGGCAGTTCCTACTTCTGGGGCATCGAGAACAACGAGTGGTGGTCGCAGGGCCTGAGGCAGCACGCCGACTACTTCCGCGACGAGAACACATGGTCCGTCCAGGAGGGAATCAACGACGTCAACACCGACTCCTACTACCCGCGTCCCATGTTCTGGGGCAACACCAACAAGAACAAGCAGGTGCAGACCCGCTATCTGCAGGACGCCTCCTACATCCGTCTGAAGAACCTTCAGGTGGGCTACTCGCTCCCCAAGAAGATATCGAAGAAGGCCGGCTTCGAGCTGATCCGCGTCTACTTCTCGGCTGAGAACCTCTGGACCGGCACCAAGCTGTCCTCGCTGTTCGACCCCGAGACCATCGGTTCCGGATGGGGCGGCTGCGCCTATCCTCTGTCACGTACATTCTCCTTCGGCATCAACCTCAATCTCTAATATCCGACACAGTATGAAAACAAACAAGATAATTCATATAACCCTTGCGCTGATGGCGGCGGGAGCCATGACCTCCTGCGACGACTATCTGAACAAGGAGCCGCTGTCCAAGGTGAACCCCGAGCACTACTTCGACCAGGAGTCGCATCTGGAGGCCTACGCCAACGGCATGTACACCGACATCCTGCCCAGCAGCGGCAACTGGAGCTACGGCACCTACGGAGGCGACATCAACACCGACAACATGGTCTCGCTGAGCTACGACGAGATCTACATCCCCGGCAAGTGGCACACGCCCATGGCCGACGGCGACAACTGGAAGTTCACCAACATCAACACCGCCAACTACTTCCTGGAGACCGTGCTGCCCAAATACGAGGCCGGCGAGATCCAGGGCAACCCCGCCAACATCAAGCACTACATCGGCGAGGTATACTTCATGCGCGGCCTGGAGTACTTCAAGCGCCTGCAGCAGTTCGGCGACCTCCCCATCATCAAGGAGTGTCTGCCCGACAATCTGGACGTGCTGCGCGAGAACTCGCGCCGCTATCCCTGCAACGAGGTGGCCCGCTTCATCATGGAGGACATGGACCAGGCCATCGCCTACATGTCCGACGTGAACATGGCCACCACACGAATCAACGCCGACGTGGCCCGTCTGATCCGCAGCCGCGTGGCCCTGTACGAGGGTACCTTCCTGAAGAACTTCAAGGGCACTCCGTTCGTGCCCGGAGCCCAGGGATGGCCCGGTGCGGCCAAGGAGTACAACAAGGACTTCAAGTACCCTGCCGGTGACATCGACGCCGAGATCAAGTGGTTCCTGACCGAGGCCTGCAAGTCGGCCAAGGAAGTGGCCGACAAGGCTGTCCTGACCCAGAACACCGGCGTGGTTCCCCAGACCGAGGGCGCCAAGATCGCCGAGCTGGAGGCCGAGAACCCCTGGCTGGCGATGTTCGGCACGCTCAACCTGTCCGGCTACGGCGAGGTGATGCTGTGGCGCCAGTACGACCGTGGCCTGGGCGTGACCCACAACATCGTGGTCTACGCACAGAAGGGCAACCGCGGCTGCGGCGCCACCCGTGGACTGGTAGACGCGTTCCCCTGCAAGGACGGTCTCCCCATCTACGCGAGCCCCCTGTACAAGGGTGACACGGAACTGAGCCTGGTGCGCGAGAACCGCGACCCGCGTCTGTTCGTGCTCCTCAAGGAGCCGGGACAGAAGAACATCCTGGTCCAGGACGGCGTGGGCACGCACGGCGTGCCTGTCGAGCCCTATCCCGCGATCCTTGTGTCCGACATCGAGAACGTCTATTCCACCGGCTACGCCTTGCGCAAGGGCAACTACTACGGCAGCTCGATGGCCGGCAACGGCGACAACTACACCGCCTGCCCGGTCTACCGCAGCGTCGAGGCCCTGCTGAACTACATCGAGGCCTACTATGAGCTGAACGGCGTGCTGGACGGCACCGCCACCGCATACTGGAAACGCATCCGCGAGCGCCACACCGGCATGGACACCGACTTCATGAAGACCGTCAACGCCACCGACATCAGCAAGGAGGCCCAGGGTGACTGGGGCGCCTACACCGCCGGCGCGATGCTGACGGACCCCATAAAGTACAACATCCGCCGCGAGCGTCGCTGCGAACTCATCGCCGAGGACTTCCGCCACATGGACCTGCAGCGCTGGCGTTCCTACGACCAGCTCATCACCAACCGCTACCATGTAGAGGGCTTCCACATCTGGGGCACTCCCATGCAGCAATGGTACGACCAGAAGCAGCTGGCCGCCACCATCTCCCCGGCGTCCCGCTCCGAGTACATGCGTCCGTTCGAGGCCAAGCTCAACGACGCCTTCGAGGGCCTGAGCTGGTCCATGGCCCACTACCTGCGTCCCATCCCCATCTACCAGATGATGCTGACCTCGCCCGACGGCCAGTCCGTGGCCAACTCGCCGATGTACCAGAACCCCTACTGGCCCACCGAGCCAAACATGCCCGCCACGAAATGACAATAGCCGTGTAGCGGCAACCATCCACTGAACATGCGACGGACTCCCCCGGCCGGGGGAGTCCGTTTTGTTAATCCTTAGGGACCTTAAAGTTCTTAGAGTCCTTAGAGTCCTTAAAGACCCTAAAGACCCTCCTTTCCTTCACTTCTCAGGCTCCGGTGGCATTGGAGGCTGGCCGGGACGGTCGCCACGATTGCTGCTCCTCAGACGCGACATCCGTTCCGAGAAGCCTCCATTACGAAGGAAATCTTCGCTAAGTCGCTTCAGTTGTCTGAACAGCTGGTAATCCGCCTGATTAATCAGGATTATTGCCATATTGGCAATCGTTTCCGGAGGCCGCGTCGCCACAAGCCCCATGAAATATTCCGCATCGCTATGCTGGCGTCCAAGTTCACGCATTGCCTCATACTCACGGCGCCCCTTGCACCACTGCGGCTTGCAACGCGTATGGAGATAATCCTCATAATCCGCCAGCAGTTCCTGAAGGCTTGCCTTCGCCACGTTCAGCAATTTGATTTCAGTCTTAGCGGAAGTCGATGAAGCCGCGCTACCTTCGATGATATTCTGCTTGCCGCTGCGCGCAGCCCGGACCATTTGGTCCACTGTCCTGTCGCCTTTACTCAGATAATGATTACAAAAGTAATAAGTGATTTGATAAATAACCTCACTCTTCTGATAACTAAAGAGTTTCTTATAGTTAGTGCCAGTATGCGGAATCAGTTCTTACATATGATTCAGGATTAAGGAATTGCGAAAGTCTACAAGATGAAAGTATCTAAGGTGAAATGTCCGAGAAGAAAGTATCCAGAATGCTGAGGCATCGAGTCTCGGCTGTTTAAACTCAAGACCCAACCACACAGCAAAAATATGAACTTATTCCCAATTTTCCAAACCATCGCATCAAAAATTCAATAAAAATTCAGGACCAGGAATACACCGATCATCATTCCAGAAGCCTAAGACAATGGTTCCAAGGACGTTAGCAGCCGTAAAGTTTTATAGGGGCCGTAGGGGCCGCAGGGACATTAAGGACTTTAGGGACTTTAAGGACTTTAAGAACTTTAATGACCCTAAAGTCCCTACTGACCCTAATGTCCCTACCGACCCTTTGGTTACGATTCTATCGTCATTTACAATTTTTTGCTGGTAATCGATGAATTATTTGTTAGGGTGTTCAGTTTGATGTTCCAACTTTTTAGCTCTGGTATCATCTGCAATATTCTGTAAATTAGAGCAATACCATCATAAGGTAAGCCGATTTTTGAATCAAAAAAAGCATAGTTTTTAATGCCGTAGTATTCAATAAATCATTTGATGAGTATCAGCAACTTATGACATGTAGCACTTAAATTTCGTCTCAAAAATGAGAACATAGAACTGAACACCCTAATTATTTGTATATTTGCAGTTGATATAGAAAAACACTGACATAAATACAGTAAACCATAGTATCAATCACTAAAATCAACAATTGCATGAGAAAAATCTACATGACGGTCCTGGGCCTGGCGCTTGCCGCCCTGAACCTTGCGGCACAGAACCCGGAGGAAGTCTATCTTGTGGGGTCCTTCAACAACTGGGAGACTCCAAACCAGGCAGAGGTTCCCGTAACCATGGCTTCCGAAGGCGACGGCATCTATACCTAAACGCTTGAGAATCCGGGCACCGGATTAGAGTTCAAGATCTTCACGGCCAAAACCGACTGGAGCCAGCAGGACAGTTACCGGGGTGCCTCAATGGACGCTCCCGCATCGGTAACTCTGTTCAAGCGGATTCCAGTGACATGGAACATGGCACAGGGGTACGACGGAGCCAACTTCAGCGTCAGCAACGCGGCCAATATCGCCGGACCCATTAAATTGAGAATGGACTGGAACGCCAAGACCATGACCGCTGAATCCGATTATGCCCCCGCCATCTCGGATAAATTCAGTTTCGAGCTTAACGGCGATCCAGCCTCAACCGCCAGGTACACGTTGACAAGGACATCGGAGGAGAATCCCTTCCTCTACACCGGCGAGTGGGAGATTCCCGCAGGCAAGCTGGAAGGCTGGATCATCAATGGCGATGGGAAGAAATCCGGAGTCAGGGAATACAAGGATGTCTATGTATGGCGTAATCTTGGCGTGGGATTCACCCTTGAGTCCCAGGACAACGCCAATGCGGTTCCTTTCCATATCGACAACTGGAAAGGGGGCAAACTGAGTGTATATTACGATTTGAACACCAACTACTGTACGGTTGTGTCGAATACCCAGCCGGAACTGCCGGAACGCGTATATCTCGTAACCGATCCGAAGGCCGACGGCACCTGGAGCCCCGCCGACTGCCCGCTGTATCTGGACCTGTTCTCGAACAACGGCAGAATGGCATATTACGGAAGCGTGAACCTCCCGGTCGGCGGCTTCAGCTTCAAGCCCGGAGTCGAGGGGCTTGACAACCTGATTGGCACCAACGACGGTCCGATGGAGGTCTTCAGCAACGCCACTACTCCTTTCACGCTTTCCGGATCGGCCGATGCCAAGCCTCTGACATGCAGCAACTGGGCTGGAGGGAAGATAACCTTTGACATCCATGCCGGATTATGCAACGGAACCGTGACCCAAGCTCCCGGACAGCCGGTACAGGCACAGACAATCTATCTGGTCGGCGCACCTCAGGGATGGAATATAAATAGCGACGCGATGCCCCTCGTATCCGATGAAACCGGCGTTAATTTCTATGGCAATTACGAGATCAAGGCCGGTGAGGCGATATTCCGTTTCTACACTCAGCTGGGGAGCTGGGATGCCAACTCCATAGGGTATCAGTACGATGATATCACTACCGACTTTGAAATGACCGACGGTGCCTTCTCAGGCCCATATGTGTACGGCAAAGGGAACTGGAATTTCCCCACATGGCCCGGCGGAATGATGTACCTGCATGTCAATATGGAGAACCAGACCGTGGAATTCTCGGACCGGGACAATTCCGGCGTCGACGGAATCAATGCCGGCAACGCCCGTGTGGTGACCTTCAAGGGCGGCGTGCGCGTAGAGGGTGCAGACGGTGTAGTTGATATCTTCGACATCCAGGGACGCCGTGTGGCCTCATTACGCAACGGCGAGTCCGCCACACTGGCTCCCGGCATCTATCTGAGCCGTGGACAGAAACTCATGGTGAAGTAAGAAAGCGTACCGAACGCCGCCGTCACTGACGTGAGGGAATCCCGGTCAGCGACATCTTGAACAGACAATGGCGGGTGTTGCAGAACCGTTGGTTGTAGGGACATCCCTCCGGGATGTTTGGTTGATAATCAGAATATCAGGCCAACGTGCCGAAGGCACGTCCTACAATACGGCGCTTCTGCGACACCTTCGTCATTATGCAGCCACTTTGCAATATGATTGGATTTGTTAAGGTGGGGAATTATTTGTAATTTTGCAAAATATTAGATACATAACTCGGATAGACCGAGACATGGCATAGAAAAATCGAGACATAGAATATGATAACCGGCGATCAGCTTAAGGATATTGAGAAGAGGGTTCAGGATCTGAACCGTTATCTGGACATCGAGTCGAAGAAGATAGAGGTCGAGGAGGAGGAACTGCGTACCCATGTGGCGGACTTCTGGGATGACCGCGAGAAGGCGGAGGCCCAGATGCGCAAGATCAAGGGAATCCACTTCTGGATTGACGCCTACACGGCATTGGAGAAACAGGTGGACGAACTGAAACTCTCCATGGACTTCCTGAAGGAGGGCCTGGTGACGGAGGAGGAGATCGACGCCACCTACGAGCGCACCCTGGAGGAAGTGGAGAAACTGGAACTGCGCAACATGCTGCGCCGCGAGGAGGACAAGCTTGGCGTGGTGCTGAAGATCAACTCCGGCGCCGGCGGCACCGAAAGCCAGGACTGGGCGTCGATGCTGATGCGTATGTACCTGCGCTACGCCGAGCGTCACGGCTACAAGACCAGCATAGCGCAGCTGCTGGACGGTGACGAGGCCGGCATTAAGTCCGTGACCATCAATATTGAAGGTGATTACGCCTACGGATTCCTGAAGAGCGAGAACGGCGTACACCGTCTGGTGCGCGTCAGTCCCTACAACGCCCAGGGCAAGCGCATGACGTCGTTCGCCTCGGTGTTCGTGACGCCGCTGGTGGACGACAGCATCGAGGTTGTGGTGGAGCCTGCCCGCGTGTCGTGGGATACGTTCCGAAGCGGTGGCGCCGGTGGCCAGAACGTCAACAAGGTGGAGTCCGGCGTGCGTCTGCGCTACCAGTACACCGACCCCTACACCGGCGAGGAGGAGGAGATCCTGATCGAGAACACCGAGACCCGCGACCAGCCTAAGAACAAGGAGAACGCCATGCGTCAGCTGCGCTCCATCCTGTACGACAAGGAACTGAAGCACCGCATGGAGGAGCAGGCCAAGGTGGAGGCCGGTAAGAAAAAGATCGAGTGGGGCTCGCAGATCCGCAGCTATGTGTTCGATGACCGCCGAGTCAAGGACCACCGCACCAACTTCCAGACCTCGGACGTCAACGCCGTAATGGACGGCGGAATCGACGGCTTCATCAAGGCGTACCTAATGGAATTCGCCGCCTCCGACGCCGAGAAATAACGCCGTTTCATAAACCGCCTTTTCAAACTAACCTGAACATGAAGAGATATTTATTCGCACTGGGCGTGCTGTGCATAGCCGCCATGCCGCTGCGGGCCGAGAAGACCGAGGTGAAGAACCTGCCTGGCAACATGGCGCTGACCGTAGAGGATGCCGGAGGCGTGCCTACATATTCGCTGTCGCTGGACGGCAAGCAGATGATCGCGCCGTCGCCAATGGGCCTGACCGCCGACTTCGGCGATTTCTCTACCGGCATGACCCTGGAGTCATGGAAACAGAAGCCGTTGGAGATAGACTACAGCGTGGACCGCATCAAGAAGTCGCATGTCAAGAAAACGGCCAACGACGTGACCTTCACATTCAGGAACCGCGACGGACGCCATATGGATGTGGAATTCGTGCTGACAGACAATGACGCGGCGTTCCGCTACACATTGTCTCATGAAAAGGGCACAGGATCCGTACGCGTCATGGACGAGGCCACGGGATTCGCCCTCCCCGCCGGTTCCACCGCATTCCTGACGCACCAAAGCGACCCGATGATAGGCTGGAAACGCACCAAGCCAAGCTATGAAGAAGATTACATAGTCGATGCTCCGCTCGACACCAAGTCGCAGTACGGCCATGGATTCACGTTCCCGGGCCTGTTCCGCGTGGGAGACGACGGCTGGATCCTGGTCAGCGAGACCGGCACCGGGCGTGACTACGCCGGATGCCGTCTGTCCGACTACAATGACGGCCGATACAAGGTGGAGTTCCCGATGGCGGCCGAGAATAACGGCAACGGAACCGTGGAGCCGGCGTTCGCGCTGCCGGGCAGCACTCCCTGGCGCACCATCACCATGGGCCGCGACCTGAAGCCGATCGTCGAGACCACCGTTCCCTGGGATGTGGTGGAGGAGGTATTCCCTGCCGGGGCAAAGTATGAGCCCGGACGCGGCACCTGGAGCTGGATCATGTGGCAGGACGACAGCATCAACGACCGCGACATCCGCACGTTCGTGGACTTTGCTGCCGCTTTGGGCTGGGAGTACACCCTGATTGACTGCGGCTGGGACAAGAACATTGGCTGGGACGGCATGGAGTGTCTCATCAAGGACGCCAAGGCCGTAGGCGTGGAGCCGATACTGTGGTACAGTTCAAGCGGCTACTGGAACGACATAACCCAGAGTCCCATAAACCGCATGGAGAATCCGCGCATACGCCGCCAGGAGATGAAATGGCTGCACGACAACGGCGTGAAGGCTATCAAGGTGGACTTCTTCGGCGGCGACAAACAGGAGACCATGCGTCTGTACGAGGCTATCCTGACTGATGCCAATGACTTTGGGATCATGGTGATATTCCACGGATGCACCCTGCCTCGCGGCTGGGAGCGTATGTTCCCCAACTACATCGGCTCGGAGGCCGTTCTTGCCTCCGAGAACCTGATATTCCAGCAGGATTTCTGCGACAAGGCTCCGCTTTACGACACGCTGCATCCATTCATCCGCAACGCTGTCGGCTCCATGGAATACGGGGGCTCCCCGCTGAACCGCCGGATGCACTGCAGCAACGAGCAGGGCAACTACCGGCGCACCACCGACGCCTTCGAACTGGCGACGGCTGTCCTGTTCCAGAGTCCACAGCAGAATTTCGCGCTGGCCCCCAACAATCTTGAGGACGCTCCGGCTGCGGCCATCGACTTCATGAAGTTCGTACCAACCATGTGGACAGACACGCGTTTTATCGAAGGGTATCCGGGACGTTATGTACTGCTGGAGCGCGACGCCCGCGACGGAGGCACCTACACCGCCGGCATCAACGCCGAGAAGACGGCCCGCACCGTCACCCTGAAACTGCAGTCCGGCTCCTATACCCTGCTCAGCGACGGCAAGGACGGCTCGCTCCGCTCCGAGACCCTCAGCGTAAAGAGACCCCGCACCCTCAAGGTGACCATGCGGCCCAACGGCGGTTTCGTCCTGGCACGATAACGTAAAGAAGACTTCACTGCACATCCCCGGTAGACAGAGGGTGTTGCAAAACCGTTGGTTGTAGGGACATTCCTTAGGGATGTTTAATTGATAATCAGAATGTTTATCCAACGTACCGAAGGCACGTCCCTATAGTTCGGCGGTTCTGCAACACTCTTTGTTACTATATGAACAAAGCCAATTTAGAAATGTTATCTCATTAGACTCCCGGGAATTTTCAAGGTCAGATTTCAGAGGTCAGTTCTGGGAGCGCAGGTTACAACGTCTAAATGTTATCGCTATGTTAAAGACAGATTATAAATTCGGCGAAGTCCGCGTTCTCGCGGCCCAGGCCGACTGCAAGGAGGGCGCGGTGAATTTCAAGAGTATATTCGAGAACGGAAACGGCGGCGTATCGCTGCTGGCGTTCAAGAAGGACCAGGTGCTGGCTCGGCATCTCGCACCGGCTGATGTGATGGTCTACGTTGTCGAGGGAGAGATGGAGTTCACCATGCTAGACATGTCCCACACCATCAAGACAGGCGAGTTCCTGCTAATGGGCGAAGGCGTCCCGCACAGCGTAGTGGCCAACGCCGACTCCAAGATCCTCCTGATCAAGGTCAAGAACGCCTGAACATATCATTCAAGAGGGTATTACAGAACCGCCAAACCGTAGGGACGGCCTTTGGCTTGCTGGCGTAATATTCTGATTATCAATCGGACATCCCAAAGGGATATCCCTACAACCAACGGTTTTACAACATCCCCGATACAGCATTAAAAAGCCCGTGCCTTCCGTAGGTTCGGGCTTCTATTATGCTTCCGATGGATGACTGTGCAGCTTATGGTCAGCGAAGTATCTCGACCCATGAGGAGTCAAAGCCGAGGTTGTCGAGAATATCCTCGGGCAATAGGACAGGCGGTCGCTTGATCCTGAATTTAATGGCATTTTTGGGTATCCTGCCATGTATGGTGAACTGCGATCCGTGAGGCTGCCAGGTGAATGTCACTTCATTGGTCTCTATGTTTCTGCCAATCAAATTGCCGTTCGAATTGATTTCCCATTTGAAGTCATTCGACGGATATCTATGGGTATCCTCCTCGAACAGACAGAACTCAAGGCAATCTTCGGATCTGACCAGTACTGACGTTCGTACCGGGTTATAGTTATCCAGTGCCAGATTCACCCGTTCGTTCCAAATGCCTATAACAGCTCTCCCCGTTTTTTCAATATCCTCATGAGGGTCAGAGATTCCATAGGAATAATCGGGTGAACATCTGCCGCTGATAAGCCGGACGTTTTTGGCTGTCAAAACATTTTTTGCCTTTACAGTCTTCATGGACCATGCCATCCTGCCTTTCACTACATCGGCGATTCCAACCGGAGAGTCAAGATGTATGCCATCTATGGCTTGCGCAAACGCATCACCCCAGTCAGACCCATTTATGTCTTTTCTGCCTACATAAAGCAGATATGTAAAATAACCTGCGATCTTGACAATTATATCGTCAGGTATCTCATTGATCGGATACAGTTCGGACGTAATCAATTTATGTCCGTCTCTTAGACGCGGATGCTTCATTGGTAATGATCTGTAAGTATTTGATTTATTTTTCGCGCTATGCAGCGCACCATAGGAACGGCCACGCTGTTCCCTGTCTGTCGTCTTATCTCACCATGCGAGACTACGATTCTGTAATCATCCGGGAATCCCTGGAACCGTAATAATTCTCGGGATGATGGCCTCCTCTCTCCATTGATGAGCAGATAATTATAGGATGCTCCGGTTCTAAGGGCGCATGCGTAATCCAAGACGGAGATATTGCCGGATTTGTTTTCATGCCAGACCGAAGGATAAAAGATTTTCTTCCCTTGTGTCCTGTCGAGCCGTTTCTGCCGAATGTTGTCGGATGCGAATAACGAGGAATCCACGTCCTCGTCCCTTTCGATTATATCATTTAAGTTATAATCAGCTTTTTCGAAATCAAAACTAAATTCATTGATCAGTCCTGGATCTCTGAAACCGACTAAGATAACCCGCTCTCTTTTCTGTGGAAGGCCAAAGTCCAGGGCATTCAATACCTTCCATTTAAATTCGTAGCCTAAGTCAGACAGAGCCTCAAGTATGGTTGCAAATGTCTTGCCCTTGTCATGGGTAGTCAACTGCTTCACATTCTCAAGAAGGAACGCTTTAGGACGATGAGTGGAAAGAATCGACGCAACTTCAAAAAACAGTGTTCCTCGCGTATCCTCAAATCCTTTCATTTTCCCCATTATGGAAAATGCCTGGCAAGGGAATCCAGCAAGCAATATGTCGAAGTTTTCTGGAATAAATTTCTTTGTAGAGGGTTTACATATATCGCCAAAGGGCATTTCCCCGAAATTCGCAAGATATGTCTGTTGCGCATGCTTGTCCCATTCCGATGAAAACACGCATTTATATCCTAATTCGGTGAAAGGCAAACGAATCCCGCCAATACCGGCGAATAAGTCGATGAATGAGAACCTGGCAGATTGGGGATTAGGAAAAGGTACATTAAAGAAATCCGAAAACAGATCCAACTGAATCGGTTCGTTCAGGTATTGCTCCAGGTTCCCGATATCGTAAGTATCCTTATCCCTCACCTCCGCCTTATGGGAAAGGAATTCCTGTAATGCGGAAAGGATAGTAATCTTTTCATCAGAAGTATATTTCCTTTCCGGATCGTGGAGGTAATGACTTAAAACGGCCATATAATTCTCCATGCTGACTTCATCATAGAAACGAAGATTGTCGTTTTCTATAATCTCAGAATGGAAGTCCTTAAAAGATAAATCGTTATTCTTTCCCAAAGCAGTGTTTGTTATTTTTGATGAACAAAATTAATCATATTTACTGTTTAAACCAAATTTATAGTATGCATACAAAACATTTATGCCTAACTAAGCAAATCAAGTATTAGGGAGGCCGTGGAATTTGTATTTTGGCTTTTTTTTGGTAATTTTGTGTCCTGCCAAGGGTCCACGATTGCGCCCATAATGACCGCGGCACTGTGGCAAGAGCCTTAATTTGTTGATAATGCAGAGATTGTCTACCTGTATCCTGGCCGTCATGCTCGCGCTCATGACTTCCGTGTCCATTTGCCCCGCCGCCGGGACGAATGCAATGCAGGTGCCCAATTTCAAGCAGATAGACTATGACCGGTTCCAGAGGGAGAACAGCAGCCGCTCCATCCGTGACCTGATCCGCCAGGCAAGCCGCTGCCGCCAGAACGACCGCATCGACTCGGCCGCCGCCTTCTATGCCACTGCGGCCGGCAGGTATTCTGAATCCCTGCCCGAAAGGGATATAAGGAGATGCGCCATAGCGTCGGTCAACATAGGATACATCTTCCTGGGCTGGGAAATGAACCCCGCGGCCGCCTATCCGTGGCTGATGAGAGCCGACAGCATCGCCAAGAGGCACGGATTCAACGACATCCGCACATCCGTGAAATCGAATCTGGGACGCATGTATCTGGATTACAACAATTACCAGAAAGCAGCAGACTACCTGCGCCAGACCCTCGCAGAGGTGATGGCCCAGAGGACGGACCTATATTTCGGCATGTCGCTCATGGACTTCACCGCATCTGCGCTGTTCGGCCAGGAGCATCTTCTGAAAGGGACGTTCGCCGACCAGGTGATCCGTTACGACGTGGACGGCAGCATGCCGCTGGCTCGGTACGCCCGCTCGCTCCAACGCGCCATCGCAAGGTATAAGAACGAGGATTCCGCCGGAGCCGCCAGGATATTGATGGACTCCAGACAACTGATAGATGTGGACTCCGAACGGGGCCTGGCGTATGTGATGCACGCCATAATCACAGGCAAATTCCTGATGGCGGCAGGCAACTATAAGGACGCATCCGCAATCCTGACGGCGGAACTAGCCTCGGCCAAGGCTGAAGGCTACTACAACCTGCTGGAGAAGTGCTACTCCATGCTGATAGAATGCGCCCGACATACGGGCGACAGCGAGGGAGCGGCGCGTTACCGGTACAAGGCCCTGGAGATACGTGACTCGCTGTTCAGCGCGGCCCGGCTGGACGCCGTTAAGGATTTCGAGAAGACCACCGCCCTGAAGGAACTGCAGGCAGAGGAGAAGGCCGCCGACATACGCGCGAAACGGCAGATCAGCACGGCTTTCGTCATCATAGGTGGAGTCTTGCTCCTGGCCGGTCTTGCGACATGGCTGTATATGCGGCGGCACAAGCCCGACAACACGCCCGGACAGACCGCGGAAGCGCATGACACTCCAGATGCGGCAATGCCGGAGAATCCTACGGTGACCGTTTCCGACACATCCGACGCATCCGATGAGTCGGCTCGGCAACTGCTGGAGCGCATATCGGCGTTCCTAGAGGAATCGGACGCAGTGTTCGGCACAGACTTCTCGGTCGAGACCCTGGCCGACGGCATCGGGTCCAAGCCCAAGGCCGTGAGCCAGGCCATAAACCAGGTGGCCGGAATGAACTTCAACACTTTCATCGGAACCGTCAGGGTGAAGAGAGCCTGCGCAATACTGACGGACCCGCAGAAGATGAAGACCCTGACCATCGAGAGCGTGGCGGAATCCGTGGGATACAAGTCACGCACGTATTTCAGCAAGGTGTTCAAGGACATCACCGGCATGACCCCCTCGCAGTTCGCGCGTCAGGCAATCCCCGACAATGGCGAAACATCCTCTAAGATGCCTGAGAACGGCGGAAATTCCTCTAAATACGTCTGAAATCCCGATTTCAGACGTATCAGCCATACATTACATATCCGTTTTCTAAACATTTCCATTAAATTTGCGGTGTCGACAGAGCCGTCATCCCACACACCGCCTCCAGGAGATGGCATCCCCGACACCTTCACTAAACGCAATATACAATAAATCCTTAATATATGGCAAATCATTACTTTTTCACGTCATTGCTGGCAGGAGCCGTCCTGACGGCTGCGACATCGGCATCGGCGCAGGAGTTCGAGCCTGTGGCACCCGGCAACCTTCAGGCCGAGGTCCAGGGAATCATGGTCAATCTGTCCTGGGAATGGGGCAACGCCGGAGAAGACATCTGCTCGGGAAGTTTCGAGGAGGAGGGTTTCTCTGCCCCCTGGAGCGTCAAGAACACATACAGTTTCGCACCCGAGGCGGGCGGCAACTGGATGGTCTATGACTTCACAGACTATCCCGACGAACCGCTCAACCACGACGGCAGCCGCGCGGCGCTGCTGATGATGGCGGGCGACGGCGATGGTGACGACCTGACTACCTTCCATCAGGACGAATGGCTGATAGCACGTCCCGGTACCGGTGCGGTATATATGGACTTCTGGTATTTCCTCCATCAGGAACTCCGCGAGGTGGGAGGCTATCCCGATTTTCCCGACCATTACTATGTCATGATCAGCCGCGACAACGGCCAGACCTGGAGCGAGCTGTGGGACGGACGCTGGGACATGGGCCCGACCGAGGGAATGCAGCAGGCCTCCCTGTTTCTGGGCGAGCCTACGGATGAGAACACTTTGGTGGCCTTCAATGCCGTCAGCGCCGAGGAGGAATCCCTGTACTTCCTCTGGACCATAGACGACGTACACTTCTACACCGCCGAGCAGGCCGGCGACAGAAGCCTCAGGATGTCCTCCCCGCAGGCCCGGCACCCGTTGGCGTTGAATCCCGGCATCTCCCTCTACCGCAAGTTCTCCCCCGCCGACAGGCACGCCAAGGCAGCACGCCGCGCTCCTGAATCGGAATGGCTCAACGGCGGCAACACCACCTACCGTGTATACCTGGACGGAGAACTTATAGCCGATTATCTGAAAGCCCGCAGTTTCTCCGATGTCTCCTCCAAGACCTCGGGACAGCACATCTACTCTGTAAAAGCATGGTCGGAAGCCAAGGACCTGGAATACGCCGAAGCATCCGTAACCGCCGACATCGAGGACTACTCGTTCGCACCGGCCCGCAACATCCAGGCCTCATATGAGGCGCAGGACAACGGAAGATACACCATCTCCACCAAATGGGAGGCTCCCGACAACGAGTTGCAGCCGGACCATTACAATGTCTATGTTAACGGAAAGTCGATCGGCTGGATCAGTTCCGAGGAGGAACTCGAAATGGGACAGTCCGGACTGTTCAAAGGAGTCTACACCTTCGCGGTCCAGGCCTGCTACACGCTTCCCGACGGTGAGTCCGACATGATCTATGCCACGGTTTTCCCCGGCACCGTACCGACTCCGTCCAGCCTGACGGTGGAATGCGCCGGCAACAACGCCGAGATATCATGGGGAACGCCTGAGCAGACAGACAACGCGCCGACGGCGTTCCGCCTGTACCGAGGCACGGAACTGCTGTACGAAGGAGACGCGCTCGCATACACTGACAGCGAAGTCCCCGACGGGTCTTACGACTACAGCGTCCATGCCGTATATGCCGACGGCTCCGTATCGCTTCCTGTGACGAGCCATGCCTCGTTTGGCGATGCCGTTGTAATGGAAATGCCTTACTCGCAGGATTTCACCTCGGCCCATACTCCCGCAGGCTGGAGCGTGGAGCTCAATGACCCCCGCGAGACCGTCAAGGATATGTACGCATGGCGTTTCGACAACTGGTTCGATACCGAATTCCCGGAAACAGCCGGACTGCAGGATTGTTTCGCAAGCGTGAGCGGCACGGCCGCCGGTATGAACAGGCTTGAGACATACCTTGTGTCGCCTGCATTCCGGATTCCCGCCGACACGGACGCCGCCATATCGTTCGACAAGTATTACTTCGAGGAGAAGCCGGGTCCGTCAGGCAGCGCGCAGTTCGTGCTGCAGGTCACTATGGATAACGGCGAGAACTGGTTCGACGCCGAGGACCTTGCCGCTGCACCCAACGGCCGCTGCACCGTATACCTGACCGACTACATGGGGCAGGACATCAGGTTCCGCTGGGCCTTCATGAGCCGCAACTCAGGCGTGGCCGCCATCGACAACGTCGATGTCCACGATGCGTCGGGCGTGGCAGAGATTGGCACTGACGGCACGGACACAATGGATGTATATACCGTTGACGGCGTCATAGTGGCACGCGGAATCAGTATGGAAACCGTCAGGGCTCTTCCGGTCGGAATGTACATAATCCGCAACGGATCCAAGACCTCTAAGGTCATGGTTCGCTGAGTTTATTCCAGGCCTGCGGGACGGATGTTGATTTCCTGGACCGCAGATTTGTATTCGGCATCACCGTCGGCCTCAAGGCAGACGGTGATGCCTGTCCATTGCCGGCGGGGATCCTTGCCGAAGTAGTCCCGATCGATGCGGAATGTGTATTCTCCGGTCTGGACGGCGGGACCTGATATCAACACCACCTTTGGCTTAGTCGCAGCATGATCCGCTGCGGGCGTCATGCGGTCCTCCTGGCTGAAGAATGGCTCCACGGTGAACTCCATGCCGGTGATGCCGGTGTTCATCTTGACATGTTTGGTCGAGTCGTACTCCATCCTGACTTCATCAAGGGATTGAACAGTTATGAGAAGTCTTTCCCGGAGTTGACCCGGACGAAGGACGTGATCTATGCCGGCCAGGATCTGCCGCAGTAGGAAACACATCAATCATAAATTACCGGCATATTTAGCGCAGATATTTTGTCTAAAAAATCGCTGAATACCCCGCGACTTATGTACGGACATCCCTTCGGCATGTTTCCCTTTTTGGATTAAACATCCCGCGACCCATGTACGGACATCCCTTCGGCATGTTTCCCTCTTGGATTAAACATCCCACGACTTATGTACGGACATCCCTTCGGGATGTTTCCCTCTTGGATTAAACATCCCGCGACCCATGTACGGACATCCCTTCGGGATGTTTCCCTCTTGGATTAAACATCCCGCGACCCATGTACGGACATCCCTTCGGGATGTTTCCCTTTTGGATTGAACATCCCGCGACCCATGTACGGACATCCCTTCGGGATGTTTCCCTCTTTGAGTTGAACATCCTGGAAGGATGTCCGTACATTAGTCTTCGGGATGTTTCCCTTTTGGATTGAACATCCTGGAAGGATGTCCGTACATTAGTCCCCGGCTTGTTTGCCCTTCTCCTGACTTCGCCATCGCGTCACCTCAAATCGCCTATAATGCAAGTAATCCATTGTGAATCAACCGTAGATTTCCCATACTCCATGAAACGGCAAAGATAAAAAAAGATTTCCCAACTTACACCATAACAATCCATCTCCACCAGCCACTCGGAGATGGAGCGGATGATGTCGTCGAAATTGGCGCCTACTTTGATTATCTGGCGTCCGTCGGCACGGAACGACAACAGATGTTATGTATTGAGCGTTCTGCCTCGCGGTTTGGGTAGCCCAGGGAAACGGTATTGAACCGGGTGTCGTAACCTTTGATGGTCAAGTGCCCTCTCTGATACATTAGCGATAAGATATTGCCCATGTCAAAGGATCCATTCATCAGATTGTCAATATCTTCTTCAAGGTTTTCCGGATCTTGTAACTCAGCCTTGATGGAGCGTATCATGTCAACAAGGGAGGTTGGGATATCAGACGAAAATCCGTAGTCTTCGATGCGGAGAGTCTTCAACGCGCTCAGCAGGCTGAACGGATTGTATATGTCGGGCGAGACAGGCGAGAAATGATAGCCGTCGTAGTTCTCCTTCAACTGGGCGTATGCCTAGTCGATGGAGATTCCGTTCCTTTCTGCAAGTTCGCGCACGCCATCAGTGAAATTCGCCTTGATTTCATCAGCTGTAATTCCACATATGGCATTGTATTCTTCGGAGAGAGATGTCGTTCAGATTGTTGAGGTCGCTGAAAATCAAAATCCCATCGTCGGCGGTCAGTCGCCGCCGACGGATTTCTGGAGTTCACGGGCGGAGTCGAGGAACTCGTCTACCCTCATCTCCTTGAAGAACAGCAGACCGTGCGTGGTGCGGATGCGCGGGCTGGGGTTCTGGTAGAAGAACGGCTTGCCTACCACACGCTGCACCTGTGCCAGCTGGTCCACCCATATCCGCATGGCCAGGTCGCTGAACTTGCCGTCCAGCCTGTAGCTGGGGAACGAGGCGTTCACCTGGCTGCCGTAGCAGTTGCTGAACGCGTTGTCGAAGACGCTCATGGCGTTGAGCGACACCGGGACGATATGCGTGGCCTCCGACGGCAGGAAACGGAACCATACGTTCCTGTAACCCCATATCTTCAGGCCGCTCAGGTCCTCCTCACGGCTCCATTCGCGCACCGCCTCGGCTATGGTCTGAAGCACCTTGTAATGCGTGTCCGGACCGCTGCCCTCCGGATCGAAGGCCAGGCTGATGACCGTCGGTTTGATGCGGCGCAGCTGCTCCAGCACCGGCAGCACGTCACGGTCGCGGGTGGGCTGCTGGGTGAATATGTCGCCGGTGTAGAATCCCAGGCGCAGATGGTGGACGCTGTCGCTCGGTATGCCGAAGAATCCCCATACCAGTTCCTCCTCGAACTCGCGGATCATACCCTTCAGCAACCGAATCTCCGCCGACATCTTCTGCCCGGCGTAACTGCCACGGGTCTCGTCGATCACCTGACGTATGCGGGACTTCAGCGACTCAACGCTGTCCACACCCCAGATCTCGATGAAATCACGCACCAAGCGGTGGGCGAAGCCACGCTTGCGCTCCTCCGTGTTGCCCGAGGCCACATGGATCAGACAGTGGTATATATCTTTGTCGCGCTTCTCGCGGTAACCATTGCAGAAGAAGTCGGGATACCGCAGCATCTGTATGCGTCCCTCGTCGATGAAACGCAGCGTGTCGCTCAGCGCATCGATCAGGTACGCGTTGGTCACGGCGTTGAATCCCGATGTCATGATGGCAAAATGCGACTTGTTGGTCTCGTTTCGCGATATGCGGTGGATGTGCGGCAGGAAGCCCAGCATTATGTCGTCGTGATGCGGCCCGGTGTGCACAAACATCTGGTGGCTCCATGACGATGTGCCCAGGTCCAGTTTGTGCTTCAGCGAGTCGATCACAGACTGCACGGTGTGCTCGCCCAGGTCGGGAATCATGCTGCAGTACCGGTCCGTACGCAGCTCGTCCACAGTCACCTTGTCGCCGTACCTGCCGACGCGGTTGCAGTATTCCAGCACGGCGCGGTCCGTCTTCTCCTGTGACCACGGCGTGGAGGTGTAATAGTCGTGGATCGACTCCTGGAGCATCGACGCCGCTCCACGGGTCAGATAGAAGCGGGCCTCCGGCAGACGCGACAGCACCGAGGCGGGGTACAGGTTGGAGGGTTTCTTCTCCAACGCGTCGGCCACGACACCGGCCTTGGCCTCGCCGGCCGCGAAGATTATCGCCACGCAGTCCTTGTTGTAGGTTATGGTGTCCAGACCGATGGTGATGACCGGCTTGGTGCGCGACACCTCGATGCCTCCCAGATCGCCGGCCGCGGCTGCCTGTGTCTCGAAATTTGTGTGCGTCAATCGCGTGGTGGAGTGAGGGTCGCTGCCTCGGGTGTTGAACGCGATGTGGCCGTCCGGACCGATGCCGCCCAGGAAGAACCCGATGCCGCCCATGTCGCGGATGCGCTGCTCGTATCCGGCGCACCAGTCGTCGATCATGAATATGGACCGCTGCTGGATTTCCTCCATGCGGCTCTTGGGCTCGCGGTAACGCAACCCTAAGTCCACGGTGCCGTCCGGGAACACCTCGGTGAACGGCCGACCGCCGGCCAGGGGAATCTCGTCGCAGTTGATGAACTGCCCCTTGGCGGGATCCAATCCGAAATCCTGGATGTAGTATTTCTGCACATAGTTGTAGAAACTGTTGTGCTGACGCGGGTCGATGGGATAGAACTCGTCGATCTGCACGAAGCGCAGGCCGCGCAGATCAGGCTTGCGGTCCACGAGCAGTCCGCTTTCCATACGCATGCGACGACCCTCGTCGCTGTCCCAACGTTCCAGCGTGCGGCGCACCCACTGGATGAAGTACTCCGGCGTCTTGCCGGTAGGCAGGCTGACTACCCCCTCCGGATGGGTGCTGACCCATTCCAGAAACCGCATCGCGGCAAGCTTGCCCAGTTTCGGGAAATTATCGACCGTGATGTACGGCACATTGGTGTGGAACCGATGTAATGCCCCACCGTTGAACACCTTCTCGACGTTGCTGAAGTTCGTTTCCATGGCTTTAAGGTTTCATTGAGCAGTCCAAATAAAATGAGCCGCTGCTTATAGGTTATATCCGATGCAAATATAGCAAATATTTTGCCATCTGATTCAAAAACCCGCTGAAAATCTACATAAATCTAAATTGTCAACACTGGAATCTAAACTGTCAACACTGGTGTACAAATCATCAACATTGTTATTTTAACTGTCAATACTTGCCGAACATTGATGGAAGGATAAGTGTTGAAACCGATGATGCGTATAATGATTGTATGAAAGAGATATATTTTGCCGGGGGATGTTTCTGGGGTACGGAGCATTTCTTTTCGCTGGTGCAGGGGGTGATTGAGACTGTGGCAGGTTACGCCAACAGCCGGGTACCGATACCTTCCTACAAACAGGTGTGCAGCGGCGCCACCGATGCCGCCGAGACTGTAAGGGTGGTCTATGATTCGACAGTGGTTTCGCTGCCGTTCCTGATCGATCTGTACTTCAAGACCATTGATCCAACTGTTCTGAACCGGCAGGGCAATGATGTCGGCACGCAGTACCGCACGGGGATATATTACACCGATGCTGCCGACCGTGCTGTCATCGATGATGCGGTGAACCGGGAAAGCAAGCGGTACGCGCATCCGATAGTGGTGGAGGTCAAGCCGCTGGAGAATTTCTATCCCGCCGAGGACTATCACCAGCAGTACCTGGTGAAGAATCCCGGCGGCTACTGCCACATCAATCCGGCCCTGATGCGCGTGGCCGCAACAGCCAAGGATCCCAATCACTGACAGGGCGTATGCAAGTCATTTCCGGCGAACCTGGCAGCAGTCAGCGGTGTTGAAACCGATGATGCGTATATTGATTATAATTACGGCATGTATGCTGTTCTGCGGGTGCGCGGTGGATTCCACGGGGCGCAGGACTGACTATCACGTTTCAAAAAACAAGAATATGAAAGAGAGATACCGCAAGCCTTCGGACCAGGAGTTACGCGACAGGCTGACAGCCGAGCAGTATGCCGTTACCCAGCAGGGCGCGACCGAACGGCCCTATATGAATGAGTATGACCGCGAGTTCAGGCCGGGAATATATGTAGACATAACCACAGGACAGCCATTGTTCGTGTCGTCGGACAAGTACGACTCCGGATGCGGCTGGCCGGCGTTCAGCCGTCCTGTATCGCCGGATGTATTGACTGAGCACATCGACAATTCGCACGGCATGAGGCGCGTGGAGGTGCGCAGCACGGCCGGAGACGCCCATCTAGGTCATGTGTTTCCCGATGGTCCTCAATCCAAAGGTGGACTGCGTTATTGCATCAACAGCGCCTCGCTCCGCTTCATTCCCAGGGCCGAGATGGAGGCCGAAGGCTACGGCGAATACCTGCCCTTAGTGGACAATCAGCAATAGAAAGCCTTCCATGCGGTGATGTTGCGGGTCTCGGCACTGTTAAATTTGTCAGATGACAACTTTAATCCTTTATTTTTTATGATTAAAAGTTGTCATCTGACAAATTTTTATTATTTTTGCATCATGAATATGAAAAGCAAAGAACATGCATATCCCAATGTTATTGGAAGAAATGTACCCATAACAACTATTCTGGATGCAGTCTACTCCAATTCTTCCGAATTTATTGCTGTGTATGGACGTCGCAGAATAGGGAAAACGTTTCTGATTAAAGAAATCTTCAATGATTGCTTCTCATTTTCTTATACGGGGATAGAAGAATTTAGTACCAGACAGCAATTAGGAGAATTTCATCGCTATTTGTTACGTTATGGTCTGCCAAAATGCGGGAAACCGCATAATTGGTTTGATGCTTTTGATATGCTTCGCTCGTTGATTGAATCGAAACAAGCAAAAGCATTTAAATATGCCAAAAAGATAATATTCTTAGATGAACTGCCTTGGATGGATGCCAAAGGTTCAGATTTCGTCAAGGCATTAGCTCATTTTTGGAATGATTGGGCGGCCTGGACTAAGGACATTATGTTGATTATCTGTGGCAGCGCAACTTCATGGATGATGAAAAAGGTGTTCAGTAATCGGGGAGGATTATATGATCGAGTAACAAAACAGATATATCTCAAGCCTTTTACTCTAAACGAATGCGAGTTGTTCTGTAAAGTCCATAATATTCATTGGACGCGAAACCTTATGATTGAAGCATATATGATAATTGGTGGCATACCGTATTATTGGAAGATGCTTGATCCAAATAAGAGTCTAAACGCCAATATCGATGCATTGTTCTTTGATAATGATGCTCCGATGAAATTAGAACACCACATACTTTTTAAATCCATGTTCAGTTCTCCGGAAAAGTATGAATCCATTATAAACGTATTGGCTAATAGGAAGAAGGGGATGACAGCAAAGGATATTTCAGAGGCTTGTGACATAGGTATGTCTGCAAGACTAACTGACATGATAGAAAATCTCAAACTATCGGGATTTATAGTGGAATCTGTTCAACCGACAAAAAGAAAACGAGGAGTAATTTATCAGTTGTCGGATAATTTTATCTTGTTTTACCATGATTTCATTGTTAAAAGAAAGGGAAAATCAAATTTCTGGAGTGCTCATAGCCAGACAGGAATCACAAATGCTTGGAGGGGATTGGCGTTTGAACGCGTATGCGCTCAACATATACCCCAGATACAAAAAACTTTAGGCATTTCGGGAGTATATTGTAATTATTATTCATGGATAGGACATGAGACAGAAGAATATCCTGCCATGCAGATTGATTTGATAATTGATAGAGCGGATGGAATCGTAAATATTTGTGAAATGAAATATACAAATGGTCCATTTCCAATTTCATCAGATTATTTAGAGGAACTAAAATTGAGATGTATCAGGTATCAGAAAGAGGTCGCGCCAAGAAAGGGAGTGCAATTAACTATTGTTGCAGCTTACGGCATTACGAAGAATAACCAGGCATCTGAAATCAATTCAGTGGTCGCTATTGATGATCTTTTTGAACCCTAATAAAAAGGTAGGTACGGCATTAACTCCGCTTCATCCCCAGGGCGGAGATTGAGGCCGAGGGCTATGGCGAATACCTGCCCTTAGTGGACAATCAGCAATAGAAAGCCTTCCAGGCGGTGATGTTGCGGGTCTCGCGGTTCAGCATCCCCGCTGGTCACTCTTCTTAGCCTTGCTGATGGTCACGAGCCATACGCCGGTGAAGATCAGCACTATCGCCACCCCCTTGACCGGGGTGAACGCATCCAGTCCGAGGCATATGCCCGTGATCGTGGCCACGATGGGCTGAACGTAGTTGTACATTCCCACCAGCGTGGGCCTCAGGCTCTTCTGGCCGATCATGATGCAGATATAGGCCAGGAACGTGCCACACACCACCACGTACGCGATGCCGTTCCATTCCAAGTGCGATACGGCCGACCAGTCGGTCGTGGCGATCCAATGCGCGCTGCCGGGCAACGCCACCACCGTGGCCGACAGGAACATCCATTTCATCAGCGTCACCAGGCTGTACCGACGGATAAAGTTACGGTATAAAGTCAGATAAAGCGCATACGCCAACTGGGCGCAAAGCACTATCACATCGCCCAACGCCGGATGCGAGCCTCCGGTCTGTGAACCGTTCCCCGCTATCAGGATTATCGCGCCGGCCGCGCCCACGGCGATTCCTCCCGCTTTCTTCATGGTGATTGGTTCGCGGAGGATCAGCCACGCCAGCAGCATCACCCACATCGGCATGGTGGTGGTGACCAGCGACGCCTCGCCAGGCGACGTGAGGCTGACTCCCAGTATGAAACATCCCTGATTGAACAGCACGCCAAGCATCCCGGCTCCGAACAGCCGGAGTATGTCGCGGGGCGGCACATGCTCGCGCGGCAGAAACAGCGAGGTAAGCCAGAACAGCATGGCGGCTCCCGCCACCCTGAAATCCACCATTATCATCGGAGCCACGACCCCGGCGGCGAAAACCATCTTCGTAACCGGCGACATCAGCCCCCACATCACGTTGGCACCCAGCATCGCCAGGTGTCCCTTTGCCTTGTTCATTTCCATCCTAATTCTTTTCAGGGTGCAAAATTACTCAAAAAATCTCACTACGGCAACGTATGAAAATGGTGCAGAATGTTGGCTGAATAAGAAGAATGAATGAACTTTGCCGTGAAATCGGATAACATTCAAGAAGTCATTTACTGATGGCTTCCCATATTCATTTCAACCGGCAATCTGTCATGAAAAAATCTATAATACTTCTAACACTTCTCTGCAGTTTCCTCTGCGCGTTCTCCCATGGATTGCAATTCCATGGCAATGAAAGGAATATCGACGGCCGATCATCGCTTGCGATACCATCGGAACTGTCTAAGGCAAAAACTGTAGGAGTGTATGATCTTGGATTTACTATCCGGAACCACAACATCAGCAGTCCGGGCAACATATTCTGTATCCAGAACAGATGTGATTCCAGTACGTTCGCGTTGATGTTCAATTATAACGAGCCCACCGACCAGGCGACGTTCATTTTTGCGAAAAGCGGCGAGCGTAACCTCTGTTCCACAAGCTTCAAGGGTTCGGAACTTCGGGAGAAGGCGATGCCCGTGGTTCTGAAAATCAATCAAGCGGCCGGTACGATATATATAGCGATCGGCTCGCACCACGCTTCTATTCCCGTCCCGGAACTACGGAAAACCGGTTTTGCCCCTCAGCTGCATTTCAGCATGAGCCGTCATATGGTGGAGAGCGCGTCGTTCTCAATAAGAGACCTGCGGATCATTTCCGACGGCAAGGAAACAGTCGTTCCCATGACTGAAAGCAAGGGAGAGGCTGTGCATGACAGCCAGGGCAAAGAGGTGGGCAAGGTGATCCGACCTGGCTAATAAACCGGTCCTACTTCTGGGACAGGGTATGGACCACGTTTTCAGACACGCCTACCGGGTTCACGTTCGACCCGTACAGACAGATGCTGTACTCCTACAGCGCCGACTCGATCAAGGCTTTCGATATCCGTACACGCAGCCTGACGTTCAGGACAGTCAAGGGCGATTCCCTTCCCGTTCGCCACGGCATGAACCTTATGGACGGGAAAACAGGCCGCATCATACCTTACGAGGTCTATAACGACGCATTGCTCGCCGAACTGGATCCGGCGAGCGGCGAATGGCGGCGTCTTGGAGAAACGTCACCGGATGCCGTGTGGAACCACCATGCGTCGGCCTACCGCAGCAAAGACCATACCCTCCTGCTGTTCGGAGGATACGGCAACCGGAGGTATTCCGACAGGCTTGTCCGTTATGATCTGAACCGACATGTATGGGACACCATCCCGCTCGGAGGCGACAGGATAGACCCGCGGTTCTATGCAGCCATGATGCTGACTCCGTCCCAGGACACACTTTATCTGTACGGCGGCAAAGGCAATCCCGAGGGCCTGCAGGCCCTCGGCACGAGATACTATTACGATTTCTACCGGATCGATCTGAAACGCCGGACGGTCAAGAGACTCTGGAGCCAGAATGCACCGGCGGAAGACCGTGTCCCGGCCAGGACCCTGATACCTGATCCGGACGGGAAGCATTTCTATGCGATCACTTATCCAGAGTACCGGCCGCATTCCTCATTGCAGTTGTACCGTATCGACATGGCTGACGGAACTTCCACGGCCGTGGGCGACACCATACCGCTGATTTCTGAGGAAATCGCCACAAATGTGGCACTCTACAGCAATCCGGCATTGGAGCGTTTATATTGCGTGGTGCAGCAGTTCGCCAAATACGGCCAGACCGTCACATCCGTCTACTCAATCACGGAGCCTCCGGTATCGGCCGCCCAGCTGCAGGGCCCGGTAGCCGACAAACGCAACCTTACGCCGATTGCAGTCATTGCCTCGGGGCTGGCGGCGCTGATCCTGCTTGCTGTAATTGTGGTAAGGCGGCGTAAAAAGACTTGCGAGTCGACATCCCGGTCAGAGACTGATGTGAACAAGGCTCCGGTTGCATCGACAGCCGATGTCACTGAGGAAACCCGCGCCGAACCCATGGGCGTTCCGACCCCATTCACCGAGGACTCGATCAAGGATCTTCCCACGTCTCCCGCCAGCAACTGCATCTCGCTGTTCGGTCCGTTCTCGGCAATCGATGCGAACGACCGGTCCATAACCCATCTGTTCAGTCTGAAACTAAAACTCATATTCCTGTACATACTCCTACAGACCGAAAGCCATAACGGCGTCACATCGTCCGACCTCAATTTCACGTTCTGGGCCGACAAGGACCCGGACAAGGTGAAGAACCTGCGCAACGTCACGCTCAATAAACTGCGCAAGGCTCTGGCGGATATCAATGGAATCTCGCTGGTGTACGAGCAGGGTCTGTTCCGCATCGATATGCAGGATCTATGCTGCTGTGACATCGGACGTCTGTATAAGCTAAGCTCTCGCCTTAGCGACGCAGTGCCCGCACCGGAGAAGGCTGACGAGATCGACTCCATCGTGATCAAGGGTAAATTCCTGGCCGACACATCGGAACCGATATTCGACTATTTCCGGCAGAAGATGGACACCTACATGGTGAAATATCTGGCTGCGGCCATAGCCCGTAGTTACAAGGAGGGCAAGTACGACCTGGTGCGTCGTCTGTGCTACGCGATGCTTGAGACCGACCCGTTGTCGGAGACGGCGTTGACCTTCTGGTCAAAGTGGCTCATGCCACCGGTCGTCACGACCGTGCCCGGGCGGTCTATCAGACCTTCTGCCGCGACTACCTCAAGATGATGGGCGAGGAGTATACCCGCTCCTTCGATGAGTTAGGCTGACGCCTCCCCTCAAACAACAGCCGGTGCCCTGTTCCGGGCACCGGCTTGTCGGTGACGGTAAGTGCGACAGGGTTATCTGACGATGGAGATCGCGTTGATTTCGGCTACATGAGTCGACCATTTTCCGTTATATACCGCCGTGATGGTGAGCCTTAAGTACCGGGCCTGCTTGAATCCGGGTAGGTATGAACGGAACTCGGCGCCACCTTCGGCGGAGAGGTCGGAGTATGTGGCGGCGCTTTCCCATGTCTCGCCGTCCAGGCTTGTCTCCAGGGTCATCTCCTGCGGCCACCCTTCGCCGTGGTTGCGGCTGACATACTGGAAACCGAGCATCTTCACTTCCTGTCCCATGTCCACCACGATGTGATGCGGAGGCTGGGGCTCGCCGCCCTTCCACTGGGTATGCCAGAAGGTGTCGTTGTTTCCGTCGAAGGCATGGACGGCATGGCCGTTGTCGGAGCCTTCACCGCTCGCCTCCTCCGAGGATACCTCCACCACCTTCCAGGCGCTGCGGTCCGCCAGCGGCATGTTCCATACATCCTCGGCACCGCTCAGCAGATAGTACACCGTGGATTGCTGCGGATTTATGTCGGCGCCAGTTGCGGCGGAGATCGTCACGGGCAACACATAGGAGTCGAAAGGCTGGATCTTACCCCGGGCATCGACACTGACGGTCAGGTCGTCGGAACAGGCGGCTCCGGCAGGAATCACCGCGCTGGCGGGAAGGGTGTAGCAATCGGCAGGAAGGATCTCGTAATCCGTACCGCATGCCTCGTTGTAAGCCTCAACTTTGGCGGGATCTACCGACAGCGTCACGTTGACGTCGGACCCAACCTCAAGTCCCGAGGTGGTGACATAGTCGCTTGCCGTAACCGCTACATGGAATGTCCGGCTCATTGGTTCCCCCAGGTCGAAGTTGACGATGTTCAGGCCGCGGGCCTCGGGGATGTATATGGTTGCTGTATCGCTGTCGCTGCAGGAAGTCAGGCATCCGGCCGCGCCGCACAGGGCGGCGACACATATTATATTCTTGAATCTCATGAGTCTCATGTCTGTTAATGGTTAAATATCAGTATCCGGGGTTCTGTCCGTTGACCCAACCGTCCTCACCCCCGTTCTGCTGCCGTATCACGGGATTGCGGTCCAGCACATACTGCGGGATGGGCTGATAATACATCCGCTCCACGAACGTGCGGGGACACACCTCATGGTAGTTGTACTCCCATACTCCGTCACCGTCGGTATCCTCGATCTTCATTCCTCCCACGGGCCGGTTCATCACGCCGTCGGGGCCGTCGGCGATCTTCCAGCGGATTATGTCCCACGGACCGGCAAGCCAGCTTGTGGGCGATAGCGCGGCGGTGTAGATGGTGGTGCGGGCATTCATCCACTCCGCTCCTACATAGGAATTGTCGGAGTACTGGTCAAAACATTGCGTCTCGTTGTTGAGATGCGGGAACTGGTTGTAGATGTCGTTGAGGAACATCGTGGCGTTTTCCTCCGATCCCCAGACTGTGATGTCGCTGAAACGGTCCTTAGGCTCGATCTCAAGCCAGTCCTCGCACGCGGTAAGGCCTAACAGCATTGCCGAGCCAAGGCATATATTGAGGAGTGTTCTGTATTTTTTCATGATTCTTGTTTCTTAAGGGTTCAGAATGTGATGTTGAGGCCGAATGAATAGACTGCCTGCTGCATGTAGTATTTGCCGTTGGCCGAGCCGGCTTCGGGATCTACAAGTTCCTTGATGAACGGGGTCCATGTCCATAGGTTCTGTCCGGAGACATACACGCGCAGCTGCGATATGTGCAGGAAATCCAGCGCCTTACGCGGGAGCGAGTATCCGATCTCGATGCTCTTGAGGCGCAGGTATGTGGCGTCGCGTACCCACCATGAGGAGCTCTGGCGATGGTTGTTCACGGTAACCTCGCTGGTAAGACGCGGATAGCGTGCGTTCTGGTTCGCGGGAGTCCAGTGGTCCTTGAACTGCAGTTTCGTGGCGGATCCGGAATCGAAGAACGGCATCACAAGAGTCTCGCCCAAGGATATGTTGGTGCGTGTGGCTCCCTGGAACAGCGCGTCAAGGTCAAAGCCTTTCCATCTCACGGTGGGAGCAAGGCCGAAAATTACCTCAGGATTCCAGTTGGAGCGGCCGATTACGGTCATGTCGTTCTCGTCGATCTTGCCGTCGGGCCCCGACAGGTCTTCGTACCGCAGGTCGCCGGGATAGACCTGCCCCCAGGGCTGTGTGGCTATGCCGCTCTTGAGCGAACCGTCGGGGTTGAAGTCATCGTATGTGAAGTAACCGAGGCACTTGTAGCCGAACATGGTTCCGTCGGCACGTCCGGTGCGTCGCCGGTTGGGATTGTTGTAGGTGGCGTCCGTCTCGAAAATCTGGTCCAGGGTGTTGTGTGCGTATGAGAACGTACCCCTGACGCCGAAGTACCAGTCCTTAAACAACATACTGATGACACTTTCACATACATTAAGGGCCCTCTGCATGGCTGCAGCCCTCGTCGGCTGCGCCGCGGCCCCGCATGCCGACAGGATCATGCCTGGACGCAATTATGTAATCAAAGGCTACTCCGGACTTGTGATGGATTCCCAGGAGAGCTATTCGCCCGAAGCCGGTATCTTCCTGGCCAAGCCTGTGGCAGGAAAGGAATCCCAGGTATGGCAGTTCATAAAGGTGGCCGACGGCGTCTACTGCATCGTCTCTCCCCTCTCATCGTTTGCGATCGACAACAGCAATGCCCCCAGGCCGGGGACCGGCGCCATACAATGGACCCTCGACAGGGAGAACGCCAACCAGCACTGGCGCGTGACCGAGAACCCGGACGGCACCTATTCCTTCCAAGGAACCGGAAACCGGTTGTGCCTTTCATCGACCGACGCACCCCAGTTCGGCGAGCCGCTGATCCAGGTCACTGCGTCGTCATCTCCGTTCCAACGCTGGACTGTGGAGATGTCCAGTCTCACCGTAAAGCCTGAGCCGGCCAGGACCAGAAGCAGCAACGACTGGGAGAACCAGGCGGTGATAGGGATAAACAAGGAACCTGCTTCAGCGACTTTCATCCCCTTCGCCGACATGGCCGAGATGAAGGCCGACCCGACATATGCAAGACCCTGGCTGCGCACGGAATCGTCCCGATATATGCTGCTGAACGGCGACTGGAAATTCCATTGGGCGAAATCGCCCCAGGAACGGCCCAGGGATTTCCACAAGCCTACATACGATGTCGAAGGCTGGGATGACATCGCCGTGCCGTCAAACTGGGAGATGCTTGGATACGGCACTCCCATCTATACCAATATAACCCGTTCCGCAACAACCCTCCGTTCATCCAGGGGCAGCGAGGATACACCGTGGAGAAGGAGCCTAACGCCGTGGGGTCGTACCGACGGGACTTCACACTTCCGGAGGGATGGGGCGACAAGGAGGTCTATATCACGTTCGAGGGCTGCTACAGCGCGATGTACCTGTGGATCAACGGCAAGAAGGTTGGATACAGCCAGGGGCCTACAACCGATGCCCGCTTCGACATAACCAGGTACGTGCGTCCAGGCAACAACACGTTGGCCCTCGAGGTCTACCGCTGGAGCGACGGCAGTTATCTGGAGGACCAGGATATGTTCCGCATGAGCGGCATCTACCGGGATGTATATCTGACGGCCGCTCCACGTACGCATATCCGCGACCTCCATCTCACCTCCGAGCTCAGTCCGCGTTATGACCGCGCTGTTCTTGACGTAAAAGCCAGCGTGACCAACCGCGGCGCTACCGACGGCAGCGCCGCCGTGCGAGTCACCCTGTCAGATGCCGCCGGCAAAACGCTGCGGACGGTGACGTCGCCGACAGCAGCCATAACCAAAGGGCGGGAGGAGACTCTCGACGCGCGTCTTTCGCTCCGTGACCCCATGCTGTGGAGCGCCGAGGATCCGAACCTGTACACAGTCGACATCGAACTGCTTGACAGGAATGGAAACGTAACCGAAGCCACCTCGCAGAAGTATGGGTTCCGTAACATTGAGATCAAGGGCAACAAGGTCTATGTCAACAGCATGCTCACGTTGTTCAAGGGAGCCAACCATCACGACACCCACCCCAGATTCGGAAAGGCTGTGCCCGTGGAGACGATGATCCAGGATATACTTATGTTCAAGCGCCACAACCTCAACACCATACGCACGAGCCACTATCCCAAGGCCCCGAAAATGTACGCACTCTTCGACTATTACGGCCTCTATGTGATGGACGAGGCCGACCAGGAATGCCACGGAAACCATTCGCTGACCGACAATCCCGCGTGGCGCGATGCCTTCGTGGACCGCGCCGTCCGGATGGTGGAGCGCGACAAGAACCATCCCTCGGTGGTGTTCTGGAGTCTTGGCAACGAGAGTGGCGGAGGCTGTAACGCCGTGGCCGAGTATGAGGCGGTGAAGGCCATCGATCCATCACGTCCCATCCACTACGAGGGCATGAATGAGATCGCCGATATGGACGCGCGTATGTATCCCTCCGTGGAAAGCATGATCCAGACTGACCGTAACGGAAATCAGAAACCATTCTTCCTCTGCGAGTATGACCACGCCATGGGCAACTCCATCGGGAACCTGGACAGTTACTGGGACTATATATCCGGCCGCTCCGAACGCATGATCGGAGGGTGCATATGGGACTGGGTGGACCAGGCCCTCAACAAGCCTGGCGAGCCTGACAGCCGGCTCTACTACGGCGGCAGTTTCGGAGACTCGCCCAACGACAATGACTTCTGCTGCAACGGAATCGTGACCGCCGACCGGCAAGTCACTCCAAAACTGCTGGAAGTAAAAACATATATCAGTATATCGGTTTCAGGCTCAATGACGCCAACAGCGTGTCGCTTCAGAACGACTATACGGTCCACAATCTTACAGACTTCAACCTCCGGTACCGGATCATGGAAGACGGAAAGTGCATACGCACCGAGACATTCGGTCTGCCGGACTGCAAGCCCACGGAGAACCGTACGGTATCCATTCCGATGGAGCGTTACATGACCCGTCCTGACGCAGAATACTTCATCGAACTGGAGGTGCTTTCCAAAGAGGCGTGTACCTGGGCGGACGCAGGTCATGTGGTCGCCTCCGCCCAGCTGCCAGTAAAAGGCAGGTTTACCGCGGAGAGGGTACGCGCCGAAGGCAAGGTCAGCCTGGACTCCACGAACAACCGGTTGTCGTTGAGCGGAGACGGATGGCGTTCAACAAGACCTCGGGGCGCCTTGAGAGTCTGTGCCACGGAGGCAAGGAGATGCTCCACCAGGGAATAGGTCCGGAGTTCTACGGTTACCGTACCAATAACAACGAGCCAAGGAATTTCCATGAACATGAATCTCATCTTGATGAATTCCGCTGCAGTCTGGATTCCTCAGCCCGGACAGCTGTGGTCTCGACACGCTTACTTGCCACCGCAGGGGAAACTGCGGTGCCTTATGAAGTGACCTATACCGTCTATGCGGACGGCACGATGGATATCAACGCGTCCTATACCACCCCGGCGCTGGGGTCGTTGCCCCGGCTTGGGCTTCGGAGCATGCTTGACGATTCGCTGGAGCATATCGAATGGTATGGCCGCGGTCCGATCGAGAATTATCCCGACCGGCATGCCGCGGCGTTCGTAGGCCGCTACATATCAACCGTCGACGCGATGAAGGAGAACTATGTGCGCCCTCAGAGCATGGGAACACGCACGGATACCCGTTGGCTTGCCATCGCAGACAAGGACGGAAACGGAATCAAGATAACGGCCCTGCAGGGTAATTTCGACTTCACGGCACTTCATTACACCGATGAGGCCCTTTGGAGCCTGAGATACCTCCACGAGATGGAACAGGCCCGTTGTCCGGCCACGGTCCTCAACATAGACTGCGCCACCCGGGGACTAGGCAGCGCCAGCTGCGGCCCCGGACCTCTACCGGAATATACCCTGAAGCCATCCTCAACCTATTCCCACTCATTCAGGATTTCCCCGCTACATTGATTGCCCGAGTCATTGATACGACCCTTCTGACAGCAGGAAGCGATCGACAGGTCCGGTTCCGGACCTGTCGATCGCTTGTCATCTCCCGAACCCTATGCCTGCATATATGTTCTTATTAAAAACGCACTTTTATGTTCCACGATATACTATTCTTTCTATTAGGTCTCGCGCTGATTGTGTTCGGGGGCAACTACCTCACGGACGGGGCTACCGTCATAGCCCGGAGGATGCACGTCTCTGGCCTGGTGATAGGCCTGACGGTCGTTGCGTTCGGTTCCTCGGCACCCGACCTGGTGGTATGCCTTATGTCCACCCTCCAGGGTCATTCGCAGCTGGCGTTGGGCGATGTGGTCGGGGCGAATATCTTCGACCTTCTGCTGGTGGTGGGTGTCGTAGCCGTGGTCAGGCCAATCACAATCACCTCCGATATGCAATGGAAAGGTCTGCCGATGGTGGTTCTCGCCTCCCTTGCCCTCTTCTTCTGCGGCGACGACAGGCTTTTCGACGGCGCGACCTCCGATATCATCGACCGGACGGACGGCCTGATGTTCCTGCTGTTTTTCGTGATATTCATGGTATATACCTTCGACATGAGCCGTCGGACGCAAGGGCTTCCTGCGAATCCTGCCGGACAGACAGGACAAACGACTCAAACTCACGAGACAAACACCCCGGCAGTTACCAACCGGCAACTGCTCGTTGCCTGGGCAAGCGTGGCGGCAAGCCTTGCGGCACTTTTCTTCGGGGGCGACTGGCTCGTTGACGGAGCCTCCGGGATAGCCCGTCGGGCCGGACTGTCCGAAGGTCTTATCGGCCTGACCATAGTCGGATTCGGAGGGTCGGTGCCGGATCTCGTGACATCTGTGGCGGCAGCGGCGAAGCGTCAGCCCGGTCTGGCCTTAGGCAACGTGGTGGGAGCCTGCGTGTTCAACATATTCTTTATTCTCGGCCTATGCGCCACAGTCCGGCCGCTCGACACGGGTACGATATCCCTGTTCGATTTCTCGACACTGGTGATCGGAGTGCTTGCGGTATGGATATTTGGCGCAATGACGGGTCCGAAGGTGATCAGCCGCCGTGAGGGCATCTTCCTGATTGTCCTCTACGCCGTCTACGCCGCCAAGCTGATCCCCGACGTGGTGCATAACTAATCGCTCCTCTCGAGGCAGGGCTTGAGGTTGGCAAAGTGATTGCACACTGTCCCGGTCAGTCCTGGCTTGTCGACTACCGATGATTTGGGAAGAGGGTACCAACCAATATTATCGCAAATATTCAATCCGAAATGGCGCAAAAGTTCCAATGGACTCATTTGCGGATGAGTCCGAATACGCGCTGATATTCCTGCTCGAAATTGGGAGTGAGGATGTTCTTGCCGATCGAGGAGAGAATTTCCTCCTTTGTCCAGAATCTACCGCCGTCAAGTTCGTCCGTCGGTTCAGGCGTGAGGTCGGTGACAGTCCGGAATACGTTCACATACTCCCTCTCGCGGCTGGATTCAAATACATACGACACGACATGCTCGGCTTCGAATCCCTGCAGACCGAGTTCTTCCAGGGCCTCGCGCCGGAGCGCATCTTCCACGTTCTCTCCGTAATCCACATGCCCTCCTACGGCTGTGTCCCATTTACCGGGTTGTATGTCTTTCCAGTCGGGACGACGCTGCAGGTAGAGACGCCCCTCGCGGTCGAATACATGCAGATGCACCACGGGATGCAGCAGTTTCGAGCCTCCATGACATTCGCCTCGCGTGGCTTTGCCTGTCACCTGTCCCGATTCATCTACCACCGGAAATATTTCTTCTGAATTATCTTTGTTCATCGTCAGATGCTGTTTTCATGTTAACTTTTCAAGAAGTTCGGAGGCTGTCATAACGGGATTTATTCCATATTTCACAAGATTGATTTTCTCCGTGCATCAGATTTATTCTGCCATTTGGTTGGCACATATTGTAGAAATCACCTCATAGCCCGTAATTCCCAATATACCTCCGTCTCGGATCAGAGAATGGTTTCGAGATATGTCTTCTGCGTGTTGAGGCCCATGCGGCGATAGAAGCCCAAGGCGTTCCGGTTACATTCCCAGACATTAAGTGTCAGGTTATGGCAACCTTGCTGGCGGGCATATTCAACGATGTATTCATATAGTCGTTTGCCTACTCCTTTGCCGCGTGCGTTTTCATCGACACACAGGTCATCGATATAGAGGGTTTTGATTCGTTGCAGATGCAGGCTCTGGGTATTGTCATGGATCACGCAAAAACAATATCCAAGCACATGACCCTTCTCGTCGACATCAACAAAGACCGGGGTGGAAGCATCAGCAAAAATCTGTTTCAGTTCCATTGCCGAATATTTGGTATGCCCCTTGACAAACAGATCCGGACGTCCCGTGGCATGCACGTCGTTCACCTGCACCAGCAGTCTCAATACATCGTCAATATCATTGTTTTCAGCCAGTCTAATCATTATATTCCGTATTATTAATCATCAGAATCATCACTCTATTTGCCATAATACTCCTACGTGAGGTTTTATTTTACCCTACAAAATTACAACGAATTCCGGCCATATCTATTTCACATATAGCTCTTGTTCAAATTATCTCACCTGCAAAATTAGTACTATTTGTCCAGCCTGATATTTCACAGATTTCTCCGAAAGTTATACAGTTTTACGAGAAATAAGGCACCCTTTTCTCTTTATGGAAAATATTTGCGAAATGGCTCAGTATTCTCGGGGTTTTACCTTCTTCCGCCTACACTGCGTTTAGGCTGAGTTGGTTTCAGTATCTTGTGGGCTTGCATCATGCAGCGGTAGGCGAAGCGGCGGTCATCTTCATCTTTCTATTGACCCTTCTATTATCGGTGGACTCGTTATTTTTTGCAATGTCGAGGAGTCATGCCACAAAAACTATAAAAACATTTGCAAAACTTTTATAGTTTTACTAATTTTGCTGACACCAATAACATGAAAGTATGATAGAGCAACCGCCGAAGTATACCGTCGCCACTAAATCAGTTTCAGAAATTCTCGTTCCGGAATCTTTGGAGGAGATTCGTAAATTTCAAGAAGAATACCCATACTGGAGCAAGGTAAAATACAAGAAACTCAAGGGCTTTGATACTCCTGAAGAAGTTTGGATCGCACTCAAACAATTGCGTTTGAATAACCAGATCATGGTGAATCCCAATTACCTGATTCATTTCAGCATGACAAACTCTATGGCCAGATTATGTCATAACTTCGACATACAGTTTGGCGGATCCTGGGGGAGTGAGTCTCTCATCCCGCATGATAGTCGTAAAATATATTTGATGAACTCTGTGATTGACGAAGCCATTTCATCAAGCCAAATGGAGGGAGCTTCAACAACCCGAAAGGTTGCGAAGGAAATGCTTAGAAATAAGATTACACCTAAGGACAAGTCACAATGGATGATTTACAACAATTACCAAACCATCAATTTCCTCTCTGAAAATCTTGGCCAAGTGATGACCCCTGAGTTTCTCCTTCACATACATTCATTAATGACTTACAATACAATGGATAATCCGGAAGATACAGGGCGATTCCGTCAGAACGATAATGTAGTTGTCGCAAACTCTGTCACCAATGAGATTGTTCATACGCCGCCATCATTCACAGAGATACCGGCTGCTATTGATTGGTTTTGTCAATTCGCCAATTCCAATGAACTGGCAGTTTTCATCCACCCGATAATCAAAGGAACTATTCTGCATTATTTTATTTCGTTCCTCCATCCATTTGTAGACGGTAATGGCCGTACGGCTAGGGCTATCTTCTATTGGTACCTTCTGAGAGAAGGTTATTGGTTGACCGAATATCTTTCGATTTCAAGAATCATATATAAATCAAAGGCTTCTTATGAGAAATCATTTCTTCAGTCAGAAGCCGATGGTAATGATATCGGCTACTTTATTACATATCATCTGCATGCACTGGAAAAAGCTTTCGACGAACTTAAAGCATATATAGAACGCAAGACAGCTCAGAAAAAAAATGAAGTACAATTGCTAAAAATAGGAGGCATTTCAAAACGTCAGGCCTCCATCCTGCACATGTTTATAAAAGACGCCAACTTGATAGTTACAGCCAAAGATATTGCCGGCAGAATGCTAATTTCACAGCCAACGGCAAAAAAAGACCTTTCGGAGTTAGTTAAATTAGACCTTTTGACTGAAATCAAGCTTAATAAGCAGAAAAGCGGATATATCAAAGGTCCGGATTTTGACAGCACGATAGATAAAGTCATCTAAAACTATAAAAACTTTCAAATATTTTAATAGTTCAATAAATGCTGTCGTAATTACAACATTTACGAGAGAACATACTTGCCGATACTTATAACCATAGGTAATTTTGCATCAGGAAACCCTCCCTCACATCAACGAAATGGATTATACCGAGCTCAAAGACCTCAACCTCAGCCTCTGGCGCGAATGGAGCCTGAAGGCAACGGCTGTGAACTGCTGCAAAATGTGCAGCATTGTAGTCGATGACACCACCGCCGCCGGGTTCATGCGCCACGTCCAGGGATATGAGGTGCCGGAACCTATAGCTCGTCTCATACAGAGCATCGCCGAGGGGACCACCGTCCCCTCCGGCCTTGACTGCACTCTGAGGGGTAAATTCCAGAAGAACCATCTCATGTATAAGATCGAGCCGCTCGACCACCCATCCGGAAAGGCCCGCTATGAGTTTCTTGTGGAATACGACCGTATGGAGCCCCATGTGGGCATCTACTTCGGATGCAAATGCATAACCTCCGAAGGTGCCGACCACCGCGCCATGATCAACCTTTACACCAAGGAATGGAACGAACTCCAGCCGCACGTCTGCACCGTCCTCAACAACAGTTTCCCCCAGAAAGAATTCCGTCATCGGTTCAGGATAACCAACAACGGCCAGGACATGACCTTCTGGCCATCCTGGATCGGGCTGTATGACGACGAAGACATGGAGTTCGCCCTGACCGTACTGCGAATTATGCGCAAGGCTTACGAGCAATATTTTAACGGCACGCTGCAGCCTTGCCGCGAGCTCAAGCCTATACTCTACCGGCGAGTCCCTGCTGCCTTCACTGAATCCGCTTTTTCCGACCTGACCGACGCCATCGGTCGGTCGTTCGGCCACTCACGGAAAGAGAGGGCCATCGAACTCTTCGACCGCTTCGTAATCAACGCCTCGGCGCGAGGCATTTTCCTCCCCGACGACTCCTACGACCTCGCATGGCGATTTGTCGGCGACTCCGCTCTGGGACTTGCTGACACCAACATAGTATTCTCCACGCTGATGCACACTCTCACCTTGGAAATCGCCTCCCGCCTCGGCGCCGTCGACAGAGCCCCCAAGACACCCTGGGAAAACATCGACAAGGTATTTCTCGACTCCGACGGCGTCGCCTTCAAAAAAGGAACGCGCACACAATGGCAGAATGCCCTTGCAGACACCCTTGACGTCTGCGCCCGCACTGTCAGAATCTGTCTCGAATCTTAGAGGGTAGTGCTGTTTAGAAAAAATATACGTATATTTCCACCCATCGCACTGCTTATTACTTTTGTGGCATAAACCAACACAATCGTAATATGAACAGCAATAACGAACTTCTGACCCAGGAGATGTCGCAGGAAGTGGAAATATCGGTCGCGGACACGCAGCCACTACTGGAGCCGAAGAAAGAAGACCTTCCGAAAGTGGTCAGCGAGATCGACGAATACCTCGCAAAGACCTTCGACGCAATGTCGGTGATTGACGAGTCGTATGGCAAGGTGTCTTCATTTTTCATCGAGATGTCAAATCAGCGGTTTGGCGACCGCGACTTCGACACGCTCTCGAAAAACGAGCAGAAAGAGGCAATGCTCTATATGGGGACCGCACTCGCTGTTCAGGGCGTGTGTGCCGTCACTAAAGGGATAAAGGAGACAATCGCTCTCGAGAATGTAAAGCAGCTGCACCGTACGGTTGCTGAAAAACGCCGGGAATCACTGCCGCGGCAGATTGAACGGGTCCGCCGGCTCCACTGCTATACGGCCATGCCGCTTCTCAGCCACAACGGCCATCCGTTCAGCACGGCCAAGATTAAGAACTCGTTTCGGGCCACAGCCGACCTGCTTGAAACCGAGCTGTGCCAATATCGCGACGTGAGGTTCCGCCTCGACATGCTACTCTGGCTTCAGGACGAGTATGATGCGTGGCTCGAAGGACGCCTCTATTCCAACACTCCGATGCCCACCATAGGACAGGCCACGATAGCCGCGATATATCTCTTGGCCAACAAAAGGGTTCATGCCTGCCGAGTCGACCTCTCCCAGTGCGAAATCGACAATTACCAGATTATTAGTTCGCTGATAGAGGCGGCGCAGCCCCCGGTGAGCCGCGAAAATCTTGAGACCGACCTCCGGCAGTTCGGGGTCGATCTTGCAGATGGGCTAGATCTTACCAAATTTCCCAACGGCAAGGATTTCATATCCGCGTTCGAGATACTCGCCGTTACCGACGCTCAGATGGCGTCTGTACTCGAGTATTATTCAATCGACAGGGATCCGTTTGCCAGGGCGAGAGCCGAGGCTGACAGTGAAGACGACGAAGCTGATCTGGACATGGGCAAAGTGATGTGCAATCGCCTGTACGCCGGTATCAGCCTTAACTGCAGAAGCACTGAGTATCCTCAGATTCACGACACTCTGGAGAATAATCCGACAGCCGGCAAATCGCTGTTCTCTCTCGATGCCTTCTATGACATGAAAGCCAAATACGATACAGGCTCGGGGATATGTGTCATCAAGCATGAATGTGACCGGCTCGGCATGGACTTCGACGCCCGCAGGTCGGAACGTCA
>ERZ827108.509-NODE-509-length-65248-cov-20.892013_pt1 | contig 65248 bp, 44 predicted proteins | sample MGYA00519921_ERZ827108 | MGnify/ENA primary metagenome ERZ827108 (study PRJEB31778, sample SAMEA3449258) | human gut metagenome | biome: human gut; feature: human-associated habitat; material: faeces | place: United Kingdom | collected 2010/2012 ... | reverse complement strand
CAAATTTTCTTGCAGCAAGTCCTATTTGGGGCTTGACTTTTTATTTGCAGGCTTTTATATGGACTTTGGGGTGATGGATGCAGTGTCATCCGCCGAGGAAACGAGGTTGCCGACCCAATCATCCACAAAAGCGGCGCGCACGGTGACCATGTACGCCCGCACGAACACCGGCAGCAGGAGGACGCAGACGACATAGGCGTTGTAGCCCACCAGCAAGAGCATCGCCGCGCAGACGAGGATCATTGGCAGCCACCACCCGGCGAACGACAATTCCAGCAGGAAGAGGTTCAAACGTCTGTCCTCCATGATAGTGCGGCTTGTTTCCATGAGGTCGGACACGCGCAGGGTAGGTTTTTTCGCCATCAGGTATTTCGCCGCTGCCATCGAATACAGCCGCGTGACCCCGAAAGCAATCGCTGCAAGCGAGGCAAGGCAGAAAAGCTGGTAAACGCCGTGCGAATGGAAGATAAGCAGCAAGACGAGTGTGACGGCCGCGAGAGCCAGCAGCGGCCAGAAAGCGTAGAGCACGATACGGATTTCCAGCCCAATCGCGCGGAGCGAATAGGGGACATACGTCAGCGAATGGCGCGCCTGCACATCTTCCCCGCGCAGAAGCCGCTGTGCCGCGCCAATCAGCCCCAGCGTCAGCGGCACGGACAGACAGTTGAACAGCACGTTCAAGAGCAGATTCGGCGCGAGCGTCTGCACGACGAACGCATCGTAGGCTGCCAGAAAGCGGCTGGGGTCGCTGAACCAAAACTGCATGTCTATCGGCGGAATCAGCCCGAAGAGCAATTGCAGGAAGAACTCGATGAGCTGCGGCAGAACTGCAGTGAGGGCAATCAGCAGCATAACGCGCCAGTGTGGGCGGATGGCGTTCCACGCGATTCGGCGGTATTCCTTGGCAGTACGCATGGGCATCTCTCCTTTACGCTTCTTTCGGTGCGGCGGTTTCTGCTTCTTCCGGCGTATCAATATCATCCAGCGCGAGCAGCAGGGTCAGCAGCAGCAAAATCGGGTGATGACGGAGCATCTGACGGGCGACTTTGCGGTAATCTTTGCTGGCGTAGCGCATGGTGTGTGTATCTCCTTTCGTGGTGTCGGGTCGCGCCCATTTGGCGCGACACAGCACAGGTGTTGGAAAGAGCAGCTTGGAGGCGCGTCTGAGGACGCGCGAAGTTACGGGCAGGGACGCTTCGCTGCCTGCGCCTTTGTTGGCGGCTTCCTTTGAATTGGTCGCCCGCGAAACGGTTGGGGCGTTGCCCCAAGCCCCACAAGGGACGCTGTCCCTTGACCCTGCAAGGGGCATTGCCCCTTGACCCGTTTTTGGCAGCCCGGCTTGAGCGCACTTCCTTTACTGGTTTATTCCGCGGCTCTTTTTGCCGCGCAAAGTCCTAAAACCGCGTAGAACATCGGCGATGTCAAGCAAATACTAAACGTAAACATCCCCTGCGCCAAAAAACCAACCGCCATCATCGCCAGCGGCAGTGTCTCCCGCTTCCTTAGCGCGCCCGCAATCGCCGCGGCGCACGTCAGCATCAGCAGCAGCGCCGCCGGAATCCCACTATTCACCATCGTTTGCAGGAAAAAATTATGCGGATTATCGAAGTTTTGCAGAATGCTCTGCCCGGTTGCATCAAGATAATCGCGGAAAGCGGCGTAGAACGCATCCGGCGAAAGCCCGAACCACGGCGACTGCGCGGTCATTTCCAGCGTCATCCGCCAAACGCCGATTCTCTCTGAGCCGAATGCGTCCTGCGCGCGGCCGTTCAGCAATTCATGCATCTCCCAGAGCGCACCGCCCTCCGGCATGGGGAGAAAGGCGACGAGTATCAGCGCCACAAGCAGCCCCGCGCACACGAGCGCCAGCAGTCCCTTTCGCGGCAGGGGGCGCAGCGGATGGCACATCAGCAGCGGCGCGAGGGCAACCAGTACAACGCCGAGGAGCGTGCAGACTGCGCTGACCTGCCCCGGCGCGAATTCGATATCCGCCGAGCCGTCAAGCCACGGCAGGACGATCGTTTGGCGCAGCGCGAAGAGCAGCAGCGCCAAGCCCAGCGTCAGCAGCAGGCGCGCCAAACATTCCGGCTGACGGAGTGCAAGGCAAATGAGCGCAAGAAGCGTCAGCGCCAGCGCAATCAGCCCGCTCTGCACGTCCATCAGCAGCGTCAGCAGGATAGCGCACAGCCCGCCCGGCAGATGCAGCCAATGATGCTTTTGCCCCAAGACGAAGCTGCCCAGCAGCCCCGGCATCAGCAGGCAGACCCACGCGCTGACAAGGTCGATATTGCCGATAGTGCCCTGAAATTCGTAGTTTGTGCGGATGCTCCTGCCCATCGGAAAGAGCGACAGGGGATTGAACCCCGCGTATTGCAGCAGCACGAGGACGAGATAGCCCGTCACGGCGGCGCTGCAAACCGTCAGCAGCGCGGGGACATTCGCGTCCATGCGGCGCAGACACAGGAAAATCAGCCCGTAGCACGCGATGGTCACGAAGCCCTCATACCGCCCCGAACCCCACAATACGGTCGGCACGCCCCAAGCATTCATTTCCCCTGCGTGACTGCCGAAGAAGCAGGACAATCCTGTCCAGAGCAGGAAGAGCAGCATCAGCATCAGCGGCAGTTTTCGGCGCTTTTCTCGACGGAAGAGGGTCGGAATCGTCAGCAGGAGGGTCAGCATGGTGAAAATCAGCATTCCGTCCCACTTCGCGCGGGTGATGTTGCTGTAATCCTGCATCACCAGGCGGGTGAGGGTATCCCACAGCGGAACTTCGCCCGACACCAGCGCGTTCAGCGGCGTACTTTCGCCCAGCAGCCAGAACGGGAAGACGGCGACCCAGAGCATCGCCGCCAGCGTTCCGACGATGATATTCTTTGGCGGGTGGAAGCAGTATTTCTTCATGCTTCACCTCCGGATTTTCATTTACCGTGGCATGGACAGCGCGGCGCGTCCCTTGCCGTGCAGTGTCAGCACGGGCGCGGTGTGCGGGATGTACGCGCTTTCGCCCTTGCGCAGCGTCAGTTGACCACCCGCGAAACGCACGGTCAAGTCGCCGTCGAGCGCCGTCAAAAGCCCGAACGCCGTCACGGCGGGCAGCACCGCTTCACCCTGCACATTCACCAAGTCCAGCGTGAAGTATTTTTCATCCAGCACACGCGCAACGGGCTTATTGGGCGCGGGAATCGGGTCGAGAGAGAAGGTCAGGTCGGTCACGTCCAGCGCCTTCTGCAGGTGCAGTTCGCGGCGGTTGCCGTTCTTGTCCACGCGATCCCAGTCGTAGAAGCGGTAGGTGATGTCGGACGACTGCTGGATTTCGTAGAGCATGATGCCCGCGCCGATGGCATGGACGCAGCCCGCCGGAATGAAGCACACGTCGCCCGGATGCACCGTCACGCGGCGCAGGAGCGGCTCGACTGCCGCGCCCTGTTCGCACGCGGCGCGCAGGGTGTCAAGCGTTGTGCCGGGCTTGATGCCGTAGACGAGCTGACTGCCTTCCGGCGCGTCCAGAATCAGCCATGCCTCGGTCTTGCCGAGTTTGCCGTTCTCCACGCGTGCAGCGTAATCGTCGTTCGGGTGTACCTGCACGGACAGCGGTTCGGCGGCATCAATCAGCTTCAGCAGCAGCGGGAAGGGCTTTTTGGCGTACTCGCCCGCGAACGCTTCGCCGTAAGCGGCAATCAGGTCGGGCAGCTTTACGCCCGCGTCGTCGGTGGATTCCAGCCCCGGAATGCACGACACTTCCAGACTTTCGCCCGTCGGCACTTCGCGGATGTCCTTGCCGTACACCGTGCGCAGCTTCTCGCCGCCCCACGGGGTCAGCTTGCCGCCACGGAACGCCGGGTGCATTTTCAGCGGCAGCAGCGGGCAGTCGTTCGTCAGGCGCATTTCCAGCGCGGCGAACCGCAGGTCAGGCAGGGACGAATAACGGATATGCCCCGCGATGCGCATCCCGATTTTCTGGTAGAGGGTGAGAGCGGCACTGTTGTTTACCAGCGTGTCGCAGCGCAGCGCGGTGCAGCCCTGAGAACGCAGAATGGCGAGCATTTCACCCATCATGCCGCGCCCCAGGCCTTGCCGCTGCTTTTCCGGCGCGATGCACAGGCGGTGGAACGTGCCGGGCTTGCCGCCGAAGAGCCAGTTGACGGCGTCGTAAGCGGGTTCAAAGGTCGAATCGAGGGTGACGGCGGCGACGACGGTGTTCCCTTCGCGCACGACGTAGAGCGTCCCGGCGTCGATACTCTTGTGAATCTGGTCAGCGTTGGGGTACGTTCCCCAGTTCCACTGGGCAATGCCCTTTTCGTGCATGGCGCTGGTGACGCGCGCGTATAGGGCGCAGACGGAATCGAAATCGGACGTAAGACCACGGGTAAGCAGCATATGTTTCTTCCTCCTAAAAAATTAGTATAGTAGATAGCGTGCACTTTTACAAGAAATAACGGCTGAAAACCGCTTTTCCTTGCCTGAATTGTCACCGGTCACTGGTATACATCGCGAACAGATGCGCATACAGCCCGCCTTTTGCAATCAGCTCCGCGTGGCTGCCCTGCTCCTCGACGCCCTTCTCCGTCAGCACCCAGATGCAGTCGGCACCCTTGATGGTCGTCAGGCGGTGCGCAATGGTGAACACGGTGCGCCCCTTCGCCAGCTTTTCGAGCGACTGCTGGACGATGTGCTCGCTCTCGTTGTCCAGCGCGGAGGTCGCTTCGTCCAGAATCAGAATCGGCGGATTTTTCAGGAACACGCGCGCGATGGAAATGCGCTGCTTCTGTCCGCCGGAAAGCCGAACGCCGCGCTCGCCGACATAAGTGTCATAGCCGTGGGGCAGGGCGGAGATGAACTCGTGCGCGCCCGCCAGTTTTGCGGCTTCTTCGACTTCCGCGCGGGATGCGCCGGGCTTGCCGTATGCGATATTCTCCAGCACCGACCCGGCGAACAGGTAGACCTCCTGCTGCACCATGCCGATGGCTTCGCGCAGGCTCTTCTGCGTCAGCGTGCGGATGTCCTGACCGTCGATGCGGATGCAGCCGCCCGTTACGTCGTAGAAGCGCGGAATCAGGTTGCACAGCGTGGTTTTGCCCGCGCCGGACGGCCCGACCAAGGCAATCGACTGCCCCGGACGGACGGTCATGTTCAGGTTGTGGATGACCTCGGCGTCATCGTCCTGATAGTGGAAGGAAACGTGGTCGAACGCGACTTCGCCCCGGACATCCGTCAGCACCTTCGCGTCCGGCGCGTCCACAATCTCCGCCGGGGCGTCCATGATTTCGAGGAAACGGTCGATGCCGGTCATGCCGCGCTGGAACTGCTCGGTGAATTCAACGATGCGGCGGATGGAGTTCAGCAGCACGTTTGCATACAGCAAATACGCCATGAAGTCCGCCGCGCTGAGCCGACCCGCCTTGATGAACAGTGCCCCGCCGACGACGATCACGATGTACATCAGCCCGTCAAAAATGCGGTTCGATGTGCCGAACTGTGCCATCACGCGGTACGATTGCGCCTTGAGGTCAAGGAACTTCGCGTTGCCGTCAGCAAACTTCTTTTCCTCAATTTCCTCATTCGCGAACGACTTCACCACGCGGATGCCCAGCAGCGAATCTTCCACCTGCGCGTTGATTTCGCCCACCTGCTTGTTGCGCTCCTTGAAAATCTGCCGCATCTTGGTGTTGAAGCGCTTGGCGAAGTAGAGCATGAACGGCAGCACGGCGAACATCATCAGCGTCATGGGGATATTCATCGTGCAGAGGATGATGAAGGACACGAGAATCTTCACGCCCGCAATCAGGAATTCCTCCGGACAGTGATGCGCAAACTCGGTGATTTCAAACAGGTCGGACGTGATGCGCGCCATGATCTGCCCGACTTTTGTGTCCGAGTAGTAGCCGAAGGACAGTTCCTGCAGGTGGTGGAAGATGTCGTGACGCATGTCCGTTTCCAGCTGGCTGCCCATGATATGCCCGATGGACTGCATGTAGTAGTTCGCCGCCGCGTCGATGATGCGCAGCAGCATGTAGACGCCGCCCATCATCAGCACGAACGGCACCGTCAGCGACGCGACGTCGTAGGTCGCGCGGGTCGTAATCGTGCGGACAATCAGCGGCAGCACCAGCTCGCAGACGGTCGTCAGCGCCGCGCAGCACAGGTCGAACGCCATGGTCTTGCGGTACTTGCGGAAGTAGGGGAGGAAGCGCCGGACAAGGACGCTGGTACTGAGGGTATTGCGGTTCTCCTGCTTGGCCATACAAAAAAACTCCTGTTCGTAGATTCAAATCCATTGTACCACGAACAGAAGCCTGTTTCAAGCATACGATTTTCATTTTGGGTACGGTCATCTTCCAACGGATGCTCTTGTTCAGGATGGCTTCATGATAGCATAAATGCGGCGGAAGGGCAACCGATTATGGTTGAAAAATGACGCAGCTGGTGGTTTCGATGCGAAAAAAACAAGGGGAATTGCCCAATTTAGCGAAAAGCTATTGACGAGCACAGTATATTGTTATATAATTATCATGATGTGCAGACAAAAAATGTCCGCAAGAAAGAAGGAAAAGAACCATGAAGAACACGAAACGGGTTCTGGCGTTCCTCGTTGGCGCGGCGATGATGCTGCCGATGGCTTCGGCGGAAGGGAAGCTTGCGTCCGGCAACTATGAGGCGACCAGTCAGGGCTTCGGCGGCGCGGTGACAGTGAAGGTCACGGTCACAGATGGCAAAGTCACAGCGGCTACCATCACCGGCGACAAGGAGACCGAGACGATTGGCGGCGCCGCCATCAAGACGCTGACCGAAAAGCTGATTGGCGTGTCCTCTGCCGATGAGGTGGACGCGGTGGCGAGCGCGACGGTGACGTCGAATGCGGTCAAGACGGCGCTGGCGGACTGCCTCCGTCAGGCGGCAGGCGAAGAGAAGACGGAAACTGCCCTGGTGGATGGCGTGTATACCGGCGAGGGACGCGGTTTCAACCTGACGCAGAAGGTGCAGGTGACGGTCGAAATCAAGGACGGCAAAATCGTGTCCGTGACCGTGGGCGACAATGGCGAAACGATGGGCATGATCGCCGCGGTGGAGGAAAAGTGGATTCCACGCGTGGTGGAGAATCAGAGCCTTGCGGTAGACGCCATCTGCGGCGCGACGGCGAGCTCCAATGGCGTCCGCGCGGCGGTCGTCAATGCGCTGGAGAGCGCGGGCATGGATGTGTCTGGAATGTACAAGGCGATTCCGAAAGTCAACGCTGCAGAAGAATATAATGTTGATATCGTGGTCGTCGGCATGGGTTCGTCCGGCACGACGGCGGCGCTGGCAGCGGCGGAATCCGGTGCGAACGTGCTGGCCATTGACAAGGCTGGCAAGTGGGGCGGCACGGGTGTAACGACTTCCGGCCCTGCGAACGTCAACGCGCCCAGTCAGGTCGCGAGCGAAATTGTGGATTGGAAAGACCCGATTAATGGCGTTCACACCAAGGCGGCTGGCGAGCAACTGGTGGATGCGGATGCTCTCTATGCGACGTGGACGGACTACACGACGGTGGACGGCGCGCAGGGCGCGAAGCCGGAGCTGATTGCCAAGGTCATCTATGAAAGCGGCGAGACCTGCGACTGGCTGCAAAGCTATGGCTTCGAGTTCACCCCGGCGGTCGGCTTCGTCGGCGGCAAGTGGGCGATTTTCTCCTCTTATGTCGGTCAGAAGCAGCTGACGGAGAGCTTCTTCGCCAAGGCGTATGACCGCTACACCGAGATGGGCGGTCAGTACCTGCTGGAAACGGAAGCAACCGAGCTGATTATGCAGGACGGCAAGGCAGTCGGCGTGCGCGCGATCAAGGCGGACGGCACGAGCGTGACCATCAACGCCAAGGCGGTCATCCTCTGCACGGGCGGCTTCGCTGGCAGCGACGAAATGCAGGAGAAGTACATCGGTCAGGCGTACAAGCTCTTCGGCATGTCCACCAACGACGGCAAGATGATTGAGTCTGCCATCGAAAACGGTGCGGCGACCCGCGCCATCGGCATGTACCCGATGTCTCACTTCGTTGCGCCGACGGTCATCACCACGCAGTTCTCTGCCGAGGACAACGACATTCCCTATGGGTTGGTCTGCACGGCGGAGGGAATGGCGGTCAACATGAAGGGCGAGCGCTTCATCAACGAATCGTCCATCGCCATGAACGCTTTCTATCAGGGAAATCACTTCTACTATGTGTACAGCAAGGAGCAGATTGACATCCTGCGTGCGCAGGGCTTGAGCGCGAATGCGTCCGGGCGTTACCTGACGCAGGGCGGCATCAAGGCGGACGTTCCGCTGACGAACATCGACACCGTGATTGACGCAGGCATCGAAGCGGGCTTCATCTACAAGGCGTCTTCCTTGGACGAGCTGGCGGCGCAGATTGGCGGAGACTTCTCTGCTGATGCGCTGAAAGCGTCTGTCGCGGGCTACAACCCGGAGAACGACGCATTCGGCAAGGATGCTAGCAAGTTCGAGCGTCTGGGCACGGTCGCGGCGGATTCGGAATACTACGTCGCCTTCACCGGCGCGCCGTACATTTACAGCACCTGCGGCGGTCTGGACGTGAACGAGAACCTGCAAGTTCTGGACACGAATGGCAACGTGATTCCGGGTCTGTTTGCCTGCGGCACGGACAGCATGGGCGTTCTGTTCAACGAGGACAAGGCGTATACCAACTATGGCGGCTGCGCGCAGTCCTACTGCTTCGTCTCCGGTCGTGACGCTGGCGCTTACGCGGCGGCGCATCTGGAAGACTAATCGAATCATCAACGCAGGGCGTTCTCGAAAGGGGACGTCCTGTTTTGTTGCGCTCTTATCGCGCCCGCAGGCGCGATACCCCCTGTAACATGAAAAATCAAGAAACATGGGAGTGCAATGCGAAGGAGTCCAGAGGGCGACCGCAAAGCCCTCTGGCCGCCTCCGCAGAGGCGAAATCTCCCTGCAACAAAAAAGACCAGCACTGAGAAACGAACTGTTCTCCCGATGCTGGTCGGTCGCGCCCATCTGGCGCGACAATGTGCAAGTGGTTGATAAAGCGGCTTGGGGGGCGCTCCTGCGGGAGCGCAAAGTTACTGGCAGGGACGCTTCGCTGCCTGCGCCTTTGTTGACTTCTTCCTTTGAATTGGTCGCCCGCGGAACAGTTGGGGCGTTGCCCCAAACCCCACAAGGGACGCTGTCCCTTGACCCTGCAAGGGGCATTGCCCCTTGACCCGTTTGGGGCAGCCCGGCTTGAGCGCGCTGACCCAACAGTTTATTTCCGAAGGTTTTTATCCTTAGCCCAGCGTTACCGTGACCTGATGCGTCTTGCCATCCGCAAATACCGGCAGGACATTGCCCTCAATCGCCTGTCCATCCACCGTCACCTGCTTCACGCCGCGGCACACATGCGACGGATTCTCAATCGCGATCGCATACGTCGCCCCGCGGAAACGGCGGCTCACCTGATAACCGTCCCAAGTGTGCGGAATGCACGGGTCAATCTTCAAGCCTTCCCAGTCCGGCTTGATGCCCAGAATGTAGTTGCTGATGACGTAGAAGTTCCATGCCGCCGTGCCGGTCAGCCAGCTGTTCTTTGCCTGACCGAAGTTCTTTGCGTCCTTGCCGGCGATCATCTGGCTGTACACATACGGCTCCATCTTGTGCAGGTCGCTGATTTCCTCGCGGTAGGCGGGGGCAATGCGGCTGTACAGGTCGAAGGCGCGGTCGCCGTGGCCGACAACGGTTTCCGCGGCGATAATCCACGGGTTGTTGTGGCAGAAGATGCCTGCGTTTTCCTTGTATCCCGGCGGATAAGAGGAAACTTCACCCAGTTCGAGGTGGTACTCCTTGTAGGCGGGCTGGAGCAGCACGATGCCGTGCTTGGTTTCCAGATACTTGTGAACGGATTCGAGCGCCTTTTCCGCCTTGCCGTCCTTCACGCCGACACCGCCCATGACGCAGTAGCCTTGGCTCTCGATGTAAATCTTGCCGTCCTCGCATTCCTTCGAGCCGATTTTGTGGCCGAAGGCGTCGTAAGCGCGGACGAACCACTCGCCGTCCCAGCCGTCGCGCAGGATGGCTTCGTTCATCGCGTCGATTTCCTTCTGGCAGGCGTCCGCCTTGTCGTCAAGCCCGCGGCGGCGCAGAATCGCGACCAGATCCGGCCCAATGGCGACGAACATGCCCGCAATCAGCACGGATTCCGCCACGCGGTCATCCGGCGCGTTCGGGTTGGAGAACGTCTGGAAGGATTCGCTCGGTTCATCGGAGAAGCAGTTCAGGTTCAGGCAGTCGTTCCAGTCGGCGCGGCCAATCAGCGGCAGACCGTGCGGTCCCTTGTTGTTGACGACGTGATAGAAGCTCGCTTCGAGATGCTCCAGCAGCGTTCCGCAGTCGTCAGGATTGCAGTCGTAGGGCGTTGCGGCATCGAGAATGCCAAAGTCGCCCGTCTCCTTGATGTACGCCGCTGTGCCGGCAATCAGCCACAGCGGGTCGTCATTGAAGCCGCCGCCGATGTCGTTGTTGCCCTTCTTGGTCAGGGGCTGATACTGGTGATAGCAGCCGCCGTCGCGGAACTGCGTCGCGGCGATGTCGAGGATGCGTTCGCGGGCGCGTTCGGGGATTTGATGCACGAAGCCGAGCAAGTCCTGCGAAGAATCGCGGAAGCCCATTCCGCGCCCGATGCCGCTCTCGAACATGGAGGTCGAACGGCTCATATTGAACGTGACCATGCACTGATAGGGGTTCCAGATGTTGACCATGCGGCCCAGCTTCTCGTCGGGCGTGGTCAGCACATAGGCGGACAGCAGGTTGTCCCAGTGCTTCTTCAGCGCGTTGAACGCTTCGGCAATCTGCTCGTCGGTCGTCAGCTTCTCCAGCAGCGCCTTCGCAGGGGCTTTGTTGATGACGCTGGGCGCGACGAACTTCTCCGCCTGCGGCACTTCGACGTAGCCCAGCACGAAGTTGAAGCGGCGTTCTTCGCCGGGGGCGAGGGACACCTTCACCTGATGCGCCGCCATCGGCTGCCAGCCGGAAGCGATGGAGTTGCCCATTTTGCCCGTCATGACCGCCTGCGGGTTCTCGAAGCCGTTGTACAGACCGAGGAACGTCTCCATGTCGGTGTCGAAGCCGTCCACGGGGGTGTTCACGGCGTAGAACGCATAGTGATTGCGGCGCTCGCGGTATTCAGTCTTGTGGTAGATGACGCTGCCTTCCACCTCAACCTCGCCGGTGGAGAAGTTGCGCTGGAAGTTCGTCATGTCGTCCTGCGCGTTCCAGAGGCAGAACTCGACGAACGACGTCAGGATGACATTCTTGGGCGCGTCGGAATCATTGCGCAGCGTCACCTGATGCACCTCGGCGTTCACGCCCATCGGCACAAAAGAGAGCTGGCTGGCGGTCAGACCGTTCTTCTGACCGGTGATGATGGTGTAGCCCATGCCGTGGCGGCAGGAATAGCTGTCCAGCTCCGTTTTGACGGGCTTCCAGCCGGGGTTCCAGACCGTGTCGCCATCCTTGATGTAGAAGTAGCGGCCGCCGTTGTCCACAGGCATGTTGTTGTAGCGGTAGCGGGTGACGCGGCGCAGTCGGGCATCGCGGTAGAAGCAATAGCCGCCGGCGGTATTGCTGATGATGCCGAAGAACTGTTCACAGCCGAGATAGTTAATCCACGGGTAGGGCGTCCGCGGCGTGTCGATGACGTACTCGCGGGCTTTGTCGTCAAAGTGACCGTATTTCATGCACCTAATCCTCCAGAGCAGCGGACGTAGCCGCAGTGATTGTTGCAATCCTATTGTATCACAGCTTTTGCGTTTACGCAAACGTTTTCGTGAATCTTTCGCAAATTTTTTTGTGGGAAATGGCGCTGAAGTGATGCAAAGAGGACAAAACAAACGGTTGCGCAAGCGGCGAATCAGCGGTTGACAAAGCGATAGAAAGCGTGCTACAATTCCCAGAAGGAGAAAGCGAAAAGGAAGGAACGCACATGGATCGTATTTATCTGGATAATGCGGCGACGACCGCCGTTTCGCAGCCCGTGATGGAGGCAATGCTTCCTTATTATATGCAGGTGTACGGCAACCCGTCCTCCATTCATTCTACGGGGCGCGACGCGGAAAAAGCGGTCGAGCGCGCACGGCGGCAGGTCGCGTCGGCATTGGGGTGCAGCGCGCAGGAAATCTATTTCACCGCGGGTGGGTCGGAGAGCGATAACTGGGCGCTCAAGGGCGCGGCGTTTGCACATCAGGAGAAGGGCAAGCACATCATCACCACGCAGATTGAGCATCACGCCATCCTGCATACCTGCCAGTGGCTGGAAGCGCAGGGTTGGCAGGTGACGTATCTCCCGGTGGACGCGGATGGCTTCGTGACTGCCCAGCAGGTGGAGAACGCCCTGCGCCCGGATACCGTGCTGGTTAGCGTGATGGCGGCGAACAACGAAATCGGCACGCTCGAACCCGTTGCGGAGATTGGCGCACTCTGCCACGAACGCGGCGTACTCTTCCACACGGACGCGGTGCAGGCGGTTGGCGCGATTCCGCTGGATGTCGAGGCGCTCCACGCGGACATGCTGTCCCTCTCGGCACACAAGTTCCACGGGCCGAAGGGCATCGGTGCGCTGTACATCCGCAAGGGCGTGAAAATCGACCCGTTGATTCATGGCGGCGCGCAGGAACGCGGGCATCGCGCAGGCACGGAGAATCTGCCCGGCATCGTCGGCTTGGGCAAGGCGATTGAACTGGCGGAAGAGGGCTTGGCGGAGAACGCGGCGCGGATGACTTTCCTGCGCAATCGGCTCATCAGCGGCTTGACGGCGGCGATTCCCAACATGCGCATCAATGGTACGATGGACAAGCGCTTGCCGAACAACGTGAACGTGTCTTTTGCGGGCATCGAGGGCGAAGCGGTGCTGCTCCGGCTGGATTTGGAGGGCATCGCGGCGTCGAGCGGGTCGGCATGTACGGCGGGCAGCCTTGACCCCAGCCATGTGCTGACGGCGATTGGCTTGACGCGCGACGAAGCGAAAGGTTCACTGCGGCTGACCCTTGGCACGGACACCACGCAGGCGGATATTGACGAGGTGGTAAAGAAGCTGCCGGGGATTGTGGAGAGTTTGCGGGAGATGACAAGTTGGTGCGGGAGAGGGTAAGGGAAGGAAAAACCGCATGATAATACTATTTCTAAATTCACCTGCGCCATCTTCTCGCGCCTTTTCCATTCTGGTGTCCGGTCGTTCCATTTAGCGTAGCGCTGCTATGCTGCGTTTCACGCTCGTTAGCCAGAATGAAGAATTCGCTTCGTATCTTGGCGCATTCTTATTTGGAAATAGTATAAGGCAGCAAAAAAGCGCGGAAGGCTGATGTGGCTTTCCGCGCTTTTCTCGACAAGAATACGCTATTCCGGCAGGCATGAGGCAGATTCGCGTCCGCAGACGCGACGAGAATGCTTTTTCAAAGGAAAATTCTCCCTTACACCCCCCTCACCATTTCCTCCTCGCCGTCCTCATCCACGTTCCCCGTGTGCTGGAATCCCAGCGATTCGTACAGCCGCATCGCCGGAATATTCGCCTGATGGCACGTCAGCACAACGCGCCCGGAATCCCCGAACGGCTTCGTCGCGATATAGTCCAGCACCGCCTTCATCGCCGCTGTTCCGTAGCCTTTGCCTTGCTCGGCGGCGTCAATCATCATGTGCCAAATGTCGTATTCCGGCACGTCGTAGTCGTAAATCACCATGACGTATCCCACCATCCGCGCGTCAGCGTAAATGCCGAACGGCTGGCACTGATCGCGGTAGACATACGCCTGCGCAAGGCTGCGAATCGGGTGGGAGACGTACTGCGTCTGGTCGTCGCGGAGCTGCAAATGGAATGCATCCAGGAAGTTGCTTTCGTCAATGGGCTTGAGCGTGATGTTCATCGGGTCAATCCTTTCCTAATTAAATCGTCTTTGGGGTGGCATCTGCCCATCTAACGGAGCGCGCGGGCATTTTCATCCCGAGAATCGGAAGTTTTTTGGGAAAAGAAAAATCCGCGTGTTCGTCTTCCCGGCAATGCCTTTTTGTGCTATGATAAAAAGGCAAACAGAAAGGGGAACAAGCATGAAGATTCTGGTTCGATATCACGACGGCGCAGTACCGCTGACCATCCTGCCGCAGGGAGACTGGATTGACCTGTGCGCGGCGGAAACCGTGACGATGCACGCGGGGGAGTTCCGCATTATTTCGCTGGGCGTGTCGATGCAGCTGCCGGAGGGGTACGAGGCGCACATTGTGCCGCGCAGCTCGACCTTCCGCAAGTGGGGGATTCTGCAGGCGAACAGCATGGGGGTCATCGACGAAAGCTACTGCGGCGATGACGACGTGTGGGGCTTTCCGGCGCTGGCCATGCGCGACACGACAATCGCGCGCGGCGACCGCATCTGCCAGTTCCGCGTGATGAGGAAGATGGACAAGCCGGAGCTGGTGACGGTGGAACGCCTTGACAATGCGTCCCGCGGCGGCTTCGGCAGCACGGGTACACGATGAGAAAGAAAAAACGCCGGACGATGCGGCGCAGGGCGACACGCCGGACGATTTTCCAACTGCTGCTGACACTCCTGATGGCGGTGCTGCTGTTCGTCCGCAGCGACGCGCCGAACGGGGATGATTTCCTCGCACCGATTCCGACGAAGCTGCCGACGGCGACCGCCGCACCCGTTTCATCCGCTGATTTAACGGTGTATTTCCTCGATGTCGGTCAGGCGGATGGCGCAATTCTCGTCAGCGACGGCCACGCCATGATGATTGACGGCGGAAAAGCCTCCGGCAGCCAATTCGTCTACGCTTACCTGACCAAGACGCTGGGGATTGAGCACCTTGACGCCATCGTTGCGACGCATCCGCATGAAGATCACATTGGCGGTCTGCCCGGCGCGCTGAATGCCTGCACGGTCGGCGCGGTGTATTCGCCCGTGACGCAGTGGGATACGAAGGTATTCAGCTCACTGGTGAAGTACACCGAAAGGCAGGGGATTTCGCTGACTGTGCCGAGCATTGGCGACAGCTTTTATCTCGGCAGCGCGCAGGTGACGTTCCTCTCCGACGGGCAGGGCTTCACGGACACAAACGACATGTCGCTGGTCGTGCGCGTGGACTGCGGCAGCACGTCGTTCCTCTTCACGGGCGACGCGGAGTGGAACGCGGAACACGCGCTTTTGGCAAATGGCGAACCGCTGCAGGCGACGGTGCTGAAAGTCGGTCATCACGGCAGTGAAACCTCGACGTGCTATGCCTTCCTGCGTGAAATCATGCCGCAGTACGCTGTCATCAGCGTCGGCAAGGGCAACACCTATGGTCATCCGGCGGAAAGCACCCTCAGCCGCCTTCGCGACGCGGATGTTGTCGTGTTCCGCACCGACGAGCAGGGGACAATCATCTGCCGCTCCGACGGGCGGAACGTGACGTTTGAGACGGAAAAGTGACGACCGAAGAGGTCAAGGGGGCGAACGGAAAACTCCCTTGTCGCCTCCGCAGAGGCGAAATCCCCTGCAACAAAAGCATTGTATACGGAAGGAGAAACGCGAATGATAAACATCCGCCGCATGTGGCAGCCGCTGACTTCCACTCCCTTCCTCGCAACGGCGGCACACCATGAAATCCTGCCCTGCGAATCCCTGCAAAGGTGGATTCGATGCTTCTGGGGCGGCATTGCCGGCGCTGGCGCATCCCCGACGCGCATCATTCCCGATGTCTGCGCTGACCTCATCTACCATATTGACGAAACGGCGGGACGCATCATCCAAGCGAGTTTCTGCGGCGTCAGCGACGTGTGCGGCACTACGCATTTGCCGATGATTCCGGGGCATACGGTGAGCACATTCGCCATCCGCTTCCATGCCTTCGGCGCGTATGCGTTTGCGGATGATGCCCTTCGCGGCACGCTGAACGGCTTTGAATCGCCGGAAGTCCGATTCGGCCGCCTTGACCGGGCACTGCGGGCGCGATTGCCGGAATTGCGCGGATTATCGGCGCGCGCGGCGTATGCGCAGAGCGCCCTGCTGGCGTTTCAGTGCCGGGAGAATCCGCTGGTGGAGACGGCGGCGGATGTGCTGCTGTGCCATCGGGGAACGGCGACCATCAGCGAGTGGGCGCACGAATTGTTCATCAGCAGCCGTCAGCTGGAGCGCCTTTTGGGCGAGTACTGGGGCTTGTCGCCGAAGAAGGGGAGCACGCTGGTGCGGTATCAAGCGCTCTATCAGGAGATTTGCCGCGGGACACTGAATAACGTGCAGGATGCGGTGGCGCGCTATGGCTTTGCGGATCAGGCGCACCTATGCCGCGAGTTTCGCCGCTATCACGGGGAAAACGTGTCGCATTTCTTCAAGACATCGTGCGAAAATGGGCGTACAATGGAGGAAAACGGCGTTTATCCGCCGGAGGAGGTATCAACATGAGCGAAAGCATCAGCGTCTGCGGAACGGATTGCGACGCATGTTCATTCTTTGGGGGACTGTGCCGGGGCTGCAACGAATGTCAGGGGCGTGTGTTCCATGCGCCGGCGGGCTGCGCGTGCCCGATTTACGCCTGTGTGCGGGAGAAAAAGGGCTTGCGGAACTGCGCGCAGTGTCCAGACCTGCCGTGCAGCCTTTGGCAAAGCACCCGCGACCCCTCGTTCACGGACGAGCAGTTTGCCGCGAATATCGCCGGGCGCGTCGAGAATCTGCGGAAGCGCATGACGAATCGCGAGCTGGCGGATTTCGTCTCTGCCCAGCTGGCACCGCTGCCGGAAGTCCGCCGAATCCCCATGATGGGCGGGTTCATCTTCTACTACCGCGAGCGGATTTTCGGCGGCGTATACGGCACGGGCTTCATGGTCAAGAATGTCCCCGCTGCGTGGCGCTTCATGCCGGGTACTTCCGCCGAGCCACCCTACGATGGCGCGAAGCCTATGCTGCACGTCCCGATTCTCGCCGATTCCGCAAAGCTCCGCGCCATGGTGCAGGCGATGTGGGAAGAACTGCCGGAACGTCCGCCGAGAAAGCGGAAACGCTGACGGCTTTTGGGAAGCACAGCGGCAAATCAGCAAAAAGGTGCGTCAAAAGGGGAAAAAACCTCCGAAAACCCTTGAAAAATGCGCATTTTGCGCTTGACAAAGCGGCTCGTTTATTATACAATAGTGGATGGCATCAATAGCTCCGCTTGCCCCGGAAACTATTGAAACACCCGCGGAGGACATGCGACCATCATGCCGTGCCGCACACACATAGAGAACCATCACTTAGGGAGGAAAAACCTTTGAAGACGTTCATGCCGAAAGCGGCTGACATTACCCGTCAGTGGTATGTTGTCGATGCCGAGGGTCAGGTGTTTGGCCGTGTGGCCAGCCAGGTCGCGAACATCCTTCGCGGCAAGAATAAGCCGATTTACACCCCCAATGTGGATACCGGCGATTATGTCATTATCATCAATGCGGATAAGATCGTCATGACCGGCAAGAAGCTGGATCAGAAGATTTATTATCATCACACCGGCTATGTCGGCGGCCTGAAGGAAACCAAGTACCGCAAGCTGCTGGCTGAGAAGCCTGAATTTGCAATCCGCCGTGCTGTCGTGGGTATGCTGCCCAAGGGACCGCTGGGTCGCCAGATGGCCAAGAAGCTCAAGGTCTACGCTGGCCCGAATCATGACCATGCGGCGCAGAAGCCCGTGAAGTTTGACCTCGTGTAAGGCGGAAAGGAGAAAAACAAATGGCTAAGGTTGATTACAGCGCTGTTGGCCGCCGCAAGAAGGCTGTTGCCCGCGTCCGCCTGGTCGCCGGTGATGGCAAAGTGACCATCAACAAGCGTGATATTGATAACTACTTCGGTCTGGAGACCCTCAAGATGACCGTTCGTCAGCCCCTGACGCTGACTGGCACGACCTCTTTCGACGTGCTGGTGAATGTCTGCGGCGGTGGTGTGTCCGGTCAGGCCGGCGCAATTCGTCACGGCATCTCTCGTGCCCTGTGCAAGGCTGATCCGGAACTGCGTGCTGCCCTGAAGAAGGCTGGCTTCCTCACCCGCGATCCTCGTATGAAGGAACGCAAGAAGTACGGCTTGAAGGCTGCTCGTCGCGCGCCCCAGTTCAGCAAGCGCTGAGTTCCCTTCTGTACAAAGCATTTTGCGCCCTATGGCTGTTATGGCAGTCATGGGGCGTTTTTGTATGCAGTCGGTTTTGTGCAAAAGATCTGCCTGTATGGAAATCATGGAAAGCCTTGCAGAGCCGGCATTCTCCGGACTTTTCAAGCGTGAAATCTGTGCAAAATCAGGAGGCTCTTATTTGCATAATGATGCATTTTTTACAGTCATGCGCGGCTGAAAAGTCCGTCGCTTGTCCGGCTGATTTTCTCGACATTGCCGACATCCTTGTGGACGTAGCTGTTCATGGTCATCGTAATTTTGGAATGTCCGGCAATGCTCTGCAAGGTTTTGATGTCTACGCGACCTGTGGCTTGCAGCTGGGTCAGGAAGGTGTGGCGAAGCACATGCGGGGTCACACCCTCGGGAAGGTTGACTTTCTTGCAGATTCGCTTCCATGTGTTTCGGAAGGAACGTTCGCTTAATGCGTCCTCGTCGCCCACCACATATTGGGCGAAATCTTCGTTTGCTGGCATGTGATTCCGCAAAATCTGTTCCAGCTCTGGCAGCAGGGGAACTTCACGGAGCCCGGCCTTGGACTTGGTTAGCTTTTCTATGGGTCAGTTGTTGATGAACGTGATTTGTCTGCGCACATGAATGAGCTTACGTATGTACATAACTTCTTGCTGATATTCTCAGCTCATGTGAATGGGTCATTCTTGTCATAAGTTCGCTGCAATCCGTTCCGGCTGCGGACACCAGCGTCAATCATGAGCCGGATGCCTTTAAACCCCCATACTTGACGACCATCCACGCTGTGTATGTTGTTGGTGTGTTCGATGTGGTACTTGGAGGCGTTGAAAATCAGAAAATCCGAAACTGTTCGTGATTTCAGCGGCGCGAAGCCGTTGTCATCACACCAAATAGCGTAGTGGGCAGCAGAAGATAACCGACGAACTCTTGGAACATGGGAATGTCCTCTGGGAAAAGCAGCTCATCAAGAAACGCTATCCACTTTGTTGGCGTTGGAGCATCAGGATTGTAGACCACCGGGAGTCGTGTGCGGACAACATGACGAGCAGTGCTATCCAATGTGCCATCCAGAAACAGCGTGCCGTTTTTCAAATGAATGCAATCTTCCTCCGGCGGAAATTCCGGCACATACGCAATGATTTTCAGCACCTCAATGATGTTTTTGATTTTGTTGGGAACGCCGGAGCAAATGTAGGAGTGGATTTCTTGAAAGATGACTTCTTTCAGTGGTGTGCAGTCCTGCATTCGACCATTTGGCGTGAAGAACGAACCTTCACTGAAAATCAGCTGATGGGTTTGCAGAAACGCGGTACAGAATAGCGGCTCGCTGAGATTTGTGCCGTCGAACCATGCGGGGAAATTTGCAGACGAGCAGAATTGCTTCTTGGACATTCGGGTTCACTTCCTTGTGTTTCAAAAATGCGTTGATTCGTTGGATGGAACGCTTGTGGGAAGCTATCCAGCGATTCGCAGGTTTCTGAATTAGCCGTAGTGGTACAGCTGCCATTCATCTGTGTAGGCTAATTCGAGTGTCTTGTTTGAAAATCATAATCATAGAAATCGCCTCCTTTATCTTCTGATGGAGAAGAACTGCTTCTCCACCATAACTGGTAAAAAATTTGGCGTTTTTTACGCGATTCGCAAAAATTTAGAAAAAAATTTTTGAGGAGGCAGTTTGAAATCACTTCATCCTGAATCGTTGGGCGCTTGGCGGCAACATAGCAGTAGACGAGAGCAGTTCATTCTTGACAACAGCCTCCTTTCTGTTCATGTGAAGGGAAATTTATATACCCCCTTCACACTCGAACTGTAGAAAAAACACCACTTTGCGACACGATTTGAAGCGGATTGAAAAATTTTTTCTGAAACTGCTAACAGCAAGGAATGGGGGAGCGCTATACCGCTAATTCATTAGCATTACCATGCGTAGAGCTGCTGCATTCACAGGCATTCTAAATTTAGATAAACAAAAACCCTGCTTGCTAATTTCCGCCTCCGTGGAGGAAGAAGTAGTAGCAAGCAGGGTCATTTTGCTAAAAATGACGATTAGCTTGTTGGAAACACATTTCCCAATCCCAATGAATGCAGCGCGGACGCTGCGGTTATATCGTCATGAAAGATGCAGTCAGTGTCCAATTGAATACAGAAGAGCGGATAATAGCGTTCAGATTTCCATGCATCTTTACACTTTTTTCGCTTCACCATCCACCATCGGGAATACAATCCGCACCTCGAAAATATCCTTCATCACGTTCATGGTGCAGTGCCCTTGGTGTTTTTCGCAAATCATGCTGATGCTTTTTGTGCCGAAACCGTGGTAGCGCTTGTCCTGTTTGGTGGTCAGCGGCAGATTGTTTTCAAACTGCGGCGCAGTAAGCAAATAGTTCTCTTCCTGAATGACAAACGTGCCGCAAGTGCTTTGACCAGTAAGGCTGATGAGACGTTTGCTGGGAATTTTGATTTGCTCAACAGCTTCGATGGCATTGTCCAGCAAATTGCTGAATAGGGAGAAGATTTCTGCATCAGAGAGAAACTGCAGCGGCTGTCCGTCGATGCTGCATGTCAGCGTGATACCCTTCTTTTCGCAAAGGAGACTGCGATTCGTCAGCACAATATCCAGTGCATGATTGCCGGTTTTGAAAATAGAATCGTAGATGTTGACGGTTTCTTGAAGCGCCTTGACTTCATCGGGCGGAATCACGCCGTTCAGCGCGGAAATTTGATGCTTCAGGTCATGGCATTTTACGTTAATGAGGTCGATGATGTCTTTCTCAATTTGAAATTGCTTGCTGTCGTCCTCCGCCATTTGCAGCACGGTGCTCTTTTCGATTTCTGCTTTTCGTGCGGCAAGCCAGCCAAATTCCACATAGAAGGACAGCAGTGCCGTTAAGCAGGAAAATACCATAATATAACTCTGTACTGACGGAAAACCGATGGCTGCACGATGCGCAAAGGAATTGAGGAAAATCGTGACCAGCACGGCGATACAGCTGACAACAATCTGAATGCGGTTGTTGAGCATCGTTCCCCGGTAGTCAGCTTTTCGAATCATGGTGAAATAGAGGATAACATAATATCCCGCCGTGATGCAAATCAGCATGAGTGCTTTGAGAAGTGGGTGCATGGAAACGCTGATGAAACGTACTAATAGCAGATACGTTCGCTGACTCATGTGCTGCATACAGTAACCGGCAGTGGAACAGAACAGCATGGCCCAGAAATCGCATTCAAAGCAGAAGCCAATGGACAGCAGCGATAGGCAATACAGCAGAAAACTATCCAGCACACGGAAAAGCAGAGTCACGGTATCGTCCGGCGGAAGGGCGTAAACAAAGGCATCAGAACAGCATTTGTAGAGGATGACCACGCCGGTACAGCAAAGCAGACGAAGCGGAAACATTTTTTTTCGGGGCAGTTTCATCGCGACAATATAAACGGCGACAAAGAGGGCAGAAAGATAACTAAAAGAGCCCCAGATATTGGTCAGATTCATTGAGTATTTGCCCTCCGTTCGCAGAATTGGGTCATTGCGGCAAGAAAGTCCTTGCGCCGGGGATGAGAAATTGCAAGCGGCGTTTCGCCGACATAGACGGTATAGCCATCAATGCGGCGAATGTATTGCAGATTGACCAAATAGCAGCTGTTGCAGCGGAAAAAACCGTGCGGAGACAATTTCTTCTCCACGTTTTTGAGTGTCCCGTACGTTTCGTAATCATGAGAAAGTGTGTGGTAAATCAGCGTGTGCGACACTACCTCCACATAGAGCAGCTCACTGAGCGGCAAGTGGATGTTGCCGTCCGCGGTAGGAATCACCACGTTCTGCTGACGGCGCTGCTGCTGTGTCTGGCAGTAGCGAAGAACCTTCTGCATTTTCAAATAGAACGCATCGTAATCCAAAGGCTTCAGAATATAATCCAGTGCACTGACTTCATAGCCGTTAATAGCATAGCGCGCAAGGTTCGTGACAAAGACCAGTGCGACGTTGCTGTCGATTTCACGCATTCTGCGCGCTGCGGACAAGCCGTCCATGTTTGGCATTTCAATGTCCATAAAAATCAAGTCAAACTGCGAATGAAACGCGAACAAAAACTGCTGGGCATCGGGATAATGCGATAAATCAAATACTTCCTTGCTTTGCAGCGACAGCTTTTCCAGACAGGCGGTCAGCTGGTCATCGGCACTTTGATCATCCTCGACAATAGCAATGCGAATCATGGCTGCCTCCCTCATCGCGCAGTAGATGTGCAGATACGGCTATCTGGCACTATTTCACGAAAAAACGGTGCAATGCATGATGATTATAACAACCACCTGCTCAAAAGGCAAGTTTATGGGGAGAAAATGCAAGGATACGCGAAAAACAGCACAAAACGGGAGGAAAATGCTAAGATACTGCCATCCGATGATTGCGGAGAAGCAATCAATCAAAAGGAGGAGGATTGGAACATGAAGAGAACGGTTTCCAAGTGGCTGTCGATTCTCAGCTGCACGGCGTTGCTGTGTACGTCGATTCCTGCGGCGTTCGCAGAGGGCACAGTGGAGGAATCGCTGGTGCCGGTGACGGGCGCGCAGCCGGGTTTTGTGCTTTCGCAGGGCAAGTACTACACTGATTTCGCAAATTTGGCGCAGGAACGCGCGGCGGCAAAGGCGCTGAATATTCAGTTGGGTGAAGAGGGCTTTGTGCTGCTCAAGAATGACGGTGTGCTGCCGCTGGATAGTGCGACGACGAAGGTGTCCATGTTCGGCTTCCGTGCTGCCAACATCATGATGGGCGGCGGCGGCTCTGGCTCTGGCCGTCCGGGTCAGTACGGTGTGCCGAAAACCACGCTGGAAGATGGCATGAAGCAGGCTGGCTTTGATGTCAACGAACGTCTGCTGTCCTTTTACAGCACAAAGTCGGCAGAAGTGAAGCCGACGGATATTCCGGATTCCATCACCTATACTTACGATGCTTACAGCGATGCAGCGCTGGTGGTTGTTTCCCGTTCTGGCTCGGAGGGCAGGGATGAAGTGACTTACGGCTATGCGCAGGACGAGAATGCTGACCCGAATGCGCACATGCTGGAGCTGACGGACACGGAAAAAGATCTGATTCGCTACGTGAAGGCGAATTTCCCCAAGGTTATTCTGATTGTCAACTCCTCCAATGCGATGGAGCTGGCGGAAGTGAATGCGCCGAAGACGGAGGACAACCTCGGCGTTGATGCGATTCTCTGGGTGGGTCATACCGGCAACGACGGCGCGGCGGCAATCGGCAACATCCTCTCTGGCAAGGTTTCGCCGTCCGGCCGCACTGCGGATACTTACGCGGTCGATTTCACCAAAGATCCGACGTTCACGAATTTCGGCTCGAATGGGCAGAATTTTGAAAACGGCGAGCGCATGAACAACAACGTCTATGTCGGCGATACGATGACGGATTATCACTCCGTGGAATACCGCGAAGGCATTTACGTCGGCTATCGCTATTATGAGACGAAGGGACACGATGCCGGCGAAGCATGGTATGACGAGAACGTCGTGTATCCGTTCGGCTATGGTCTGAGCTACACCACCTTTACGCAGGAAATCGAGGGGGACATTGCGCCGACTGGTGTGATTCATGCGGCGAATGAAACCATCACGGTGAAGGTTCGTGTGACGAACACGGGCGATGTGGCAGGCAAGGACGTTGTGCAGCTGTACTACACCGCGCCGTACACCGAGGGCGGAATTGAAAAGGCGTATGTCAATCTGGCAGCGTTCGGCAAGACGAAGGAGCTTCAGCCCGGCGAGAGCGAAGTGGTGACGCTGCAGTTTGTGGCACAGGATATGGCTTCGTTTGACTGGAACGACGCCAACGACAACGAGTTCCGCGGCTACGAACTTGAAGCTGGCGACTATGTGCTGTCCATCCGCCGCAACGCGCATGAAGAAATCGCGTCGATTACCCGCACGGTTGAAACGGGCTTGCAGTGCGTGACTGACTACACCACGGGTGCGGAAATCAAGCCGCTCTTCTCCGGCGATGAAGGACTGGAAGCCTACAACTCTGTCAATGAAACGCTGGAAAACAATCAGATGTCCCGTGCGGACGGAATGGAAGTTCCGGCTGCCGCAACGAAGGAAGACCGCACTTGGGATCAGGCAGTTATTGATGAACTGGATGCCCAGAAGGAATATTTCAGCCTGAATGACACGGAGGATTCGCCGTGGTACGTTTCGCAGGTTCCTGCGACTTGGACGCAGAATGCTGGTACACGCGATGAAAACGGCAAAACGGCGATTCAGCTGGCGGATTTGGCTGGCGTGCCGTACACCGAGCCGAGTGTGGTGGATGGCGTGGCAGTTGCCTCTGACGATGAAGGCACGAAGAAGTGGGACGAGTACATGAATCAGCTGACGTGGGACGAAATGGCGACCATCGTCTCCTACGGCGGATTCGGGCAGCCTGCGGTGGAAGCCATCGGCAAGAGGCAGAACGGTGCGTATGACGCGGCGGCCCATCCCTTCTGGAATGGCGGGATGTTCGGCGCCGCACAGCCACCCGAAAATCAGATGGGTACGAACTGGGTTACGCCGGCGGTATGGGGCTGCACATGGAACGCGGAACTGCTGCATGACATTGGCATCATGACCGGCAACGAAGCGCTGCTGTTCAATATCAATGGTCTCTATGGCTTCTCCCTGAACATTCATCGTTCTGCGTTCGGCGGCCGCAACTTCGAGTATCTCTCCGAAGATCCGCTGCTGGCCGGCAAGCTCGCGGCTGCGCTGAGCAGTGCTGCGACCGAAAAGGGCCTTGTGACCTACACGAAGCACTACATGATGAACAATCAGGAAACGAACCGCAATACGAACGGCGGCGTGATTACATGGGCGAACGAACAGGCCATCCGCGAAATCTATGCCAAGCCCTACGAACTGGCGGTCAAGGAAGGCAACAACTCCGCATTCATGACGGCGTTTAACCGTATTGGCTTGTCCACCTGTTCGACGAACTACGCGCTGCTGGAACTGCTGACCCGCGGCGAATGGGGCTTCTGCGGCCATAACGTGACGGACTACATGGACTATCCGGAATATCGCTATACGAACCTGATGGTTCGCGCGGGCAATGAACTGCCCCTTGGCGGCCCGAACAAGCTGATTGGCAAGGGCAAGGGCGGCAACAGCTCCAGCACCGAAGGTACTTGGAGCGCAGAGCTGAACACTGTGCTGGTGGCGGCCGATACGGCCAGCGCAGAAGCAGCTGATGCAGCGCGCCGTGCAGGGGAGGATGCGTCCACCTACGAGACGGTTCCTTCTGCAACGCAGTATTTCGCTGTCCGCAAGGCAGCGCAGCGCGTTTTGTACTCCAACGCCAACTCCAATGCGATTCTCAATGGCTATGAGAATCATATCGTGGAAGAGATGGAATACAAAGTGGGCGACAAGCTCGGCGGTTTCTTCGGCGGCAAGGACATCATTACGCCCCTCTTTACGGCGCGCTATGCTGATGTCAGCGACATCAAGATTGTGAATGCGGATGCGATTCCCGGCATGAACCTTGGCGCGGACGGCGTCGCCTCCGGCACATTCAACGAGGCTGGCGACTACACTGTCACGGCGACGGCGACGGTCGAAGGCTGGGTCTATGTGCAGCTGACGCTGACGATTCACGTCAAGTAATATGGCATAACTCGTTTACTGGACGGATTCGCGCTGGCGGACAAGCGAATCCGTCCTTGATTTTCTGATGAAAGGGAAGGAGCAAAGTTTATGAAGCGAATTACAGCGATGCTGTTGATGATTTGCCTATGCTTGATGGGGCAGAGCGTGCTGGCTGAGGAAAAAGTTGGCAAGATTGCTGTCGCGCAGGAACCGACGAAGATGGATTACTGGGTTGGGGAAGAATTTTCCGCAGAGGGCGGCGTGCTGCTGGTGACATACCGCGACAAAACCACTGCTGAAATTCCGATGACGGATGAAAATGTGAAGCTGCCTAACGTCAAGACAAACAAACCCGGCCGCAAGGCAGTGAAAGTGACTTACGGCGGCAAAAACGTGACCTTTTATATCAATGTGGCAGAAAAAGGCGCGGAAGTGACGTTCGAGCTGAATTACGACGGTGCACCAGAAGCGCAAAAAGAAGCGGCACGTCAGGGCAAGGGCGTAGAAGCCCCGGAGAATCCCGTGCGTGATGGTTATACCTTCGATGCGTGGTATACCGATGCTGCCTGCACGGTACTGTATGATTTTGCGCAGGTGGTTGAACAGCCCATGACACTCTATGCGAACTGGCTGGCGGACGATGCCGTGTATTATCCTGTGACGTACAGCTTGAACTATTACGGCGTACTGCCGGACGGGTATGTGCAGCAGGTAAAATCCGGTGAAACGGCACGGATGCTGTCCTTAGCGCTGGTACGCGACGAATTTGAATTTATCGGATGGTATGCCGATGCAGCCTGCACCGTGCCGTATGTGCAGGAAAACGCAATTGAAGGCGAAATGACCATCTATGCGGGATGGAAATCGCTCAAAACGGGCGCAGCGACGTATACGTTTGAAGCCGAACAGACCAGCTTGCTGGGCAAGGAAGGGCCGGGCATGTCCGGTTCTGCATCCGGCGCATCCATGATAGTCAACGATGCAACGAATCTGGACGCCAGCAATGGCAAGTATGTCTCGTACCTGTATAAAAAAGGGCTGTCGTTGGATTTCTATCTGGCGAGCAGCGAAGCGGTGTCGGATGCAGTGCTGACGCTGCGGGTTGCGGCGGAAATGGACAACATCAGCCTCTCGCCCGATAACTACACGATTGAAGTCAACGGTCAGCCGGTGATGTTTGATGCGATTGCACTGGAAAAAGGAGCAAAATTTGCAGACTGCATTGTTATTCAGAACGTCGCTTTGCAGGTCGGCGCAAACACGATTCGCCTTGTGACGAATAACAGCGTGAACCCGATGGGTGAAGGCATGGGAACGTATCAAGGCACAGCGCCGATGGTGGACTGCATCAAGCTGACGACGGCGGCGGTTGTAACGTGGGATGCAAACTACAATCTGCCAATGATGTACTGATTTCGCGGAGGAGAACATGGCGCAGAAAACGAAGAAAAAGCTGATTCGCGTATGGGCAATTGTCAGCGCACTGGTGCTGATTCTGCTGACCGTCGCGACGGTGCTGACGCAGTTTGTCATGCAGGATGTGCTGGCCTCTCTGCTGGGACGCGACGTGGCGGTTTATGCCGAGGGCGTGACACCACTGTATACCACCGAATACACGAACAAGGACGAAGTCTATCAGGCGGCGAACAAACTCAACGAGCGCATCTGCGAAGAAGGCTTTGTGCTGCTCAAGAACGAGGGAAATGCGCTGCCGCTGGCATCAGGCAGCCGCATCACTGTGTTTGGCAAGAACAGTGTGAACCTTGCTTATGGCGGTTCGGGGTCGTCCGGCGGCGATAAGTCCGCAGCCATCGACCTCTATACCAGCTTGCAGAATGCGGGCTTTGCGGTCAATCCGGCGATGAAGCCCTTCTATGAGGATGATAAGCGCTCCGGCGCACGCCGCTCAGAAAATTCCACCAACTTGGATGACGGGAATACCGTGTTTTACTCCATTGGGGAAACGCCGCAGCGCTTATATACGAAGGAAATCACGGATACCTACAAGGATTACAATGACGCGGCGCTGGTTGTGCTGACCCGCATCGGCGGCGAAGGTTTTGACCTGCCGCGTTCAATGAAGGATGTGGAAGGGGCGCGGCAGGACAGCGACCACTACCTGCAGCTTGATCAGAACGAAACGGACTTGCTGGCGGCGGTCTGCGAGGCAGGATTCAAGAAGGTTGTTGTGCTGATTAACAGTGGTTCGCCGATGGAACTGGCATTTTTGACGCATCCGGATTATTATGCCTATCAGGACAAAATCGACGCAGCTATCTGGATGGGCTTCCCCGGTGCATCCGGCGTGAATGCGCTGGGACGCATCCTGAACGGCGAAGTGAATCCGTCCGGGCGCACGGTTGATACCTACGCGGTGAATTTCAAGAACAGCCCGGTGTGGCAGAACTTTGGCGATAATCTGATTACCGGCAAGGACAGCGGCGACCGGTATCTTGGGCTGGAAAACGAAAACTACTACTTTGTGGACTATGAGGAGAACATTTACGTCGGCTATCGCTATTACGAGACGCGCGGCGCGGATGACCCGGAATGGTATGCGCAGGAAGTGGTGTATCCGTTTGGCTATGGTCTGAGCTATACGACGTTTGACTGGACACTGGAAAGTGCGCCGGAAAACTTCGTCCTCAGCGATGTCAGCGACAAGATGGAAGTGACTGTGCGCGTAAAGAACACGGGCAGCGTCGCTGGCAAGGACGTTGTGCAGCTCTACGGTCATGCGCCGTATACGCCCGGCAGCGTGGAGAAGTCCGAAGTTGTTCTGCTGGACTTTGCCAAGACGCCGCTGCTTTTACCCGGCGAGGAATGCACGCTGACGCTGACCTGCGACCCGTACTATCTGGCATCCTACGACTATACGGACAAGAACGAAAACTGGGATAACTGCTTTGAACTGGATGCGGGTGACTACGCACTGTACGTCAGCAAGAATGCGCATGACCGCGTATTTGAAGTGCCGTTCACGGTGGAAGACGACATTATCATTAGCGAAGACCCGGTAACAGGCAATACCATAGAAAACCGTTACACGGACTTGGAACTGGACAGCTCTGATTACCATCTCCAGACGCTGCTTTCCCGCGAAGATTGGGAAGGCACGATGCCGGAAGCGCCCTCTGTGGATGACCGAACGGTGGATGAAGAATATCTCGAAGCGCTTCAAAACCGCGACCACAACAATGAAGAGGCGGATGCGCTCTTTGACTTGGGGCTTCCCGCAACAAGTCAGACGGACATTTCACTGGTGCTTCGCGACCTGCTGACGGATGAAAATGGGCAGAATCAGCGAGTATCGTATGATGACCCGCGCTGGGATGCGATTCTGGACAAGCTGTCTGTCGAGGACATGGTGAAAATGTGCAACATGGGCGCATTCAAAACGAATGAACTGCCCATCATTGGCAAGCCTGCCACGAACGACACAGATGGCCCGACTGGCTTCACGAACTTCATGGATCGTAGCGGCATCTACTGGAAGTGCTGCTATTACTGTGCGGAAGTCGTCATGGCTTCGACATGGAATCAGGAGCTGATGGAAGACATCGGCGAAATGATAGGCGCGGAAGGATTGATTGGCGCGGATGGAAAGGGCAACAATCTGCCGTATTCCGGCTGGTATGCGCCCGGCGTCAATATCCACAGAAGCCCCTTCGGCGGTCGCGATTTCGAGTATTTTTCCGAAGACGGACTGTTCAACGGCAAAATGGCGGCGGCGGAAATCCGCGGATGCGCCAGCAAGGGCGTTTACTGCTTCGTGAAGCACTTTGCGCTCAACGAACAGGAAACGCATCGCTCCTCCAACGGTTCGGGCACTTGGGTGACGGAACAAGCAATGCGCGAATTGTACCTGCGCCCGTTTGAAATCGCGGTCAAGGAAGGGCATACCACAGCAGTGATGAGCTCCTTCAACCGCATCGGTACGCGCTGGACAGGCGGCGATTATCGGCTGCTGACTCAAATCCTGCGGAACGAATGGGGCTTCCAAGGCATGGTCATCACCGATTTCAATACGACCTCCTACATGAATTTGCGGCAAATGGCATATGCAGGCGGTGACTTGAATTTGGGCAACGACATGACGCTGCCGGACGTTATTCAGCCGAACTGGTGCGACGCATCCGACCCGGTGGACATGCAGATCCTTTGCCAATGCGTGAAGAACATTCTTTACACGGTGGTCAACTCGAATGCCATGAACATCAGCGTGGCATACTATCGCCCTGCATGGTGGAAAATCACGATTTATGTGGTGGATTTCGTGGCGGTTGCGGTGATTGTGTTTACAGGGATTCGCTGTTTCCGCGGAAAAAAGGAAGAGCATAGCGCAAAGGCATAACAGCAAAGGGGCAGCAAGCGAAAGAATAGCTTGCTGCCCCGTATTGCGTTCGTCATGAAAACAAGTCTTATACTATTTCCAGATTCAACTGCGCCATCTGCTTGCGCCTTTTTCGTTCTGGCGTCCGCTCACTCCATTTAGCGTAGCGCTGCTACGCTGCATTTCGTTCCCGTTAGCCAGAACGAAAAATTCGCCGCGCATCTTGGCGCATTTTCATTTGGAAATAGTATTATGCCCATGCACCCGCTATCATAGGGGAACGTTCTACAACAAAAGTGTAGATTTTCTGACGGCAGTTGGTCATATCCGCGTCCGTATAGCTTGTGGGGAGACTGTGCCACAGCGTGTCGCGGATGATTTTTGCCATTTCAGCGCGGGTGGTTTCCTTTTCGCGCCAGTTGTTCATATTGGCGATAGCTTTACGAATGGTGCTTAGCAGCTCTTTCGCAGAGGCTTTCAGCATCCTGATTTCCTCCTTGGACAGCGTGTCCTTTTTCAGCAAATCAAAAAGCGCAAGCTGCTCTTCGTTGTCGAAGCCCTCACGGATATAACGCTCCGTTTCGATGTCCAGTTCATTGGCCAGTGCCAACAAATCGGTGAAGGACTTTTCGATGGCAGCACGATTCTGTTCGGCGTTGTAGTTGCTGATAATGGTTTGATACCGCTCGTAGTAGTCGATTCTTGTTGGATTGCGAGCCATCATTTCAGCAAGACGACCTTCAATCAGCTGCTGCAAATCCCGCAAAAGCAGATTTTGATGTTTCCGCCGCATAAATTCCGCGCGAAGCCGTTCAAAATCAATTTTGCTGATGTCAAACGTCTTATCCTTGTTATCATCGTTGATTCTTACATCAATCGCGTCGCTGACAATATCATTGATGCGCTTCATCAGCGTGGAATTGTCGGCATGAAGGACACGCGCGTGCATCACATCGTAAATCGCGCTGATGGCATCCTTCTCCTTGCGCTCGCTGTCCAGCTGACCATGTTCGACATACTTGAACATGCGGAACAGCTCACGCGCGATGATGCCGAAGCGCTTGCGCGTATCTGCATCGCCGGAAAGTGCATCCGCACCATCTTGCACAGACTCGATTCGTGCAAAGCTGTCGCTGCAAACGGCGGCGTCCAAATTAAACGAATGCGCCAGCATCAGCTGTCGGATTTCGTCGATAACTGCACGAATCTTGCTGTACAGCTGGCTAATATCCGGCGTGGGGTCAACCGCAATTCGCCCGCCGGATGTGTAGTCTGCCAGTGCCTGCCGAAGCGCTTTCACAACGCCGATGTAGTCAATTACTAAGCCGTTCGTTTTGCCCTCGCAGACGCGATTGGCGCGGGCAATGGCCTGCATCAGCGTGTGCGCTTTCAGCGGCTTGTCCAGATACAGGCAGCTAAGGCTCTTGACATCAAAGCCGGTGAGCCACATGGCGCATACGAATACCACGCGGAAAGGATTTTCGCTGTCCTTGAACTCTTTGTCCAGCCTGCGCTCTTCCATTTTGGCACGGTGCGGGCGAATGTCCAGCCCCCAGTTGTCGAAGGTCTGCCACTCGTTCTGCTCCTGACTGATGACAACCGCCATTTCGGTTTCTTTCATCCATGCCAACTTGCGCTGCATTTCCTGCGCTTCCTGCTGGGAAACCGTGCGCAGGCTCGCATCTAACTGGCGGATGGCATCTTGCCAGTATTCCTGCACGAAATTGTACATGCGCACGCAGGTCACTTTGTTGATGCACACGAACATCGCCTTGCCTGTGTCCCACATGTCGGTGTAGTGCTTCACAAAGTCCTTTGCGATGGCGCGCAGCCGCTTTTCGGCGGTGATGATGTGAATATCCTTCGCTAATTCCCGTTCCATTTTTGCCTGCTGGTCGGGTGTAAGGTTTTCACTGTCAAGCAAATCGGTCAGTTCGTTGGAAATATTGGGATTGGTGATTTCCAGCTGATCGGCGCGATTCTCGTAGTAGAGGGGAACCGTGGAACCGTCATCGACCGCCCGTTTGAAGTCATACACCGATATATAGCCGCCGAAGGTGCGCTCGGTGATGTTGTCGTAGGCGAACAGCGGCGTACCGGTAAAGCCGATGCGGCTGGCGGTGGGCAGCAGCTTCATCATGTTGTCGGCAAAAAGCCCGTTCTGCGTGCGGTGAGCTTCATCGCTCATGATGATGATGTCGTGATTCGGCGTGATGGGGTCGGGGTGGTCATTGTTGAATTTCTGAATCAGCGTGAAGATATAGCTGGGATTGTCCTTCAGCATCTCAACGAGCCGCGCACCGCTGGACGGGACAAACGTGCTGGATTTCATGCCGTTAAGACATCCGCAGCTCTCGAAAGTAGCGCTAATCTGCTTGTTCAGCTCGTCCCGGTCGGTCAGCACAATGATCGTCGGACTGCCCGAAAACTTGCGGCGGATTTTCTGCGCCAGAAACACCATGGAGTAGCTTTTGCCGCTGCCCTGTGTGTGCCAGAATACGCCTAACTTGCCGTCGCGCAGCTTGCGATCTCGATAGGCTTCAATGGCTTCATTCACGCCGAGATACTGGTGATTTCGTGCCAGAATTTTGGCAGTATGATTGTCGGAATGGTCATAGATGATGAAGTTTTCCAGCAAATCGAGGAAAGTTTCCTTTTTGCAGATACCGCGCAGCATGGTTTCCAGACTGACAACACCCTGTTCGCCCTCATTCAGGCGTTTCCACTCGCTAAAATACTCATATTTGCTGCCCAATGTGCCGATTTTGGATTCCACACCGTTGGAGAGCATCACAAAAGCATTGAACCAGAACAGTTGCGGGATGGTATGCTGATAATCGTGATAGTTGGTATCATAGGCTTGGCGAACATCCACGCCGAGCTTTTTGAACTCCACAAACAGCAGCGGAATGCCGTTCACAAAGCCGATAATGTCCGCGCGGCGATGATACAGTGCGCCGTCAATCTTCATTTCCTTTACGGCGAGAAAGTGATCATTGGCGGGGTTGTCGAAGTCGATGAGCCGTGCCATGCGCGTTTCCATGTTGCCGTTTGGCAGGCGGAAATTGACGGGAACGCCGCCAGTGATGAGGCGGTATTTCTGCTCGTTGGTCTGCATGGGCGTGGCAGAAAAGGAGGTTTCCATGAGCGACTTGACCACGCTGTCCGCATAAGCCTCCGTCATCCAGCTGTTCAGGCGGAACAAAGCCGGACGCAGGTACTTGGTGAGCAGCACCTGATGGTAGTCTGTGCGCCCCAACGTGCCGTTTGCGCCCAACGTTTCACGGTTGTGCGCATAAACCAGCTCCCAGCCCAGCTCGTCGTGGAGCAGGTCGCCGGCGGCACCTTGAACAAGGACGTTTTCGGAATAGTCATAACTCATAATATCTCACCTTTTTTACTACAAAACAAAACGTTCAAGATTTCAAAAAATCAAAGTCAAGTCCTGCAGTTTTCATTTCAATTAGAAGTTGCTTTTTCCAATCACTTGCAGAACGAGAAATGTAGAGAATGCCGGACAAATCACTTGGCAACTCAATGTCGGCATCGTTCAAAGCCACAACACGACCACGACCAAGTTTTGCATACAGGTAACCATGCTCAAAAATCACGTTTTGTCGTGCTCTATCATGCAGAGGTTCTGTCCCTTTTTTTCTTCCCTCATCACAAGCAGTGTATAGAACAATGCCAAAACCAACATCGCTCAAATCTTCGATTTTTTCAATAATAGTGCGCCCTGCATTTGCTTCGTTCATCAAAATGATGGGCTCTAAGCCAATTCTACGGAGCAACAGCTCAACCTCTTGAAGCAGGTGGTGGTCATGCCCGTGTACAATGAACACCTTTTTATTATCATACATAGTCTTGCATTCCTCCGGTTCTTGCGCACGCAAATGTTCAGGAAATTCCTCGAAAGCTTCCGTTTTTAGAAAAAGATGTGTATCACCATCAATTTCAATTCTCCGCAAGTACTCATACCGTTCTAAGTATTCTAACGAATCCTTAAATTGGGGATAGTCTGATTCTTGAATGGTGAGGATTTTATTATCAACAATCATTTGTTGTAACTTTCTGTAATCACATAATAGCTTTCTTTGTGTTCTGGATAATTGGTTCATATCTATTTCCTCATCAATCTTTGCGCTTTGCTCTTCTTGTACAGATTGAGGCGCAAGCTCAAGTAAGTATCCTCGTAGCTTGCTCTTCATAGAAAGAAGATTGTGTTGTAATGAACCACCATCTAACCATTCATAGATGAAGCCCATTTTGTCTGAATATCCATAGACGCTGTGTCCCCAGTTTTTAATAAGGTTTTGATATGTTCCGTCAAGTTCAATATGGAGCGACTTGTATGCATTGCTGTCTTTTGTAGATAGAACCATATCTATTTTCTCAATATCTTTTTGAACAGCCATTGCTTTTGCTGAAAGTTTTCCCATACTCAAATCTCCATTTCGCTATTCATCAGTTTGGGTAAAAGCCTGTCACGGGCTTCGACTGCTAAGGCAACTTTTCTATGAAGCGCTTCTATGCTCTTTTGCAATGCTTCACTATTTTGATTGTAAGTTGTTAAAAGTTGACTTGAAGGAATGAGTAGTTCAATAGAGTCTATCATTCCCTTTGTAAGAAACTTGATAGTTGAACCACTTGCACCTTTCGTTAGCACATTCATATTTCGACTGACGGCATTATACAGGAGAAACAAGTATTCAGTATTAGCTGGTGATAATACATAGGTTCGCTGATAAGCTTCAAATTTACCTCGATATAGCTTGACATTAAAGTCGCCATTACCTGCTAATATTACAGCAGAGCAATCAAAAGAATATGAAGGGGCTTTTATAGGTGCTTGTGCGCAAGTGAAAAATGGATAAGCACCATCATCACATCCGAAATTGGCATCTTTTTTGCCGGTTTTGGTTTCACATATGTCTTTTAGGCAGACTTTCATCCACCCTTCCGGCACGCCATCAACCACCTTCACACTCTCATGTCCCGGAAAGCGCAGTTCTACAAACCACTCTCTATACAGCCGTTGTGCAGCTTCTTCCAGTAGCTTAATTTGGCGGCGGTTGTTTTCAATTAGGTCGTCATAAGCAGAAAGGATGGAGGCAATGCGGTGCTGAACAGAAATGGTAGGACATGGAACAGATAGTGGCTTTAGCATTGACATAGTCAAAAACTTGGTAGTTGAACCTGAGGAAATCGACTTTAGTAGTGCGAGTTGTTCATTTAATGCATATAAAAAATAATGAATGTCAAGCTTTCCTTTGTCAATGGACTCGATGATGTAAGTGCGTTGATAAGCATTAAACTTACCATGATAATATTTGGCAGTATAGTTGCCGCTTGCGTTGTTGCCTGCGAGTAGTACAGCTTCTGTGTCATATGCATATGTGTTAATTGCCAGTGTTTGAGGGTCACATGTAAAAAAAGGATATTGACCGTTTGGAACTGCAGCATTTGAATCAAGTTTGCCCGTTTTGATTGAAACAATTTCTTCCAACTTCTGGACTGCCCATTTCATACCCCCATCTCCTCCCAATTCCGCGAGATGGTTTCCATCAGTGCGTCGCTCTGCTGTTGCAGCGTCAGCAGTTCCGCGTGGATTTCGCGCATCCGCTCCGCAAAATCCACATCATCCGTCTGCTGTGCCTCTACACCCACATACGCGCCGGGGGTTAAACTCCAATTCTTTTCCTCAATTTCCTGCAACGTGGCAGCCTTGCAAAGACCGGGAATGTCACGGTATTCGCCGTCTCCGAATTTGTCGGTTAGCCAGCACGCTTCCTTCGCAATTGTCAGCTTCTCCTGTATGGCAGCGAGGGATTCGTCATACTGCGCCTGTATGCGCTTCTTGTCCTTGCGGGCTGCCGCGGCAACGGCATCCTTGCATTCTGCGGTGACGCTGGCTATCTCTTGCTGCAGCTGCTCGGCGCGCTGGGCGAAGGTGCAATCCGCCGCCATATCAAGCGCGGCGCAGTAGCCTGCCACCAATGCGTGGTATTTCTCTGTTTCGCCCCGATGCAGCCACACGATGGCGTTCAGGTTTTTCATCTGCCACGGCCTCCACTCGTTCAGCGTGCGATCCACGGCGGTGTAGTAGTTGCGGCTGTCAATGAACAGCACTTTGTTGCGCAAGTCGAGTTTTTTGCCCTTGTCGAAGAACCATAGCGTGCAGGGCAGGCTCTTGGTATAGAAGAAGTTCGTACTAACGGACAGCATCACATCCACCGCCCCGGTGGACACCAGCTGACGGCGAATGTCTCGATCGCGCCCGTTGCTGTCGGTGGCGGATGCTGCCATGACAAAGCCCGCACGCCCGTGCTCATTCAGATAGCTGTAAAAGTAGCTTATCCACAGATAGTTGGCATTGCTGACTTCTTTGCTGGGATTCACGCTCGGAATCCCGAAGGGCAAGCGCCCAGCAAAGGCGGTGCTTTCACTTTTTACTTTGTCCACATTGAAAGGCGGATTCGCCATCACAAAGTCGCACTTGCCTTCCAGACCAAAATGGTCGTGATAGAAGCTGTTCGCATCGTCCCCGGAAACGATTTGCGCATTCAGCCCATGTACTGCCATGTTCATCAGGCACAACTTGGCATTGTATTCCACCTTCTCTTGACCGTAGAAGGTCATGGCCATATTCGCGTTCGCGCCGTACTGCTCAGTGAAGTCCGCAGAGGAAACGAACATGCCGCCGCTGCCGCAAGCGGGATCCAGCACAATACCGCGTTTGGGCTCGATGATGTTCACAATCATGCGCACCAGCGATTTGGGCGTGAAGAAGACGCCGTCATCCGAGGCCACCGCCGGGGCAAACTTGTTGAGAAAGTACTCATAAATACGCCCGATGATGTCGTCCTGAATGTCGTTCAGGGCGCTGTTGTTGAAGATGCGCAGCAATTCCCACAAGAGTTCGTTCTTGAAAGACGTGTAGGTCTTGGGCAGCACGCCGCTCAGCTGAGGGCTTTCTGCTTCTATCAGTTCCATCGCGCGGTTGACCTTTTCGCCGATGTTGACTTTACCAGCTTCCAAGTTCAGCAGATATTCATAGCGTGCTTCTTCCGGCAGAAAGATAGCGCTTTTCTGCTGGAAGTCGATGGATTCCACCGGCAGTACACGCCCGTTGCGAACCGGGCGGTCTTTCATAATCTCGGCTTCCACATAGCGGAAGCGGCTATACGCATAGCGCAGGAAAATCAAGCCCAGCACGGGCATACAGTATTCCTGACTGGTCAGCTTGCTCTCTGCTCGGAGCAGGTCGGCGGATTCCCACAGCTCGCTTTCTAACTTGCGAAGGTTAATCATGGTGCATGTCCTCCAGTATATCACACACAGTGCGACCACACATGATGCGGCACTAACTCTATTATACCTCTTGAAGTGCATTCAGGTCAATTGTTAAATCAGCTTCGCCTTGCTTTTTGCATGAAATTTGCAAGGTGCCTAACTGCGTTGTTCCTTGCCTATATCAAGGAGCGTGTAGAGAAAATGGCTGGCTGTGCCATGAATGAGGCAGTCATGGCAATTCCTGTTGACTTCTCATCCGAGCAGCGCGCTGATTTGCGTGAGGCGGCACATAGGGCAGGAATATGTATCAAGTCGTTTGTGAGCGAGCCAACGGCAGCGTATGTTAAATGTCGGGATGAATTGGCTGGGGCAAGCAATGTCGCTGTTTTCGACTGGGGCGGCGGCACACTGGACATCAGCTTGATTTCTATCGAAAACAGAGAAGTATCAGAACTTGCAGTTGCAGGGATGCGTCTTGGCGGCAATGATATTGACCAGATGCTCGCATGCCATATCCATGCGAAAATTATGCGGCAGGTATCGACGGCATGTCCTTTTGATGACTTATCCCCGAAAGAACGCGACGGCCTTCTTGACCGTGCAGAGGCAGCACAAAAACGCTTGTCCTCCGATGAATCTGCGCCTGTGATGCTGATAAAATACGCGGGAAGACCCACTGTACGAGAAAATGTGACATTGGATGAATTTTCAAAGCTGATTGATGCAAAAGTCAACGAAGCAATTCAGCTGCTTTTTTCGGCAGCGGATAAAGCAGGGGTCGCGCTGGGGCAGATGGATGCCATCTTAATGGTGGGCGGAAGTTGTGAAATGCAGGCGATTTACCAACGTATCGAAGAGATAGGGGAAGAGTATCACCTTGCCGTTTGCCGCCCGGAGCGTGTACAATGGTCTGTGGCTGGCGGAGCAGCAATTTTGTGCGAGAAAGAGCCGGTCTATAAGCTTTGCAGCGCTTTTGGCGTTTTGCTTTCTGATGATTCCTTTTATCCGGTGTTTTTACCCGGACAGGAAGCCCCCTGCAAATCGCATGAGTTAGGCGAACTGCGAACTTCGCAGCTAATAACTTCTTATGGTGTGGGGACAATAGTCGATTTCAAAGAAGAAACCGCTATTATTGGTGGAGCTGATGACTGGAAACCGGCGGATGAAGATGACCCACGAATCTTACACTGTCACAGCTTGGAAAAGGTGCTACAGCGTGCTTACTTCGTAAAGCCTAAGTATGATAAGAAAAATCGAGCAATCTATGAGAAATCGTATAGTCGTGACATTCGTGCATATCGCTTCCCTGAAATTTTGTATTGTCCAGCATGTACATATCTGTGGAAGGACAAGCAGCTTGCTGGCTTGCAGAAAGGAGAACTGCGCTGTCCAGAATGCAACCATAGATTAGTCCCTTCACGTTTTATTGTTGCGTGCCGTCATGGTCATATCGACGACTTTCCGTATTCACGATGGGTTCACCGAGGTGCCGCGTGTGAAAAAAATCAGGGAGGGGAACCTGAACGATTAAAGCTGTTCAATATTAATGGGCGAACAAACTTGGGCAGTCTGATGGTATCCTGTGAACTGTGTGGAAAAACACGCAGTATGCAAGAAGCGTTCGTTCCAGGGGCATTAGCAGCCGTGTATAAATGCGCTGGCCGCCAACCGTGGTTGGAACACGACGCTGATTCGCCATGCACAGAGAATGCTGTTGCTCGAATGAGAACATCCGCTGGTGTCTATATGCCCGTAAATATTAGCGCGCTGAACATTCCACCGTGGAGTACACAGGTCAACAAAATTCTATTTCGACATCTCGATGCGATGGAAGGAAAGAGTGATGAAGCGCTGCAATCCTATATAGAACGAAAAATCCGCCCGTATCTTCCGAAAATCTCAAACAAACAGATTCTGGATGCTTACCGCGTGCTGTGCACAGAACAGAACAAGCCGCATCCTGCGTCGCTCAGAGAACTATATGAGGAAGAATACCGCGCACTTTGTGAAGAAACGGAAGATGAAAATGCGGATTTCAGTTCCAGACGAATTTCTCCTCCGAAAAAGTATCATATGCTGCTGGATAGTGTCACGGCAGTTGATTGCCTGACAAAAATTGTGACAATGGCTGGATTTACACGTTTGCAAGGCTGAGATGGAGACATGAATAGCCCTTGCTTAGCACCAATTTTTTCACGAAAGCAGCAACAATGGCTTCCGGCAATTGATATGCATGGCGAAGGAATTTTTATTCGGTTAAATGAAGAGAAAGTTTCAGATTGGGAAAAGCAAAACCAGCATATCTACCAGTTAATGATGGAGCGGATTCAAGAAAACAAAATCCACTGTGAAAATGCTTCGCCAAGGTATGTGCTGCTTCATACTTTTTCGCACTTATTGATTCGTTCGCTTGCAAAAATGTGCGGTTATCAATCGGCATCACTGAAAGAAAGAATTTATTCAACATATCCCAGCGGCGAGAATATGGCGGGATTTTAATTTACACAGCTTCTTCTGATGTGGAGGGCAGCCTTGGCGGTCTTGTTGCGCAGGCTAAATCGGAGCATTTGGAGAAGATAATTGATGACTTGCTTGATGAGGCGGAATGGTGCTCTGGCGACCCGCTTTGCATGACATCAACGGGTATCAATGGACAGGGGTTATATGGGATTAACTATGCCGCATGCCATCAATGCACATTATTGCCTGAAACTTCTTGTGCTATGCGCAATCTTCTGCTTGACAGGGCTGCGCTGATTGGGAGGACAGAAGATGGCACGGTTGGGTTCTTTATATTATAAGGCGGGCTTTTGTATTTCAAGCGACGAGAGCATTCTCCGCAAAATTCGACATTTCACCTTGCCGGATGTCTGTAAGTGTGGTAAAATACACACGACGTAACGAATTATGCCATTTTAGGCGATGCTATCAGCAAGGGGGACGCACCATGATTATTAAGTGCAAGATGTGCGGCGGGGACATTGACTTCATTCCGGGGGCGACGTACGGGACGTGCGAGTACTGCGGCAGCACGTCGACGATTCCGCAGGCGGAGGACGAGAACAAGCTGAACCGCTACAACCGCGCGAATCACTTCCGGCGGCAGTGCGAGTTCGACAAGGCGGTTGCGGCGTACGAGAAAATTCTGGAGCAGGACGACACGGATGCCGAGGCGCACTGGGGCGCGGTCATCAGCCGATTCGGCATTGAGTACGTTGAAGATCCGGCAACGCATCAGCGAATCCCAACGTGCCATCGCGTGCAGGTGGCGTCGATTCTGACGGACGAGGATTATCTCGCGGCGGTGGAGAACGCGCCGGATGAGGAGAGCCGCCGCATCTATCAGGAGGAAGCGGCGCGGATTGCAGAAATCCAGAAGGGAATTCTGGCGATTTCCGCCAACGAGAAGCCGTATGACGTGTTCATCTGCTACAAGGAGACGGACGAGAACGGTCAGCGGACGCGCGACAGCCAATGGGCGCAGGATGTCTATTATGGGCTGACCGAGCAGGGGTTGAAGGTGTTCTTCAGCCGCATCACGCTGGAGGACAAGTTAGGTCAGCAGTACGAGCCGTACATCTTCGCGGCGCTAAACAGCGCGAAGGTGATGGTCGTTATCGGCAGCCGTCCGGAGTACTTTAACGCCGTGTGGGTGAAAAACGAGTGGAGCCGCTATCTGTCGCTGATGAAGCACGACCACAAGCGGCTGCTGATTCCGTGCTATCGGGATATGGATCCGTACGACCTGCCGGAAGAACTGTCGATGCTGCAAAGTCAGGACATGAGCAAAATCGGCTTCATGCAGGACTTGCTGCGCGGGATTCAGAAGGTGATGCAGCAGCCGACGAGCGCGCCGCAGGTGGTGCGCGTGGAGACTGCGACGGTGGAAACCAATGCGCCGGGCGTGACGAGCCTGCTCAAGCGTGCCGCGCTGTTCCTGGAGGACGGCGACACCGCGAGTGCGCGCGAATACTACGACCGCGTGCTGGACATTGACCCGGAGTGCGCCGAGGCCTACATGGGCAAGGTGTGCGCTGAAACGGGCTGCCGCAAGGAGAGCAACCTTGGCGCGCTGAATTACTGCGTGGACATGCGCGGCGACTGGCAGAAGGCGGTTCGCTTTGCATCGGCGGCGCAGAAACAGACGTACACGGGTTACATGGTGAGCGTCCGGGCGCGGGTGGAGGAGCACTGCCACGAATTGGCGATTGACTGCGCCTGTGCGGTGGCGGTCGGGCGCGGCAGCCGCGCGAAGATGGACGACGCGCTGAAGGCCTACCGGGCGAATTGCCTGACAAAGGGCAGCGAATCCACCGATTACAGCGCGGAGGAGAACGCGTCGTGGCACTTGGCGGGCTACCAGAGCATCCGGAACACGCTGGCGCAGATGGCGGCGGACAACGCCCCGCGCGACGTGACCGAAGGCGCGCTGAAAGACGCGGCGGCGATGTTTGGGCAAATCAAGGGCGAAGAAGCGCGCGCCCAGCAGTGCCTTGCGCTGGCGGAACAGGCGCGGCAGAAGGCGATTTACGAAAATGCAAGCAGGAGAAGAGCGAAAATCGGAATGCCCGATTTGACGGACGCGGCGGATTTGGAAGCGTGCGCGAAGCAGTTTGGGCAGATTCCGGGCTACAAGGATGCAAAGCAGCGGGCAGAGCAGTGCTTGCAGGACGCGGAGAACGCCCGCGAAATTGTCTACAATGATGCTGTGGAGGCGATGCAGGAAGCAGGACGAAGCAGCTACAAGTGGAGAGAAGCCATTCAGAAGCTGGCACGCGAGGGGCTGAACGGCTACCGCGACGTGGAGGAGCTGCGGAAGCAAGCCGAGCAGCGGTATGAGGAATGCAGGAACGCGGAGGAGAAGGAAAGACAGGCAAAAGAACGCAGGAAGGAAACGCTGACGATTGCGGCGGTTGTGCTGGTGATGATTGCGTGCGCTATTGCTTGGTGCATTCCGAATGTGATTGTACCGATGATTAACTATCATCAGGCGGTGGCACTGCGTGAGAATGGTCAGTATGGCGAGGCGATTGCTGTGTTTGCAGAGTTGGGGGATTATAGCGACGCGACGATGCAAATTAAGGGAATAAAATACCAGCAGGCAGTGGCATTGCGTGAGAGCGGGCAGTATGACGATGCGATTGCAGCGTTTGCGGAGTCGGGGGATTATGGTGATGCGGCGACGCAGATTGCGCCGACGAAATACATGCAGGCAGAGGCGTTGCGTGAGAATGGGCAGTATGGAGAAGCGATTGACGTATTTACGGAACTGGGGGATTATAGTGACGCGGCGGCGCAGATTGCGGAAACAAAGTACCAACAGGCAATAGCATTACGCGAGACGGGTAAATATAAATCTGCCATTGTCGCATTTACGGAATTAGGAGATTATGGCGACGTGGCAGCGCAGATTACGGAAACGAAGTACCAGCAGGCAGTGGCGTTGCGCGAGAATGGGCGCTATGACGATGCGATTGCTGCATTTGTGGAGTTGGGTGATTATAGCGACGCGAAGGCGCAAATTGCGGACATTAAGGAAATCAAGTACCAACAGGCAGTGGCATTGCGTGAGAATGGAAAGTACGACGATGCGATTGCTGTATTTACTGAATTGGAGAATTACAGTGACGCGGCGACGCAGATTACAGAAACGAAGTACCAGCAGGCGAACAGTCTAAACGCTGCGGCATTGTATGATGAAGCGTATGCTATTTACATGACGCTTGCTGGTTACAAAGACGTTGACAAACTGTTGGTGGAAGATGATAATATGGTAGCAGTAGCAGTAGCGGTAGCAAAACGTGACGCGAAGTTTGCAGTAGGCAACTACGTCACTTTCGGTGAATATCCACAAACTACCGCCGGAGAAGATATGACGCCGATTGAATGGCTTGTGCTGGCGCGGGATGGCGTCAAGGCATTGCTGATTAGCCGTTACGGACTGGATGCACAGCCGTATAACAAACACAATACCAGCGTTACTTGGGAGACTTGCACCCTGCGGACGTGGCTGAACGGGACGTTCTACAACAAGGCATTCAGCAGTGTCGAACAGGCGGCAATTCTGACAACGAACGTGGATAACAGTAAAAATCAGTGTTACAGCGGATGGAGTACGAGCGGCGGCAATAACACGCAGGACAAGGTGTTCCTGTTGAGTTATGCAGAAGCCAATAAGTATTTTGGCGTGCCGTATGGTAACAGCAGCAACACGAAGTCGCGCGTAGCCCCGACGGCGTACGCGATTGCACAGGGGACATGGGCAAGTTCTTCCAATAAGACTGCTGATGGCACTGATGCGGGGTGGTGGTGGCTGCGGTCGCCTGGCAACTATCAGGACTTCGCCGCGGTCGTGGACACCGACGGTTCTCTCCGCAACATCACTGTCAACTATGTCTCTGGTTCTGTCCGCCCCGCTTTGTGGGTGAACATTGGAGAATTAGGTGCTTCGTCATTCTAACGAAAGGATAGAATCAAACAATGCCCAAGCAAAGAGTGATTTCTCCGGTTGAAACCATGCAGGAAAAATACGAGACATATAGGGCTGAAATGGCACGCCTAAAGGTTGCATTACAGCAAGGGTTCTATTTTGAAGCTATGTTGATTGAGTATGCGCTGCTGGAAGATCGCTTGCGCTCGTTTGTTTACCATGCGGGATTGCTGCAAAATCGAAAGGCATGCCATCTGCTGCCCGGAAAAAATGCTGTCCGAAAGGATTTCAACAGGATAGCACAGCGGGTAAAAACGTGGAAGCTGGAGGATGGAAAAGAAACAGGAAATACTTCTAACTTTGAACGACTTTCTGTGAATAAAATTTCCGATAAAATTTTTATTGTTCGCACTATTGTGCTATGGAGCAGTGAGCTGGAAAGTTTGCCGGATGAAAGCCGCTACTTGCAAGCGCTCCGTGGTCAATGTGAAAGCCTTGATGCCGCTGCACTGCTGGAAACGCTTGATGCCATCGACACTTGGAGAATGTATCGCAATGAAGTGATTCACAGCCTGATGAATAAGCGCATGGAAAGCGTTCAACAGAAACTATCGGAACAGGTAGAGCAAGGCGTTCAACTTGCCCGTCAATTGGATGCGCAAGTAACTATCCTGAAAAAGAACAACCGCATTCGTAAGGCGGCACGTCTACCAATACAGTAATCGCTCTATCCGCATAAGCTGAAACATCATCCGAAAGCAAAGGCTCCGGCGCGTCCCTTGCACCATCAGGGATTCCGCGCCGGAGCTTTTTTCGCTGCAATCATCCGCCGCCTTGTTTTTGTCGCATCCGGGCATAAAAAGTCGCAAAGCCCCCTGTAACCACTTGCAAAGCGGGTACACATGCAGTATAATTAAAGTGGAATGTTTTCCTTTCACATGCGCAATTTCCAGCATGAGGAATTAGATAGAGGAGGAACTGCCGTTATGAGTAAATTCGTTATCGCCTGCCCCGTCTGCCACCAGTATGTGCAGGCCAGCACGGGTCTGTTCGCAAGCCGCCGCGTCCGCTGCGCGTGCGGCAATATCATTGATGTCAAAACTGAAAGGTTAGCCAGCCGCAAGTGCCCGTCCTGCGGCAATCAGGTCGTTTTCGACCAAGCCGACGGGGTGGATGCCCGCTGCCCGGTGTGCCAGTCGGCGCTGATGGTGGGGGAAGCCGTGTCGTTCCGCTGCCATCGGTGCGGCTGCCAGCTGAACGCGGACAGCACGGTGGATGAGGTGGACTGCCCCGTCTGCGGTGCGGTGAACGACGTACAGGCGGAGGTGAAGAAGGCACAGGTGCGTGCGGAGGGCATTCCGGCGGTCATCCGCTATGAGGGCGACAATCAGACGATTGTGTGGAAGCACCCGCTGACGGATTTCACCACGGGAACGCAGCTGATTGTGCACGAAAGTCAGGAAGCCGTGTTCTTCCGCAATGGCGAAGCGCTGGATTCCTTCGGCGCGGGACGCTACACGCTGGAAACCGCCACGCTCCCCAAGATGAACAGCATCTACCAGCTGCCGACGCAGGGCACGCCCTTCCGCGCGGAGGTCTACTTCGTCAACCTGACGACGCAACTGGGCATCAAGTGGGGCACGCCGAGCAAAGTCGGCATGTTTGACCCGGTGACGGGCATCCATGTGGAACTGGGGGCGTCGGGCGCGTTTAACCTGCGGGTCAGCGACGCGCGGCGGCTGCTCATCCGCGTCGTCGGCACGGCAGCGGGGCTGAAGCAGGAGGAAGTCTTTAACCAGAACGGGCTGGGGTACTTCCGCACGCTCATCATGACGCAGGTGAAGGCAAATCTGGCGAAAATCATCAAGAGCAACCACATTTCCGTCCTGGAGCTGGACGAGCATCTCGACACCATCAGCCGCGGTCTGCGCGACGCCATCAACGCGGAACTGGCATCGTACGGGCTGGAAGTGCCGGAATTTTACGTCAGCAACATCGTCACGCCGGACGATGACCCGAATTTCCGCCGCATGAAGCAGCAGCACGCGGATTTGTACCTGAAAACGCGCGATGAGGAAATCCGCAAAGCCGAGGCGGAAGCCGCGTTCGAGCGCAAGGCGGTGGAGGCGCAGACGGAAGCCCGCCTGAAAACCATCACTGCGCAGGGTGATGCCGACGCAGCGCGAATCGCGGGTCAGGCGCAGGCGGACATCTACCGGATGCAGGCGGAAGCCGAGGCGCAGGAGATGCGCATGAAGGGCTACACCTACCAGCAGGAGACGAGCCGTCAGGTGGGTCTGGAAGCCATGCGCAACGGCGGCGCGGCGGGCGGCATCAGCGGCATGGCGAGCGACGCGATGCAGTTAGGCGTTGGGCTGGGCGCGGTCGGCAGCGTCATCGGCATGACGAAGGACGCGATTCAGCCGGTGATGCAGAGCGCCTTGACCACAGAAGCTCCCGCAGTCGAGGGCTGGACGTGCACCTGCGGCAAGGCGGGCATCACGAGCAAATTCTGCCCGGAATGCGGCGCGAAGAAGCCCGAAGTGTGGGACTGCGCGTGCGGGCAGACGGGCATCACGAGCAAATTCTGCCCGAATTGCGGTGCGAAAAAGCCCGAAACGTGGAACTGCGCCTGCGGACAGGCGAACATCAGCAGCAAATTCTGCCCGAACTGCGGCAAGAAGCGGGAGGACTAAGCAATGAAACTGAGCAAGCACGCATGGACAATCTGGGGGATTCTTCTGGTGGTGGCACTTGTGCTGATGGTGCTGATTCCGTTCAGCCGGACGGCATCGTGGTGGATTGCGGCTATCTGCACTGTGCTGATGTTCCTGCTGGCGGCGTGGACGTTCTATGCCGCGTTCCGCAAGGATGGCTTGGAGAGCAAGATCCTGGGCTGGCCGATTTTCAAGGTGGGCGCGGTGGCGCTGGCGGTACAGGTCGTTCTCGGCTTTGCGCTGATGGGGCTGGCGGCGCTCTGCCCCGCGTGGGTGACGGTGCTGGCGGAGGTGCTGATTTTCGCCGTGACGGGCATCTGCCTGACGGTGAAGGATGCCGCGCGCGTGGTGGTATCGCAGAGCGAAGCGCACATGGCGGACAGCACCGCCGCGTGGAAGGTCATCCGGCAGAAGGCGAACGCGCTGTCCGCATCGGGGGATGCGGACATGAAGCGCCTTGCGGAGGAAATTCGCTTCGCCGACCCGATGCCCACGAGCATCGACGGAGAGATTGCGGCGCAGGTGGATGCGCTGGCGGCGGGGGCGAATCCCGATGCCATCAAGCGCTTGACGGCGGCGCTGGCGCAGCGCAAAGTGATTGCAAAGCAGGAGAAAGCGGGAAAGTAAATCATGATTATCAAGTGCAAAATGTGCGGCGGCGACCTTGCCTTTGAGCCGGGCAGCACCGTCTGCGAATGCGAATACTGCGGCAGCAAGCAGACCATCCCCAGCGCGGACAGTGAGAAGAAAACCAACCTGTTCAACCGCGCGAATCGCCTGCGCATGAACAGCGAGTTCGACAAGGCATCCGGCGTGTATGAGCAGATTGTGGCGGAGTTCCCCGAAGAGGCGGAGGCGTACTGGGGGCTGTGCCTGTGCGCGTACGGCATCGAGTATGTGGACGACCCCGCCACCGGCAGCAAGATTCCCACCTGCCACCGCACCCTGCCGACCTCCATCATGGAGGACAGCAACTTCGAGCAGGCGTGCGACTACGCCGACCCAGTCGCGCGGAAGGTCTACCGCGAGGAAGCGAAAACCATCGACCGCATCCAGAAGGATATTCTGTCGATTGCGCAGAACGAAACGCCCTACGATGTGTTCATCTGCTACAAGGAGACCGCCGAGGACGGCAGCCGCACCGAGGACAGCGTACTGGCGCAGGATGTTTACGAGGCGCTGACCGCCAAGGGTTTGAAGGTGTTTTTCAGCCGGATTACGCTGGAGGACAAGTTAGGCACGCAGTACGAGCCGTACATCTACGCGGCGCTGTCCTCCGCGAAGGTGATGCTGGCGTTCGGGACGACGTACGAATACTACGATGCGGTTTGGGTGAAGAACGAGTGGAGTCGCTTCCTCGGCATGATGAAGGCGGACAAGCGGAAAGTGCTGATTCCGTGCTTCAAGGGGCTGGATGCGTACGACATGCCCAAGGAGTTCAAGGGCTTGCAGGCGCAGGACATGGCGAAGCTGGGCTGGATGCAGGATCTTGTGCGCGGCGTGGAGAAGCTGTGCGGGAAGGGCGAAACGGCGGCCACGGTGGTGCAGAAAACCGTTGTGCAGGAAGTGCAGGAGAGCAGCAAAGCAGACAACCTGATGAAGCGCGTGTATCTGTATCTGGAAGATGAGGATTTTGAAAAGGCAAGCGAATATATTGACAAAGTGCTGGATGTGGATGCGGAATATGCCCCGGCGTATGTGGCGCAGATTTTGGTGGCGCGTGAGCTGACAGAGGAAGCGGATTTGGCAACGCTGCGCGTGTCGATTGACGATGACCCGACATGGAAAAAAGCGCTGCGATTTGCGAATGAGGAACAGAAACAGCGGTATCTGGGGTATGCGAAGCAGATTAACGAGAATGAAGCGTATGCCAAGGAACAGGCGGCGTATGCCAAGGAACAGGCAGCGTATGCCAAGGAACAGGCGCGGTTAGCAGCAGAAGAAAAGAGAAAACAGGAAGAACTTGCAGCAAGACAGAAGAAATATAACCGAGCATTTGAGGAAGTGGAGAAAAAAAATTACCCTGTCGCGTTGATGATATTGCAAGGGTTGAACGATTATGAAAAAGGAAGAGAATTGCTCAAACAGTGTATCAGTGAATATAGAGAAGTACTTGTAAAAGAGTCCTTGACTTCGGTGCAAAAGCAAAAAGATGAAATCCAAACGCAAATTTCTCGGCTCAATAAAGAAATTAACCAACTGCATGGGCTATTTAACGGGAAAAAGAAACGACAACTACAAAAAGATGTTGATACTTTGAGAGAAGAACAAACCAAGCTGGAAAAGCAGCGGCAGCTGGCTGAAATGGCATTGTCTAAAGCAAGTACAGAACTGAAAGATGCACAGAAGGAAACTTGGACAGACGAAGCAATCATAATAAAAGCAGCGAGCATATCAGAAAAAATAGAAAAAATAGAAAAAATAAAAAAGATGAGAACGTTGGGGAAAGATTGCTATATTTCATTTGGACATTATCCACAAACAAAAGAAAACACAGGAAACACGGCAATCCAATGGAAGATTCTCGAACAAGAAGGGGCAAATGCTCTAATCATCAGCCGATATGCACTGGATGCAAAACCGTATAACATAAAAGTCAACGATGTTGAATGGGAAAACTGTACGCTGCGGACATGGCTGAATGGTGTATTTTACATCACGGCGTTTAGCAGTGCTGAACGTGCTGCAATTTTGACAACGAACGTGGACAACAGCAAGAACCAGTGTTACAGAGGCTGGAGTACGAGCGGTGGCAACAACACGCAGGACAAGGTGTTCCTGTTGAGTTATGCGGAAGCGGCACAGTATTTTGGTGTAACGTATAACAACAGCAACACGAAATCGCGCGTAGCACCGACGGCGTACGCGATTGCACAAGGGGCAATTGTAAATTCTGACGTCGAGACCGCGGATGGTACTGATGCCGGGTGGTGGTGGCTGCGGTCGCCCGGCCGCAATCAGAACAGTGCCGCGCACGTGAGCACCGACGGTTCTCTCCGCTGCAACTTTGTCAACAGTGCCGTCGATTCTGTCCGCCCCGCTTTATGGGTGAACATTGAATCTACAATCTTCTAATCTTCAATCATTCTAATATCACAAATTTCATCCAATCAGGAGCGCCGCCCCTCCTGCCATTCCCCGTCCCCTCAATTGCATACAACCAAGCAAGCCCACCGACCGCCTGTACAAATCACAGGCAGCCGACGGGCTTGCTTTCTTGCTTTATACTATTTCCGGATTCACCTGCGCCATCTGCTTGCGTATTTTCATCCGGAAATAGTATTATTTCGCTTGATACACCATTTCCGCCTGCTTCTGCGCAATCAGGCACAGTTCCGCCGCCTTGAAGGCGTGCGCCTGCGTCATCGCGTTTTCCGTGCGGTTCAGGCTGTCCAGAATCAAATCACCGAAGAACGGGTAGCCCGTCAAACCGGTCGCGTTGATGTACTGCTCGCCTTGGTCGTTGACGAGGAACACATGGTTGCCGCCGTCGCGCTCCGTACCGACATCCACATACTTGCGGATTTCAATGTACCCCTTCGTGCCGATGATGATGGTGCGCCCGTCGCCCCACGTCCGCAGGCCGTCCGGCGTGAACCAGTCCACGCGGAAGTAGAACGTCGTGCCGTTTGCACCGTTGATGGCGCAGTCGCCGAAGTCGTCCAGCTCCGGGTACTGCGGATGCGCGTAGTTGGCAATGCGGCTGCGGGAGACTGTGCCGTCCTCCTCGCCCGCATAGAACAGGTACTGCTCGATTTGGTGGCTGCCGATATCACAGAGGATGCCGCCGTACTTCTCCTTTTCAAAGAACCACTGCGGCCGCCCTGCCGCGCCCAGCCGATGCGGCCCGAAGCCCTCCACATGGATGACCTTGCCGATGGCGCCCTGCTCAATCAGGTTGCCCGCCAGCACCGCGCCTTCCACATGCAGCCGTTCGCCGTAATAGACCATGTACTTTTTGCCCGTCTGCGCCACCATCTTCTTGGCGCTGTCCAGCTGCTCCAAGGTGGTGAAGGGCGCTTTGTCGGTGAAGTAGTCCTTGCCCGCCTGCATCGCGCGCAGCCCCAGCGCACAGCGCTCGTTCGTAATCGCCGCGCCGCAGACCATGTTCGTTTCTTTGTCGTTAAGCAGTTCTTCCTCGCTCCGGGCGACTTTCACCTGCGGGTACGCCTTCACGAACGCCTCCACCTTCTTCGGGTCGGGGTCGTAGACGTACTTCAGCGTGCCGCCCGCCTCCAGCAGACCGTTTGTCATGCCGTAGATGTGCCCGTGGTCAAGGTGCGCGGCAGAAAAGATAAATTCACCCGGCTTCACGACGGGCTGCGCCTTGCCTTTGGGCGCATAATTCATGCCGTCTGATACTTTCATCGTAATGACCTCCCATTATTTCTGCTGATAATCGCTGCCGAGCGTAATCGTGCCGTCAAGCGACGCGGCAGACGTGGTTTTCTCGTAGAAATGCGGCACGGCGCGCATCATGCCTTCCACCGTGTAGAACGGGTCGTCCTTTTGCAGCGGCAGCGTGACTGTCTGCTTTGTTGCGCCTGATTTATAGACGGCTGTAATCAGCTCAATCGTCCGGCGGCCATCCTCGCCGCCAATTGCGGGCAGGGTGTCGTTCTCCAGCGCGGAGAGGACGTTTTCCAATTCGCCTGCGTGCCCCTCGTAGGGAAGCTGCGGCTGCGCATCCACAAAATCGCGGATTTTCTGCTCTAACTCCGTATTTTCAATCGGGAAGCCGTTCGGTTTGGAGATGGACGCATACACGCTGAACGGCGCGGCGACTTTCGCCTTTTCGCATTGGAAGACCAGCTCCTGCTCTTCGCCGTGATGCACGACGGAGGCTGTCAGCTGCGCCAGCGCGCCCGGATATTGCAGCACGGACAGCGACAAATCCTCCACCTCAGCGTTGTCGTGCGCGACGTTTGCCATCACGCTCGTCACGGCCTGCGGAAGACCCATCATCCAGCACAGCATGTCAATATGGTGGACGGCGTGGTTCAGCGTACAGCCGCCGCCCTCCTTCTCCCATGTGCCGCGCCACCACAGGTCGTAGTAGCAGTGCCCGCGCCACCATGCCGATGTGACGGATGCGCACAGCACTTTGCCCGCAAGCCCGCTGTCGAGCAGCTTTTTCAAGTTGCTGATGGGCTGGCGGAAGCGGTTCTGGGCGATAATCGCGAGTTTCTTGCCGCTTTCATCGCGGGCGCGGAGCATTTCGTCGCACTCTTCCAGCGACGCAGCCATCGGCTTTTCGCAGACGACGTTCTTGCCCGAACGCAGGCTGTTGATGGAAATGCTGGCGTGGACGTACGGCGGCGTGCAGACATCCACCAAGTCAATATCCTTGCGTGAAAGGATTTTCTGGTGGTCGTCGTAGACCTCCGCTTCGGTCAGGTGATAATCCTCCTTCATCTTCTGCGCCTTTTCCGGCACAATATCCACCAGCGCCACAATCTTGCAGCGCTCCGGGAAGCGCAGGTAGGCTTCCACATGGGCGTGGGAAATGTTGCCCGTACCCACGATGGCAATCCGAATCATGGCATTCGCTCCTTCTTCAATACTCAACGCTGCGTGATGCGTTATCTGCATGATAGCACATTGACATTAAGATTTCTATGCGAATCCTGTTTTCAATTCGGCGGATTTGGCAGATTGTCGTCCTAATCAGACAAAACAGCAATTAGTGTCCGCCGCTGCGCTGCTTGCGGTAGGCGTTCGGAGCCATGCCCGTCATCCGCCGGAAGCTGCGCAGAAAGCCGGAATAATCGCCGAATCCGCTGCGGTCGGCTACTTCACTCAGGCTTATGTCCGTCAGCAGATTCTCCTTCGCCAGCTGCACGCGGCGGTAGAGAATGTATTCGTAGACGCTGCGCCCGGCGTAGCTTGTAAACTCGTGCGAAAGGTACGATACGCTGATGGCGAAGCGGCGCGCAATGTCTTCCAATTTTAGCGGTTCGGTGAAGTGGTCGTTGATGTATTGCAGCACATCGAAAATCACATCGTTGACAACGCTTGGCTGAATAGGAGCGGTTGTTCCCTGCACGGCTTGGCAGACCATGACCATGAAGTCGATGATGCGCCCGTAATTGCGGAACTGCACCATCTCGTTCGGCATGTCCTGCTGCGCGGAGATGTCTATCAGCAGCTGTTTGCACGCCAGCGCATCCGCCTGCGGCAGTTCATAGTAGAATTTTCCGGACTGCAGGCGGCTGTCGAAGTAACGCTGGAGGTCAATCTGCCCGAAGCCAAGCTTTCGCAGCGTTTCCGGGCGCAGATACAGGAAGCCGCGCTCGTAGTTCTGCAGCGAACTGCCGCCCACCAGCCCGTGCATCCGAAACGGCGGCATGATAATCAGCTGATTGTTTTGCAGCGGAAACACGCTGCCGTCCACATAGTAGACCTTGCCACCCTGATAGTGGATGTAAAATTCGTAGAAATCGTGGCAATGCAGCCCGCTGATGGTGTGGTGCTCCGCTACGGCATAGCACGCTTCGTACTCCGCGTTCTCGCGCCCCATCGCGTTGTAGCCGTTGATGGTCTCCGCGAATTTCATCGTTTCAGCTCCTTTCTGGGCTCGGATATTTTGATTATACAGCAGGATTCACATATTTTCAAGCAGGATTTACATTGATTGTGCAACTTATGTCGGCTATAATCAAAGCAACGATACGGAAACGGAGCGTGACGTTCCCGTAACAGGCTGCCTCGTGCAGCGTCTCCTGTGGTTTCCCGTTGGCAGTGCTGGTCAAGTGTCGGCTGATGCTGCTGAAAAGGCAGGTGTTTTGCATGGATTCTACTTTGCATTCCGCAAAGGAGACTTGTTTTTGAACACCTTGAAGAAACCACAATTTATCAGAAATGGAGGTTTTTGCTTATGACGAATCCTGCGAAAGCCCCTGCATCGGTGCAACCGCGCCGCAAGCGCAGGAAACACTGGCTTCAGCGCGACTGGCGGCTGTACCTGATGCTGCTGATTCCAATTGTCTGGTACATTCTGTTCTGCTACAAGCCGATGGCGGGGCTTCAAATTGCTTTCCAGAAGTACAACATGTTCAATCCCGCCAAGAGTAGGTGGATTTGGCTGGACAACTTCAAGTTCGTTTTCGGCATGAGCGACTTTGGCATCGCGCTGAAGAACACACTGATTCTCAACGGGCTGGACTTGCTCTTCGGCTTCCCCGTCCCGATTATCCTCGCCATCCTGCTCAACGAAATGCGAACGCCCATGCTCAAGAAGTTTTCGCAGACGATGCTGTACCTGCCGCATTTCCTCTCGTGGGTCATCATCGGCGGCATGGTGCTGCAGATTTTTGCGCCGACGTCGGGCGTCATCAACTCCACGCTTCTGCGCTGGGGCTGGATTTCCGAGAACATTCCTTTCCTGACGGATGGTCCGACGTGGACGTTCACCTATGTGCTGGTCGGCGTGTGGCAGTCGATGGGCTGGGGCACGATTCTTTACCTTGCGGCGATTACAGGCTTGGACATGAACCTCTTTGAAGCGGCGCGCATTGACGGCGCGAACAAGCTCCAGCAGATTTGGCATGTCACCCTTCCCGGCATCCGTTCCACCATCGTCGTTCTGCTGATTATGAACATCGGGCGTATGATGTCCATCGGCTTTGACCGCCCGTTTATCATCGGCAATACCAAGGTCAAGGACTACTGCGACGTCATTTCCACCTTCGTTTACCGCGCCGGCATTACCAACAGCCAGTTCGCCCGCGCAACCGCCATTGGTCTGTTCCAGTCCATCGTGGGCTTGGTGCTGATTACGGGCGCAAACACCGTTTCCCGCCTGTTCGACGAACAGAGTATTTGGTAAGAGGGGAGGATTTGTCATGACTGCGATTTCCACACAGGCGCATATTTGCCCTGAGAAGAAGAAGAAACTCGGTGTAGGGCAGATTATCCTCATCATCGTGATGATGCTCTTCGTGCTGATCTGCACGCTGCCGTTCATCAACGTCATTGCCATGTCGATGTCCTCCAAGTCTGCGATTCTGCGCGGTGCAGTGTCGTTCTGGCCGGTGGAATTCAACGTCGATGCCTACAAGCTCATCGTCAGCGACAATTCGATGTGGCACAGCCTGCTCTATACCATCGAACTGACGGTAATCTACACCGTGCTGGCGATGGTAATGACGATTCTGGTGGCGTTTCCGCTGTCCATGCGTCGCCTCAAGGGGCAGCGCGTCATCATGTTCTTCATCGTCTTTACCATGTACTTCTCCGGCGGCACGATTCCGATTTACCTGAACGTGAAGGAATTCGGAATGCTTGACAGCATGTGGTCGCTGATTATTCCGGGGCTGATTTCCACGTTCAACGTCATCATCCTGAAGAATTTCTTTTCTTCCCTGCCGTATGAGCTGGTGGAGGCGGCGTCGATTGACGGCGCGACGGATTTCCAAGTTCTCACCCGCATCTTCCTGCCGCTGAGCTTCTCCTCGCTGGCGACGCTTTCCCTGTTTTACGCAGTCGGCAAATGGAACAGCTTTAACGACGCGCTGTACTACATCACCTCGCGTGACCTCCAGCCCTTGCAGCTCAAGCTGTACAACCTCATCAAGGGCAGCCAGTCGGTGGAAGTCGCCGTCGCGGAGGGCAGCTCGAATGACCTGAGCACCAGCGTGTCCGAATCCATTCAGTCCGCAACCATCATTTTCGCGACGCTCCCCATCCTGATTGTGTACCCGTTTGTGCAGCGCTACTTCGTGGCGGGCGTTACGATGGGCGCAGTCAAGGGGTAAGCATCCCACATTCCCATTGGAACGGGCGGCAACAGCCGTTCAAGATAGAAAGGAGTTATCCCACATGAAAAAGATTCTGGCTCTGGTTTGCACCCTGTGCCTGCTGCTGACGGCGCTTCCGCTGACGGCACTGGCGGCGGATGACGATTGGGTAACGCTCAACGTCGAAATGTACGACCGCTCCATCGCAGGCTTCAACGTGGAGGACTGCTGGCAGCTGCACTACATTCAGGAGAACTTTGGTGATCCGAACCACATCAAGGTTAACTGGATTCCCGTTTCCCGCTGGGAGGAAGGCACGATCCTCTCCACCCGTCTGGCGGGCGGCACCGCGCCGGATATCTGCATGACTTACGGCACGGATTTGGTGCAGCAGTACATCGACATGGGCGGCATCATGCCGCTGGATGACCTGCTGGCGGAATACGGTCAGGAACTGACGGCATTCCTCGGCGACGAAGTGCTGCAGTACGGTCAGTACGACGTGGGCGACGGCAAAGAGCAGTATTTCCTGCCCGCGCGCCGCATCGTCGTCGCGACGCAGAGCATGTTCATCCGCAAGGATTGGCTGGAAAAGCTGGGCATGGAAGTTCCCACGAACGTGGAAGAGCTGTATGCCTACCTGAAGGCGGCGAAGGAGCAGAAGCTGGGCGGTGACAACACCATTCCGTATTCCTCCGACCTGTACGCGGCTGACCCCTTCTACGGCTGGATTTACCAGATGGATGCCTTCCTTGATTACAGCCAGATTACCGAAGAAGACTGGGTGGCGAACTTCAAGTTCCACTACATGCTGCCCGGCGCGAAGGAAGCGCTGCGCTGGATGAACAAGTTCTTCAACGAAGGTCTGGTTTCCGATTACTTCGGCATTGAGAACTCCAAGCAGACCGACAGCGACCGCGTGAACGGCTATGACGGCTTCTGGGTTGGCAACTGGGATGCCCCGTGGCGCATGGAAAAGTCCTACGCGCAGGATTTGGCGAAGAATGTCCCCGGCGCAAGCTGGATCGCCTGCGACCCCTTCAAGCCCGAAGACGGCACGACCCCGCATGAAACCTACACCGCCGCTGGTCAGGCGATTTTCATCCCCGCGTCTGTGGATGAAAAGGTTGCGGTTGCCGCGATTAAGTACCTGAACTGGATGTGCAAGCCGGAATCCCTGTACGCGCTCCAGAACGGCGAAATGGGCTACAACTACACCACCGTCAACGAAAACAACATTCCGACCGACCTGAAGAACATCAACGATACCGACGACGCGCACAAGATGCACGCGACCGACGGCGCGCCGATCTGCAACGGCTTCTACTACGGTTCTGATGAGCTGAACTACGCCGCGACCGCTATGGGCTTCCCCGGCTACGAAGATGTTGTGGCGGACAGCCTTGTGATTGCTAATGACGGCGCTTACGAACCTGTCAGCTTCACCCGCACCATCCAGTCCCGCATTGACTACGGCACGACCATCGTTTCCAAGGAAGCGGAACTGCTGGTTCAGGTTGTGACCTGCAAGCCGGAAGATTTCGACGCAACGTGGGATAAGTACATCAACGAAATTCTTTCCGCCGGCGGTCAGCAGATTATCGACGAACAGCGCGAAGCGTATCAGGAAGGCGCATACCGCGGCTTCTATCCGATGGCGCAGAAGTAATAAGCGCACGCAAACTTCACAAAAAGGGGGCTGCGTCTTGGACGCAGTCCTTTTTTTCGGAATAACCCCCCTGATATTTCTGTTTTTCCCTGATTGAAATTGACAAAGAGTCTGCTTGGCTCTATGATGGGAGTGTTTCGGTATGCTTCGACTTGGAATCATCGGTGCGGGCGGCATTGCCAGCCTGCACACACACAACATCCTGAGCGGCAAATGCCCTGAAGTGCAGCTGACCGCCATGGCAGACCGCAAGGAAGGCCGCCGAGAGTGGATTCGCGCAACCGTGCCGGACGCTGCGGTTTTCTGCGAGGGCAGCGACCTGATTGCGTCCGATACCTGTGACGCGGTGCTGATTGCAACGCCGCATTATCAGCATCCGACGCTGGCAATTGAGGCGTTCCGCCACGGAAAGCATGTGCTGTGCGAAAAGCCGGCGGGTGTGTACACTTTGCAGGTGCGGGACATGATTGCGGAGGCGGATAAGCATCCCGAACTGACCTTCGGCATGATGTTCAACCAGCGCACGAACTGCGTCTACCGCAAGGCGAAGGCGCTGATTGACAGCGGCGCGCTGGGCGAAATCAAGCGCATGATCTGGGTTGTGACGGACTGGTATCGCACGCAAAGCTACTACGATGCCGGGGCGTGGCGCGCAACGTGGGATGGCGAGGGCGGCGGTGTGCTGCTCAATCAATGCCCGCATCAGCTGGATTTGCTGCAATGGCTCTGTGGGCTGCCCGTGCGGGTGCGCGCCGCCTGCCATGAGGGGAAATGGCACGACATCGAGGTGGAGGACGACGTGACCGCTTACCTGGAATTTGCAAACGGCGCAACGGGCACGTTCATTGCATCCACGGGGGACGCGCTGGGCGAAAATCGGCTGGAAATCATCGGAACGCGCGCGCGGATTCGCATCGAGAACGACCAATTGACGCTGGATACGCTCAGCGTGGATGAGCGCGACTGGTGTCCCGTGTGCAAAGAGCCGTTCGGCGTACCGGATATTCAGCACGAAATCGTGCAGACGGACGGCGAAAATCCGCAGCACGCGGGCGTGTTGAACGCCTTCGCAGCGCACATCCTGCACGGTACGCCGCTTGTTGCCGACGGGCGCGAGGGCATCCGCGGGCTGATGCTGTCCAACGCCATGCACCTTTCTTCGTGGACGAATCAGACCGTTTCGCTGCCTATTGACGAAGAACTGTTCTTGAAGCTGCTGAACGAAAAACGCAGAACATCCCGCCATAAGGACGAAGTGGATGCTGCCATCGACGTTTCCGGCAGCTTTGGAAGCACGAGAAAGTAACCTATTCCAAGGAGGAAATCAGCGTGGAGAAGATTCGCCTCGGTATTATCGGCATTGGCAACATGGGCTCGGAACACTGCCGGCTCATCCTGTCCGGGCAAACGCCGGAAATTGCGCTGACCTGCGTTGCTGATCCGCGCCAAGACCGCCGTGACTGGGCGCAGCAGACGCTCCCCGCCGGAACGGGCATCTATGCCGACGGCATGTCGCTCATCCGCGCCCATGCGTGCGACGCCGTGCTGATTGCCACGCCGCACGAGCTGCATCCGCCGCTTGCGGAGGCGGCGCTTCGGGCAGGGCTTCATGTCCTGAGCGAGAAGCCCGCGGGTGTTTACACGGCGCAGCTGCACCCGGTTATCGCCGCCGCACAGGAGACGGGCAGGACGTATGCGCTCATGTTCAACCAGCGCACGAATTGCGTCTATCGCCGCCTGAAAGCGCTGCTGGATTCCGGCGAGTTAGGCGCGCTGAAGCGTGTGACGTGGGTGGTGACGGACTGGTATCGTTCACAGGCGTATTACGATTCCGGGGCTTGGCGCGCAACGTGGACGGGCGAGGGCGGCGGCGTGCTGCTCAACCAATGCCCGCATCAGCTGGATTTGCTGCAATGGCTCTGCGGACTGCCGACAACGGTGCGCGCGTTCTGCCACGAGGGCAAATGGCACGACATTGAGGTGGAGGACGACGTGACCGCCTATCTGGAATTTCCGGGCGGCGCGACGGGCGTTTTTATCGCCTCTACCGGGGAGCTGCCCGGCACGAATCGGCTGGAAATCGCCTGTGACCGCGGCAAAGTCGTCTGCGAAAACGGTCAGCTGACCTTGTGGCGCTTGCCGCAGAGCGAATCCGCCTATTACCGCCGAAGCGCATCCGCATACCCCCATGCTGAGGTGCAGGTGGAGACTCTGCCGCTGGACGGGGAGAATCCGCAGCACGTCGGTGTGCTGAACGCTTTTGCGGCGCATATCCTGCACGGCACGCCGCTGGTGGCGGACGGGGCAGAGGGTATCCGCGCACTGATGCTGTCCAACGCCATGCACCTTTCCTCGTGGACAGGCAAGCCCGTGTCCCTGCCGATTGACGAGGGCGAATTTGCGCGGCTTCTGGCGGAAAAACGCCTGCATTCAAGGAAAAAGCAGGTGAAAGAGGTCACTTTCGCGACGGATCACAGCGGGACGGGAAGGGCGGAAGGCTGATAGAGGATAGGCGACACCGCACAACTCGGCGGCGCGTTGGACGCGAATTTTCTTCGGGCAGGCAGATACGCCTGCCCGCTTTTTGCGTCGTTCCTATTTCGAAAACCTTGTTGAATTGCTTGAAAAAATGGAAATAAAGGTGTATAATGAAAGCAGAATGATGTTCTCCGGTGAACGGCGCGCTGCTTGAAAGAGAAGGTCTGACATCGGGCGATAAAAAAGGGAGGAATTATCATGGCAGTGAATCTGAAGAAGGGTCAGAAGGTTGATTTGACGAAGGGCAATCCCGGCTTGAGCAAAATCATGGTCGGCTTGGGCTGGGACGTGAACCGCTACGACGGCGGACATGACTTTGACTTGGATGCCTCTGCATTTCTGCTGGGCGCAAATGGCAAGGTTGCGAACGATTCGAACTTCGTGTTTTACAGCAACCCGGCTGATCCATCCGGCGCGGTGCGGTACGGCGGTGACAACAGAACCGGCGCTGGGGAGGGCGACGACGAGACGATTTTCGTTGACCTCGCCACGGTTCCGGCGAACGTGGAGAAGATTGACTTCACCGTGACCATCTACGACGCCGCCGAGCGCCGCCAGAACTTCGGACAGGTCAGCAATGCGTACGTCCGCGTTGTGGATGAATCCACGGGTATGGAGCTGATTCGCTACGATTTGGAGGAGGATTTCTCCATTGAAACGGCGATTGTTGTTGCGGAAATCTACCGCCACAACGGTGAATGGAAGTTCAACGCCATCGGCAGCGGCTTCCAGGGCGGACTCGAAGCACTCTGCATCAACTTCGGCGTGAATGTATAACGGTGCGGAAATAACCTGACAGAGGAAGAGACGTCCCCCGTTTCCTCCTCTTTTTTTCAAAATACAGCGCGTCTGCGGAGGAAAATAGGAGCATGAAGAACAGCAAACGCCTTCGGATTAGTTACAACGCCCCCGCTATCTTGTCCTTTGTCCTGATTTGCTTTGCGGTGCAGCTGCTGAATGTCCTGACAAAAGGGGCGAGCAATCGGGCTGTGTTCAGCGTCTATCGCTCCTCGTTTCTCGATCCGCTGGCGTATCTGCGCTGCGTCTGCCACGTCTTTGGCCACGCAAACTGGAATCACCTGATGGGCAACATGATGTATATCCTGATTCTGGGGCCGATGCTGGAGGAAAAGTACGGCACGTCCAACATGGTGTTCATCATGCTGGTGACGGCACTGGCGACGGGGCTTGCGAACCTGATTTTCTTCCCGAACATTCGCCTGCTGGGGGCGAGCGGCATCGTGTTCGCGATGATTCTGCTCTCATCCATTACCATCACGGAAGAGCATACGATTCCGCTTTCGTTCATTCTTGTTGCTGCGATTTACATCGGGCAGCAGGCGTATCAAGGGCTTTTCACGGCGGATAACATCTCGCAGATGGCGCATATCGTGGGCGGCATGATCGGCTCGGTGCTGGGATTTGTGATGAACAAGTATAAAATGAGCCGCTATGAACGAGGCAGCCATGGCTAACAGAATCAACGCAAGCAATCTTTCTGATTTGCTCCTGCCCATGCGCCAAAGGGGAAATGCGCCGGGGGTATACTTTGTGCGCCTGTGCCAATGGAGCCCGGAAATCAAGGATTTCCTCTGGCGCTACCACGAAGCGGCGCGCGCAAAGGGCGTTATCATTGAGGGGCAAATCGGCAATCCGGATGAGCGGCAGCTGAGTTACCTGACGGAAATGCTGGGCAGTGCGTTTGAACCGAATCCGGCGTTCATTACCCAAGCGCTGCAAAAGTGGATGCCGCGCATGAGTCAGGCAAATCGCGTTTCGTTTGCCGAAGCAATGTGCGCCCAGATGGATGAATTGAAGCGGAAGGGAAAAACGGACAGCATCATCCGGAACATCTACATGAAGGTGATGTGCTGGCTGTACTACAAATTCGAGCGCCTGATGCCCTTTCTGGGCGATGACAATCCGCCCCGCATTTTCTACGAATGCAATGCGGTTACGGCGCATGAGCTGATTCTCCTGCGCATTTTGTCGATGATGGGGACGGACATACTGCTGCTGGAGCCGCAGGGCGACGCGGCGTACTTGAAGCAGGATGCAGCCTCGGTATGGTCGCAGCTGCTGATTGTGCAGGGAATGCCCTTCGCGAAGGATTTCACACTCAAGCAGTTCCGCAAGGAAATGGCGGCGGCAGCAGCGGGAAACATGCGCCAGCCGTCGCAGCCTGCGCCGCGCCCGGTGACATTCGCGCAGCCGATGCGCCAGCCTGCCCCCGCTGTGCCGCGTCCGGCGATAGCGCCGAACCAGCCGATGCGGACAACGTCACCCGCTGTGCCGCAGCGGCGCGACCCCGAAACATACTTCCCGAAGCCGTCGCGGATGGCGTGCACGAATGCGTGGATGAAGGAAGCATCCTATGAGGAAATCCTGACCCCCATTGCGGAACGCGGCGACGACTTCCGCCTGTTCTACCATGCGTTCATCCGCTTAAAAGGCGTGCCGGATAAGCAGACGTACATTAGCGACCTGTTCCAGTTCTACCAGAAGTTCCGCAGCACGGGGCGCAGAATCGCCATTGTCGACGACGGATTATCCCTGCCCGGCCCGGAGGAAGCGGCGCAAATCCGCCGTCACCCGTACCGCTCGCAGGAGGAGCTGATAATCGACATTGCCGGGAATCTGCCCGCGTGTGCGAATGTGGAGCTGCAGCGGCTGATGCAGCAGGCGTTCGTCCGGACGATGATGGCGGCGGCAAAAGCCGAACCGAACCTGAATCGCCTCCTGATTTCCGCCGTGTATCTGCTTTGCTGGATTCAGCAGTATCAGGCGGCGCTGTTTCAGGGCTACAAGGGCAGCGAAATTCCGTGCTTTGTGCTGATGGGCGGGTGCAGAAATCAGCATGACGCGCTGTTTGTGCAGTACCTTGCCCAGCTCCCCGTGGATATCCTGATTCTCGCGTGCGATTTGAGCCGCCCGTGCACCGTGCAGAGCGACCAGCTGCTGGAATTGACGGGCAAGGACTCCATGCCCGTGCCGAAATTCCCGCGTGACGGCGGCAGCGTGCAGATGCGCACAATGGCATCGAACGCTGAGCAGGACTTAACGTCGATTCTCTACACCGATTCGGGCATTTACCGCAATCGGCAGTTCTCGCGGGCGGACGCGATTACGCTGCAAACCACCTACGACGAGGTGTTCATCCTCTGGAGTCAGGAACTCAAATACCGCGCGAATTTCAGCACGGTGAATCAAGTGGTCAACATGCCCGTGGTGTATGCAAAGGTTTCCGGCGTGGAGGATGGCAAGGTGGAGGCATACTGGCAGAAAATCAAACTTCTGCTGGGAGATGACACGATGCTGATTCCCTCGCTGCCCTATGTTGTAACCGGCGCAGCCAACCAGTTTCAGCCGCTGGCGGTGAAAACGCTGCGAAATGGCAGGCTGAAGCGCGAGGAAATCAAGGCAGACCGCCAATATCCGTTCGCTCTGCTGCGCGAAGAACTGCAGGAGCATATGTTTGACAAGGTGCAGCTGATGCTGGATGAGCGGATAATCAAAGGCACGTTCACCAACGGCACGGAATACACGGTGCTGGCGACGGTGCTGAACATGAACCGCGATATCGTCCGGCGGCTGCAAAGTTTCGATTTTACGAAGAAGAATCCCAAGATGGTCGTGCTGTGTACGGGCGAGCAGCCGTGTTCGCTGGAGGATGCAATCCTGATGACATTCCTGAATCTGGTGGGCTTTGACATTGCGCTCTTTGTCCCGACCGGGTATCAGACGATTGAGCGCTACCTCAATGGGAATTATCCGGTGGAGCACCAAATCGGCGAATACGTCTACGATTTGCAAGTGCCGGATTTTAGCGCACTGACCCCAGTCAAACGTTCGTGGCTTGAAAACATACTGAAAAGAGGTAACTGACAATGGCAATGAATTTCAACCGTCCCGCAGGCGCACCGACCACGGCCGTCGCCGCCAAGCCGGAAACGGCGCTGATGGAAGTGCAGCCCTATGACATCATTGCGGATCAGCAGGCGACGCAGAAGCAGCTTGCGCATTCGCCTGAAATCGAGTCGCTGACCGCCGGCATCGACGTCAACGACTTGAACACGATTGTTACCTTCGGCAACCACTCGGCGGAAGAAATCTCCAAGGCATCGGATGTTGTCCTGCGCAGCATGAACATGAGCCAGCTGGATGAATCCAGCAAGATGCTCAATTCGCTGGCGAAAATCATGGATCAGTTTGATATCAACGAGATTCGTGACAACCCGTCGCTGTTTGGCAAGCTGTTCGGAAACCTGCGCAAGCAGCTGGACAAGATTCTGGCGAAGTACAACACGATGGGCAACGAGGTGGACAAAATCTACGTCCAGCTGAAGCAGTATGAAGGGGAAATCAAGCAGTCGAATCAAAAGCTGGAGACGATGTTCCAAGCCAACGTGGGCTACTTCCATGAGCTGGAGAAGTACATTGTCGCGGGCGATCAGGGCTGTCAGGAAATTCAGAACTACATGACCCAGCTTCAGCAGCAGATGGAAGCAACGGGCGACCAGTCCATCACGTTTGAATTGCAGTCGCTTCAGCAGGCGCTGGCGATGCTGGAGCAGCGCACGCAGGACCTGCGCACGGCGGAGAGCGTCGCTTTGCAGTCCATCCCCATGATTAAGACGATTCAGTTCAGCAACATGAACCTTGTCCGCAAGATTAACTCGGCGTTTATCGTCACGCTGCCTGTCTTTAAGCAGGCGCTTGCGCAGGCGATTATGCTCAAGCGGCAGAAGATTCAGGCGGATGCTATTTCCGCACTGGATGAGCGGACGAACGAAATGCTGCTGAAGAACGCCCGCAACACGGTGGAGCAGGCGAAAATCACCACGCGCCTTGCCGCTGGCAGTTCTATCAAGGCGGATACGCTGGAAACCACTTGGCGCACCATTATGACGGGGCTGGACGAAACGAAGAAGATTCAGGAGAGCGCCCGCACGCAGCGCGCGCAGGATCAGGCGAAACTGGAAGCCATCAAGAAGGACTTCATGTCCCGCTATAACATGCCCAACAGGTAAGGAATAAAGGCACTACCGCACAATTCGTTGGCAGCGCTGGCGATGCCTTTTCTGCCATCTGCTTCTTGCAGAAATCTCGATTTACCTCCAGTAAACCTTCGATTTCTGCAATCGCATCTTACAAAAAATGCATTCGCCATCGCACCAACTCATTTGTGCGGTATTGCCTAAAGCAAATGAGAAAACTATTTGCGCTTATCCTGATTCTGGGTGTGCTGGCGTGTGCGCTGGGCTTCTATGCCGCTGATACGTTTGAAACGAGCGACTACTACCGCGTGCTGAACCCCGTTTTCCGCACTGCCGTGGGTCACGACATTGACCCTGACACGGTGAAGGACGCGATGGCGATTCATGTGGATGGCAACCTGCCCGGTGTCGGTGAATTTAACTTCTCGCTGAATGCCCTGATTGATGGCGGCGTTGATTTGCCGGGATTAGGGCATGTCTCGCTGTCTGATTTGCTGGGGAAGGAGCTGAACTTCGGTCAGCGCCTGCAGGCGAAAGCGGTGATTGCCGGATACGGCTGGAGCCACGAGCTCAAGCTGTATGGCGGCATTGCGGCAGGCGTGATGGCGTTCCTGCTGATTGGAACGCACCGCCCGAAGCGCAGAAGGTAATCCGGCTATATATTAAAACCCCATACAGGGTGCGCAAATGCCCTGTATGGGGTTTCAATTGTCATGAAATGATTTGGAATCTTGAGGGAAAGAGCAGCTTGGGGGCGCGTCTGCGGACGCGCAAAGTTACTGGCAGGGACG
>ERZ827108.508-NODE-508-length-65262-cov-13.369899_pt1 | contig 65262 bp, 59 predicted proteins | sample MGYA00519921_ERZ827108 | MGnify/ENA primary metagenome ERZ827108 (study PRJEB31778, sample SAMEA3449258) | human gut metagenome | biome: human gut; feature: human-associated habitat; material: faeces | place: United Kingdom | collected 2010/2012 ... | reverse complement strand
GCCCGCTGAGCTGGGCCTATGCCGGAATCTCTCCCACAGAAACCACCGAAGAGCCTAAAAATCGCTTCGGCTCTCAGACTCTAGAATTTGCGTCGTAGACGGCGGCACCATCGTCGATATGTAGCAAAACCCTCAGCTCGCGGACGGCGTTGCCTCCCCAGGCGCCTGCGCTACCCCTGGCGCTACCCTTCCGACATCGACTTCAGGTGGTTGGGGACAAAAAAGGCCGCTTTAGGGGGGCGCTACTCTCCTTCCCACCGCCAATCGAGCATCAAAGGGCAACAAAGGAACCGGACAAAGGGGAATTCGCAGCTCCCAAGCCCCCTCGACAGAACCCCTATCCCCCCTAAAACGGCCTATTTTGTCCAGGATGAGGCAATTTGCCTGTCGGGTCCGCGGTCTCGGGGTTGAGACCTTGGCGCATCACGAATCGGGGGGCGCGCAGCAGACCAGTAACCAGCCGCTTGTCCCATACCGTCGTCGTCGGCGGCGGCACCATCGTCAGTGCGTAGCGAAGCCCCCTCGATCCGAGTTCATTCATCGAGGGGGCTTCGCTTTGCGGCATCAACAGCCTAGACAGAGAGAGGGGAAGAAAGCCATCGTGCCGCCTTGGGTATTTGAAGAAAAATCGGCAGTACTCAGGTTGCGCGACGCGGGCGCCGCACTCCCAAGCTAACTCGCTACTCGAACTTGAACATAGCCGTCGACAAGTAGCGCTCACCGGTATCGGGAAGAATGGCCACGATGGTCTTGCCCTTGTTCTCGGGGCGCTGCGCGAGCTGGCTTGCGGCCCACACGGCGGCGCCTGACGAGATACCGACAAGCAGGCCCTCCTTCGCGGCGAGCTCGCGGCCCGTTTCGAACGAATCCTCGTCAGCAACAGCGATGACCTCGTCGTACACCGAAGTATCGAGCGTATCGGGAACGAAGCCCGCGCCGATGCCCTGAATCTTGTGAGCACCCGCATGGCCTTCGGAGAGAACCGGGGATCCCGCCGGCTCGACCGCGACGACCTTCACGTCGGGGTTTTGAGACTTCAGGTAACGACCCGTGCCGGTAACCGTGCCGCCTGTGCCAACGCCCGCGACAAGAATGTCGACCTTGCCCTCGGTGTCCCTCCAAATCTCAGGGCCGGTCGTCGCCTCGTGGATTGACGGGTTCGCCGGATTGGTGAACTGACTCGGAATGAATGAGTTGGGAATCTCGCCTGCGAGCTCCTGAGCTTTGGCGATAGCGCCCTTCATGCCCTTCGAACCATCGGTCAGAACCACTTCGGCACCGTAGGCCTTCATGAGGTTGCGGCGCTCGATTGACATCGTCTCCGGCATCGTGATGATGAGGCGGTTACCCCGAGCAGCAGCTATCGCGGCAAGGCCGATACCCGTATTGCCCGAAGTGGGCTCGATGAGCACCGTGTCGTCGTTCACCTTGCCGGCCTTCACCGCCTCGTCGATCATTGCCTTCGCGATGCGATCCTTCACCGACCCTGCCGGGTTGAACAACTCGACCTTGCCGAGGATGGTCGCGTCGAGATTATGGTTCTTCTCGAAGTTCGTAAGCTCTACAAGAGGGGTGTTGCCAATTAGCTCCGATACGCTTTTGTGGATGGTCATGATTCTCGCCTTTCGTCGATTCCTATGTGATGGCGTTTATCCTACTATGCTTATAGGTTTTGTCAATATGATTAGCCATCTTTTTTTCCTTCAAACTAAAAAACGTCTTCCCAACTGGGAAGACGTTTGAATGCAAGTGTTAAGAGAACGTTAAATGCAATCGGCAAAATGAATGCTCGGCCATCTCCCGCCAGCGTCTTGCCTCTCGATATGCAAGCCCTCCTCGCGAAGACACTCCTCTCGGGAGCGCGCCTTTGACGCTTCCATGGAAAGCGTCTTGAAGATACAGCCCATCGAGCGCTCCCCCGCAAAGTACTCGGGATGCCATTGCACGCCCATCATGAACGTGCGATCGCGCACTTCGATTGCCCCCACAAGCCCATCAGGGCCGTATACTCGCACGATATCTTCGTCGGGAACCTGCGTTGGCACAATCCCGATAACAGGCCGTTGCTCGACTTTCGACATGAGCGCCCCCTCGACTCAATTACTGTTAGGTAAATCCTACAATATTAGTCGACTTTTTGGGTGACGATTTCGTTAAATCGAGTAGCAGTCAGAAGCAACGGAGGAGGCTTTATCGAGGATATCCTGCAAGGTGATTCCGGAAAGATAATCCTTAATCAGTTTGTCGAGGCCCCTCCAAACGTCGATTTCAATGCATATATTAGGCTGGGAGCAGTCAAAATCGTCTTCGCAGGCGAGGCAGGAGACGGGCGCGAGCGTTCCCTCGGTAACGGCGAGCACATCAAGAACGGTGATATCGCTTGCCGGACGCGCCAAACGGTATCCGCCAGCGGCACCACGCACCGACTTCACCAGCTGCGCGGACACCAAGTTAGGAACGATTTGCTCGAGATACTTCTTCGATACGGATTCGGCCTCGGACACTTCTTTCAAGGAAACGAGCTTATCTCCCCCATGCTCAGCGAGATTCAGCATAAAGCGCACCGCATACAAGCCCTTCGTGGAGATTTTCATTGCACATGCTCACCTTCATCCGATGATATATACCCTTATATTTTATAGGTATTGAATGCAAAGTTCAGGACAAATGCAAAAAAAGGGACGCAAAAACGCGTCCCTTAAAATATCGCAAGGCAAACTGTAATAGCGCAGCGATCAATTAGCGGCGATGATGGCGATGGCCGTGGCAGTGATGAGCTTTGCGGCCCTTCTTCTTGCCGTTGACGCCTTTCTCCTTGATAGAGACGATAAGCTTTTCGGTAATAGCATTGAGCTGGGCGACTTCCTCGTCGCTCAGGCAACCAAGAATATCCTCGGCAGTCTCCTCGTTCGCCGCGACGCGCTTCTCGGCAATCTTTTTACCCTCATCGGTCAGCTTGACCGCGTACGTGCGCTCGCCCTCGGCCTCTTCGATGGTGATGTAGCCGTTGCGCTCGGCCTTCTTCACGATGCCCTTGAGCTCGCGACGGTCGACGCCGAGCTTCTTCACGAGATCGCGCTGGGTAGCGCCGTCGTCCTCAAGCAGAAACTTGAGCAGCGCGCCCTGGCCGCGCTTGAAGCTCTTCGGGCCGTTCTTGTGGAAAGCGAGGCGGGTCAGTTTGCTTGCCTTTTTCAGCTGAGCAAGCGTCTTCATTGCTTCAGTCATGGAGGGTCCTTCTTTCTTTTCTTTTATCCCTTGTATCCGCGTCGTTACTATATCGTTTTTGCCCAGAGATATGAATGTTATTCATACTATATTCACCGTTTAATTGTTTTAGCACGTCAGACATATATTCATAATTGTTCATGAATAATACGCCAAAAACCATTCACAGAAAATGACGACCGCTCAGGAACAAAATGCCATAAAGATGGGGTATTTTCGACCACGCAAAACCGCACAATATCAGCTCGTACAACAGCCGCGCCGCACCCAGCTCCCACACCCTGATGCGCGCCTGTGCCCCGCCGCACCTCGCGTCGCCGGCTCGCCGCGTCTGCGCTCCGTGCACACCTCGCCCCGCCGGCCCACGCGCACCTCTCCCCCGCAAGCGATTCGCCTCACAACGCACAAAGGCCGGCCCCGAGGGATAACAGGGCCGGCCTTTGGCAGGAATGGTTTTCGAAACCGCAGGGGAAGGAGTCCGCGATTCGAAAAGTTGAAGGGAGGGACGCAACGACGTGCCGCACCCCCAAGAAAAGCTGAAAGGGAAGAGGCGCAGCGGCGTACCGCGCCCCTTACAAAGGGAAGGTTACAGGACGAACGGCGTCACCATGGTGATCGGCAGTGCCGCGATAAGCACGAGCAGACGAAGCATAAAGCCGCCGATGAGCACGCCGATGTCGGACATCGCGGAAATCGCGTGCGCCTTACGGCTCTCCTCGAACTCCTTCGGGGAGAAGAACAGCATCCAGGTCTCGAGGATCGTCGGGCCGACGAGGCCGACAATCACGAACAGCACCCAGAACGCAACCGCATACTTGCCAGCGAGCAGCGCCATAACCGACTCATAGCCCGCTGTGGAGTTCGTCACCGTGATGAACATGAGCGAAGCCACCAGCAGCATCTCGATGCAAGGGAAGCAGAAGTGGAACTTCTTGAACACGCCCACGCGGTTGAACTCCTCAGGGTGCTTGAACACGCCCGCGAGCAGCACGGATGCCATGCCGGTCGACATTGCCGAGACGAGGAACAGAATCGGCAGCAGCGCGTTGTTCCACAGCGGGAACGTGTTGCACACACCGAGCAGGCAGCCAGTGTAGATGGCGACGCATATGCCCAGGATCGAGCCGGCAAGCTCGATGCCCCAGGGGACGCGACGCTTTGTAAGGTCGAGAATCATGGCGATCAATGCCACAATCACGAACAGCGCCAGGATAACGACGCCCCAGGTCATCACGGACCCGAAGTTCGTCAGCAACAGAGCGAAGCGCAGCGGGTTGTAAAGGCCCGCCTTTGCGTCGAACATCAGCAGCACAAGACCGATAATCACAGCGATCGGCGCGATGACGTGGCCGATCTTGCGCATATTCACCGCTTCAGGATGGCGCCACGCCAAAAACGCACTCGTCGCGAACGCGCCACCGCCCAAGCCGCCAAGGAACAGATAGCAGGCGATGATGCCGCTCCAAATAGGTTCGAAGGTCATCTCTCATCACCTCACATAGAAAACTTTGGACTTGGTCAGATCGCCGGCGATAGGAGCCGCGTGCGTGCGATTGATTTCCTTGACCAGCTCGCAATCCGGGTCATCCAAGTCACCGAAGATACGAGCATGGGTCGGGCAAGCCGTCACGCAGGTGCACATCTCGGTACCGTTCTCGTAGTTCGACACGTGGCAGAAGCGGCACTTGTCGACCGCGCCGGTCTTAGAGTTGCGCACACGAACCTGATACGGGCACGCTGCCATGCAGTACAAGCAGCCGATGCAGCGGCCCTGATCAACTTGGACGATACCATCAGTGCCGATATGGGCAGCGCCGGTCGGGCACACCTTCGTGCAGGGCGCATCTTCGCAATGCATGCACTGCAGGGGCACATGCTCGACGCCAACCTGGGGATACGTGCCAGTTTCGCGGTCCTCGAAGCGAACGAACGCCTCGTCCGGCTCAAGGCCGTTTTGCCGCTGGCATGCAAGACGGCAGGTGTAGCAGCCGATGCACTTCGTGGTATCGATCAACATTCCATAACGGGCCATGTTTATGCACCCACCTTCCTGACGCTCACGATAGCCTCCTGCGAGCAGATGCCACCGTAGCCAGGCTCAATGCGGAAGGGCACGAAGTCCATCTGACGCAGGCCGAACCCGTAGGCGGTCTTCTCGTCCTTGGAGCTGCATCCGTAGTGGCTCGGCATGTACAGAGCCTCGGGGTTAATGCGCTCGGTGACGTGCACTTTCACCGTACCCTTTGCCTCATCATTGGAAATCTCGACCTCGTCGCCCTCGGCGATACCGAGCTTCGCAGCGCGGCTTGCGTTAATCCAAACACGATCGAGGTTGTACTGCTTGGAAATGTTCATAAGCGCCGGCACGTTCGCGGTCTGCGTGTGCGTATGAACAGCCTGCTTGCCGCCGATCAGGCGGAAGTAGCTGTCGCCCTCGGGAACGCTCGCGACGGGCTCGGTCCACTGAGGAACGCTCGGGTAACCAGCCGCGTGGCATGCCTCGCTCGAGAACTGAATCTTGCCCGTGGGGGTCTTCCACGTCGGGGTCTTGCCGAACTTGAAAGTCTTCTCGGGGAAGCGGGCGGTGCCGGCGACCCTCAAGCCGTCGAGCGTAAGGCCCACCGTGCGAAGCTGCGCATCCGCGAGCTCTTCGACCGTGAACGGGAAGTACTCGCCGACGCCGCATGCCTCGGCGAGCTCGGTGAAGATCTCGTCGACCGGCTTGGTATTCGGGTGAATCTTCTCGATTACCTGGTCGCGCAGGGAAACTGCGGGGATCTTGCCGCCGATGAACTCAGGAACTTCCAAGCGCTCCAGATACGACGTATCCGGAAGCACGTAATCGCAAGCCTGGCAGGTCTCGGTCATCTGGATGTCGATGGCAACGGAAAGCTCGAGGTTCGAGAGGCAGTCCTCAAGGTATTTGGGGTTGGAGTAACCCGCAACCATGTTCGAGTTGTAGAAGAACATGCCCTTGATCTCGCCCTTCTTGGCGAGCTCGGCAGCGTAGACGTTCACGCCCATGCCCGCAAGGGACAGCGGGTACTCGTCCGCACCGGCAATCTTGCCTTCCGGCTTGGGAACAGGCGGGAACTTCTCCTTGTCGAGGTTGCCCGCTTTCACGGAGTTCCCGAAGAAGGCACCGCCTTCCTGGTTCCAGCAGCCGAGAAGCGTGTTGAAGCAGCACACCGCGCGAGCAGTCTCACCGGAGTTCGCATAGCTGCAGCCGTAGGCACCGCGCCAAGAAGGCTCGATGGAAGCCGCCGGAGCTGCCGTGGCAAGGTCGGTCGCCAGGCGCTCAATCGTATCCTTCGAGATGCCGGTGATTTCCTCTGCCCATGCAGGCGTGCAATCCTTCAGGTAGTCGGCCCACTCTTCGAAGCCGACGGTGTTCTCGGCGATGTAGCTCGCATCGTAGAGCTTGTTGTGCACGACAACATGAGCCATGGCCAGGATGAAGGCCAGGTCAGTGCCAGGGTTGATCGGCACCCACTCATCGGCGAACGCGATGGAGTTGTTCAGACGCGGGTCGACGATCACCAGTTCGGCGCCGTTCTCGTGCGCCTTCTGCATGGCATGCAGCTGGCTCGGCTTGATCGCGTCGGCGTAGCTGCGACCGATGAACATCGTCATCTTGGAGTTCGCCACGTCGGAAGTGAAGTCACCCGTGCCGATGACCTGGGTAAACCCAGCATTCTTCGACATGTTGCAAGCAGCACCGTGCGTGTAGACGTTCGCGCTGCCAAGTGCGTTCATGAAACGCTTGGTGTAATACGAGCCGCTCGGACGCGGATCCTGCACCATGGCGAGCGCCTGGGGGCCCTTCTCGTCGATGATCGCCTTGACCTTCTCGGCGATCTCGCTGTAGGCCTGGTCCCACGTGATCTTCTCGAACTTGCCGCCGTTCTTCTTAAGCGGGTCGGTCAGGCGATCCTCGTTGTAGGCGATGGAGGCGAAGCCGTAGCCGCGACCGCACAGCGTGCCTTCGCAGTTCGGATGGTTCGCATCGCCGATCATCTTGCCAAGCTTGCCGTCAACGACGTATCCCGTGAACCCGCACTTCGATGAACAGGAGTTGCACAGCGAGTGGGCGGTGTGATGATCGATATCGCTCGTCCCGCGCGCATCCGCCTGCTCCCAAGCGTTGAAGCTCAAAAAGCCCGCGCCCGCCGCAACGGCAGCGACCCCGGCGCTTCCGGCCAGAAAGCTTCGCCTGGTAATAGCGTTTTCTGACATTGCTGATTCCTCTCTATATGCATCTCGCGTCATCGTCTTCGCTCCCCCTGATGCTCTATCGCCCACGCCGCATCCTCTACCTGCTCGGCAACGATGCCGATAAGCAGGTCGCACAAGCAAACGTAGAAGTTCGCCTCGCTTCCCAGATTGATAAGGCGTCTGCGATACGCGGTAAGCCAATTGAACCTCTCGGAGAGAAACGTTCGCGCCTCGTCCACCATTCCGCTCCTCAGAAGCACCGCGACCATGTCAAGCTCGAGAGCCAGATGGTCGGGGCAATCGGAGAACTCGGACGGAATGCCGAACCCCAGCTGCTCCGCGAGCGCGGACATGTAGCGGGCGGAAGTGCCCAGATACATCCCCTTGCCGTCGACGGGCGAAAGCAGGTCGCCTGCCTTGGCAGTGTTCACGTAAAGCGACTCGATAGGAAGCGCCGATTCGGGCAAGCCTCCCGTGAAGTGGCGGGCAGCGAACTGCCGCTTCTCTTCGTAGGTAGGAGGGCAGAACAGCGCGCAGACCTCGCACTCCGACAGGAAATCCTGCAAAGGCGCGTGGTTGCCGCGACGGTAGTCCGCGGGGCTCTTGTCAAGCCCGAGACTTCCGCCGTTCTGAAGGATGAAACGTGCGCCATCGAGAAACTCGGCCCACGCCTCGCGCGCGGACAGACTCTCCCATTCCGCCTTATCGACGGGAGCAAAGCACTTCGAGAGAATCGAGAACACCGCTGCGTCGTCCAACATCGTCTGTTCGCTCCTTTCCGAATCGATCGTTTGACTTACTTACCTTGCATCAGCGGGAAGCCGACGCTTACGCAGAGACGAGCGTGGTCGTGCGAACGACGCCCATGTCGATGCACTTCTGCGCGATATCTTCCCAATCGATGAACTGGATGGCACCGTTGGGGCACTGCTCTGCGCAGCGGCCGCAGGAGATGCACTTCGTGGAAACGCCCGTTTCGGTATCGATGCGAGGCATGTTCCAGGGGCAAGCCTGCGCGCACATGCCGCAACCGATGCAAAGCTTCGGGTCGACCGTGCGAGCGCCCGTCTTCTCGTCGGGCTTGATAGCATGGACCGGGCAGTACTTCATGCACCACGCGTCGGCGCACTGCTTGCAGTGCTCGACGGTGAACTCGCATGCACCCGGGTTGCCGTCGCCGAACGAGCCTTCGCCCGTGTCGGGGCTGGTACCCCAGTTGTAGTTATCCCAAACGCGGACGCGCGCGATGTTCTGGCACACGCGGCCGTCGTTCTTCAAGGTGCACATCATTTCGCAGCGCTGGCATCCGGAGCAACGGGCGCGATCGGTGACGATCATCTTGGTTGCAGTGTGACGGATGTCGATACGGCCCGATGCGATCGACTGACTCGTGACGCCCCACGACGCAAGCACGCCGCCCACGACGAGACCGGCGACGCCGCAGCCTGCCATTGCAAGCACCTGGCGACGGGTCATCGCATGCTTCGGCTTTGCTTCCACAGCTTCAGTTTGCTCGACGGCGTTCGTCGGGCTCTCTTCAGGGGCGCTGCCGTTGATATTGGTATCTGACATTTTTGGTACTCCCCCTCACATATCGGTGAGTCTCTTCCTTCGGCCCCGGTTTCCTCACGCACCTTTATATAGAGGTACGTATCCCGGTGGCTCCCCCTCTTCTTTTTGGCCTTGATAGGTCACGCAACGGTAAGCAGTATGCCCTCCCAAGAAAAACCCTCGTACCCTCTTTCGGGGGCAAAACTGCGTTTACCTGCAATTTTGCCCAATTACCCTCAAAGAGGGTACAGAGGTATTGCACCCAGATGAGAAACTCCGCTCGACGAGTTTGTATCGTCTGCAACCCCAAGTCGCCTTGACGTGTCACGCAACGCACGATAAGCGAGAGATTTGGAGATGCAACAATGGCTGACACGAAGTCATATGGCTGGGCCGGCAAGATCTTGCGCGTGAACCTCACGACTGGATCCATCACCACCGAGCCGACCGCACCCTATGAGGACTATATCGGCGGCATGGGCCTGGCGAACAAAATCATCTATGATGAGGTCGCCCCGGGCACCGATCCTCTGAGCGAGGACGCAAAGATCGTTTACGCCGTCGGTCCTCTGACCGCAACTGGCGTGCCGCTGGCTGGCCGCACCACGGTTTGCTTCCTTTCCACCTTCACCACCGACTACCAGGTTGTCGACGCGCACTGCGGCGGCATGCTTGGCGCGAAAATCAAGATGGCTGGTTACGATGCCATCATCGTCGAAGGCAAGTCCGACAAGCCGGTTTACCTTCACATCAAGAATGACAAGGTCGAAATCAAGGACGGCTCGATGGTGTGGGGCCTTGGCACCCGCGCTACGACCGAGGTCTTGAACCGCCTCGAGGGCGTCAGCGCCTGCGTCGCGACCATCGGCCCTGCAGGCGAGAACCTACTCCCCTATGCCTGCATGATGAATTCCCGCAACCACTCCGCAGGCGCGGGCCTCGGCACCGTCATGGGCTCTAAGAAACTCAAGGCGCTCGTCGTCGAGGGCAGCGGCACCGTGAACGTGAAGGATCCGCAGGCTCTGGCCGACCTGTCCGACTACATGCTGCGCGAAATCATCGGCTCCAACAACAACCACGTCGTGCCTTCCACCCAGCAGGAATGGGCTGAATACTACGACAAGGGCACCCGTTGGACCGCTCGCAAGGGCCTTTACTGGGCCGACGCCGAGGGCGACCCGATCGAGACCGGCGAGCCGAAGCCGGGCGAAATCAACACGGTTGGCTACCGCTGCATGAAGACCACCAAGGACGAGGGTCCCGAGGCCGAGAAGTACACCATCAAGATGAACGGCTGCCACAGCTGCCCGATTCACTGCTACTCCGACATGCGCGTCCCGAACTCCAAGGCTAACGGCGGCTACGAGATCACGGGCAACACCTGCGTGCCGAACTTCCCGTTCTCCGTCTACATGGTGAAGATTCTGGGCGAGCACACTTCCGTCAAGGCATCTACCGAAGACGGCCTCATTTGGGACCAGGTTGTCGGCGGCACGATGGACGATCTGGGCATGTGGTGCAACTACGCGCAGATTTATCGCGACATCGCGCACTGCGTGTCTGCGGGTATCTTCGAGAAGAACCTGCCGGCCGATGAGTACAACATGTTCGACTGGAAGAAGTTCGAGAACAACGATCCGACTATCATGGTCGAGCTGCTCACGCACATTGCCAAGAACGACAACGAGATGTCTTATCTCGGCCATGGCCCGATCGTGTGGTGCAAGCGCTGGAACGACATGGAGTGGTTCGACACCACGGCAAGCTGCCTCATCAACTACCGCGGCTGGCCGGTTCACCACGCCATTGAGTCTTATGGCCAGGTCGGCGGCCTGCTGAACATGATCTTCAACCGCGACCCGATGATCCACTCGCATCAGAACATGCTGCAGTGCGGCCTTCCGCATGAGCTCAAGCAGGAAATCGCAGCCGAGCTGTGGGGCGGCGAGGATGCGCTTGACCAGGCGAAGAACTACACGCCCATCAACGACCACAAGATCAACTTCTGCTGGTGGTCCATCGTCACCGACGTGCTGCATGACTCGCTCACGCTGTGCAACTGGGTGTGGCCGATGGCTCAGAGCCCGTCGAAGAGCCGCAACTACCGTGGCGACCTCGACCTCGAGGCGAAGTTCTACAAGGCAGCCACTGGCAAGGACGTCACGACTGACGACCTGTACAAGGCTGCTGCGAAGATCATCACGCTGCAGCGCGCGAACACCGCTCGCGGCATGAAGGACAAGAACGGCAACATGGGTTGCAACGACTTCCGCAACATCCACGATGTCATGACTGAGTGGCCGTTCACGAAGGACCCGGACAAGCAGCCCTTTACCGAAGGCACCGATAAGATGGAGAAGCAAGACTTCCAGAAGGGCCTCACGATGCTCTACGAGAAGTTCGGTTGGGACAGCGAACTTGGTTGCCCGACGGCCGACTGCCTCGAGTACTATGGCATGTCCGACGTTGAGGAAGACCTCAAGAACCTGAACCTTCTTCCGTAAGCGATGCGACGAAGGCGGCTTACATGGCGCGAAGCCACGAGCCGCCGCAAACCTCCCCAATAAGTCGCATCCGGCGTAGAGGGTAGCCCTACCCGCAAGAAGAGCCTCTTCGGAGGCTCTTCTTGTTGTATTAGGGGAACGATGTGAGCGGCGCACCGCTTCGGGCGTCCACTGCCATTCCCATGCGCAGAATGCGAGGATATCGCTGGCAGATCTTTGCTTGCCCACACCTTCAAGCTACGATCGAAGGTGAAATCGCACAAGAACCTGAGAGGCACGCGAATGAAGATCATCGACGTTGTAGCAGCCATCATCGAGAAGGATGGCGAAATCCTTGCGCACATTGAAAACGTCGATTGGCTTCCTGCCGGCATGAAGGTTGTTGACGCTTTGAAGAAGCGCGGCGAGCTCTAGCCGCAGGCGGCGCCGAGAAGACGCAGGCAGCGAGATGGGCGCGCAGGAGCTTAGCGCCCACCGGCTGCCATGCGGTTGCTACACGTTCGAGAGGCGCTCCACCGACCGGTATTCCGCGAGGGACTCGGCAAGCGTACGATCCATATAAAGCGTCGAGAAGAAGTAGATGTCGCCGTTCGAGGCTTCGCAGCGCTCGATATCGGGGTACTCACCCGACTTCTGAAGCTCGGCCCACGTGTCCTCAACCTTGCTTTTGCTCATATGGAAAGGAGGGTTGGCCAGGTCTTCCGCAGCAAAGGGACGCGGATAGATGCGCCCATCCTCGCGGACACAGTCGACGAATGTGGCCAAGGGGTTGTCCTCGGCCGCCAGAAAGGCCCAGTGCGCATAGCTCTTCGTCATGAGGTCGGAGTCATACAGGTAGTAGCTGTGTTGCCCCACCAGCGTGACGATATGCTCGCAGTGGATTTCCTTCTTCACCGGCGCGGCGTCCTCGTCGGGCACCAGCACATATTCCCCTTCAAGCTCCACGAGCTTGTAGCCTTCGGGAAGTTTGAGGCCTGCAAAGGGATCGTCGCCGGAGACTGCACCGTCCTTCGAAGGCTCAACGGGCGCTGCGGAAGCCGCCTCACTCGCATGAGGCGCAAAGACATCCATGGCCTCAGCTCGCACGGAGGAGGCGGACTCGGCCGCGACCTCGGACGACGCGAGGGCCCCAGAAGGAGCCACAGCATCAACAGCCCCACCAAGCGCAATCGTGGCATCGGGGACAGCGGATTCGCCTGCGGAAGCCGTCGTCTCGTCGGCCCCAGACGCCGAAGTAGCCGCGCCCACCTCGGACGTTTCGCACGCAGCCTTCTGCGCAGCCGCCTTCTCGTCCTCCTCAATCTGCTTCAGCCGACGATTGGGAATCTTTGGGGGAACGCCCACGGCGCGCGTAGCCGACCGGATGGAGCTCGCTTTACGCGCACGCTCCGCCTTTTCCGCTGCGATCTCGTCTTTATGGTCGCGACGATAGTCCTCGAGATACTCGTAGACGAGCATCTCGAACTCGTCAGAGGTCATATGCCCGGGCACCAACCCCAGTTCAACCCACCTGCTCGGGACAACGAGCTGGCTATCAGAGGATTGACGTCGAACATCGTCGAACACGTCGGCGAGCGCATTGTTCTCCTCGAGCTCACGCTCTTCGGGCGTAGGCTCAGCCTGTTGCGCTTCGGCGGCGTCGCTGCCTTCGCCCGCCGCTTCACCTGCGCCCGTCGCATCGGGCGCGCCAACCGAAACGCCGCCAGCAGTGCCCGCCGCGCCCGCAACGCCGGAAGCGACAGCCGCTTCGGTCGCGCCAACCCCAGGAGTCTTGCCAGCCTCGGTATCCGCACCTTCCCCGCAAGGAGTCGCGTCAGGGCAACCAGAGACCGCATCGGGACCCTTTCCGCAGGAGGCCCCCGTCAAGTTTTCCTGCGAGAGATCTTCCTCAGGCGCCGCCACCGCAGCTTGCGTGTCCTCGGCGGCCATTACGCGTTCGCCGCCTTTGCACGCGCCTCGTCAACCATCATGTCAAGGCGCGTGTCGCGCAGCGAGCAATGCTCGCACAGAAGGCACGCGACCGAACTCGTATCGCACGGCAGCTTCTCGTTGAGTTCGGCAAACGTTATACCGCTGCGGTAATACCAGTCGCCCACCAAACCACGCACGCCCTCTACCGCGAACACCGTGGTATGCGCCTTGTCGTAGGGCACGCCGTCAACGGCCGCCTTCACGTCGTCGGGCGTGATCGCAAGCGCCTCTGTGAAGGTCTTGCCCTCGATCATCGTGCAGATGACGCTTGCACAGGCGGTCATGGCAAGGCACCCGCGCGTCTTGAACCCAGCGCGCAAAAAACGCGGCTCGCCGCCATCTTCGGGCTCGCCAACAACGGCGAACAAGCGCAGCGCCACTTCGCCGCGCTTCGACTTGCCTACCATGGATTCCGCGTTATAACCCTCCGGCTTGCCGGAGTTGGTGAAGTTCGCGACAATCGACAGCAGCGTGTCGGAATAGCCCGCAACCCCCTCGTCAAGATTCGTTTGATACACGTCGGCGGTGCGAATCAGCGCACGCTCTGCTGGCTCGTGAAATACGTCTCGTCCGTCCCCCATAGCTTCCCCTCTCACTCAACCGAGAACCTTGATTTGCAGATAATCATGTCAAGACTCCGAATCGAAACAAATTGATGCTATGATGGTGGCTGTTTTTGATAAGAGGATATACCCTCTTTGGGGATAAAAAACGATAATGCCTGTTCACAGGCTGCCACGAAAGCAGGGGATAACATGGTCGGAAAGACGAACCAATCGTCGCCTTCCCCTTTGTGCGCCCCAAACCAAAAGACCCCTTCCGAAAAAGCCACCCCTGCAAGCGAACAATCGGAAAATGTCGGAGCCATAATTGCCCGGCATAAACCGCTCGCTTGGTCCATTTTAGGACTCGCTCTTTGCCGTGCGGGGCTCATCGTCGGCAGCTATGGCAGCTACCGCCACAGCGACGAGGGCATCTACTCCGACGGCGTCATGCTCGTCGCGCTCGCGGTTTTGGCAATGCTGTGGCTTTTGATTGCCATCACGAAGTGTCACCTTTCGCGTCAAGTCGTCAGAAGAATCGCTTTCGCCTCGATTATTCTCGAGGCGTTTTCCCTCACCATGGCAGGTGCGCTGGTAATTGGACCACCCGAAATGAACGTCGCCGGGAATCACTTCCTTGCAAGCACGTTTTGCACGTTAGGCGGACTTGCCTGCATGTCATATTGGCTGCGTCGCGCACGCGACTGCACCGCCATAACCGCAGTTATTTATTCGTTTGGAGCGCTGTTCGTAAGCGAGATGCTTATCTTTACCTCGATATTCATGGAGAACGGCATCTCCTATTTCTATGCTGCCGTGCTTGTCTTGCTGCAATTCCCTTGCATATTGCTCGCACGGACAAAGCCCCTCGCTTGCGATATCAAGACGCTTTCCAACAAGGGTGATTTCTTCAATTTCACCAAGAACACCATGACGTCGAAGGTCTTCCTCGCCACCATCTGCGTGAGCATCGGCGTGCTTGCGTGTGCCGACGGCTTTTTGCGCGGGTATCCCGATGGATTGCCAATCGCATTTCGAGCGACAACGCGATTTGCCGATCTTGTACTTATCCTCGCATTTTGCGTCGCAATCATCGTTTTCACGTGCAGGCAGTACCATCGCGTTATGACTGTCGGCATCTTCGTCACCATGGAGGCGCTCGCCTGCATTGCGCTGCTGTGTTATTCGGCCTGGCCCGACGCACTCGATATCGGCGCCATCTTCACGACCAACCTCAATGCGTTGCTCGTCGGCTTCTCGTGGTATATCATCCTCGCGTTCATGAGCTACGGCTGGCGTTGCCCCTACTATTACGCCATCGCCGGATGGATAGTCTGGCTCGGATGCCGAGGAATCGCCCGCATCACGCTCATCAATGTGACGGCAGTGTCACAAAACAACCTTCTGATGCTCGCCGCCGTGTTCACGATGATCGTCATATCAACCCAAGTTTCGTTCGTCAACTTCCTGAACGTGCGCAAATTCGAGGCCGTCCCCGAAGAGGAGCTAACCCACCAGCAGAAAGCCGTGCAGACAAGCCCTGTCGGGAAGATCCTGGGGCTCGACGACCATCATGAGAGCCTGGCAGACGTGCGGCAGGCCACCATGCGCCACAACGCCGAAGAGGTCGGCAAGCAGTTCCTGCTTTCCGAGCGCGAGGTCGAGGTACTTTCGCTTTACGCGCTCGGCTGGACGCAAAAGCGCGTGGCAGAGGAGCTATTCATCAGCCCGGGAACCGCTCATGCGCACATCAAGCGCATCTACGCGAAAACTGGCCTGCACTCACGCCAGGAAATCCTCGATTACATGGAAAAGTACGCATCCTAAGGCTTCAAACTCCAAGGGGCACAATCCTGGATGCGTCGCGACGCCCAATCCAGGATTGTGCCCCTTGGAGGCGCCCAGAACCTAAGACAATCGGCCCGAAAAGCTCGCAATCTGAAGGCGGCAACGAAAGAGCGCCGAGGCGAGCGACCGGGCAACAAAAAGGGCGGTTCGCGACCGATTAGCCGCGAACCGCCCCTCGAGCGAGAGCCTTGACGAGCTACTTATATTCCTCCATAAGCGCTTTGAAAGCGGGCATGGAGCGCTTGATGACATCGGCGGACACGCAGTAGCTGATGCGCACCCAGCCATGGGATTTGAAGCACGTTGCGGGCACAAGCAGAAGCTCGTGAGCCTTCGCCTTCTCGCAAAACGCCTCGTCATCGGGTTCAAGCGCACGAACCCACAGATAGAACGCCCCATCGGGCTCGACGAACTCGTAGCCCAACTCGGAAAGACCCTTCGTGAGCAGCTCGCGGTTCGCGCGATACGCTTCAACGTCGGAGGGTTCATTCACGCACTTCTCCATCACGCGCTGGAACAGCACTGCTGTGCAGATGAAGCCGAGCGCGCGACCCGCACCGCTCACCGCCGTGTAGACTTCCTTCGCGTTGTCCATGAGGTTGGACACATAGATGTAGCCGATGCGCTCGCCAGGAAGCGACAGCGACTTAGAATACGAGTAGCAGACGATGGTGCGCTTGTAGAGCGTAGGGACGTAAGGAACTTCGGCACCGTAGGTAATCTCGCGATACGGCTCGTCGCTGATCAGGTAAATCGGATGCCCGTACTCCTCTTCCTTGCGGGAAAGCAGTGCGGCGAGCGCCTCGAGGTTCTCGCGCGTGTAGACAGCGCCCACCGGGTTGTTCGGCGAGTTGATGATGATACCTGCGGTCTTCGGCGTGAAGGCGGCATCGATGGCATCGATATCCATCTGGAAGTCGGGCTCGTGCGCCGGCACCTCAATCGTCGTGCAGCCGGCGGTCTCGGCCCACACAGCATACTCGGGAAAGTACGGGGCAATCACCATGATCTCATCCCCAGGGTTGGTGATCGCATAGATGCTAATGGCAAGGCCAGCGGCGGCGCCAGCGGTAAGATAGACCTGGTCGGCCGTAGCCTCGATGCCGAAACGGCGGCTGATATTGTCGGCCACTGCCTGGCGCGGGCCAGCGGCGCCGGGGGACGGCGTGTAGCCATGGAGCGCACAGGGCGGTTCCTTGATGAGCTCGGCGATGGACTCGGCCACGGCATCAGGTGCCGGAACGCTCGGGTTGCCGATGGAGAAGTCGAACACGTTCTCCTCACCGATTTCGGCCTTGCGCTTAAGACCGTAAGCGAAAAGCTCGCGAATCTTGTTGGGGGCGGAGCCGAGCTCGGTTGCGCGTTGGTTGAGCATGGAGGGCCTTTCTAACTACGCCTTGACGACATGAACGTCGCAGCGGACAGTGCGGATGAGATACTTCGAGACGCTGCCGACAAAGGCGTACTGCATATTGGACAGGCCGCGCTCGCCGCAGATGACAAGGTCGGGCTTGAAGGGCTCGATGAGCTGCTCGGTCAGCGTGTCGGTGATGCGGCCGGCGCGCACCTGAAGATCGACCGACTTGATATCGGGGTTCTTCCTCGCCTCTTCCAGGATATCAGCGAGATCGGCCTCGAGCTGCTCTTTGCGCGACTCGCACAGCGCGTCGAAGTCGGCGCCGTTCGCCTCGAACGGAACGGAGTCGACGACGTGGCCGAAAAGCAGGTCGGCGTTATTGGCAGCGGCGATCGCAACGGCACGACGCGCGACGATATCCTGCGTTGATCCGCCGTCAAGCGAAGCGAACACGCGCGGGAACAAGTGAATGGCAGACATGGCAGTCCCCTTTCGTTAGAGCCTTGAATCTAGAACGCCATTGTACGACTAAATGGGGTCCATCACAGAAAAGTTTCCCGAGCGAAATAATCGGGTTGGAGCAAGAAGGGTCAACAAAAACGTCGAGCAATCCACCTTTACCTGCCCAGCAGCCAATCGATGACGTTTACTATGGCGACCCCCTCTTCAGTCACGCCGCATCGAAGGCGATCAGCCGTCAAGATAAACTTGGGCCACGAGTCGCCAATTAAGAGGAGGGGGGATATTTCTCGCTCGAACACTCCCTGGTCAACAAGCGACTCCGTCACCTGTATATACATTCGTTTCTGTGCACGTTCGACGACGAAGTCGACTTCCCCAGCGCGAAGCGAGCCCACCGTCACACTCCAGCCTCGTCGCAGAAGTTCGTTGTAAACCACATTCTCAATCTGAAAGCCAATATCGCCCGAGACAAATCCACTTGCGAGGTTTCTCAATCCCGTATCCACCGGGTAGAACTTACGCTGCGGACGCAAAATGTCCTTACCCGATAGCCCAACCTGCTCGCACGCGTGAAGAATCAAAGCATCGACCAACGCACGTAAATATGCCTCCACCGTTTCGATTCGAGTCTTGCGGCCGTAGCTTGTCAGCGTGTTGGCAATCTTGTTTGCGGAGAAGAGAGAGCCCGAGGTTGTGAACACGTAGCGAACGAGCTTCGAAAGCAGGTCCACATCGCCTATTTTCGTGCGTTCCACCACGTCATTGAGGATAATCGTTTCATACACCGTACGCAGCAGCTGGGCAATACGATCCTGATCTCGTTCTTTCAGATGAAACAAGGCTGGCATGCCCCCGTAACGCAAGTATTCGGCAAACGCCGAGTCCTCATTCGGAAAACGCACGTCGTAATAGGAAGAGAAAGAAAGATACTCGGAAAACGAAAGCGGTTGCACCCTCATCTCCACATAGCGCCCCCCGATAAGCGTTGCAAGATCGGAAGAGAGGACATAGGCATTTGACCCCGTGATATACACATCGGTATTCGGCCTTGTGTGCAGCTGGCGAACAACGCGTTCCCAGCCGTCTACGTCCTGAATCTCATCGAGAAGCACATAGAACGGCTTGAGGGGGTCGCTCTTTTCGATTGCGGCCGATATCTCGCCCACCAGCCATTCGGCGTTCGGGTTCGTCGGCATGCCGAATAAGTCCATGCGCCGATAGAACACGTTGCCCGCCCCGACACCGCTATCGAGTAGGTCGCCTTGGAGCCACCGCAGCAACGTCGACTTGCCGCAACGACGAACACCTACGAGAACCTTGATGTCCTCAGTATTGCGAAGCAACCTGAGCTCGTTTTCATAAGTGGGACGGGGTGCGTATTCCATGATCCATATCTTCCACTAAATTCTCTATTGCAATCGAGATTTTAGCATGATTGAAGCGAAATCTCTATTGCAATAGAGATTTCGTCGTTTTTGTGCAAGAATCTCTATTACAATCGAGATTATCGCTTATTTGAATGAAGTTCTCTATTGCAACCGAGATTTCCCCGCTAGGACGTGATGAGCAGCACGAGGCCGACCAGCAGCAACAAGACGTAGGTGAGTTTGAGAAATTTCTCCTGGCTGATGCGCTTCTGGATAGCCTGGCCCAGGATGTTCGCCACGATGGCGATGGGGATGCAGATGCCCACGGTGAGCACGACATCGCCCGTGAAATGCCCTTGCGTGAAGGCGAGCAGGGCATACAGGAAGTTCAGGATGGCCCACAACGCGGAAAGCGTAGCGCGGAACTGCTGCTTGTCCTTCATCTTCTGCACGGCGTAGATAACGAGGAACGCCCCGCCCGACACGAACATGCCCTGGATGAGCCCAGCCGCCGCGACGATGATCGCGAGCAGCCATTTCGGCAGGAACCGCTGCTCTTTGGACAACAGGTTGCGAATGCCAATGAACACGATGATCGCCCCGTAGATGCGCAGGAGCACCGGCAAGGGCAGCACCGTGTCAAGCCAGATGCCAAGCGCCAGGAAGGGAAGCATGCCGCAGGTCATCTTGGCGAGCTCGCGCCAGTTGATGTACTTGAAGTTGAGCACGGCGAGCATGCCGCACGCGAAAAAACCCATGGCGTTCAGAACGGCAACGGAGCTCGAAAGCCCCATCACATGCGTGCCGACGGGCATCGCGAAGATGTTCCCCGCGAACCCCGTGACCGCTTGTATCGTATAGGCAACAAAGAACGCTGCTGCGAAAAGCACTTTCTCCATGTATGTTAAAATCCTTTGAAACTTCTCGGGCCTGCGACGGAAATGTCCTACATTTCCGTTGGGCAAGGCAATTGCGCTCATGGCCTGCATGGGCGTCGTTTAGGGTAGCGCATTGTCCGAACGCCTGATGTTAACAAATATGAACAATGCGCCAAACGCTGAGAAAAGCAGGGAATATGGCAGGTTTCAACATAACCGTGGCCGGCGACTCGGCCATCAACCTCGAGTTCGGCAACGTCATCTCGGAAAAGACGAACGGCCTCATCCGCGCCGCCGCGCAAACGCTCGAGGCGAACCCGATCAACGGCGTAATCGAACTCGTCCCCACGTTCTGCTCGCTCATGGTGGTCTACAACCCGTGCGTCGTCGGGTACGACGAGCTCACCAGCCAAGTTCGCGGAAAGCTGCGCGGCCTCGTGGCCACCACGGGCGGCATCCACCGCGTGGTGAAGATTCCCGTCTGCTACGGAGGCGACTTCGGCCCTGATTTGGGCGACGTTGCCGAGCACGCAGGGATGAGCGCCGAAGAGGTCATCGCCATCCACTCGGGGCACGACTATCTCATCGACATGCTCGGCTTCCTGCCAGGCTTCGCCTACCTGGGCGGACTCGACGAGCGGCTGCACACGCCGCGCCTCGCCACACCGCGCACGCGCATCGAGCCTGGCGCCGTGGGAATCGGCGGTGCGCAAACGGGCATCTACCCGCTCGCCTCGCCTGGCGGCTGGCGCATCATCGGCCGCACCCCCGTGCGCCCCTACGACCCCGACCGCGAGTCGCCCATCCTGTACGCCGCAGGCGACTACCTGCGCTTTGTTCCCATCACGCCGCAGGAGTTCAGCCTGATAGAAACTCAGGTGGAATCAGGAACCTACGAATGCGAGATCGTCAAGGGAAGAGCGACGACCCCCGCCCAGGCGGAAGTCAACAACGACCAGGCGAGCGCGACGTCCGCGGGACGGAGCGAAGGCTGCGAAGCTTCTGAGCGGAGTTCCGCCGACGACGCGATCGCCGTCCCGCAAACCAAGTCCGACAACGGCCAGGCGGCGGGCTCGGCCGCATGGAGCGAAGGCTGCGAAGCTTCTGAGCGCAATGCGAGCGAGCGCGCCGCCGCCCTGCAGGTCGATGCCGTCCCGCAAGCCAATCAAAAAGAGGAAGACGAGGACGCGCTATGGGTGTAACCGTCAACAAGCCCGGCATCTGCACCACCATCCAAGACCTCGGCCGTCGGGGATACCTCGGCAGCGGATTCTCGCCCTCGGGCGTGATGGACAAGCGCGCGGCGCGCATTGCGAACCTGCTCGTCGACAACGGCGAGAACGCGCCCGTCCTCGAGTTCTGCCTGGCGGGACCCACGCTGCGCTTCACCACCAACACGTGCATCGCGCTCACAGGCGGCAACTTCTCGCCCACCGTGGATGGCGCCGCCATCCCAATGTACGCCGCGATCATGGTGCATCGCGGGTCGGTGCTCGAGTTCGGCGCGCCGAAAACCGGCGTCTACGGATACCTCGCCATCGCGGGCGGATCGATCGCGGTCCCCAAGGTGATGGGCAGCGCATCGACCAACCTGAAGTGCGGTATCGGAGGCTGGGAAGGACGCGCGCTGTCGGCGGGCGACTACCTGCCCTTCGTCACCAAGAACGTCGATTTCCTGGACAATCTGGACTCGCACGCGCTCAAAGACGACAGCTTCTACGGTTTCTCGTCAGACGAAATCGTCTTGCGCGTAGTGCCGGGACCGCAAGAGGGCATGTTCACCGAACAGGGCGTTAACACGTTCTTCAAAGAAGCGTACACCACTACTGCGAAATGCGACCGCATGGGATTTCGCCTCGATGGTCCCGAAATCGAGACTGTCAACGGGTCGGACATCATCTCCGACGGCATCGCACTCGGCGCTGTTCAGGTTCCCAACCATGGACGCCCGATCATCATGCTCGCCGACCGCCAAACCACGGGCGGCTACGCCAAAATCGGCACCGTTGCCTCAGTCGATATACCCAAGCTCGTACAATGCAAGCCGGGGCGGGCGATTCGCTTCGAGGAGATAAGCGTCCAGGAGGCGCAAGCCGCGTGCCGCAAGGAGGCGCAGGAAATGCGCTCGCTCGCGAAAGTGGTGAAGCGCCCCTGCTACGGAGGAGTTTCGCCGCGCAGGACCGCACGGCGCCTCACTCCGATTTTGGAGGCGCAAGCCAAGAAAAGCGCTGGAAACAAGCTTTGGATAGAATTTGAGGACGGACATAACGCCGCACACGCCGGCGGTCGGGCATAGGAGGAACAAAATGGGCAAGGCAAACGACGAGAAGAAGCAGGTCAACATGGATGAATCGACCGCCGCGCGCGAGGAGAGGGACCGCGACATCCGCGCCCTCATGGCGCTCATGGAAGAGGGCGACCTCTCGGCGCTGCGATTCGACGACGGCAACGTGAAAATCGAGCTCGAGCGCAACCACGGCCCGCTCTCGCAAGCCGCGCTTCCCCTCATGGCGGAACGCGTAGGAAGGCTGCTCGACGCCCGAAGCGAGCACGGCGACGTGACCGCAGGCGCCCAAAGCGTGCCCGTCGCGGGCAACGACAGTTCGGTCACGCTGGTGAAAAGCCCGCTCGTGGGCACGTTCTACGTTTCCCCCTCCCCCGACGAGGAGCCGTTTGTGAAGGTTGGCCAGGAAGTGCTCACCGGCCAGACGCTCGCCATCGTGGAAGCTATGAAGATGATGAACGAGATCACCGCGCCCGCGCCCGGCATCGTGACCGAAGTGCTCGCGGCCAACGGCACTCAAGTCGAATATGACCAGGTGCTCTTCCGCATCGCCACTCAGGCGAGCGCATAAGGGGCAGCGATGTTCGAGAAGGTTCTCATCGCAAACCGTGGCGAAATCGCCGTGCGCGTAATCCGCGCCTGCCGCGCCATGGGAATCAAGACCGTTGCCGTGTACTCCACGGCAGACCGCCAATCGCTCCATACGTACCTTGCGGACGAGGCCGTGTGCATCGGGCCCGCCCAAGCACGCGATTCTTACCTGAACATCCCCGCCATCATCACGGCGGCGAAGGGAACGGGCGCTGACGCCATCCATCCAGGCTACGGCTTTCTCTCCGAGAACTCCACGTTCGCGAAGATGTGCCGCGAAAACGACATCGCCTTCATCGGCCCGACTCCCGAGGTCATCGACCGTATGGGCAACAAAAGCCAGGCGCGCCGCACCATGATGGACGCAGGCGTACCCGTGGTCCCCGGCACGAAGAAGGGCATCCACGACGTGGGCGAGGCGCTCGAGCAGGCGCGCAAGATCGGCTGGCCCATCATGATCAAGGCATCGTCGGGCGGTGGCGGCAAGGGCATGCGCGTGTCGGAATCCGAAGAGGACTTCGCCGACATGTTCAACATCGCGCAGCGCGAGAGCGTGAACGCCTTCGCCGACAACACGATGTACCTTGAGCGTGCCGTGCAGAATCCGCGCCACGTGGAAGTGCAGATTATCGCGGACAACCACGGCAATGTGGTGGCCCTTGGCGAGCGAGACTGCTCGGTGCAGCGCAACCACCAGAAGATGATTGAGGAAAGCCCCTCCCCCGCACTCGACGAGGAGCTGCGCGCCCGCATGATGGACGATGCCGTGAAGGCCGCGCGCGCCGTGGGCTACACCTCCGCGGGCACGATCGAGTTCCTCCTCGACGACGACCGCAACTACTACTTCATGGAGATGAACACCCGCATCCAGGTGGAGCACTGCGTGACGGAGATGGTCACGCACACCGACCTTGTGGGCGAGATGATTCGCGTCGCCGCAGGAGAGGTGCTCTCGTTTTCCCAAGACGACATCCAGTTGCACGGGCACGCCATCGAGTGCCGCATCAACGCTGAGATGCCGGAGAAGAATTTCATGCCTTCACCTGGTACGATTTCCCAAACCCACCTGCCGGGCGGCAACGGCGTGCGCGTGGACACGGCCGCCTACGACGGCTTCGAGATTACGCCGTATTACGACTCGATGATCGCGAAGGTCATCGTGCTCGGCCGCAACCGCACCGAGGCAATCGCCAAGATGCGCACGGCACTTGAGGAGATGGTTGTCGTCGGCGTGCAGACGAACCTCGATTTCCAATACTCCATCTTGGAGAACGAGACCTTCTGCGCAGGTGAGGCGAACACGAGCTTCATCGAGCGCTTCCTCGCAGGCGAGGTTTAACCACGGGCTTGGGCCTTCAAGGCTTCATAGCATAGCATTGTTGAGACGTCGGGGTAGTGCGCATCAAAGAGAAGCGCACTACCCTGAACTATGAAGGAAAGGCGGAACTCATGACTATCAAGATGCCGGCACCCGTAAAACCGGAAGGCGTCGACGCCGCGGTTTGGGAAAAGATGCTCTCCGCCACGCCCACCGAGGCGCGCCACCTCATCCGCGAGGGCAGCTTCGACGCGCCCACAAGCGGGCTTTGCCCCGGATACGCGCAGGCGAACCTCATCGTGCTGCCGAAAGAGCAGGCTTATGACTTCTTGTTGTTCGCCCAGCGCAACCCCAAGCCCTGCCCGCTTCTGGAAGTGACCGAGACCGGCGCGCGCGAAGCCACCATCTGCGCCACCGACTGCGACATCGCCACCGACTTCCCACGCTACCGCATCTACGAGTACGGCAAGCTGGTCGACGAGGTTACGGACGTGTCGTCGTATTGGCGCGATGACCTGGTGTCATTCGTCATCGGGTGCTCGTTCTCATTCGAAAGCGAGCTCATCGAGGCTGGCATCGAGATGCGCCACAACACCCAGGGCCGCAACGTGTCGATGTACCTGACCAACGTCGCGTGCACGCCCGCAGGGTCCATGTCGGGAAACACCGTCATGTCGATGCGCCCCATCCCCTACAACCAGGTGGTGAAGGCGGTGCAGATCTCGGGCGCCATCCCCAAGGTGCACGGCGCTCCGCTGCACATCGGCGACCCGTCGGTCATCGGCATCGAGGACATCTCGAAGCCCGACTTCGGCGACCCCGTCGATATCCACGAGGGCGAGGTGCCCGTCTTTTGGGCCTGCGGCGTGACGCCCCAGGCCGTGGTCATGAACTCCAAGCCTCCCTTCGCCATCACGCATGCGCCCGGATGCATGCTGATAACCGACACAAAGAACGTCGACCTCAAGGGATAGGAGGCCCCCATGCGCTGTCCACGCCGATTACCCAAAACGATGCTCGCCGCAATCCTCGCGGTGGGAATCGCCTTCCCCGCACCTGCGCTCGCCTTTGCCGACGATGCCGCCGATGCCAACAAATCGGCTGATGAAAGCGCTGTGGACACGACCACAATCAGCGATGGCGCGACGCAAGCCAACGATCCTGCGCTCTTCGACGAGCTTGTCGAGGGCGTGGACTACCGAGGCCTTCTCGTGACCCTCGATGAGGACTCAAAGATCAACCTTCTCTCCGAAGACGGCGGGGAAAGCGAGCTCGCGCAAGGGCTTGCCGATGCGGGGCTCGCCGTCACCAATCAGATCGAATCCGCGGACGGATCGACGCTCGCCGTTGCCGATGTGGCAGACGGCATGCGCGCGTCGGAGGCCGTTGCCGCCGCCCAGGAAGTCCCCGGCGTCGTCTCCGTGCAGCCGAACTTCGTGTACAGGCTGGTGGACGAGGTGCCCGCCGGCGCGCTGGACGAAAGCGCCGCAAGCATCGCCGACGAGCAGGTCGAAGGCGACGAGGGCATCTCGGCGCAGGCGCTCGGCATGCCGAACGACGATTACGTATACACCCGCGATCCGAACGAACCCTACAACCAATACTGGCTCTACACCACGCGCATCACAAGAGCGTGGAACCTCGTGCATGCGGACAACACCGTCACCGTAGCCACGCTCGACACGGGCGTGGATTTCGACCATGCGGATCTGGAAGACAACCTGCTTATGGACTACGCGTGGGATGCGTACAACAGCAAGCCGCTGAGCGCGAGCGTGCCTAACGGCGACCGAATCGGGCATGGCACGATGGTTGCGGGAATCATCTCTGCCAGGGCGAACAACGGAATCGGCTTGGCAGGCGCCTCATTCAACGCGACTATTCTCCCCGTGAAGGTCTTCAACGACACGGACACCCCGGAGGCGACTACCGCATCTGTTCTTTCCGGCTACAAATACGTGGTTGACCTCGCAACATCGAAGACCGTTCCCAACCTGCGCGTGATCAACACGAGCTTCGGCTCCTACAACACCTCCTCCTCAAGCGGCTATTGTCTGAAAGACGAGGCTCTTCGCAAAGCTATCGTCTCGGCGAATAACGTCGGCATCGTCACGGTATGCTCTGGTGGCAACGGCAAAGGCGGCGAACCGCGAACCGACAACATCTACCCCGCCGACTTCGACGAATGCGTGGCGGTAACGGCGCTCAATACCGACAACACGAACTGCTATTGGTCTGACTACAACAAGAAGAAAAACATCAGCGCCCCCGGTTTGCTGATTACCACAACCGACGCCACGGGGGGCTACTCCAAGGCCAGCGGCACCTCGATGGCGGCGCCGATTGTCTCGGGCGTTTTCGCGCTCCTGTTCGCCGCCGAGCCCGTCGCCACGGTCGATGACGCTTGCAGGGCGATATACCTCACGGCAACCCCCATCCAGGATCCGGAAAACGACCGCACGAAAACAAGCGGCAGCAAGGGAGTCGTCGACGCCGAGAAGGCCGTCAAACACCTCTGGGATCTCGGCAGAACCGCATATCCCGATGTGTCCCCCGGCGACTGGTTCTTCGACGCCGCGTACTCCATGAAGGCGCGCGGTGCCATGACCGGCGACGGCGTGACGGGCATGTTCAACCCCTACAAGCCCATGACTCGCGCGATGATTGCCCAGGTAATGTACAACATGAACGCGCCGAGCGTTATCTCACCTAGCTGCAACAAACCCGACGTCGATCAAAATGAGTGGTATACGAAAGCCATTAACTGGTGCGTCGATCGGAGGATCATGACGGGATACGCCGATGGGTCGAACCTCTTCGGGACCAACGACACGATCACCCGCGAGCAGATGTGCAAGGTGATTTTCAGCCGCAGTTATTCGAATTTGGCGGACGCAAGCCGGGAGAAGTACGACAAGCTCCTGGGAACCGAGCAGACGAGCGACTGGGCAGTACCGTATGTCATCTGGGCTGTTGACAGAGGCGTCATAAACGGCATCGACAACCATGACGGAACGTACTCCCTCGACCCACGAGGAGAGCTTACCCGTTGTCAGGCCGCGCAGGTTTTCGCAAACGCCATCAACGCTGGAATCATGTAGGATAATCGAGGCAAGCAACTGAAACGTGCGGCCCCGCAGGCGCCTTGCCGCGGGGCCGCATCTCTTAAGGGAAAGGAACGGCATGGCGCGTGTAGACTTGAACAGCGATTTGGGAGAAAGCTTCGGTCGGTACACCTTAGGACTCGACGAGCAGGTGATTCCTCTGGTGACAAGCGTGAACGTGGCGTGCGGCATGCACGCGGGCGACCCTGTGGTCATGCGTCGCACCGTGAAGCTCGCCGCAGAAGCGGGAATCGCCGTCGGCGCACACCCGGGATACCCCGATCTGCAGGGGTTCGGGCGGCGCAACATGGCGCTCTCCCCCGACGAGGGATACGCGTATGTGCTCTACCAAGTGGGCGCGCTCGCAGCGTTCTGTCGCGCCGAGGGTGTAAAGCTCGCGCACGTGAAACCCCATGGGCAGCTGTACAACCGCGCGGCCGTCGATGCGCCGTTCGCGCAGGCCATCGCCCAGGCCGTGGCCGATTTCAACCCCGACATCACCCTGGTGGCGCTCGCGGGCGGCGAACTCGCACGCGCCGGAAAGGCCGCAGGGCTCCATGTGGCGCAGGAGTTTTTCGCCGACCGCAACTACACCGATGAGGGCACGCTCGTCTCGCGCACCCAGGACAACGCCACCATCACAGACGAGGACTTCGCCGTGGCGCGCGTTGCGCGCGTCATCCAAGAGGGGTCCATCGAGAGCGTTACGGGAAAAAAGATCGACATCGCCGCAGACACGATCTGCGTGCACGGCGACAACGCCCACGCGCTCGAGTTCGCCCGCGACATTCGCCGGGCACTCACAGAGGCGGGAATCGAGATGCGCCCAGCAAGCGAGCGATGAGCACGCCGAAAGGACACTATTTTCCGCCTTGCGCACCTTGTTAACCAAGCTGTAAAACTCTCGAGCACTACATTCTGCTAAAGTGATTCGAGTAATCTTTATATCCGCTTGTCAGCGCCTCGAAAAGCAAGTCGCGACAAACGGACGAGACTCCCATGAAAGGAGTGGAAAATGGCAAGTTCGCTCAAGCAAAAGTTTAAGAACATCGGCCCTGGCGCGCTTGTAGCAGCTGGCTTCGTCGGACCCGGCACGGTTACCACGTGCACGGTTTCCGGTGCAAGCTACGGCTACACGATGCTGTGGTGCCTCCTGTTCGCCACCGTTGCGACCATCATCTTCCAGGAGATGGCCTCACGCATCGGCATCGCCACCCAAGAGGGTCTGGGTGAGAACATCCGCGATCGCATTTCGAATCCGGCGCTTAAGTGGATTGCAATCGTGATTGTTATCATCGCGATCTTCATCGGCAACACCGCCTATGAAACCGGCAATATCACGGGCGGCATCCTGGGCATCCAGGCGGTCTTCGACGTGCCGATGATCCCCATCGTCATCGTGCTCGGCATCCTCGCCTTCGCCTGCATGTGGGTCGGCTCCTACAAGCTGGTCGAGAAGATTCTTACGGGCATCGTCGTGTTCATGGGCGTCGTGTTTTTCGTGACCGCCCTGTTCTCCCCCGTTGATTGGGGCGCGGTTGCCGCCGGCCTGTTCACGCCGCAGCTGCCGGCCGGCCAGGAAGCTTCCAAGGGCATCCTCACCGCCGTCGGCCTCATCGGCACCACAATCGTGCCGTACAACCTGTTCCTGCATGCCTCCGGCGCTGCCGAACGCTTCAAGGACCCCGAGCAGATCGCTGACGCGCGCTTCGACACCGTGCTCTCCATCGGCCTTGGCGGCATCATCTCCATGGCCATCCTCATCTGCGCTGCCGCGAACATCTACGGCAACACCGGCATCACCGTTTCCAACGGCAAGGACATGGCCATGGCGCTCGAGCCGCTGCTCGGCTCCTGGGCGACGTTTATGATCGGCGTCGGCCTTTTGGCCGCCGGCTTCTCCTCCGCCATCACGGCGCCGCTTTCCGCTGCTTACGCGGTGAACGGCGTGCTCGGCTGGGGCAAGACGCTCAAGGACATCAAGTTCAAGGTTATCTGGATGATCGTGCTCGTGCTCGGCTGCGTTATGGCCGTCACGCTCGGCAAGAGCCCCACGCAGCTCATTCTGGTCGCGCAGGCAGCGAACGCCATCCTGCTCCCGATCATGGCGTTCTTTGTGATGTACGTCGCAAATGGCAAGGCTCTCGGCAAGTGGCGCAACCATGCGTTCGCGAACATCTGCGGCGTCGTGTTCATCGTGATCACGCTGTTCATGTGCTACCGCAACATGTCGAGCTTCATGACCTCACTTGCCGCCCTGCTCGGCCTTTCGTAAGGTCACAAGGCTGTAAGGAACGCTCTCGACGCGAAACCGCTCTCAGCGCACTCCGCCGCACAATAACTGAAGGGCTCCCGTTCATGTGAACGGGAGCCCTTCTTTTTCGCCCTCTTAACGTACATGCACTTGAACTGCAGCGAACCCCGCCAGCAAAGCTCACGGCATGACAAGCTTCCACTTGTAAAAGTGAGAGCATTAGCTTGCAATTCTGATTCGACAGCCTGCAGACCTTTCAGAGCTGGATTCGCGCGAGACTTAACCTGTGCGCCCCCTACCGCTGGCGAACCTGCTTGCGAATCGCGTCCACGATGACGAGCACTGCACCAGCCCAGATGCACGCGAAGCATACCGCATGCGCGCTGGTAAACGGCTCGCCGAGCACGAGAACGCCCGAAAGAAGGCTGATCGTCGGGCTGATGTACTGGATGAACCCGATAAGTGAAAGCGGGGTCTTGTTCGCTGCGGTTGCAAACAGGATGAGCGGCACGGCGGTGATCGGACCGGTCAGCACCAAAAGGACGCGAGTCTGCCATGCCTCAAGCGACATATCCGGCGAGAAAAACACGCTTTGACCAGCAATAGCCACTGCAACGAGAGCCACGATAGCAAAAGGCAGCGCAACGATTCCCTCGACTGCAATGGTGGGGACTGCCGGATATCCGCCGCGCTTCTTCACCGCTCCGTATATGCCGAACGTAAAGGCGAGGACCAGGGCTATCCAGGGAAAACTGCCGTAGTTTACCGTGAAATAGATGACGCCCGCTGCCGACAGTACCGTAGCTGCAATCTGCAACGGCGTCAAACGCTCGCGGAACACCACGAGCCCCAGGACAATCGACACGAGCGGGTTGATGTAGTAGCCAAGCGACGCCTCCACCACATTGTTCGTCACCATAGCAACGATGTAGAGGCTCCAGTTCAACATGATGAGAAGCCCCGAGGGAATAAGGAATCGCCGTGCGCGGGCATCTCGTAAAAGCCCAACGAAATCGACCTTCAGGATGAATTTGCACGCAACGACGGTGAGGACGAGCGACCAGACAATTCGCTGCCCGATAATCTCGATGGAGCCCACATTGTCGAGCAACGCCCAGAAGAGAGGGCAAAAGCCCCAGAGGAGATAACATCCAACCGCAGCAAGGGCACCGCGCCCCGCTTCTGCCCGACTTGTCTCCGCTTCAGACTCCATCTCGTTCTTCCTCTCCGACGCGCCCCCTCCGAAGCCGTTCTTGCCATCAAGAAATGACTTCACCTTGGCATATCCACCTTAACACGCAAAAGAAAACGGCAGCCTGCGCGAGCTTCCGTCGCCCAAGCCGCCGCATTGCAGCCTCTAGCGGATATGACCCAGGAAGTCCTTCGTGCGGTCGCTCTTGGGGTGATCGAACACCTCATCGGGCGTACCCTCTTCGACGATAACGCCGCCGTCCATGAAGATGACGCGATCGGCCACGTCGCGGGCGAAACCCATCTCGTGCGTGACCACGATCATCGTCATGCCGCCGCGCGCAAGTTCCTTCATGACGCCCAAGACATCGCGCACGAGCTCGGGGTCGAGTGCGCTCGTCGCCTCGTCGAATAGCATGACGTGCGGGTCCATCGCAAGCGCACGGGCAATCGCCACGCGCTGCTGTTGACCGCCGGAAAGCTGGCTCGGCTTGTAGTCGACGCGCTCGGCAAGCCCCACCTTCGTGAGCTGCTCGACCGCGATCTTGGCCGCTTCTTCCTTGGAGCGCTTGAGCACCTTCTGCTGCGCGAGCATAACGTTGCCCTTAGCGGTGAGGTGCGGGAACAGGTTGAAGCTCTGGAACACCATGCCGACCTTCGCGCGCACAGCGTTGATATCGGTGCCCTTGGCGGTGATCTCGGTGTCCTCGAAGAACACCTGGCCGCTCGTGGGCTGCTCAAGCAGGTTCACGCAGCGCAGGAGCGTGGACTTGCCGGAACCCGAAGGCCCCAGGATGACCACCACTTCGCCGCGCTTCACTTCCAAATCGACGCCACGCAAAACCACGAGGTCATCGTAGCTTTTATGCAAATCGCAGATGCGGATGATGGGCTTGCCGTCGTCCGCCGCCTGTCCGTTGGTCGCCACGTGCGCCACACCCTCGCCCGCGCCGTCGGCAGTTTCATTCGTCAGGTTCTTCATCGTTTCAGTCATTGCACACACCCCTTACAGACTCGACATCTGCTCGGGCGTGATGCCCGTTCCCTCGACCGCGTCAGGCCGCTTGGCCGCCACAGCGTCGCCCGTTGCCCGCGCCTCGGCGGCAGCAGTGCCCGCGCCCGAACCGAGCGCACCCGCAGCATCGCCGGTACCAATCGCATGTTTCTTGCTCTTGCGCTTCTTCCTACCGCCCTTGCCCGTGTCGTTGCTGGCCAGGCGCGACTCAAGGTTGCCTACCACCTTCGCGAGCGGCAGCGTGATGATCAGGTAGAAGCACGCGGCCACGACATACGGCGTGATGGAACCCGTCGACGCGACAATCGTCTTCGCGTTCATAACGATTTCCATCGTACCCACGGCGGCGAGCATGGACGTGTCCTTGTACAGCAGGATGAACTCGCTCGTCATCGTTGGAATCACGCGGCGCACAGTCTGCGGGATGATAACGAAGAGCATCGTCTGCGCGCCGTTCATGCCGAGCGAGCGGGCGGCCTCGAACTGCCCCTTGCTGATCGACTGGATACCCGCGCGGAAGATTTCGCACAGATACGCGCTCGAATTCATCGCAAGCACGATCACGCCGAGCGGGAACGTGGGAATCTGGATGCCCGCAAGCGGCAGGCCGAAGAAGGCGATGTAAATCTGCAGGAACAGCGGCGTGCCGCGCACCACGTTCACGTAGGCGGTGGCGATGCCGCGCAGCACGCGCAGCTTCGACATGCGCATGAGCGACAGCAGAAGGCCGAACGGGATAGCGAGCGGGAAAGCGCAGGCCACGATGCCGATTGCCATCAAAAAGCCCCAAAAGACCACCGGCAGGCTCGACACGAACACCGACGGGTTCAAGAACAGCTTCAGGAAAAGCACGCTGTTCCACGATTTCACCCAGTCCTGCTGGGCGAGCGAATCGGAAAGCGACTCGAAGAACGAATGCGACTTCACGGTGATTGCAGGCAGCGTGTCCATGGCGACCTCGGTACCATCCGCAAGCGTGTATGCGCCCGTAAGCTGCATGTCGCCGCCCATTTCGGAGAACTTCACCTTGTAGATTTCCACGCGGAAGTAGCCGCCCGCCTGTGCCGGCTCGGAGAAGTTCACGGTGAGCTTGCCGTCCTTGTAGTCGGCGGAGACATCGAGGTTCGTTCGCGTCATCAGGTCGTCGCCGGTGAGCATCGTTGCACGCGTGTCGCCCGGCTCGCAGGTCGTGCCCTCAGGCAAGGTGAAGGTGACGCCCGCGATCTGCTCGCCGGGATCGGCCTGGCCTTCCCAGGTGATGCGCGTCTCCACGCCGCCGAGCACGTCCGACGACCCGCTGACGTTGGGTTTCGCCGTGCATTTGGCGGTATCGAGCGCATACGCGTTCGTCGGAGCGACGGCAACCTGCGCCGCACCGGCGAACACGAGCGCGAACGAGACGAGCAGTGCGCAAAACGCGGTGCGCACGGTATTCGCTTTCAAGTTCTGCATGTGCATGTACGTTCCTCTACGATTAAAAAGCCCTCTCCGCCAACGCGAAGAGGGCCTCATCCGGTTCATAGCCCTAGCGGTTAACTACATGATAAAGGCCATGCAATTCTAGCACGTCCACAACCTGCGTTTTGGTATTTCCGATAACTCCAAAGGCTATTACAAAACCTATCCCTGAGCCCCTTTAGAGCCCTTGAGCGTTCGTAGTTGCTCGCAGCGGGATTCTTTGCCAGGCATATCACACAGCTGCTCTTCATTTTCTGCAGAGCAACACCAAAAAAGCTTTCCAGACAGAACCAACCGCTAGTAGGTCTATCTGCGGTCGAGCGGGAACCGCCTAGGCAGCTAAGCATCCTTCGTTTCCGCCAGCTCTTTTCGCCCCCAACGCAGGGAATCGGGGTTCCAGAAGGCGTTTTCTCGCGCGGGGGATCCACCGAGGGCGGGGTCGAAGAGCGCGGAGGCAAGCGACGTCGCCGCCGCGAAAGAGGCATGCTCTCCAGGGAGGCCGCTCTTCTTGGCGAACGCCGCGAAGCTCCCAGCCCAAACAGCCGGCGCCTCGAAGCGCACAGGCACGTCCATGCCGCGCTTGCAGCACTCGCATTCAATCGCGCGGGCAAGGTCCTTGAGGGCGAGGGTGACGTTCGATGCGTAGTAGACAACGTCGACGAGGTCCTTCATCCTCGACGATGGCCAGCCGCCTGGCTGCGTCTCCATTATGGCGCACAGCTTGTCTGCCAGCTGGTCAGGGAGCGGATAGACGAGGTAATCGCACGACTCAAGTCCCTCGACTCGGACCCTGTTCGCGGGGGCGATGCGATCCGCGGGCTGCGCGATATCGCAGTCCAGCGACAGGTCAATGAGGATGGGGTCCTTCTCTTCGTGCCCCAGGAAGGTCTGGAAGCGCAGTTTGAGCAGTCGCGAGTAGCCGTTGTCGTCAAGCGATTCGGACCATTTGTCAAGCTATTTTTGATAACTTTATTTTTCGGGGATGGGACTGCGGCGGAAATCCTGGACCAAAAGAGGACCGGAGGACCATACGGATGTACCGCGCAGAGCAAAGAGCGAAGGCCATCGAGACGTTCGCCGGGTTCGGATGCAGCGCGGCCGACACCATAGCGGAGCTCGGCTACCCCAGCCGCGTCACGCTCCGCAACTGGTGGAAGGAGTACCGGGTCAGCGGCGATGGGTTCCTGGAGAGGAGGCGTCGCAAGCTGAGGTGTTCCGACGACATGTCGACGTGCTTCTGCTGGCACCCGGGTATAACATAGACGAGTTGCTGGTACTGCGCAAACGTCAGGTTCGCGACCATGTCGTTCAGCTCCGCGATGGAGGGGAGCTCACCCTTGGAGCCGATGGGCGGATGGAGCGAGATGGGCTTTCACCTCTCGGGGAACTTCGTGTCCCCGGCAGTGCAGTACTTGTCGATGTGCTTGCGGCTGCGCGCGATGGTAAGCACGTCCAGCAACTTGAAATAGTCCGAGCTCACAGCGTTCACGAACGATTGGGTGGTGCGCTCCTCGTCGTCGAGCTTGCTCCACTCCTGGAAGCGCTGCTGGGCCCTGCGCGTCACGCTGCTGATGGAGGGGATGCCATCGTCTGACAGGTACTCGTCGTCGCCCTCGGTGATGATCTCTATCTGGTTGCGAAGGTTGAGCAACCGGTTGTTCACCGTGGTGGCCGAGAGCATGAGCACCTTCGTACGTATGCCGGACTTGATGATATCCTCCATGAGTCGGTCGTAACGGCTGCGCTTGGTGGTGTCGGTCAGCTTGTTGCGGAAGTTGTGGGACTCGTCGATGACTATGAGGTCGTAGTTGCCCCAGCGAAGCGTCTCCAGATTGATGTCCCCGAAATATCCCGTTTACCTGGAGAGGTCGGTGTGGTTGAGCACCGTGAAGCTGAGGCGGTCGTCTGCGAGGACGTTTCTCTCGTCGTTGTCAGCGGCGTAGAACATCCAGTTCCCGCGCAACCGTTTGGGCGCGAGTGCGAGGATGCGAGCGTTTCGCTCCTGGTAGTACTTCATGATGGCGAGCGCCTCGATGCTTGGCCGATTCGAACGTGGCCCTATCGCAGACTCACTCGGCGCACTCCTTGGCAAGGGCGCATTGGTTGAGGTTGTTACGCAGGGTGAGCTCAAGCCCCGTACCTCCGATACCCTGCTCGCGCGAGCGACGCTTAAGCTCGAACTCCATGGGCTCCTCCACCATAATGCGTTTTGTAATGCAAACGATTATAATTGAGAACCACTGGTACCGCTAATCTCAACAATTGAAAACAGGCTTGCGCTTGGGATGGGATGCTTTAGTGAAACGGTTTTCCTCATCATATGTTTACGGCAGAAGCAACTACGCTGTCATAGGCTGCGATGGCGATTATCAGACCGAGAGCATTTGGTATCAGCTAGCTTGCGTTGTTCAGAATCTCATCCAAAGAGGAACTCCGACTCCGGCATCAAAGCGCATAAAGCGCCTCCTTGGCAGTCCGCTGCAGACAGCGGAGCCAAAGCCGCTTCAGCGTTATATCACGCACGATCACCACTGGAGAACGACGATTCTTGGCGCAACAAACAGCAACTACAACCCAGCAAGAAAGTTCTATGAGGAGATTCTTCCTGCCTCCCTTCCAATTGAATATCGCTATGCAATAAACCATATCCTTCCGGAAGCGAAGATCAGCGATATCGTCGAGAACTGCGATCCTCGATTTACGGATCAGAGGGTAGATTTTTATTGTGACCAGGCAAGACTCGCTATCGAAATCGATGGGAGCCAGCATGATTCTAGCGGTCAGATATATCTCGACAGAGAACGAAATCTCTACCTGGCTAGAAACAATGTCGATACCATCAGAATCTCGACAACAGACATCGATGTTGCAGAAGTCGCGAAGATAATCATTTCAAGATTGAACGAACTTGAGCAAGGCGAATCGTGCCTCGAAACGTTTGACGAGCGCATATCGCGTGCCCCGTTCGAGGTTGTAATGAGAACCCAGATAGCGATTCTCGAATTGATCAAAACCGGCCGCATTGATCCCGAAGACGCACTCTGGAATATCGACTATGTTTGCGACATACCCAATATCAGCCACAAAGACCTACTGAAGACCTCGGCGAATGATCTCTTCGATCTGCTTGAAGGCCTTTGCACCCTTGCCGGCATCCCCTTTAACAGACCGAAGGTAAGACTTGATGCAAAAGGAGAAATCAGGCTTAACGTGTCGGCTAGTAAGAAATGGGACGAGAGGGACATTGGCTCATCGGCGGTGCTCGTGCGAAGCGATTACTTCGAGGACAAGAACAACTACCGAGTTGCCTGCTCAGAACCTATAACGTACAAAACAATGCAGGAATCGAGGCGTGAGGAAGTCGACGCCTCCTTGAATTTCTTTCTGGACTACCTATTCGAATACGAATCCTTCAATCCTGGACAGATTGGCATCATACGAAGGGCTCTCGCCCGGAACGCCACTTTGGGGATCCTGCCAACTGGATCCGGCAAATCGCTTTGCTATCAGATGGCCTGCCTCTTGCAACCATGCGTCAGTTTCTCGGTGTGCCCAATAGTCTCGCTTATCCAGGACCAAGAGGCCAACACGGTCGCCTTTGGAATAGACAGAGTCGGGAGAATAGAGAGCCAGATGGACTCTTCCGACAAGAACGCAGTGTTGGAGGCATTGGGAGAAGCAAGGCTGCAATTGATATGGGTTACACCAGAGCGTTTTCAAATGAAATCGTTCAGATTCCAGCTTGAGGAGATATCCAAGAACCAGTCATTTGGCTATGCGGTCATCGACGAGGTGCACTGCCTTTCCGAGTGGGGCCACGACTTCAGGGTCTCTTACCTTAAGCTGTATGCAACGATAACCAAATACTGCCCACGGGCCGTTATCCTTGCCCTCACCGCAACTGCATCAAGGAACGTCTTGGAAGATCTGCTGGCCGAACTGCATATTACGAAGGCGAACATTCAGACATCGCCTTCCCTAGACAGACCGGAACTTCATTACCACGTTGTCAAAGTCACCGACTCTACGCTTGATGACAGTTTTGACGAAACCCTAAATCGCATCGACAGGGAATTCTCCGCCCTTGAAAGGCTTGAGACCATCTTCGAGCCTGTTGGTGAGAAATCCGTCTGCGGAATCGTATTCGCCAATACAAGAACCACAAGAAGCGGCGTGAACCCGCTAAAGGGATGCGAAGGGATAAAGATGCACCTCTTGAGCAGGCAAATAAAGTCGGACACGTACCATTCGGGGCGCAAAGAAGAACGCACGGCCATACAAAAGAGCTATATCGACAACGAGTTTACCGTCATGGCCGCTACCAAAGCGTTTGGAATGGGGGTCAATAAGAAGAACGTTCGATACACGATTCACTGCGGACTGCCCTGGTCGATAGAGGCTTTCTATCAAGAGGCAGGGAGAGCTGGCCGAGACCCGAAGAACAACTACTCAGAATGCTTCATCCTCTATGAGCCCGACCCTGATAAGCAACGAACCGAGGCGCTATTCGCCCCGAACGTCTCCGTTAAGGAGATCCGAGACATCCAGCCAGTTCTCCAGGGCGACCTGAACACTCTGTTCTTCCTATGGGGCAACAATCATGAAGATATGGACATAGAGACCGAAGCGGTAATCAGAGTATTCAAGAAGATCAACAAGAACAAAGACCAGAATGGCAGGGTGACAATCGCCGATGGGCTTGTCTGGGAAGAAGTATGCCCCCTTCTCGTCGAAAACATGAAACCTGGCACCAAGGCAGAGCTGCGTGTTACCACCCAGGATGTCCTCTATAAACTTGCGATCCTAGGGGTGGTAAAGGATTGGACCGTCGATTACAGAGGCTCAAGGTCATATGAGGTCGAGGTTGCTGATGAGGTCAGTGAGGAGAGCGTAAAGGAATCGCTGGAGAAATACATCAGGCGACATACGCCCTCGTTCTCCTTCGACAATCCCTCGTCATCCCATAGGAAATATGTGGAGATGTACAGGAGCGCTCCTGAGGGCAGGAAGTTCATCGGGATGATCAAGGTGCTCCTTCAATGGACGAACGACAATATCGTCTTCAATAGAAGGCGCTCGATTGGCAACATGCTCAATCTATGTGAAGCTAACTACAGCGAAGAGAACTTCAGGCGGTATATCAACAACTATTTCAGCCTAGACACCGAAAGCAACGACCAACTCGACGCTATCGTGAACGACCAGGAGAACCTGGAAGTATGGTTCAAGTTGTTCACAACGTACGAACTTACCGATGACCCTCTTGTGCAAAACGAGCTAATCAAGCCGTTTACGGAGATCGAAGCCATCGCCGCCCTATGCGACCGCTACAGAGAGAGCTTCAATGCAAACATCGGCCTTGAATGGGCAACAATGGTGGCTCATCTTCTCGCGGGAAACTTCAACGCAAGGGAAGTCCAAGAGCAATATGCCTTTATCGCTCAAGACATCAGTGCGTATGATCGCCTAGATTTCAACAAGCTGCTCGATGGCACGATCTCGCTTCTGCTTGAAGCGACGGAGGAGGCCAGAGACGCTTTCGGTTTGGCGGTGGTCGGCAGCACGCCGCAGGAAGCTATACGCGTTCAGAAGGTCTTAGGCGATACGGTTACGCTAGAGCACCTGATAACAACTAACATCAATCGGCTGGAAAACGTCTGGGGAAGGATATCCAACTATGGGAAATAGCGCAGACAATCTCGAAAAGCTGACCTATGCCGTTACGTCCCTCAACGACGACGCAATGGGGATGCACGAGCTAATCCAAATAGAGTCCTCGCATCTTGAAGAGACCATCGCTATCGAAAGACGCGTCTCGGAAGATTTAGGCGCAAACGCAAAAGCGCTTCTACAGGTAGTAGATCTGATCCCTCCCAGAATCGAGTCCATAGAGCAATTGGCAGAAGACGTCAAAGCGAAAACTACAGCGGCACTCGATGCGGCAATGGAACAGTCCAAAACATTAAAAGACGAAGGGCTGAAAGCCTACGACGCCATGGCGGCCTCGATGAAAGAGAGACACGACTCATTTGAGGGCTCGTTAAGATCATTCGAGGAGCAGTCCTTAAAGGAAGCCAGGGAGGCTAGAGGAGAACTGCAGGCCGACATTCTCAACCACAAAACCGCTATTTCCGCTCGTATCGACAGCCTTGAAAACGAGGTCGTATCGCTGAAAAGCGCGATACAAGGGTTCGACGAAAAGATAGCACAGACGAAAGAAGAGGTTAGAACGACTGCAAAGCCCCTTCTGCTTTTGGGTTTAGGAGTACTGGTGCTGGAGATTGTGAATGTAGCCCTGACCTTTGTGCTCTAATACGGAGCCTGAAAGGACACCATCTTGGATAGCACTTTGAGCATTGGCGAGTCGTTAAAACTGGCCACCGAATACATATCGGGCGATTCGATGCCACAGGACTACGAGCAGGCCGTTTTCCTCCTATCACAAATCGCAGCTGACTCGCAAGATGCTGCAGATTTACTCGAAACCCTATCTGATAGAGGACTGGGAATCGAGCGCTCAGCTCCGTCATCGTCAGGAACAAGCTTTGGGTACGTCCCGGATTTTGATAAGTTCGCAAAACGTTCTCAGGGCCTTGAGCCGAATACGAATAGATGCATCAATTGTGGGGACGTTGGCACCCTTAAGGCGCATGATGCAAATGCGCTTATATGCGGCATAAGCAGCGGTGGTTGCGGGGCTATTCAAGATATCGTAATTTCCGAGACAGGGCTCTCTGCAGGAATGGCCATCGAGCCGTATACGCTAGAGCCAGGTGCTAGATCCTACATGGGAAGCCAAATCAACACTCTGAAGTACGATTCATCGATTGACGCAGACGATGCCTCAAGCATAATCGGTGAGATCGCGGATCGTATCCGGGAATGTGCAATACTCGATCGGCTTGTCCCGGCCACAATCCAAAACGACCTGGTTATCGTACCGGTGCCCTCGTCGAAGCGCCGTAAAGTACAGCCAGTGTACGAACTAGCAATGGCAATCGCAGGAGATAGGTTTACCTACTCCCAAGCCCTTATGAAGCACACTCAGACCGAATCGAAGAGCCGCCGTGCTGGCTCAGAGCTAGCCGAGGGAGAAATCACGTGCAAGTCGGGCTTTGCAGCAAACAACGTGCTGTTACTCGACGACACCTACGGAGAAGGCGCGACATCGCGAGCATGCATAAGAGCCCTTCAACGCACCGGCGTCGAAAACATATATCTGCTAACCCTTTGCAAGAACACTTTCGGTGGGGTCAAAAGCTAGGCATTATGTCTTAACTGTTTGCTTTAAGGAGAAACCAGTGGCAACCATATTCATAAGCGGGTCTCGCACGATTCCTTTTTTGCCAGAAGAGGCTAAATGCCGCCTCGACCGGATGATCAAGGAAGGCCACGACGTAGTTATAGGCGACTCGGACAAAGGCGTTGATGCGATGATAGCTGCGTACTTTGCAGATGTTGGCTACGATTGCGTCAGTATCTATACGACGCGTCCAGTGCCTAGGTTAAAGACCGTCCTGCCGTCTTGGAAGACAGTGACCGTGAAATCAGAGATTGATAAAAAGATCGACAAACAAGGCAGGGTTGTGAACCAGCGCGATATCGAGACAAAAAAAGACATAGCCATGGGAGATGTCGCTGATTTCGGATTCGTCGTATGGAAGCCTGAATACCCGAATCGTTTTGGCAAAGCCTCGGTGAGCAAGGGCAGTTTGCGAAATATGGTTCAGCTTTTGAGCGACCACAAACCTGTAGTTCTCTACATGCTGAATGAATCGGATGGTACTTTTAGCTTGGTGGATCTCAGGAGCAGACAGGAGCTCGATGGCCTGATTGAGAATGCGTCACCTTTGGTGCAACGCTCATACGCAACTATTCTGAAAGACCAGACTGAAAATGCCCAGAATAAGTTGTTTTAGCCCTACCTGAATAGAAGCATCAAATCCCTGCAAATACTACCATCCTTGAATTCCTGGTTTGGTAAGAGCAGGTTGTAAACGCGAACAGTTGAACGTCTTCCGATACCTCGGTTAGTACCAAGTCTGATTAAGCGAGCATCTCCTCGAAATCCGCCTCCTGGTTGATCACGAGGCTCTCGTGGCTTGCGTTCGCCGCGTCCACTGTGACCGGCTCAAGGCGAAGTGTCAAGCCTTCTCGTAAGCGTCAAAACTACCGCGTAGACCGAGAAACCTCTCGGAGTTTTTCCCATCTCCTTTTGAAAATTGACCCCTTTCCCATCCAAGAGTAAAAGTGCATTGACGCAGTAAGTTCTCCCCAGGAGATATTCCGAACAATATCTCGACAGGTGCGCCAGAATCCAATATTGATAATCTTCCTCAGCATATCGAAGAGAATAAAAATGCAGAAAGCATCGAACCGGAACCTGAGAACGATACAGTAAAATCTAAATCGAAAATTATATCTTGGGCCCAATTAACTAGGAGGGCGTAAGCACATGGCGATAGGAACCAATAATAGGCAGAATGGATCAACTAATAAAGGCGGTGGAGCTGGGGTTGAAGGTGCCGTTCGAACCGACACTCCACAAGTTGACATAACTACAAATGTCTCTCCTGGTGTTGATACGTCAGCTGATTCTGCTGAATCTACTCCTGGAGGAAATGCAGCTGTTGCAGCTAAGGTTCCTGAAGCAAAACCAGTTGAGCCTGAATTGCCTAAGATTAGCAATGACCAAGCAGACTTACTTGCCAGGGTAAGTCAAGCAATAGCGGCTTCTAAAAAAAATAACGAATCTCAGTATGACACGAGAACGCCTCGTACATATCAAGAACAGATAAATGATCTTGCTAGAGCATACGGAATAACTCCTGCAAGCGATTTGAATGCTTCTGTAACGGAAGTATCAGAACAAAAATCCGCTGGAGGACAGGGAGATATTGCTAAGCCAGCAAGAGGATACAATAGTGTCAAGGCACCAGATAGAAATATGACTATGTCGGAGTGCCCCGAGTGCGGCAAGAGTGTTTCCAGCATAGCTATTGCATGTAGTAAGTGCGGATTCCCGACTGCGCTCTACTTCAGTTCCCCCGGATTGCTTCCCGATGTTGCAAAGGAGCACCCTTATCAGGCTGTCGCTTTGAACCCGGAAACACCGTCGGTATTACTCGTGTTGCTTTCTCAGAGTGAGGACTGGGAGACACGAGCCGCAGTTGCCAAAAACCCCGCCGCCCCCTTGGAGCTGCTGTTACGGCTGAGCGAAGATCGCGATGAGGATGTCCGCGCGGCTGTTGCAGCAAACGGAAATGCACCCGTAAGCATCCTCGAAGAACTGGCCGACGACGCAGTGCCTAAAGTGTTGTACGCAGTTATCGACAACCAAGGAGCGCCTGAGTATATAGTCAACGCAGCCAATGACAGAATTGCGTCTCTCGCAGACGAGCCCGACAGCGAGGAAGACGACGATTATTGGGACGATGACCCGGGTTATTATGACCCGAACGATTTGCCTGAGGGTTATTATGAGAGCAGCCGAGGAGCCTTTTATGTCGACGACTGCGGGCATGAATGCGATGTGATGGACTGCGATGGCTTTCGGGCTTATTACGATGAAGAAAACAGCGCTTGGATAGAGATTTAAGGAAAAGTTTGCCGAAGCATTCTCTCTTCGCTAGCCAGTACTGATTGACTGTGCAAACTGCAAAGTACCCTCAACTATTTCATTTGAAGGGGCATTGACGAAAATGCTTTACTTCGTCCTAAGCAACAATCGCTTTTTAAGAGGTTGATTAAGAGCGGTGTTAGCGTCGGGCTAATTTAGTCCAAACTAAAAATCAAAGTTGCAAAAACACATGTCAAGCCTGAACGCGAGGAAATCCCCAATGTCCCTGCCGGCAAGCTCGACGAGCGCCGCGAGCGCGTCCTCGGACGACTCCCGCGATGCCGTCGCGAAGTCGATGTCGCGCGTGGCGCGGCCGTCGGGAATGCGAGCGAGCAGCCCGCTTCCGCCCTTGAGGATGAACCGGCCATCCGGGTCGCTGAACACCCTGCACAGGAACCGGTCGCGCAAAGCCTGGCGATAACCGTCCCCGGGGTCGCCGCCCCTGTCGCGCACGGCCCTCTTCGGGGCCCCGTCAAGCTGGCCGCCGTTCTCGTACGTCATTCTTCCCGCCTCCCAGCTAGCGAATCGTACAGGCTGCCCCCGCCGGCATCCCGACTTTTGTCCCCCTCGCGTCGATCGATCCCTTCAGCGCGCCCTCATCTTCGATGAGGTCCCTTTCGAGCGCGTCTACGAGCACGTTCGCGACCAGGCTCAGGTCCTCCCCGGAGTCTATCAGGTCCACCACCGTGAGCCAGGGCCTCGTCGCCGGGATGCCTGAGACGATCGCCACGTCCTTCGGATCGAGGCGGCGCTTCCTGATGATCAGGTTCGGGCGCTTGGTCTGCTTTCTCTCGGGCGTGCAGAACTCGTAGGGCGAGGGGCCGACCTCGCCGATGCCGTAGAGCCACGCCGCCGTCGCCCCCATGGCGACGGGCACGCCCTTGCCCGCGATGTCGCCGGGGCGCCTCCCCGGGTCGATCGACAGCCAGGCCGCGAGGACGTCCTCCTCCCGCGTGCTCGGCGATCCGCCCATTCGGTAGACGCCCTTCGCGAGCCTCTCTATGTTGCCGAGTCCCTCCAGCCTCGAAAGCGCGTACCGCTCGACGCCGAGCGCCTTCGCCTGCGCAGACGTGAAGAGCCCCCTCTGGGAAGAGGCGATGTCGTTGACGGCTCGTATGGCTTCAATCAGTTTCATGCTTGCATTGTAGCAAGATTTGCAACAATGCAAGCATACATTATTCCGCTAACTCTTCGATGCCAGCAAGAGACTCCGGAAAAGAAAAGCCCTATCCCGTCTTCGGGCTTGCTCGCTTCTCGGCGAGCCGCTCTCGGACAGGATAGGGCGTCAATGGCGATTCTCGAACGCTAGGAGCACGCGAGCTCTCGCCCGTTACGGGTGCTCAGCGCACGGCAGAGACGTTTACCCGAGCCACTTGGCAGCGAGCTTCTCGACGGTGCCATCGTCCTGGAGCTTCTTGATGGCCTCGTTGATGGCCTTGGTGAGCTCCGGGTTGTCCTTGTTCACGGCAACGGCGTACTCTTCGCCGGTCGCAACCTCGAGGACGACCTGGGCGTCGCTGTAGGCCTCGGAGAGCATCTTCTTCACGACGGCGGCGTTGGTGCACACGGCAGTCGCCTGGCCAGCCTGCATAGCGGCGAAGCTATCGGTAGAGTTGCCATAGGGCTGGATGGTCGCGTTCGGGAAGTTCTCGCGGCAGTAGGTCTCTCCGGTGGTACCGGACTGCACGGCGATGATGACACCGGCCTTGTTCAGCTCTTCCTTGGCGTTGTCCTTGGTGATCGCGCCGTCCTTCATAACGGCAACGGCCTGGTCATCGACGTAGTAGGTGTCGGTGAAGTCGGCAAGCTCCTCACGCTCGGGCTCGACGGTCATGCCAGCGAGCACGACGTCGAACTTGCCACCAGCGGCAAGGCCGGTGAGCAGCGTGTCGAACTGGTTGTTGACGACTTCGAACTTGAGACCGAGCTCGTCGGCAACAGCCTTGCACAGATCGACATCGAAGCCGACAGCCTCACCGTTCTCGAGGTTCTCGAACGGAGGATAGTCGGCGGAGGTGCCCATCGTGAGCGTGCCGTCATTGACAAGCGTGTAGCTCGTATCGGCCTTGGCGGAATCGTCCTTCTTGGTGTCGTTGCCCGCGGTGCTGTTCGAGGAGCATCCGAACAGGGCAAGCGAAGCGGCGAGCACGCCAGCGGCGAGCACCACACCCAGCTTCTTCATTTTCATCTTCCTTCCCCTTTCCGTATTAAAAGCAAGATGAGATATCTCGTTCACTATAAAGGCTTGCAAAGGCTTTGTCGAACAAGAAAAGGCCAGATGCTGTTACATCTTTGTTACAGGCGTGAATAATCGGGGTGCGGCGCCGCTGTGCGCAAACCGCCACACGCTCGCCGTGAACCCGCCGCATGACCATCTGGACCCGGCCCCTCGCCCAAAGCCCGCTCGACCTTACTCGAAGTGCTCGACGGCGGTCTTCAGATTCTCGATAATGCCGATCTGCTGCGGGCACATCGACTCGCACAGGCCGCACTCGATGCAGCCGGACGCGCGACCGGGCTTCGCCTGCCAGCTGTACAAGTCGCTCACGAACTTGTTGTTCTCGACCTGCGCCTCGAGGTTCAAAAGCCCCATGATCTCGGGGATGGCGACTTCCTGCGGGCACCCCTTCACGCAATAACGGCAGTTCGTGCAAGGAATCGCCGCAATCGACTCGAGGATTTCGCGCGTCTGGGCAAGCGCCTCGGTTTCCGCCGGGGAAAACGGCTCGTTCGCCTTGAAATCAGCAATGTTTTGGCGAACCTGGTCGATCGTCGACATGCCAGAGAGCACCGTGAGCACGCCCGGCAAGTTGTAGCAGAAGCGATATGCCCAGGACGCGAGGCTTTTCTCGGGGCTGCAGGCAACCAGCGGCGCCGCGACGCGATCGGCCAGGTTGACGAGCATCCCTCCGCGGGCGGGCTCCATGATGATGACGGGGACATCGTGCTCGGCAGCCACTTCCATGCAGCGGCGCGATTGCGCGACCGGGCTTTCCCAATCGAGGTAGTTCACCTGCAGCTGCACGAACTCCATCTCGGGATGGTCGGTAAGTACGCGATCGAGCGTCTCGGGGCCATCGTGCATGGAGAAGCCGACGTGGCGGATCAGGCCGTCCTGCTTGGCCTTCTGCGCGAAGTCCCACATCCCCCAATCGTCGAAGACCTTCGTGCGCTTTCCGCCCACGTTGTGGAACAGGTAGAAATCGATGTAGTCGGTTCCCAGCCGTTCAAGCGACGTGGGCAGATTCGACTTCGCCGTTTTCTCGTCGGGGCACGCCCAGGCAAGGCATTTCGTGGCGATGGTGTAAGACTCGCGCGGGTGGCGCGCGACGAGCGCTTCCCCGAGAGCCTTCTCGGATGCGCCGTTGTGGTAGACGAACGCGGTGTCGAAGTAGTTCCCGCCGCCGGCCAAGTAGGTATCGACCATCTGCTTGACGTGCTCGATGTCGATTGCGGTGGGATCCTTCGGGTCAGTCTGCGGCAAGCGCATGCAGCCGAAGCCGAGCTTCGACACGCGCGCGAAATCTGAGTTCATTGGTGCTCCTCTCTCTGGAATGCACCCATGATAAAACCTCAAGCTTGCTTCAAGTCAAGAAAAACCGCGAGAACGCGGCGGCCGCGCGGAGAAATGCCCCTGCTATTCGGAGTCGAGCGCTCGCGCGAGAATCTGCATGCGCGCTTCGACGTCTTCGATGATGCGGCTGCAATCTTTCAGCTCGCCGTAGGAATCGATGCCCTCGATCTCGCGCTTCGCCTTGTACTTCAGGTCGTGCTCGAGACTTGCCCAGAAGTCCATGGCGACGGTGCGCAGCTGAATCTCGACCGGCACCATCTGCTTGGAATCGAGGAAGTACACGGGAATGCGGACGATCACGTGCAAGCTGCGATACCCGTTGGGCTTGGGGTTAGCAATATAGTCTTTGACCGTGACGATTTCCAGGTCGTCCTGGCGTTGCAGCAGGTCGAACAGGTTGTACACGTCGCTGATATAGGAGCAGATCACGCGGATGCCCGCGATGTCCATGATGTACTTCTCGATGTTCTCGAGCGTGCGCTCCTTGCCGTAGCGGCCAATCTTCTCGATGATGCTCTCGGGAGTCTTCACGCGCGACTCGACATGATGGATGGGCGTGCGGTCTTTGCGCAGGTTCAGGTCCTGGTCGAGAATCTCGAAGCGGACGACCATCTCGCGCAGCGCGGCGCGGTAACGCTGGCTCAGCTCGCGAAGCTTCGCTCCCGCCTCGCGCACGAACTCGATATCCTCATCCGACATGTCCTTGCCGATTGTAAGCGACCACGTGTCCCTATGGTCCTGCTCGCTCAAAAGCTGCGCAGCGCTCGTCATCTTATCTCCCCTTCACTTCGTCCCAGAGCTCGTTTTGCTCCGAGGTCGAGAAATCTTGCATACGTTTCCCCTGTTCGGAGGCTATTTCCTCCATCGCTGCCCAACGGGCGCGGAACTTCGCGTTCGAGGCGCGAAGGGCGCTTTCGGCATCGATCCCCATGCGCCTGCCCACGTTGACCAGAGCGAAAAGCACATCGCCGAACTCCATCTCCGCCGCCTCGGCACGACGAGCCGCCTCCTCTTCGCCAAGGCCGAACTCACCCGCCACCGAGGTGTCGATCTTGCCGTTTGCGGCATGCGGGGCAGCGGCGTACGCCTCGATGAGCTCGGCTTTCTCCTCGGCGACCTTGTCCCACACGTCCTCGATGGAGTCCCATTCGAAGCCTACGGCAGCAGCCTTGCGGGAAATCTTCTGCGCCTCCATGAGCGCGGGGAAGGTGCGCGGCACGCCGTCGAGCAGGCCCTCGGGTTCGCTCGCACCCGAGCCGTCGGCGCCGCCTGTCGCCTGCCGCTCCGCAAGTTTCACCTGATCCCACACATCGAGCACCTCGCTCGCGTTGGAGGCCTCGACGCTGCCGAACACATGCGGATGGCGGCGTACCATCTTGGCGTTCACGTCGGCACACACGTCGTCGATCGTGAACTCCCCCGCATCGACAGCGATCTGGCTTTGGAGCACCACTTGCAAAAGCACGTCGCCAAGCTCTTCACGCAGGTGGGCGACGTCCTCTTCTTCGATCGCGCAAACGGCCTCGTAGGCTTCCTCTATCATGTTGTGGGAGATTGATACGTGCGTCTGCTCGCGATCCCATGGACAGCCGTCCGGGGCCCTGAGGGCCGAAATCGTGGCGACGAACTGGTTGAACGATGGATGATCGGCCGGATTTCCGTATCGGTCGAGCGCACTATCAGGCGCATTGACGCCCGATTCGGCGGCATTGTCTTCGTGTGGCACTGTTCCCCTTTTCCTTCTTTGAGAATACGAGTATACCCGCATTCCCGACGCAATCCCATACCGTCACCGATTCCGTTGACGAATCGCTAAACCGCCCAAGAACCCGCATGCGTCCGCGCCGGCCCAAGCCCGAGCGCGAGGCGCTATACTACGAAGACCGACCATGAGGAAAGCGACTCTATGATAGAACCAACACGTGCAGCATTCCTGCTGATAGACATGCAAAACGGCTTCATCGACCCAACGAGCGCCCTGTGCGTTGCGGGTGCTACGGACACGGTGCCCGCCTGTGCCCACGCTCTCGATTTCGCGCGCTCGATCGGGATAAGCATCTTCCATATCCGCCGCATCTACAGCGCCGACGGTGCGAACGTGGAACCCGTGCGCTATCGGCAATGGCGCGACGGGGGGCGCCCGCTTTCCCCCGCAAGTGAGGACGAGAGCTCGCTCAACTGGCCTGACATGCTGACGCCCGCGGACGGCGACCGCGTGATGGTGAAGCCGCGCTTCTCAGCGTTCTTCGACACGCAGCTCGACGATGTGCTCTCGCGCGAGGGCATAAGCACCGTGGTGCTCGCGGGCACCACGACTCCGAACTGCGTGCGCTCGACCTGCTACGACGCACTTTCCCTGAACTACAACGTCGTCGTCTTGGAAGACGCCACCTCCTCGCGCACGCCCGAAGTGCAGCGCGCGAACATCGAGGATATGGCTTATATCGGCGCGCACATCATGAGCGTGGCGGAATTCCTCGAGCAGGGGCTCTCTCAGGTGCAGGACATCGCAGGCGACACGGCGCGCGCAATCGAAGCGGAGTACTACGCAACCGGCCAGGCGGCAGATCAAGCCGACCGAACGACGGGCGCAGCCGCACCTTGCAACGCCCCCACATCGGGTCACCATCCCCGCACGCTCGGTTCCCGCACGTTGGCGCCGACGGGCACGACCGCGCCGCCCGCAACGCGCACTTCGGCCGATGCAAGCGAACTTCCCGCAATGCGCGCACCGAAGGGGATTTAGGTCATCATGATTGTGAGAATCGACACGCTTGAAGACGAGCGCCTTGACGCCTATGCACGGCTCACCGAAGCACAGTTGCGCAACAAGCTCGAACCCGAGAAGGGCATCTTCATCGCCGAATCGGGCAAAGTGATCGAGCGCGCCCTCGAAGGGGGAATGCAGCCGTTGTCGCTGCTCATGGAGGAGAAATGGCTGCCCTCCATGGCGAGCATCGTCGAGCGCATCGAGCAAGTCGACCCCACCATCCCTGTGTTTGTCGCCCCTCATGATGAGCTGCGGAAACTCTGCGGATTCGAGCTGACGCGCGGCGCCTTGGGGGCCTTTCGCCGACCGCGTCCGAAAAGCGTCGCCGAGGCATGCGAGGGAGCGCGCGTCGTCGCGGTCTTAGAAGACATCACGAACCACACCAACGTCGGGGCGATCTTCCGCTCGGCAGCAGCACTCGGGGTCGACGCCGTGCTGATTACGCCGGCATGCTACGACCCGCTCTACCGCCGCGCGGTGCGCGTTTCGATGGGCACCGTGTTTCAAATTCCTTGGGCGCGCATCGGGGAAGACGCCCACGATTGGGCGCAAACCGGCATCCCCTTGCTCCACGAGCTCGGCTTTACCACGGCAGCGCTCGCGCTTTCCGACAACTCGGTGAGCTTGCGCGACGAGAAGCTGAAGGAATGCGAGAAGATTGCGCTCGTACTGGGCACGGAAGGCGACGGCCTGGCCGAAAGCACCATCGCCCGCTGCGATTACACGGTGAAGATCCCCATGTACCACCAGGTAGATTCCTTGAATGTCGCCGCCGCAAGCGCGGTTGCCTTCTGGGAGTTGGTTGTTCCGTCGGCTTAGCAGCCGACGGAACGAGTCGACGCTGCGAGCCTCCCTGGCGGATGCGAGGCGCTCTCCAAGGTTTTCTCGCGTACCGAAGTACGCTTCGAAAACCTTTCGCGCGCCTCGCATCCGCCAGGGAGGCTCTCGCTGACTTTAAAGCGAAATGGGAGACGGCAAGTCGCCCGCCCAATTCCCTTACTTGTCGATTTCCTCTCGCGGGTCGTGCAGGTCGTTGGGGGGGACGCGCACTTCGTCCCATCCCATCTCCTTGAGCGCCTGAGCCGTGCGCCACGGCGGCGTGACGTCGTCGTATTGCGCGCAGTAGTTGAGCGCCTCGACGAGCGTGATGTTATGCATAAGGTCGGCCATCGTGTCCACGTCGGGAATAGGCGGCAGATAAAGCGCAGGGAGCCCCTGCTTTCGCGCCTTATCGATATAGGCAGGAAGCACCGTGAGGCCCTCCTGATTGTAGAACACGCCCGAGTGGTCGAAGTCGGTCTCGCGCGTCCAACCGATCACCGACACGCCCATCTCCTGGTCGGGAGCGAGCACGATGCCACCGCCCGCAACCCCGTCGAGCTTGTGGAGCGCGTTGAACCCCGCGCGCACATCGGCCTTGGTGAGAGCGGGCATATCGGCGCCCATCGAGAGGATGCAATCAGCACCGCGCGCCCACGTCTTCTCGAACGCCTGGTTGTAATGCTCGTCGAAGCTGGCACCCTCATCGCAGAGAAACACCAGCTCGCGCGGCCATTCGCCCGCATCAGAAAACAGCTTGCGCATCACCTCGACGTTCTTTGCAGGCGTCGTCGAGATGATCATCTCGTACTCGTCGCGCACCACTTCCTCGCCTGCGGCAAGCGCCTTCCGTGCCCGCTCGGCGCTTTCGCGCTCCAAATCCGCCATCGCCGCGCAGCAGATTTCCACCACATCGAAGAGCATGCAGTGGTAGAGCCCCGAGGCGACCTCGGGCTGGAACACACCGTCTTTCAGCACGGTCAGGCGGGTTTTCACCAAACCCGGAATCGGCGGCTTGCTGAACAAAAGGAGCGCGTTTTTGCGCACGCGCTCCTTTTCCCTGCCGCCCTGCTCGCTTTTCGATTCGCTCACAGAACGCTCCTTGTTTCGAAGTCTAGCTTACTTGGCGATGAGCACTGGCACCGACGAGCCGTGCAGCACCTTGTGGCTGACGCTGCCCATGTACTCCTTCATGCCCGAAAGCCCGCGATTGCCGATGACGACGAGGTCATAGTTGCCCTGGTCGATCAGCTTTACGATCTCGGTAGCGGGGTTCGTTCCCGTGATGAGCAGCGGGTTCAGGCGATCGGCCGCATCCTCGTGAGCGCCGACCAGCCTCTCGAGCAGCGATTTCCCATCGTTCATCATCATTTCCAAGATAGAGCGGAAGCTCGTCATCTGGGAATCGTCGAGCAAGGGAATCGGCACCACGTACACCAAGTCGATGACAGCATCGGGGTTGTTCTCGGTCACGCTGATCGCAAGCTCCAATGCCTTGCGACCGCCATCAGTTGCATCCACCGCAGCGAGCACTTTGTTCATAGACATAACGCGCTCCTTTCTCCCCGCACCCTTCGGGCGCCGGGTTGCCGTTGCAAACTGTCAATCACTGCAAGAAAGTATAGCACCACGCGGGAAAGCGTCGCCGAGGAGCTTCGCTAGAGAAACTCCACCTCGATGATGTCGCCTGCCGCGGGAGGTTCGATGCCGGGGCCCATGCCCATCATGGTGAAGGCGTTCGCTCCCCATGCCGTCTTCGACCCGGGGCGACCGTCGATCGGCGTCGCCTCGAGCACGCCGTCGGCACTCGGCTCCACACGGAGAGGGCGGATGCCGAAGAATTCCGGCTCCCCCGGCGCATGGTCGGGATGCTCGCGCGGGCGATCCTCGCCTGCAGGCTTGCCGTTCTTCGCACCCGGGCCGTGCTTCGGAGCCGGGAACGCCTCGGTCAAGCGGGCCGCCGTCTTCGGCACGATAGGATTAAGCCCCAAATACTTGCGCATAAGCGGACGCAGGTAGAAATCAAGGGTGAACGACGCGCCGCCCGAAGGACCGGAGATGCCCACGATGGGCACGTTGTCAACGACAGCGTAGGAGCTGTGATGCCCGGGGCCGTGGTTCGTCTGATGGCAGATCATGCGCCCCATTTCTTCCATGACCTCGCACGACCAGTCGTCCGAGCCCTTCGAGGAGCCCGCGTTCAGAACGACGATGTCGGCAACCTCGCATGCGCGCTTGATGGCGGCCTCAATTTCGGGGCGCTCGTCGCACACGATGTCGAAGGGAACGAACTGCCCGCCCCACGCTTCCACCTTCGCGCGCACGAGGATGCTGTTCGTCTCGAAGTTGCGGCCGCGGGCGGCAAACTGATCGACGCGCGTCGAATCGAGGGGGATACCTGCGGGAACGAGCTCGTTGCCCGTGGGGATGAAGGCCACGCGGGGCTTGCGAACCACGGGAACCACGGCGTTGTCGCCCGTGCCCATACGCGCCGCGACGTCGGGCGTTACAACCGTGCCGGCAGTCGCAAGGACATCGCCGCGCTTCATGGTCGAACCCGCAGGACGCGTGCCCGCACCCTGCTTCGAGGGAGCGGCGTCGATGGTCACGTGCTGCTGGTCTTCCGACACCTGCACGTGTTCGATGACGATAGCGGTGTCGAACCCTTCGGGCATTGCGACGCCTGTGTTCGCGAACTGCCAATCCACCCCGCGGACCCATGCGCTCGTGTCGGGAAGCTCGCCTTCCACGAGTTTCTCGAAATCGGACCAGTGCAGGGCGATCGAGTCCATCGCGCACGTGAGCGCGGAGGGCATGTCGCACCGAGAGACCACGTCATAGGCGAGCACACGCCCCACCGAATCGGCGAGCGCCACCTGCTCGCAGCATTTGCGAGCGACCTCGCTGCTGTGCAAATCCTCGCCCGCGGCGATGTTCGCCCACCCGAAACCTGCGGGTGCCGCATCCATCGCCTCAAGCATCGACGAAACCGCCTGCTCACGGGAGAGCTGGATATGCTGGGAATGATCTCTCATAGTTCCTCCTGTTCATGTGCCGCAGCACAAGCTTGCGACCCTTATCGCTCATGCTCCATTATAGTGAATGACGAATAGAATCGGGCAAAAAGAAAGCCCGTCGAGAATCAATCTTCCCGACGGGCGATATGGTCGCAATGTGGCGTAGTATGAGTTGGAGCTAAGCGAACCCCAGCTCAGATGTCATTTTCTAAATCTTATACATGTACTGGAAGACGTCTTCGCGCTGGATGATGATCTGCACGCCGAGATCCTCGCCCACCGCCTTGAGCTTGTCCTGCACGGTGTCGAAGTCGGCCTTTTCCGTATCGAGCGTAGTGAGCATCGTCATCGAGAAGATGTCGTTCAAGATGGTCTGGCTGATGTCGTCGATGTTCGCGCCGCATTCCGCAAGCACCACCGCCACCGCCGCGACGATGCCGCTGCGATCCTTGCCCAGAACAGAGATAACGCACTTCATGGTTGCACCTTTCATCCGTTTCTTGTGGTTCCCATACTACCCGATTCGCCTGCCGGCGACGACGTGCGCTGCGCCTAGTGGGCGTCGCGAAGGATAAGCGACATGGCCTCGCTGCGAGAAGCGCGCGAGGCGGGCGTCGATCCCGCGAACACGCCGCGCACTGCGCTCGTGACCGTGCGGCTGCCCGGCTTCTTCACGCCGCGCATGCTCATGCACATGTGCTCGGCCTCGAGCACCACGATGACGCCCTGCGGGTGGAGCTGCTCCACCAGGGTGTCGGCAATCTGCCCGGTCAGGCGCTCCTGCACCTGGGGACGCTTCGCGAACACCTCCACGAGACGCGCGAGCTTCGAGAGTCCGCACACGCGACCGTCCGCAGCGGGGATGTAGCCGATATGAGCCTTGCCAAAGAAGGGCACCAGATGATGCTCACACATCGAGTAGAAGGAAATGTCGCGCACGAGGACCATCTCGTTGCAGTGCTCGTCGAAGGTCTTCTCGAAGTGGACGGCGGGATCTTGCGCGAGCCCCGCGAACACCTCTTCGTACATGCGCGCCACGCGGGCAGGCGTTTCGCGAAGCCCTTCGCGATCGGGGTCCTCGCCGACGCCCTCGAGAATGAGGCGCACGCCTTCTTCGATTTTTCGAGTATCCATAGGCTGTTAATCCTCCAGTGCTATGTCTATGCCCACCGGGCAATGGTCGCTTCCGAATACTTCATTGTAAATGCTCGCATCCTCCACCTTGCCGGCGATTCCGTCGCTCACCAAAAAGTAATCGATGCGCCACCCCGCGTTGTTCTTGCGCGCGTTGAAACGGTAGCTCCACCACGAATACGCACCCGTCGTATCGGGATGAAGGGTGCGGAACGTGTCGGTGAAGCCTGCGGCGAGCAAGTCGGAGAATTTGCCGCGCTCCTCGTCGGAGAAACCCGCATTGCCCCTGTTGGGGCCAGGGTTCTTCAAGTCTATCTCGTTATGGGCCACATTGAAGTCACCGCACATGATGACAGGCTTCGGCGCGGCAGTCTCCCCCGCCTGCGTCAGGGGAAGCACTTCTTTGGGCATGTGCCCCGCCCCAAGCGGGTGGCGCGGGGTGTCCTTGGGGGCGTCGGGGCCGAGAGCGACCATCCCGTCGGCGTCGGCGCGCTCGACGGGAACGTCCCCGGGAAGCACGCCCTCTTCAAGCCCCTTGCAAAAGTCGCGGAACGCGTCGTCCCATTCCATGCGATGCCCGATGCGGGCGAGCTCGTTTTGCGCGTTCGGCGTGTACACGTCGACGAACCAGAACTCGGGGAACTCGAGCGCGACGATGCGCCCCTCGGTATCGAGGTATTCCGAACCCAACCCGTGGAGCACCTGAAGAGGCGCGCGCTTGGTGAAGACCGCTGTCCCCGAGTAACCCTTCCTCTCGGCATAACTCCAAAACTCCAGGTATTGGGGGAGATCGAGCGTCGCCTGCCCCGCCTGGAGCTTCGTCTCCTGCAGGGCGAAGACGTCGGCGTCGAACTCGGCCACGATGTCCTCGAACCCCTTCTTCATAACGGCGCGCAGGCCGTTCACGTTCCACGAGATCAGTCTCATCGATTCACCTTTCCAAGCGAGAAGCGACGCGCGGGCATGCCGCCCACAGTCGAGGCGGGCACGCTACCCGCAATCGCACCAGTATAGCGCGAGCGCGCAGTGCGACATGTATGAAATACCGCAGATTGGCGCTTGTCATTTATTGGCATACGTCCTATACTTGAAGAGGTCTGAAACACAGGGCGAGCGTCTGTGTCCTCCTTATGCAAGCGCTCGCCCACCTTCCCGTTCATTACCTTCCAACTGCGGGGCGGCACACTTGACTTTCTATCTCGCCGCCCCACACTTCCCAAGATCCGCAGCAAACGGCCAAACACGCATGTTCTACACGTCGGCCTGCGCATTTAACGGAGCGGCGGCTCTGGCAGCACCCACGATGCTGGTCACCCTAAGGGCGCGAAGGCGCCGCTACAATACGATAACAAAATGCCAGATAGTTTCCCGTTGCGTTATCATCGGCTCATCCGATTGACGCGAAAGGGGCCCAATGGCGCGTTTGCTTATTGTCGAAGACGATGTCTCGCTGCGGGAAAATCTTGTGCGCATGCTGCAGCTCAAGGGCCACGAGTGCCTTTGCTGCGAGTCGTTTACGAACGCCGCGGCCGAGGCTTTGACTGCTGCCCCCGACTGCATCCTGCTCGACCTTTCGCTTCCCGGCGCGTACGGCCACGAAATCTGCCGAGCGATTCGCCAGGAAAGCAACGTCCCCATCATCGTGCTGACTTCTTCGGACAGCGAGTTTGACGAGGTCATGAGCATGAACGTCGGCGCGGACGATTACGTGGTCAAGCCGTATCGCCCCGCTGCGCTGCTTGCCCGCATCGACCGTGCTCTCGCCCGCAGCGGGTCTGCCGATTCGGCGCGCGGGCAAATCGATCATGGCGGCGTTTCCCTCGACAGCGTGCGGGCCGCGGTTTCGTATCGCGGCAAGCGCGTGGAGCTCTCGCGCAACGAGCTTCTGATTTTACGCATCCTTATGGAGAACGCGGGATCCATCATCTCGCGCAGCGAGCTGATGGACGAACTGTGGCAGACCGACGCGTTCGTCGACGACAACACGCTCACGGTGAACGTGAATCGCCTGCGCCGCAGCCTGGAGTCTGCAGGTGTGCCCGATGACTTCATCACCACCCGCCGCGGCCTGGGGTATGTGGTTCGATGAGCAGCTCGAATCGGGAAAAGCCCGACCACGCGGCCTCTGGTTCGCCCTACGATCCCGCGTCTACGTCGTTCCCCGCCGAAGACCGCCCCGATCGCGCGTACTCGTTCGGGGCGTATCTTCGCTCGCGCGCCGGGTTTTTGCTCGGCATGGTCGCCCTCATGCTCGTTGTTGCGGGCATCATGGTTGTGACCAGTTCGAACGCTTCCTCAATCGCGCTTGTTTCCATCTGCGAGGCCCTGTTCGCCTGCATCGTACTTGCTGTCGGCTTCCCGCGCGATCGCGAGTTCTACCAGCAGCTGAACCTGTTCTGCGATTCGCCCGACAACGCGCGCTACCTCTCGTCGATTCTGGACAAGCCGCGCACGCTGGAGGGATCCATCGCCTATCGCGCGCTCGCCGTGCAGGGCAAGGCCGCCTCGGACGAGCTCGCCGTCCGCTCCCGCGACATGAAGGATTACCGTAACTACATCGAGCTTTGGGTGCACGAGGCGAAGACGCCCATCGCGTCGGCGCAGTTGGCGCTGTCGAGCCTTCACGGGCCCGGGGTCGATGAGGTACGCAGCGACCTCAATCGCATCGAGTCGCGCGTCGAACAGGCGTTATACTACGCGCGCTCGGCAACACTGAGCGAGGATTTCTCCATCGAGGAGTTAAACCTTGCGGCACTCTCGCGCAAGGCGTGCCGTCAGAGGTCTCGCACGCTCATCGGCGCGGGAGTCTCGCTTGATTTCGCAATCGACGAGGCGCTCGAGGTGTTCGCCGACGCGAAATGGGTCGACTTCATCATCGGGCAGGTTCTGGAGAACTCGTCGAAGTACGGCGCGAAGACCGTTCGCTTCGAAGGCGCGGTGAAGGACGCAGGGACGAAAGACGGGTGCATCGAGCTTTTGATTAGCGACGATGGCGACGGCATTCCTGCTGCCGACGTGCCGCGCGTGTTCGACCGCGGATTCACGGGAAGCCAGGGTCGCACGCACCACAAAGCGACGGGCATGGGGCTCTACCTTGCCGCTGTCGCCTGCGAGAGAATGGGCCTTGGCCTGCGCGTTTCCTCGGAAGAGGGGGCGGGTACGACCATCGCGCTCACCTTCCCGCTCGACCGCACGCGCATGGACTTGGCTGCCAACCTTACAAAACCGTAAGATTGCGGTAAGGCCCTTCGATGGCTCCGTTTTCGCGCTCGTCGCATCATGGGGATGTGCCGAATCGAAGAGAAAGGAATCCCCATGTCTGTGGTTACCGCAACCCCTCCAGCAGGCATCGCGAATGCGAATCAGTCCAACAGCCGCAACGTCTTGCTTTCCGTGCGCGACGTTTTGAAGGTGTACGGCTCGCGCGAGGCCGTCACACGTGCGCTCGACGACGTGTCGTTCGATATCTGCGAAGGCGAGTTCGTCGGCGTGATGGGCCCGTCTGGCTCGGGCAAGAGCACGCTTTTGAACTGTATCTCCACTATCGATACCGTGACCAGCGGAAGCATCATCTTGAACGGCCGCGACATCACGCAGCTACGCAGCCGTCAGCTCTCCAAGTTTCGCCGCGACGACCTGGGCTTCATCTTCCAGGACGCCAATCTGCTCGATACCCTGACCGGTTTCGAGAACATCGCTTTGGCCCTCACCATCAAGGGAGAGAAGGCCGACGCCGTCCGAACGAAGGTCGAGCGCACCGCCACTCTTTTGGGCGTGACGGACGTTCTGCAGAAGTACCCGCGCCAGATGTCGGGCGGCCAGCGCCAACGCGTGGCTGCAGCCCGCGCCATCGTTGCCGATCCGAAGTTGGTTCTTGCTGACGAGCCCACCGGCGCGCTTGACTCGCGCAACGCCGCCGTTCTTCTTGAAACCCTCGAGGTTCTGAACACGAAGCTGCACGCCACCATCATGATGGTCACGCATGATGCGGTTGCGGCATCGTACGCCAATCGCATTCTGTTCATCAAAGACGGCAAGCTGTTCAACGAGCTGCGTCGTGGCGATAGCAGCAGAACCGACTTCTACCAGCGCATCCTTGAGGTCCAAGCGTTTCTTTCCGGCAAGCAGGGCGCATCATCCGCGGTCGGTTTCGTGGCCTCGCACGTCACCGCGGTCGGCAACTAGGCGGCGGTCATCATGTTGATGAAACTTGCCTTGCGCAACGTGCGCCGCAGCGTGCGCGACTACGCTGTGTACTTCGTCACCCTGACCTTGGGCGTGGCGGTGTTTTACGCCTTCAACGCCATCGGGGACTCCCGTGTGCTGTTCGAGGCCCAGGAAGGCGCCGAAAACATGTTCCTCGCGTCGGGCGCGAGCGTTTTCGACATCCTGTCTCAGGTCATGACCTATTTCAGCGTGGTCGTCGCCGTCGTTTTGGGCTTTTTGGTCCTGTACGCCAACCGGTTCGTTGTTCGGGCGCGCAAAAAGGAGTTCGGCACGTACCTGCTTTTGGGCATGAGCCCGCGACAGGTTTCCTCGGTGGTCCTGACGGAAACGCTGATCGTCGGCGTTCTTGCGCTGGTGGTGGGCCTGGGGCTGGGCTTTCTAATCTCCCAGGCGATCGCCTTCGCCACGGCGGGCCTTATCGGCGTGGCAATCAGCGACTATCATCTGCTGTTCAGCGCCCGATCCGCCGAGCTGACCCTGGGTTGTTTCGCGCTCATCTTCGTCGTGGTCGCCTTGTTCAATGCCGTGCAGATTTCGCGCTGCAAGCTTGCCACACTGCTTTCGGCCAACTCCCGCAATGAACGCATGCCCGTGCGCAGTCCTATCGTCTGCTTCATCGTGTTCGTGGTGTCGTGCTTGATCCTGGCAAAGGCATATGCCGAGCTCAACATCGACGGACTGGTCTACTTCGGCGAGCACTTCCGCATCGCAACCCTGTTGATGCTCGTCGGCACGCTGGGCCTATTCTGGTCGGCGTCGGGGTTCTTCATCCTGCTGATCCAGCGTTTGCGGGGCGTGTACTTCAAGGGTCTCGCCATGTTCACCATGCGCCAGATCGCGACGAAAGTGAACACTGCGTTCGTGTCGCTGTGGGCCGTGAGCGTCCTTCTGTTCTTCAGTATCGTCGTGTTCTCGACAGGCTTCAGCTTGGCGTCGGTGCTCTCCGATCAACTGGAAGAGAATACCCAGTTCGACGTATCTATCTGCGCGAGCCTGATGGCGCTTGACACCTCCGACATAGAGGCGGTGCCCGCCGGGCAGTATGGCGGGGAAGAGGAGAAGGCTGCAGCGATTGAGGAAACCAAAGCCCAGCGCAACGAGATTTGCCGCCTTTGGCAAGAGAACGGCGGCTCCACCGCTGCGTATCTCAAATCGCTCATCCCTGATTGGGACGAGCGCGTGACCGGCTCGGCTCAGGTGGACACATGGCTTGCGAACGATTTGACAAACAAGCAGCTTGCCGATGCGTGCGGCTTCACGCTTGACCAAATCGGCTCCGACGAGAGCTCCAGCATGGCCGACGAAGGCGTGCGGTACGTGTCGTTGTCGCAGTTCAACGCTGCACGGCAACTTGCAGGCGAAAAGCCGATCGAGCTTGCTGCAGACGAATACTTGGTCGACAACACGGTTGACAAGTCGGCCAAGTACGCGCAGGCCCTCGGCCAGAAAGGGCGGACCATTACCGTCGATGGACATGAGCTGACCGCATCAGGGCAGGTTGTTTCGCAGTCGCTCCAGGTAAGCAGCATGAGTTGCCTCCTCGCTGTGCTGGTGGTTCCCGATGAGTTGGCAGCCGACAGGTTCGCCGCTGGCGATCTGCCGTACTTGAGCGAGCTGAACGTCAACCTGGCAAGTGATTCGCAAGAGCAGGCCATGAAAGACATGATGGCTAAATACGGGAAGGCGGCACCGCCGAGTGAAGAGCTTGCCGAAAAGGGCTGGACTTACGATCCCGGCGCATGGCCGGTGTCCTATTACGACACGAGCGAAAGCGTTGTCGCCGACAGCATGGGGCTTACGCTGCTGTTAGTTTACCTGGCGCTCTACATCGGGTTCATCTTCCTCATGACCACGGCGGCGGTTCTTTCCGTCCAGCAGCTCTCCGAGGTAGCGGACAGCATTCCGCGCTATCGTTTACTCGCTCAGCTGGGGTGCGACAGAGGCATGGTTCTGCGAAGCCTGCGCACGCAGGTTGGCATTTACTTCGTGGCTCCGCTTTTGGTGGCAGGATGCCATTCGGCCTGCACGATCAGCGTTCTGTACGAGAACCTGCTGTCGATTTGGGGCGCTACGGCAGTTGCAGGCACGCTTGCCGTCGGCATCGCGCTGGTGATTGCGGTGTACGTAATCTATCTGGTGTCGACGTATCTGGTTGCACGATCGGCGGTTGCTTCCGGTGCGGGCAAGGGGCTGCTTGCATAAGCGGACAGCTCACGCAGAGCGCGAAACCTGAGTTCGACAGACGGCTGGCCGCCTTCCCGCAGCCAGCCGTCTACTTGTGGTAGGGCTCGCCGTGCGAGATCTTCTGCGCGCGGTAGAGCTGCTCCAAGAGCACGACGCGCGCCAGGTTGTGGGGCAGGGTGATCGGGCCGAACGACAGCAGCTCATCGGCCCGAGCGCGCACCTCCGCGCTCACACCGTCCGACCCGCCGATGACAAACGCGAAGCTGCTCTTCCCCGCAAGCGCGAGCGAGTCGATTCGCTGGGAGATGCCCACGCTCGAGCGCTCCTTGCCATCGATCGCTAGAAGCGCCACATGAACGTCTGGGCTCAGCTTGTCGAGCTCCGCGCAAATCGCCGCGCCCTCTTTGTCGCGCGCACCCTCGACGCCTCCCGCACGGCGCGGGTCAACATCGGCGATTTCGCGAACCTCCGTTTTCGCATACGGCTGCAAGCGCTTGAGATACTCCGCGCACGCTTCCGTCCAAAAACGCTCCTTGAGCTTCCCCACCGCGATAACGGTGAACTTCATCCACGCTCCTTCCCATAAAAAACGCGCGGCCCGCAATGCGGCTGCCGCGCGTGTTCCATCCATTCTCCCTGCGCCCGCAAGCGCGCAGTGCTATTTCCAGTCCGAACCGATAACCACGAGGAAATCGGTCGAGAACGTGTAGCGCCCGTCGTTCTTGGTCGCCACACCGTTGCCGATCTGCTTCACGATTTCCTCAGCCGCTTCCTTCTGGCTGTCGTTGCTGTACACGACGACCGTCGTCGAGAACGAGGAGCTCGCGTTACCGGTCTCGGTGGTGTAGCCGAGTTTCTCGATCTTGGTGGCGGCAGTTGCGGCGGCCCCGTCAATGTTCGCACCATTCTTCACGGTCACCTTGCCCGACCTGGTTGCGGTCGTGGTAGAAGACGTGTTAGAGGTTGCACCCGCCTTGTCGCCCGTGCTGGCGAGCACCGTGCCGTTCTTCTCGTCGATCTCGTCCTCAGTAGTCGGAGGAAGGCCCTGGTCGACGCGCTGCATCATGGTTTGCCACTCTTTTTCGTTCACGTATTCGTACCAGGTGCCGTTAACGAGCTTCGAGGTGGTGGGCTCCATCGCCGAGTAGATGCCGGTGTCGGTGTTGAGCCCCTGCATGCTCGACGCGAGCGAGACGATGTCGGTCACGTTGAAGTCGGTTGTGATGTACTTGGAGAGCGCCTGGATCGTGTTCGCCATGGTAATCGGGTCGGAGGAGAGGATCTTCTTCGCGACAGCGGAAAGCACGAGGCGCTGGTTGGCAGCGCGATAGCGATCGCCATCGCCGTAGGCGTCGTAGGCATGGCGCGCGCGACACAGGATGAGCGCCTGATCGCCATTGAGAGTCTGCAGGCCGGCGTCGAGATGACCGCCCGCGTCCTCGTCGTTGATCTCCATCGGGACGTCGACTTCCACACCGCCGAGCGCGTCGACCGCTTCCTTGAAGCCGTCGAAGTCGATTTCTGCATAATGCGAGATAGGAACGCCTGCGAACTTCGAAACGACCTCGATCGTGTAGGCCGCGCCGCCGATTGAGTGCGCCGCATTGAGCTTCTGCTTGCCGTTCGTGCCCATGTCGATGAGCGTATCGCGGTGAAGCGACACCATGGTGACCTGCTTGCTCTGCGGGTCGATGCGCGCAAGGATCATGCTGTCGGAGCGGAACTGATCGCCCGCGTACTCGGCAGACTCCGAGCGCTCTTCCGAGCCGTCGGTGCCCATGAGCAGCATGTAGAACGGGTCGCCAGCGTACTTCGTGTCGACGAGTGCATCGCGAAGATCGTCGTCGACGCCCTCATTGAGGTTGGCGTTGATAGTGTTGATGTAGGCGAATGCGGCGCCGACTCCTCCGAGCACCACCACCAGAAGGGCGATGCACACTGCAAGCACGATCTTCTTGCGCTTCTTGCTCTTGCGCTTCTTGGTGTATTCCGCCTGCGTCACTCGACGAGAGTAGGGATTCTGCACAGAGCCAGGGGTTTCGCCGTCACCAAAAGACGCCGCCGCATGGGAGGCGTGGGGCGTCGGGGACTTTTGGTCGAAGCTCGCGGACGCTTGGGCGCCCATCGTGTGTTGACCGTGCTTCCCGACGGCATTGGGGGATTTTTTCTTATTTCTTCTCATGTTAAATAGATTTTGCCGACTGCCTTAATTATTGACAAGCGAGGATGCCCCAATTCTGGCAAATAGCCGCAGGACGCCCACTGAAAACCTACAATTTTCGACTCCCCTTCCCTACTTTGCAGGTAGAACGAGCAAGACGAAAGCCTACTTCGCCCCGGCCTTATCCGCCATGAACGCGTTTGCCGCCAGCTCCTCGGCATCGTCGAGGCGAGCAAGCGCAGGCGCGCTCTCACCCGTTCGCCGAGCATGGCGCTCGCATGCGGCGACCAAAAGCCAATCGGCGATTTCCGGGTTCTTCGAAAGCAGCGGGCCGTGGAGATAGGTGCCGAGGACCTTGCGGCAGAGTGCGCCGTCGGCCTTGTCAGCGTCGTTGTTGCCGTGCCCGACCGAGGAAACCACCGCGCCGAAGGGCTTCACCCCTTCCGCGAGGTACGTTCGACCCGCGTGGTTCTCGTATCCCACCACCGGATGCGTCGCGAGCGGCGAGGAGAGCACGATGTTGTCGATGAGGCGGTCGGCGGACGTGCCGGGGCGGCGCGTCTCGATGCCGACGATGTCGAGTCCAGGGACCTCCTCGTCACCGAGCAGCCAAGTCTTGCCGAGAATCTGATACCCGCCGCAGATGGCGAGCACCGGCCCGTCCTCTTCCACGTAGGCGGCGAGCTCGTCTTTCATGCGCATGAGCTCCGCCGACGCAAGCTTCTGCTCACGGTCGGGGCCACCGCCGAGAAACACGAGGTCGACATCGCCAAGATCGACGGACTCACCATATTCGACGCGCTTCACCCGGACGGGAATCCCGCGCCATGCAAGGCGCTCGCTCAAGATGCGCACGTTACCGCCATCGCCGTAGAGATTCAGCAGGTCGGGGAACATGTGGGCGATCACGATGGGAGTTGTCCGCTCCTGAGCCTGCGCAGGAGACTCCGCCCCGTCAACCCCAGACCGACCCTGTGCGGGGGGCTCCGCGCGCAGTTCCGCAGCGAAGCGAGGACTGTTTGAGCACGGAGTCTCCCGCACAGGGTCGCCAGCCTCGCAGTTCGTAAGGTCACCAGCCTCGCTTTCCGCAGCATCGAGAGCAGACTTCACGCTCGGCAGCGCCGTGTAGTTCGCGATGGCGTAGGCATTCATCTCATGAGGAAGTTTCGCCAGCTCATCGATGAATTCCTGCGTACTCTTCACCACTTTGGAGGGAATGCCCGCATACTTCAAGCGCACCTGCATGTCGTTGCCGCGGATACCCCCGGCGAACACGACGCAGCCCTGGCGCGAAAGTTCCTCGAAGTCGATGTCCCACAGCCACGAGATGTCGCGGCCGTCGGCCTCTTTATCGTTGATGAAGAAAGCGACCGCCTTAGGAGAAGCGTCCTTCTCGATGATCTTGAGGTTCTGGTTGAAGCCCGTGGGGTTCTTCGCGAGGTTGAGCAGGATGCTTCGCCCCCCGACAGAATAGCGCTGCAGACGGCCGTTCTTAGGATCGAAGGACTCGATGGCGGCCTGAATCGCGTCGTTTCCGCAGCCCACAAGGTCGGCTGCGACGCCCACCGCAAGCAGGTTGTACACCATGTAGGCACCGCTGAACGCCGCGCGGATCGGCCTTGCAGGCGCGGACTCGCCCGCGTTCGGCTGCGGGCGGGCGATATCGAAAGAAAGCTCGTGCTCGCCAAGTTCCACATTTTGCGCCGCGAAATCGAGCGAAGGGCGGGAGAAGCCGCACGTCGGGCAATGCCAAGCTCCCAGCTGGCCGTATTGGCGGAAGTCGTACTCGAACATCGACGAGCACAGCTGGCACATCGTGGCGTCGGAGACCGTGTTCTGCGCAAGGCCCATGCTCTCGCTCACCCCGAACGCGATCTGGCGCGTCCGTTCGCGCCCAGGCAGCTCGGAGGCGCGCTTGGCAATGGTTTCGCACAGGGGGTCGTCGGCGTTGAAAACGAGGATGGTCTCAGGCGATGCGGCGAGCGCCTCGACAATACTATCCTGGATGCGATCGATTTCGCCGCAACGATCGAGCTGGTCGCGAAACAGATTCAGAAGAAGCACGTAGGTCGGCTTGAGCTGCGGCGTCATCTTCTTCAACCACAGCTCGTCGGACTCGAAGACGCCCCAATCGGCCTCTTTCGCATGAAGAAGCGCCGTCGATACGCCGGAATCGAGATTCGCTCCCGTCCGATTGCACACCACGCGGACGCCCGAGCCCTCGAGGACGTCGGCAAGCAGATTGGTCACCGTCGTCTTCCCGTTGGTGCCCACCACCATGATTGAACCGCGAGTGAGCTTCCCCCGCAGATTCGCGAGCAAACGCGGGTCCACATAGAGCGCGATCTTCCCTGGGAAGTTTGCCGCCGGCCTGCGGAACACGTGTTTCAAGCCCCACGTCGAAATGGAGCTTACGGCTTGAGCTGCGGCAAATCTAATGGACATGGACACTCCTCGCAAACGCGGCGAACCTCTCGGGCAATATGCCCGCAATCAAATGGTACCGATAAAAGGGTACAACGGCTTTGCGCAACGGCACCCAAGTGCGCGGAGAAACCAAAAAAAAGGGCTCTTCGGTGGTTTCTGTGGGAGAGATTCCGGCATAGGCCCAGCTCAGCGGGC
>ERZ827108.505-NODE-505-length-65601-cov-5.857917_pt1 | contig 65601 bp, 59 predicted proteins | sample MGYA00519921_ERZ827108 | MGnify/ENA primary metagenome ERZ827108 (study PRJEB31778, sample SAMEA3449258) | human gut metagenome | biome: human gut; feature: human-associated habitat; material: faeces | place: United Kingdom | collected 2010/2012 ... | reverse complement strand
GAACTCCTTCCACCGCCTGCGGGCGGTCCCCCTCCCTCGAAGAGGGAGGTCTTTGGGGAGAGGAGACGGGGGCGGGGGGACGAGCAAGTTTCTTCGTGAGGGGGCGAAGGGGCTTAGGGGCGACCGCAAAGCCCCTATAGGCAATCGGCGGCAAAACCGGAGGTTTTGACCGGCGGGAAAACCCCAAAGACAGGAAAGGAGGAAAAAACCATGAACGAAGTGGGCGACAGGCGAGAGGCCGCGCGCCGATGGGATGCGGCGGAAAATCAGCCGATTTCCGAACAGGAAAGGGCGCTGGTTGCGCGAGCTTACGCGCTGTTTGACTGCTTTTACGATCAGCTCGGGGAGGAACATGAGCTGATGCGCAAGGCGCGCATGCTGCGGGCGCGAAAACCCGACGAGCAGAGCCGAACCGCGCCGACGGGCAATACGCTGGGAAGCTGCGTGGATAACATGATTGCAGACCAGATCGACAACCTGCCGGAAGCCGTCATGCTGCCGGAGCGGGAGGAGACCGCGCAGAGCGCCGAGGAAATGGACGACGTGGTGAGCTTTGTGCTCTACCGCGCGGGCTGGCCGGGCAAGTATCAGACGCTGATGGAGGACGCCATCGTGGCGGGCACGGGCGTGGCGCAGGTGTTTTGGGACGAAAATCTGGAGGAAGGCGAGGGCATGGTGAACGTGCTGGCGTGGCATCCCGAAGATTTCTATCCCGATCCGATGTACGAGGATATTCAGGACGGGCGGGGCTGCTTCAAGGCGACGCACACGAGCGTGGCATGGGTGGAGGAGCACTATCCGCAGGCGAAGGGCTATGTGGCGGGCGACCGATACGCGAGAGCGGACGAGGAAGATGCGCAGACCCCGGAGGGCGATGCGCGGGTGACGCTGCTGGAATTCTGGTACAAGAAATACGACGCGCAGGCGAAGAAAACGCGCGTCCATATGGCGCAGGTCGCGGGGCGGGCGCTGCTGTTCAGCACGGAGACGGGCTACGGCGCGGAGAGCGAATACCCCGAAGGGCTGTATGCGCACGGGGAATATCCGTTTGTGCTCTACAAATACCGCGACGCATGGCGCAAACCGTTCGGCACAGGGCTGATCTACGATTACTACGACACGCAGACGGCAATCGACCGATACGCCAAATACATCGACGACAATGCGCGGGAATCGAGCATACAGCGGCACTTCATCCGAAGGGGGAGCGGCGTGAATCCCGACGACGTGGCCGACATGCGCAAGACGATCATCGAGTGGGAGGGCAACGACATCCGCGAGGTGATGCAGACGGTGCAGGCTGCGCCGATCAACGGGCAGGTATACGAAATGATGCGCTATATGGCCGACACGATGAAGCAGGACTGCGGACAGAACCAGTTCACGCGCGGCGAGGGCGGCCTGAACGTGACGGCGGGCACGGCCATCCACTATTTGCAGGAGGCGGGCGGCAAGATCACGCGCTGGCACAGCGAACGATTCAAGGACGCTTTCAGGCGGATGATCGAGCAGATTCTCTGGGTGCTGAGCGAATACATGGAGCCGGGACGCAAGCTGCGGATCATCGGCGGGTGGAACTCGGCCGGCGGGATGCGAGAGCGAATCATCGAGCTGGTCGCGCCGGACAGACACGGCGGCGCGCTGCCCAGACCCGCGTACACGGTGCGCGTGCAGGTGCAGCGCGGAAATCCCAACCAGATTCAGAGCGACAACGAATTCCTGATGCAGGCGGTCAAGATTTGCGCGGACGCGGGAACGCCGCTGCCGCCGGAGACGGTGATCCGGCTGATGGAGGGATATCGGAGCAAGGAAGGGGTGCTGAGAGCGATTCGGGAGAATGGTTCGCTGTAAGCGGGATGAGAAGGGGGAACTCCTTCTACCGAGTGCGGGAGAGGAACTCCTTCCACCGCCTGCGGGCGGTCCCCCTCCCTCGAGGAGGGAGGTCTTTGGGGAGGGGTGCGGGGGACGGAGGAACGGTCAAGTTTCTTTGAGAGGGGGCGAAGGGTGATAGGGGCGACCGCAAAGCCCCTATATGCAATCGGCGGCAAGGCCGGAGGGCTTGGCCGACGTACAATTCGATGAGATGCGAAAGGAGAACAGGATGGAAGAGAACATGGTCATTGCGCCGAATGAGGAGATCGGCGTGGAGGAGCTGGAAGAAAACCTGACCGGCGAGGCGGAACAGCAGCAGGAAGAAGAGAACGATGAATGGATTGCGGGGATTCGACAGGGGTTGGGCGAGCTGTTTGAGGACGGCTGGACGACCGGAGAACTGGGCGCGATGACGCAGGACGAGGCGGTGCAGCGGGAAATCGCTGACGGCCACGGCGTTGTTCGCGCGGCGTGCGGCTATCTCAAGCGGATGCTGGCGGCGCCGAAAAAGGGCATGGTGCCGATTGCCAGAACGACCGCCGCGGGGACGGTTCGCCCCGGCAGCCGAATCGAGCAAATGAGCGACAGGGAGTTTGCGGCTTTTTCAAAGAGGGCGCAGGAAGCGATGATGGCGGGACGAAAGGTGCGCGTGGAATGAGCGCCGGACGGCCGCGTGACCCGATGAACAGACGAAATTGAGGAGGAAGCATATGGCTTACACGAATACGGACACGAACATGACGACCAGCTCCGCCCTGAGCGCGGGCATGCAGACCTATTACAACCGCGAATTGCTGCGGACGTTTGAACCGAATCTGGTGCACTTGCAGTTTGGCGACGAGCACCGCATGCCGCCGCACAGCGGTTTGGTGATGAACATGCGCAAGCTGATTCCGCTGGAGACGAACGCGAAGGCACTCAGTGAGGGCGATCCGGGCGAGAGCGTGATGCTGGCCGAAACGGAGGTGACGGTGCAGCTTCAGCAGTACGGCGAATACGCGCGCTGCACGGACAAGCTCGACCTGACGCATTTGGACATGGACATCATGCGCCGCACGAAGCTGTTTGGCGACGCGGGCGCGCGAAGCATCGACGCGGTGGTGCGCGAGGAGCTGGCGAAGTGCGCAAACGTGATCTACGCAGGCGGCAAGGCGAGCCGCGCCGAACTGACGGCGGCGGACAAGCTGACCAGCCGCGAGCTGCGCAAGGCGGTCAAGACGCTCAAGAAGAACCATGCGCAGACGTTCGGCGGCTACTACGTGGCGATTATCGGCCCGGACACGATGTACGACTTACAGGAGGACGAGGCCTTTGTGAAGGTCAGCCAGTATCAGGACAAGGAGAACATCTACACGGGCGAGGTCGGTCGTCTGTTCGGCGTGCGGCTGGTGGAGACGACCGAGGCGAAGATCTTCGAGGGCGCGGGCACGGACGGCGCGGATGTGGCGAGCGTGATCGTGCTGGGGCAGTACGCCTACGGCGTGACGAGCCTCAAGGGCGCAAAGCCCCGCATGATCGTCAAGCCGGCGGGCAGCGCGGGCACGGCGGATCCGCTTGACCAGATTTCCACGGTGGGCTGGAAGATGGACGGTTTTGGCGCGAAGCTGTTGCAGCCGGAATACGCGGTGAGGATTGAGTGCGGGTTTAGCGCGTAAACGCTTTCCACCGAGTGCGGTGGGAACTCCTTCCACCGCCTGCGGGCGGTCCCCCTCCCTCGAAGAGGGAGGTCTTTGGGGAGGGAGGACGGGGGAACGATTGCATAGCCTGCGGGCTATGCAGGCACGCGCTCCGCTAGGCCTAGGGGATTAGGGGGAGATTTCGAATTTCTCCCCCTTAAATCCCCTAGGAACCCCATAACCCCCATTGAAACGAGCAGGGTTGCGACCCTGCACCCGGGGTTGTATAAGGGGCTTCGAAAGGACGTGCGAAGGGTGATAGGGCGCGCGATGTGCGGGAACTCCTTCCACCGCCTGCGGGCGGTCCCCCTCCCTCGAAGAGGGAGGTCTGGGGAGAAGGGTACGGGGAACGAGCAAGTTTTGACAAAGAATGGAGGAAAAGAGAATGGCAAATATCAATACGACGGCGACGATGAAAAAGACCAGCGCGATGCTTTCCGGCAAGTGCAAAAAGACTCAGGAAAATCTGAAAAAGCTGATGGCCGACGCGGGCTGCGCGGACGGCGAGGTGGTGAAGGTGAGCCTGCCGCTGGCACCGGGCAGCCGGGACGACGTGGTCTTTGCCGGGCTGAACGGCGTGAGCTTTTACTTTATGCGCGGGACGGTCTGCGAAATGCCGACGGCGGTGGTGGAAATTCTGAAGAACTGCGGGGAGATGTGATCAGTTGACGCTTTCACAATTGATCGCGCACGCGCTTCGTCAACTGGACGAGGACGCGGAGGACGTGAGCGAATACGAAGAGAGTTTCAAGGTATACGCGAACATGGGCTATGACATCGCGGTTCGCGAATACCTGAAACCGCGCCGGATTTTTTATACGGATGTGGACGAGAAAGGGAACGCACCCGTTCCGAGAATGTTGGTCACGCGCGTGGTGGAGCTGCGGGACGAATACGGCTACGACGTGGGCTACGACCTTGACCCGGACGGGCGCGGCCTGCACGTCTGGCGGGACGACCTGACGGGAAAGACGCTGCGCGCCGTATGCGAGGTGGCGTTTTACCCGATGGAGGACGGGAGCGACGAGCCGCAAATTCCGGAATGTGCGCAGGCATATCTGGCGGACTACATCTGTTACCGGCATCTATCCAACGGAAATCCGGTTAAGCAGAGACAGGCGCAGTTCTATCTGAACAGCTTCCTCCGGGGCATGCAGCGGCTGAGGCCGCAGGGCATGGGCAGCGTGACGCATCTCAAGCACATTTATGATGTTACGGATGCGAGGTATTGCAGGTGAAGGCGTTGGCCGCCTGCGGGAACTCCTTCCGGTCGCTGCGGCGACCACCTCCCTCGGGGAGGGAGGCATAGGGGAAAAATATCGAATGAAGGGACGAAGGAGGGAGCAAAGGTGAGCATTTCAGACAGCGATTATCAGGGGCGGTTCACAATCCCCACGCCGAAGGGCGTCTATCAGGCGGCGGGCGACACGAACATCAACACCGACTACGCCTACCTTGCGCAGAACATCCGCACGGAGCGCGGGCTTTTGGCTTCGAGCTACGGCACGAGCCGCGCGTTTCCGGCGCTGGGCGCGCAGATTGAGACGCTGGCGCGGTTCTATCGGCGAACGAGACCGGACGACGCGGACGTATACGTTGCGGCGGCGGGCGGCGCGATTTACACCTACACGATGGGCACGGAGGGCTGGGTGAAGCGCTCGGAGGGGTACAAGAGCGACGTGTGGTCTTCCGTCACCTACGAGACGACGGAGGGCGGGGCGACGGTGGATATCCTGATCCTCTCCAACGCGAAGGACGGCATGATCGCGGTATACGGAAGCGACCTTCGGGTGGAAAAGAAGGCGCTGACGATTGGCGACGCATACGCCGAGGTGAAGTTCGCGACGCTGGGGCGGCACGCAGAGCGCATCTGGGGAACAGGCGCGGAAGGATACCCCGACAGCATCTTTTATTCGCGGCCATACGACCCGTTCAACTGGACGAATGTTGCTGAAACGCCGGAGCTAGGCGGCGGCGTGATTAACCAGCCGACATGGGACGGCGACAAGTTTATCGCGCTGGAACCCTTCGGCGGGTATCTGCTGGCGGTGAAGGAGCAGACGATCTTTGAAATTCGAGGCACTGACCCGAGCAGCTTCACGATCACGGAGGCCTACGGCACGGATGGCCCCGTCGAAGAGCGGAGCATCTGCACGGACAGGACGAGCATGCTGTACCTGTCGCAGAACGGAATCGGCCTGTACGACGGAAACACGCTGCGGCTGCTCAGCCGGGACGCGCTGTATGAAACGATGCGGATGCGCATGGAGGGGATGGACGGCGCGGCGAGAGCCTGCGTATGCAACCACATCTACTATCTGGCGATGTGCATCAAGGAAAGCGAGAGCGACGTTCTGAGCGAAAACAACACGGTGCTCGAATACGACACGGAGCGCGGGACGTTCATGGTTCGAAAGGGCATGCGCGTCAAGGACTTCTTTTCCGTCGGCGGGACGGTGTACTTCACGCAGGCGGACGAGCCGTTTGAGGTGCTGCGCTACGGCGACCCGGAGAGCGGCGGCTATCTGGGCGTGCCGATGGAATGTCTATGGGAAACGCCATGGCTCGATCTGGGCAAGGCCTATATGAAGCGCGACTTTGTGCTGCGGTTTACCGCCGACGCGGACGAAAACGACGTGCCGGTTGAAATGACGATCAAGACCGAGCGCAGGGAAAAGACGCGGGTGGTTCTGCTGCAAAGGCAGAGGAAGGACTACCGGGTGAAGATTCAGGTGAGCGGCGTTCGGATGAAGCTGAAAATCAGAAGCCACGCGAAGGCGGCGGGCTGGCGGATTTACGGCGGGGTGCAGGCGGAGTATTCGCTTGACGAGGTTTAACTCCTTCCGGTCGCTGCGGCGACCACCTCCCTCGAAGAGGGAGGCAGGGGATGGTTAAAAGAAGGTATGCGATGAACAAAAGAGGCGTAAAGGCGCAAGAAAGACCTCCCTCTTTGAGGGAGGTGTCAGCGAAGCTGACGGAGGGAGTTTATCATGGCATTTAAGCAACCGAGAGTTCCGCAGGAGACGGGCGGGACGCTTGCGGCATACGTTCGAAACCTGACGATGTTCCTGCGCGATTTCTGTATGGCGAGCTGGAACGCGGACAGGCTCAAGGACGCGGAGATCGAGAAGATCAAAAAGCGGTTAGACGCGCTGGAAGGGAAGTGAGAACATGGCGAAAAGAACGACGACGGAGACGTTTCAATCCTCGACGACAAACAGCAGAGAGCACAGTCAGAGCCAGAGCCAAAGCCAGAGCCAGAGCACGACAAAGAAGCTGCTGGACAGCGAATTGCTGAACCAGATTCTCGGCGGGCTGGCCGGGAACATGACGGACAAGGAGATTGCGGCGTTTGCGGAAAACCTGCTGCGGCCGCAGCTCAACGCGGGGATTGAGGCCAGCCGACAGAATTTTGAAACGACGAAGCTGAGCAAGGAGCAGGAGATCGCGAACCTTGCGGCCAACCTGACGCGCGCCATCGACGAGCAAAACAGCGCCTACCGCCAGAGCAAGGCGAACGTGGAGACGGCGGCGCTGAACCGGGGAATGGGCAGGAGCAGCTACACGCTGCAAACGCTCGCCAATCAGGGCGACGCGCTGGCGAAGGCTGTACGGGAGCTGACGGACGAGAACGCGCGCAAGACCGGGCAGATTCAAGACCAGATCACGCAGGCGGCGAAACAGAACAGCCAGACGCAGGGACGGCTGAACACGGACTTTGCCAGCCAGTTGGCGGCGAAGGTGCAGGAATTGAAGGACACGCAGCGCCGGGAGTACAACAGCAACTATCTGACGGCCATTTCCGCCGCGATGGGACAGCAGACGACCGGCACCCAGCAGACGACCGGCACGACCGACACGACGGGCACGACCGACACGGCGAGCCACACGACGAGCACGACGGGAAGCGCGGGGAGCGGCGGAAGCAGCAGAAAGAAAAAGGCAAGCAGCGACGTTGACGCGATTTCATACGGATAAGGAGAGCCTATGAGCAAGTGGAATGACCGAAAAAAGAAGGACGACGAGCAGAACGCGCAGATCGAAAAGCCGGAAGAATCGGCGGTGAAGGATTACAGCGCGGGCGCAATCGGAAAAGCATATGCGAATACCGAACACCCGGCGATGAAGACGGCGCAGACGCCCAGCTTTGACGAGCCGAGCCTGACGGGCGTATACGGCTTGCAAAAGAACAGCAAGGGCGAATCGGTCATGGACATGACCGGGAAGACCAGCGGTTCCCTTCAAGGCATGAAGCTTGCGCTGAACAACGAGCTGACCATTTCCGGACAGACGAAGCTGAATCAAAGCCTGAACAAGCAGATTGACAGCGAGCTGGAAACGCGGCAGAAGAACGCCAATGCGCGCAACACGGCCATGCTGGAGCTGGCCGAAATGCCCCTGATGGGCTTTGACGGGCAGAGCATCAACGCCAACACGGCGGACGCGGCGACGGTGATTCGCGGCATCAACGCCATTGCGGACGACACGCTGCGCGCGCGGGCGGCAAAGGCGTTTAAGACGCTGACACAGACCGAGGGCAGCCGATTCTACGGCGAAAACGCGGACGGCGTGGGAACATTCCTTGAAAGCGCGAACCTGACCAAAGAAGAATACAGGGACGCGACAGAGGACTACGCGAACCGATTCTACGGCGACGGAAAGCACGACAAGGAAGACGCGGCGGCCTACCTCAAGGCGCGGCAGGAGATCGAGGAAAGCGCCTACTCCGACTATGCGAAAAGCCAACTGACGGCGGCGCTGGACAAGGCATACACGGGCATCACGGGCGGGGAAACGCCTTCCGCCAGCGCAGAAGGCGCATCCGCCGAGGCGGAAGACGAAGCGCGCGCGACCGAGGAAGACCGGAAGAAAGAGAAGAAGCCGGGATTTTGGAGCGGACTGACCGGGAAAGTGCCCGAACAGGAGGAACCGGAAAAGGCCGAAAGCCCCGCGCAGGCAAAGGCACAGAGCTGGATTGTTTCCCAAACGATGACGGCATCGACCGCGCCGGGCTTCCCGACGGCGGGCAAGAAGAAGGCCGAGGGAAGCAGCAAAGCGCCGGAGGTGCAAGGCCCCGTTCAGATGACCCCGGAAGAGCGGATTGTCGCGCAGGGCGGGATGAGCTTTGCGGAATGGATGGCGGCAACTCCTTCCGTCAGCTCCGCTGGCGAAACAGGCGCGGAAATTCGCATGCACGAGGCGCAGACCGTCGGCGAGGCGGCGGACGCGCTGCTCAAGGGACGGTATGACCAGATCGAGGGCGCGGGCAAGGATGAGCTGGATCGCATGCTGGCAGAGAGCGGGAACGCGCGGCGAATGATCGGCACACTGACGGAAGCGGACAGCCAGCGCATTATCCTCGGAAACGACATGGCCGACGCGGTGACCTACGGGAACATCGCGGCGCAGGGACAGACGGTCAAGACGCTGTACGACGTGATGAAGAGCGATTCCTTCCCGGACGAGCTGCGGGGCGACGTGATGGCGCAGATGGTCGTATGGGCTGCGCAGGCCGAGGCGATGGAGCAAACGGGGACGCTGGGCGGCGACGCGGAGCTGCCGCTGATGGAGCGCCTGCTCACCACGGACGAACACGCGATGGACGAGCTGGCAAGCATCTACGCGGCCAGAGACGAGCTGCTGACCGACAAGGCCGACATGCGCAGGGCGCAGGAAGAGGCGAGCGCGCAGGCGCTCAGCGACGCGCGCACGGCGGCGCTCAAGGGAACGGCCAGCGAGGAACAGCTCGCGCTGGTGCGCCAAAACGCGCAGGCAGGGCAGGACGAGCTGAACGCGGACATGGGCTACGTCGGGCGGCTGGCGGCGGTGGACGACTATTTCAGGCCGGGCGCGAGCCAAAATGCGGTCAGTCCGTTTGACTTAAGCAGCGTGAAGCTGAACCTCGACGCGCAGGGCGTAATCGACACGGGCGACTATAAGGCGCAGCTCAGGGAACAGATGGACGCGCTGCTCGAAGAGGACACGCAGACGGCGCTTGCGCTGGGGCTGACGCTGGACGAATACTACGCCAAGACGGGCGGCGTGGACATGAACGCGCTTTGCGAGCGCGCGGCCAGCCGCATCAGCCAGCAGGGCGCGGCGATCACCGATGAGGAAATGGCGGCGCTGGACGTTCCCTTCGGTCAGGGCGTGGGCGCGAGCTACACGGTCGGCGCGGGCATTAACGCAGGCGTTAAACAATGGTATCTGGACTACAAGGACACCCTGTACACGGGCTATTCTCAGGGCATGGTGCTCGTCAACGCGGCGCGCATCCAGAACCGATACCAGAACGAATACGGCGCATACGGCCGGACGCAGTACCGCAAGGACATTGAAAGCGCGCTCGCCAGCGGGACGCTCGACGAGAATTACGCCAATGCGCTGAGAAAGGCGCTGGCAAGCGCGGCGGACGTATACCAGCTCGGCATTGACCCGATGGATTTTGAGGGGGATTTCCTCAAGAACAGCGCGGAGGTGCGCCGGGACATCGCGACGATGGAAGGATTCATGCGCACGAACGCGACGGAGGATGAATTCAAGTGGTTCGGGCGCGTGAAGGGCATGACCTACAACGCGGTTTCGGCCGGTGTGGCGGCGGGAACGACGCTGGCGACGGGCAGCAGCCTGATCGGCTTTAACACGGGGTACAGCGTCGTCGGATTCAAGAACAACTTTGACGAGTATCTGCAAAAGGGGTACAGCATTGATTCCGCTCGATATCTGGGCGCGGTGAACACGGGGCTTGACTGCGCGGTGAACATCGGCACGTTCGAAGGCGTATTGGGCAGGATGACGGGCATGAGCGCGCTGACGGAAGCCGCGAGAAGCCGGATCATCCGCAACCCGGCGGGCGCTTGCAGAGGCCTTGCGGCGATTCGAACGTTTGGCGAGGCGTTTAGCAAGGCGTTTGCCCAAAACGAATTTGACGAAGTGGTTCACGACGAATTCTTTGAAGGACTGTCGGCAAACTGGACGGACAACGCGCTGGGCGAAATCTTCCGCAAGGTGGACGCGGGCGAGGACATCACGTTCACGGACGGCCTGAATATGGCGCTGAACTTGCTGAATCCCAAGAACCTTGACGTGAAGGGCGCGGCGGAGGGCGTTGTCAGCGGCGCGGTGGAGAACGCCATCGGCGCGGTGCTGTTCTCCCTGTCCGGCGCGGCGGGAAGCGGCGTGGGCACGCTGCGCGGCGTGAAGGCGGCGCAAGACCTGATGAACGGCAAGCGGACGGACGTGGAGAACGTCATCTTGGACGTGACAAAGACGCTGGGCGACGAGCAGGCCTGCGCGCTGCTCAACGACTATGCGCGACAGCAGAAGGAAAGCAAGGCCGTTGCCGAGGAAATCATCAGCGGGAAGGACGAGCGCGGAAGCGCGGCGCACGCGGCAAAGGCCAAGCAGCAGGCCGACGAGGCGCGCACACAGGCGGAAGCGGCGCAGACGGCGGCGGACAACAGCCGGGCGCAGTTCGCGGAAGCGAGCGACGCGGTGATGAACGGCGACCTGACGCGGCAGAAGGAAATGACCGAAGCGCGCGTGCGCATGGGCGAAAACCAGAAAACCGCGAACGAGCAGGGCGCGGTCGCCGCGCGCAGAACGGACGAAATGCAGCAGGCGGCGGCACAGCGGCTGGCAGAGGCGAGACAGGCGGGCAGAAAGGCCGTCATCGCGGAGGACGCGGCGGCGCGGGAAGCCATGCTTGACGACCGGGAAGCGCGGATGCAGGCCATTGACAACGAGATTGCGCAGCTCGACGCGCAGCAGCAGGCGGCGGAAGAAGAATTCTACGCGGCGACGCAGAGCTATACGGAAGCGGAAGCCATGGGAATGGACGAGGAAACGCTTGGCCAGCTCGACGCGCGGATGAACGAGATCGGCGCGCGGCTGATGGCGCTTTACGACCGCCGGGAAGCGCTGCAAAACCCGGAGGCTTACGAGGCGCGCCGGAAGGCGGAGACTGAAATCGCCGCGCGGGAGCAGCAGGCGCAGGAAGAATACCAAAGGCAGACCGAGCGGGAGCAGACACAGAGCGAGATGGACGAGATCGCCCCGGTGGTCAGGGACATTCGAAAAAAGCGCATCTGGCTGAACGAACAGCAGATTGCCGAGGTGCTGCACACGACGGGACTGCGGACAATCGCGCAGGTGAACCGCCAATACGGCACACAGTTCCGCGTCAACCGCAAGAGCGCGGACGTTGACCTTGACAGCGGCTTTTTCCGCGAACTGGCGGCGCAAATCCCCGGACGGATGGACGAGGCGAGCGCGCATCCGGAGACGGAAATTCTGAATCTGCTGGACAGGAGCGGCGAGCTGAAAGGCAAGCTGGGCGGGATGGAGGCCAGTATCGGCGCAGTCGGCGCGGAAGACTATCTGAACGCGGACGTTTCGCGCGGCAACCTTGACCCGGTGACGCAGAAGCTCGCCAGCAGCCTGAAACAGAAGACGGGGCTTGAGCTGATCGTCATGCCGCTGGCAGACAAGGTTCGCGGCTTCTACGACCGAGAGAACGTGCGGCTGATTCTTTCAAGCCGAATCGGCGCGGGCGAACAGATGCGACAGGTGGTCATGCACGAGCTGACGCACTACATCGAGAGCACGAAGAACTATGCGGCTTACGAAAAGGCGGCGCTGGAAGCGGCCTATCGCGGCGATACAGAGGCGATGGACAGAGACGCGGCGGAAATCCGAAAGACCTATGAGGACGCGGGTCTCCCCTGCGACGTGAACAAGGAGCTGGCCGCTGCGGCGACGGAAAAGCTGATGGCTTCCCTTGGCGCATGGGGCAGGACGGGCAGCGAGACGCTGGTATATGACCTGCTGGGCGCGAAGCAGTCCTTCCCGATTCGGGTCTACAACAAGCTGACACAGTTTTTAGCCAGACGCAAAGCCCAAAAGGCAGGCGGCGCGGCGGCAGAAAACTACGAGGCGCTGGTCAGGGCGCGGGAAGCGCTCAGGCAGGCCATTCTTGAAGCCGGAACGTGGAAAAAGGGCATGGGCGGCGAGGACGCGACCATCGAGCTGTTCGGAAAGACCGCGCCCGTAGAGCGGGAGGTCACGCGCGGACAACAGACGGAGATGGAATATGCCATCAGACGGGATGAAAAGGGAAAGCCCGTCGTTTCGGTTGAAGAGGACATTCTTGCGGGCGTTCCTCAAAAGGACTGGGCAAGAACCGTCAAGCAGGCGCTGAAAGAAAAATTCCCGAACGGCGTAACCGTCGGGAGCAATCAGATTCAGATCACCGGCAAATCTCGAAATGAAATCACCAATTCGAAAGATACGATGTGGCTTAAACGCAATCGGTCAGACGTATACGCCGACAAGATGCGCGCGGCAAATAACGCGGACGAGATTTTGCAGGCATCGACCGATCATGTCAGTCAGGAACTGACGCATGAAAGAAAAGACGACATTGTTGATTTTATTCACGGTAATGTTCAAATTGATGTTTCCGGTCAACTGTATGATGCAGATGTGGTCGTTGGGACGAAGAAAGACGGTTCAATGCTGCTCTATGATTTTGTCGGAATGACAAAAAAAGAGATGCAGCGTACCGCCGGACGTCAAAGCGCCCCACACGATATCCGTGCTGCATCTCTTTCTGACACTAGTGTAACACAAAATGGCACCGGCGTCAATCCCTATGATATGCCAAACGACGTGGAATATGCCGTCGCCCCGCGACAATTCGGCAACCAGACGGCGCAGGAGCTCGACACGCTGACAGACCAGACAAAGGATTTTCTTCGCGGCAGTCAGTACGAGACTGTGACCAACCGGGAGCAGGTGCAGCGGGCGAACGACGATATCAACGCGCGCGGCATTGACGCGGTGGTGAACGACCTGCTGGCGCGGGACAGATGGACGGCAGACGACCACGCGGCGGCGGCGGTGGCCTGCATCCGGGCGCAGAACGAAGGGCTGATGACGACGGCTTATGTGATCGCGAAGGCCTATGACGAGCAGGGCACAAATGCCGGTCAGGCGTTGCAGGCAAGACAGATCATCGGAAAGCTGACTGCGGAGGGCGCGCTGGTGGAAGCGGCGAAGAAAGCCGAACACGCCAACGCGAAAAAGGGACTGGCGGAAGGCGATATCCCCGTCGGCAGCCAAGCGCCGGTGAAGGGATGGCGCGACAGACAGCAGAGAAGCAAGGAAGGCACCGAAAGGGAACAGAACGCCAGCCAGACGGGCGAGTTCGACCCGGACAACCCGTTCAACAAGGGCAGGACTTCCGTTTTGCCGCAGGAGGCTGTGACGGGCGCGAGCGGCGCGTCGGGCGACGCGGTGCAGGGCAGCTTCATTGAAAGACCGCTGCCGCCGGTGCTCGAAAAGGTCTATACGGCGGCTGAGCTGATTCAGCGGCAGATTGACAAGCTGCCTTCCGACGTGAAATATGACAACCCGTGGAACATGCCGCTTGAAAGCTGGAAGACGGAACTCATCGACCAATACGGCCTTAACGGGACAAAGCTGGTCGGCGACACATACAGCTATGCGACCGTGAAGGAGCGCATGCTGGCGGCCATTCTGGCAACGGACAACAATGTGCGCGGCGACGGGCTTTTGACGCTCTGCCAGCAGCTCGAAGCGATGAAACAGGGGCTTGCGGTGGTGACGGAAGCCGACCTGAACTACATCGCGGGGCAGATGAGCACATTCCTCTATGCCGAGGGCGCAGACCTTGAGGGCATGCCGGTGACGACGGAGGGCAAAACGGCGTTGCAGCGCGTCTACAACGCGCAGGCCAACGTCGTACAGGACAGCATGATGGGAAAGGTCAATGCCCTCGGATATACCAACATGCTATCCGGAACGAAGACGGGGAGCAAGAACTTTTCCAGCAACGTTCTCATTCGTCCGCTGGAGCTGGCGAGCGAGAAGATCGGCGGCGCGATTGAAGGGGCGTTTATCACCAAGCGGACGGGCAACCGAACGACGGACGCGCCGAACCGCGCGGAGCGGGCGGCAGGCCGGGAAGCGTTTACCGGCGAGATCGGACAGACGATGGTGGACTATTTCGTGACGCATGTGGACACCGGCCACGGAAGCGGCTTTGACCTGAGCCACAACAACCGCACCTTCAACAACGAATGGCTGCAAGCCTACAAGAACATCGTGGATTTTGCCATGCAGGTGGGTGACCGTCCGTTCTGGGAGCAATGCTACACGGAGGAGCTGGCCGTCATCAAGCGTCTGGGAACGAAAATCCCCGATACGCAGCGCGTAGACGGACGCGAGGTCAAAGTCCTGCGCGACATGACGCTTGAGGAAATGAAGACGGAAGCGGCGGTTCGCGCGACGGAGCGCGTTTTTCAGGAGGACAACAACATCGTCAGCGCCATCAACGGCGCGCGGCGGGAAAGCCCGATGATCGACCTTATGATTACGAGCATAATGCCCTTCCTCAAAACGCCGACAAACGTCGCAAGCCGCATGATGCAGTACAGCCCCATCGGACTGGCGCGGGCAATCATCCAATACGGCCTATGGGACGGCAAACGCAACGGCGGCGCGAACTTCGACCAGCGAAAGTTTGTGATGAACCTCGGGCGCGGCCTGACGGGAACCGGCGTGGCCGTCGTCGGCGCGCTGCTGGCCAGCCTCGGCGCGATTCAGCCCGGACGCGAGGACGAGGAAGACAAGAGATTGGGCGTAATCCGTAAGGCGCAGGGCAGGAGTTACAGCACATATTTCAAGCTGGGCGACTGGGAAATCCCGCTTGACTTTGCGCAGCCTTCGAGCGGACCCCTGTACATCGGCGCGAAGATCGCATGGGCGCTTGAAGAGATGGGCGACGATGTGAACGCTCCGGCGCTGATCGGAACGGTGCTCTACGGTTCGGCGCTGGAAACGGGCAACCAGTTGTTTGACAACTCGTTCCTTTCCGGGTTCAGCGCGCTGTTCAGCGGCTACAACGACGCGGCAGGCATCGCGAGCAACATTGCAGAGAACATCGCGGAGAATCAGGCGAGCCGCCTGACCCCTTCGGCGATTCGCGCGCTGGCCAAGGTGACAGACCCCTATGTGCGGGACGTGTACAGCCAAAACGCGGTGAAGCAATTCCTCAACCGTCAAATCGTTCAGAACTGGCCGCTTCTGCGGCAGACGCTGCCGGTCAAGACGGACATCACGGGCGACGCGACGCTGCAAAACGGCTATTACAACTGGGGACAGGAGAACCAAAACGCGGCGCTGCATTTCCTCAACGCTTTTGCGACCCCGTGGACGACGCTGGGCGAAAAGAACGACGCGGCGCTGGACACGCTGATCGACCTGAGCTATCGGACAGGGGAAACGGGCTTCCTGCCGGGCGAGATGGTCAGCGCGAGCAAGTACGAGGTGAGCATCACCAAGACGCTGGCCAAGGAACTCAAGGTGGGAAAGGTCGGGTTTAACCAGTACGAGGGTTTCAAAATCCGCCTGACGGACGAGGAAAAGCGCTGGGTGAACAGCACCTACGCGGACACGCTGTTCAACGGAAGCGGCAGGGACACAATCGGCCTGCGCGCGATGATGAGCGGAAACAGATGGGAACGAATGAGCGACGAAGAAAGGATAGAAGCGGTTCGGGACATGCAGAAAACGGCGAAAAAGCAGGTGTTGACCGAGCTGGTCAGGCGAAAGAAGGAGGCGGGCGAAATCAGATGATCGAGGCCAATTTTGAATCCAGAACGCACAAGAACGCGGCCATTGCCGGGGTTTACCAGTACGACACGGGGCAGCGGCTCAGGATGCGCGGGCTGCCGACCCCGGACGAGCTGGCCGAAATGGACGACTTCCTCGCGGGGGACGTGGTGACGGTACAGGCGCAATACGGCTACGCCGGGGACAGCCAGACGGAAACGCGCATCGCGTCCTTTGACGCGGAAACGGGCTGCTGGATGGCGGATATCCCGGACGTATATCTGAAAAGAAGCGGCGCGGTGAAGGTATTCGTCTATGTGAGCTACGGCGCAACGGCGGATGAGACGCGCGCGAAAACCTGTTACGAGGGGAGCTTCACGCCCATCAGCCGCCCCGCGCCGAGCACACAGGTCACGCCCAGCCAAGGAAACGCATGGGACGCGCTGGTGACGGAAATCAACCTGACGCTCTCGAAGATGAACACGGCGATTTCCGAGGCGAACGCGGCGGCGGAGGGCGCGAAGACGCAGGCGGAAGCGGCGCAGAAGGCCGGAACGGAAGCGAGCACGGCGGCGCTGTCTGCGAACACGCAGGCGCAGCGGCTGGCGAACATGAACATTCAGGCGCAGACGCGGGAATACGGCAGCGGAAGCACGGCGCAGATGGCCGACATCGACGGGAAGCTCGTGCTGACGCTGGGCGTTGAGCGCGGACAGCCGGGCGCGAAGGGCGACAAGGGCGACCCGGGCGACAAAGGCGACCCGGGACCCGTCGGCGCCCGGTTCCAGCTTTCGAACGGGATTCTGTATATTACAACGACGTGAGGTGAACCATGGCGATTACGACGAGCAAGGGAAGCTATCAGGACTACGCCTACACGGGCGGGATGCAGAGCGTCACCATTCCGCATGACGGCATTTACAAATTCGAGGTTTGGGGCGCGGGCGGGTCTAACTCGGCGCTGCATGGCAGCGGCAACTATGGAAACAACTACAACACCAATGGAAAAGGCGGGTACAGCGTGGGCTACAAGCTCTGCAAGAAGGGCGAGGTCTACTACATCTGCGTGGGCGGATGCAACAATCCCTATAACGGCGGCGGAAGAGGAAACGCCGGTTGGGGCGGCGGCGCGACGCACATCGCCACGAAGACGGGCGAGCTGAAAAACCTGTCCGGCAACAAGGCGGCGGTGCTGCTTGTCGCGGGCGGCGGAGGCGGCACAGGGCAGGCCAACGGCGAGGGCGGCAAGGGCGGCGGCTGGTACGGCGGCGGCTATGGCGGAACACAGACCGGACCCGGTTCAGGCGGAAGCGATAAAGGGTCTTTCGGACAAGGTGGACAGGGCGACTGGTATTGGGCAGATGGCGGCTTGGAAACTGGCGCTGGCGGCGGGGGCGGCGGCGGCTGGTACGGCGGCAACGGCGGCAACAGGTATATGGGCGGCGGCGCAGGCGGAGGCGGCGGAAGCGGCTACATCGGCGGGCTGCCCAGCTTCACCGGCGCGGGCGGTACGGTATACAGCCCATCCACAACGGCGGGCGGCGGAAACGCCGTCAACGCGGACGGTTCGGCGCGGGTGACATTCCTGCGCAAGAACGACGTGCCGGTGATCTTCAACGGTGAGCAAGTGGAGGACGTGGTGCTCAACGGCGTGAAGCTGACGGGGATGATGGTCGATGGAATCCGGCTATACATGAAGAAAAGGAGGGAAAAGCGATGTTTCGCGTGAGCGGAAACCAGATTTCGATTACGGCGGGCGACACGGCGCTGATGGCGATTTGCCCGGACGAAACCGGGTATGTGCCGACGGCAAACGACCGGGCGATTTTCACCGTCAGGGAGAGACCGAAACGGCGCGCGCTGATTGAAAAGACGATTGCGCCGGAAGCGGACGGACGGTTTGTCGTCTGCTTTGAAAGTGAGGACACGGCAAGGCTGAAACCGCGCGAATATGTCTGGGATGTGCGGCTGGCGATTCAGGCCAACGTGGACGAAAACGGCGAGGTGACGGACGCAGAGCAGATCATCACGCCCTGTCCGCCGGGAATCCTATTCGTCATGGCGGCGATTGGCGAGCTATCGGGCGCGGCAAACAACGGGTTCGGTCAGCCGGTCAACCAGACGCTGAGGATTCGGTTTGAGAAGCTGATGCAGGGTCCACGCGGCGAGCCGGGGCGCGACGGCGCGAAGGGCGAAAAGGGCGACCCCGGCGCGAAGGGCGACAAGGGCGAACCGGGCGCACCGGGCGCGCGAGGCGAGAAAGGCGAAAAGGGCGACCCCGGCAGGGATGGAAGCCCTGGCGCAACGGGCGCAACGCCAAGGTTTACCGTCACGGCTGTGACGGGCGAGGCCGGGACGGCGGCGAGCGTTACGCAGAGTGGCACGGCGGAAAACCCGATGGTGGAATTTACGATTCCGCAGGGGATGAAGGGCGACACGGGCGAGAAAGGCGAGAAGGGCGACCCGGGAAAAGACGCGCCGCAGGAAGCTGTGCTGTATACGGCGCAGACGCTTGATGATGCGCAAAAGGCGCAGGCAAGGGAGAACATCGGGGCGGTAGATGAGACGACGGTTAGTTCGCTAAAGACCGATGTTGACGCTAAAATCAATCAATCCGACGCGCTGACATTAGAAGAGATTATGGCGAGCACGGACTTGTCTAAAAAAGTCGCCAGCGCCGAAGCGGTTAAATCCATAAAAAATAATGTCGGCTCGATAAAGTCTGGTGGTTTTTACTCTGAAAAAACCAAAGGGAATACGATGCCGGCTGACTATGGCGGCTTTATCCGGATTAGTGGCGGAAGCTGGCCGGGAAGTTATTATTCGGACACGTATTATGTGGGCGTTAGTTCTAGCAGCAATGCGTTTTTGGGCATCCAAATAAACGGCGCTAAACAAATTACATGGGTACAAATATAAACCGAATAGGAACGGAATTGACTGTGAAAACGAGGATATGCAATGATTAAAATCAAGATAAACGCCTCGGACGAAATCCGGGAAGTAACGTTTTCGCGGCACAGTGAGCATGTTATTGAGCTTGGCGGTATCGCCGACGCTCCAACAACGGGCTTTACGACGTGGCGCATGGACGGCGTGACCCAGCTCGGCGATTTTAGCGATTACACGACCGTTTACCGCACCCTTGACAACGCGGTGCAGCTCTCCAACGACGGCAGTGTATATGTCGAGCCGGAAGTGCCGGACACGCCAGTGCCGGGAGAACCGCAACCGACGCAAGAGGAGCGCATCAAAGCGCTCGAAGACCAGAACGAAACCCTGCTGCAATGCATCCTCGAGATGAGCGAGATTGTATATGCTTAACATTTTTGGATTGCTCGTGATGAGCGGAAAGGAAGAAGATATGATGGCTATGTTGTGGGCACAGCAGATTATGCTCGGCAAAAAGACCTACGCGCAGGTTCCACGCCTGCTGAAAGATAAGGTTAAAGAAGTCCTGATCGACAGCGGTTGCGAAGACCTCGTGACGGAGTGACGCAGGGGGGGGAAACCCGATGATTCAGGCGGAAGCGGCCATCCGCGCGGCGCGGGGGCTGATCGGGACGGCGTACAGCGAGCTGGACTGCATCAACCTCATCAAGAAGGTCATCCGCACAGCGCCGGGCGGCGACAAGCGCTACACGACGGCGGGGACGAACGCCCTGTGGGACAGCGACAGCAAGAGCGGAAAATACCGCGATTTGACGTGGAAGAAGGCGGGCATTTCCGGCGCGAAGCCGGGGATGCTGGCGTTCATGGGCGTGGGCACGGGCGACGTGAGCCACACCGGGCTGGTGACGGAGCGGGGCACGGTCATCCACTCAAGCAAGAGCCGGGGCGGCGTGGTCGAAACCGCGCTGACGGCGAAGGCGGGGTGGAACGGGCTAGGGGCGCATCGGATGATTGAGGCAGAAGGAAGCGGAGGCAAAAGCGCGGGCGGCGAACGGGCGGGAAGCGCCGAATATGGGCGTGTCATCGTCTGCGCAGGGGGCGGACTTCGGATGCGGGTAAAGCCGAACGGGCGATACATGCAGATGATCCCGGACGGAACGCGGCTTGCCGTGCTGGAGGAAAAGGACGGCTGGCTGCGCACGGTATATCGGGGACACACGGGCTGGATCAGCGGGACATACTGCTGCAAGGCCGGAGAGGATTAAAGAGGGGGAACACAGATGGAAGAAAAGACGATGCAGGTGATGAAGGGCGTGAAGCCGAATGTGGTGAACTGGATCGGTGCGCTGATTGGCGCGGCGCTGGCGTGGTGGACGGGTCTGCCGCCGCTGGCGCAGGCGCTGCTCATCGTGCAGGGCGCGGACATCCTGACCGGGCTGCTGTGTGCGGTGACGGGGAAATCCCGCAAGACGGAGAGCGGGAAGGTCTCCTCCGGTGCGCTGCTGATGGGCGTGATGAAGAAGGGGCTTGAGTGGCTGGTGGTCGGCGTTTGCGTGAGTGTGGGCAACGGGCTGGGGGTGACGAGCGTCTGCGGCGCGGCGATGACCTACATGATCGCCACGGAGTTGGTGAGCCTCATTGAGAATTTGGAGATTTTCGGGCTGAATGTGCCGCTGTTGGGGAAACTGCTGGACGTGGCGCAGGGAGACGGCGAGGAAGGGAGAGCGCAGGGGCGGCAATAGGGAGCGTGCGGGAACGACTCCTTCAGTCACGGCTGCGCCGTGCCAACCTTCGGCGTTTTCCATCGTCTGAATCCGCCACAGGCGGCGACGATGAAAAACGTCCCTCAAGGAGGGAAACTCCTTCCGTCACGGCTATGCTGTGCCAACCTTCGGCGTTTTCCATCGTCTGAATCCGCCACAGGCGGCGACGATGAAAAACGTCCCTCGAAGAGGGAGGTCTAGATTGTAGATAAAAGCTATTCTTGCAAAAAAGAATAACGGAAATTCTTGATTCGGTCATTTCGGTCAAGCTGCGTGGGGGGCGATGGGAGGCGAGTGTCCGGCGGGATGGCGCGATTTTGAGGCGGAAAGCGAAGAGATTTTAGGATTCGAACCATTAAACGAAAAAAAGGGTTGACAAAATCATCCGGCTATTCTATAATAGGTTTCGCTGGTTCAAGCAGACTGGAGAGATGGCCGAGTGGTTTATGGCGCTGGTCTTGAAAACCAGTGATACCGCAAGGTACCGGGGGTTCGAATCCCTCTCTCTCCGCCATTTTTTATGGCGAATTTCATAGCGTATCGGTCATGCAGAAGTACCCAAGAGGCCGAAGGGGCTCCCCTGCTAAGGGAGTAGGCTGCGGTAAGCGGCGCGAGGGTTCAAATCCCTCCTTCTGCGCCAAGAAAGAGACTTTGAGAAATCAGAGTCTCTTTTGTTATGCAAGGGAAATAGGACGAGAAGGGATTTGAACCGACCGGGAGTGAATAAGGCCGCAGTGCGGCCTTAGAGCCGGTCGGACCGACGAGCGGCGAGCGAGGAGAACCAAATCCCTCCTTCTGCGCCATAGTAAGTACCAGTTTTTGATACAAAGGCTGGTTCTTTTCTTTTACCCCATGGTGGCTCAAAAGCCCTTATGGAAACGGGTTTTGTAGGTATTTTCTTGAAAAGATATCCCGAGACCATCATCATTCCGATCATGCAAACAGGCGCGGAAGGCAGAATCGCTTTCCGCGCCTGTATTTTTTTACCCCATCTCGGTTAAAATGGCGGATTTTTGAATTTTGTTAAATGGTGTGTCTAGAGCTTCTTTTACCGCTTGATCTTCTCGGATATTTTCTCCGCGTGAGCGTGAGCACGTATCGAGAAGGACATCGGGGACAAGATGGATGTTTCTCTGCGCGAAACGGGCTTGGGCGGCATCGCCGGAACGCCGAGCGGCGTGAAAATTGCCGACGAATTGAGATTGGCATACGGCCGTCTGAATGGATAAAAAGAAAACTGCGCGCTTTGAACGGTTGAGGACAGGGAGCGCGTGGAACAGGAAAATCAGTTAAAGGCCGCATAAGAAAAATTCCGTCAGAGACAGTGATAAGACTCTGGCGGAATTTTTTCGTTATGGCGGATGATCTTGTTCGGCGCTTCATTTCGTCGGCATAAAAGCAACTAACGGCAACGAATGTTGCGAGCACCGGATACGGGCTTAATCATCACGGTAATTGGCGGCATAAACGATTCTCCCTTGGCATGTGAAATGGTACGGCTCTATTATGGCATATCCCTCAAGAACGATAAAACGAAAAAGCAGCCGAAGAAGAATGATACAGTTTATGATGCGTGAAATTGTGCATATAAACGGGTGCGTGTTCAGAAAAAACGGACAAATAAGCAGAAAAAACGGTTGAAAAATCATGCAATACGCATATATAATAAAGCTAGCAAACGCCGAACGGAATCATCGGCGGAAAAAAACAGGAGGTAAACTGATATGAAGAGGATCTTTGCTATGCTGTTGTGCGCGCTGCTCGTGTGCGGTATGGCTGCCGCGGTGGCTGAAGAGCCTGCGGCGACCGGCAAGCTGGTTCTGTACAGCCCGCTGACCACGTCCATGATCGAAAACATGCTGGCGATGTTTGAGGCGGATACCGGCATCAAGACCGAGTGCCTGGCGATGGGCACGGGCGACGCGCTCAAGCGCATCGCGGCTGAAAGCGAGAAGCCGCAGTGCGACATTCTCTGGTCCGGCACGATCGGCACTGTCAAGAACAGCAGCCAGTATTTCCAGGATTATACCTGCGTGAACGAGGATGCGTTCTACGACGAATACAAGAACGTGGAAGGCAACCTGACCCGCTTTGACTGCGTGCCTTCTGTCATCATGATCAACACCGATCTGATCGGCGACATCGAGATCAACGGCTATGCGGATCTGCTCAATCCGGCGCTGAAGGGCAAGATCGTTTTCGCTGATCCGCAGGCGTCTTCCTCGTCCTTCGAGCATCTGGTCAATATGCTCTACGCGATGGGCACCGACGGACAGCCGAACGGCTGGGATTATGTGAAGGAATTCTGCAAGCAGCTGCCCAACGGCTGCGTGAACAGCTCTTCCGCCGTGTACAAGGGCGTTGCGGACGGCGAATACACCGTCGGCCTGACCTTCGAGCAGGGTGCCGCGACGTATGTGTCTCAGGGCAACATCAAGGTTGTTTACATGAATGAAGGCGTTATCATCCGCGGCGACGGCGTGTACATCGTCAAGGATTGCCCGAACGTTGTCAGCGCCCGCGCGTTCCTGGATTGGCTGACCGGATACGACGCGCAGGTTTACATGAATGAAACGCAGTTCCGCCGCACCATCCGCAAGGACGTGCCGGAAACCAACGCGATGCAGAGCATGTCTTCCATCAACGTCATCAAGGATGATGAGACGGTTGCCTCCGAGCACAAGCGGGAATGGATCGAAATGTTCCAGGAAGCGCTCGTGGACGCCGCTGAGTAATCCGCCGAACGGATTGAATACGGCATAAACTTTGGAGAAGCTGTCGTGCGGCAGCCCGATCGGGCAAGCTGTCCGGCAGCTTCCTTTTTAGAAAAATGAAGGGGCAGGCTTTCAGAAAGAACGATATAAACCCTGCCCGAACCATGAAATGAGGGGTGCGAACGATGAGCGTTGCAATAAAGGTCGACCATGTGTGCAAAAAATATGGCGATAATATCATCATTCCGGATTTGACGGCCAATATCAAGAACGGCGAGTTTTTTACGCTGCTCGGCCCGAGCGGCTGCGGCAAGACGACGCTGCTGCGCATGATCGCAGGCTTTAACAGCATTGAGGCGGGCACGATTTCCTTTGGCGATCAGGTCATCAACGAGCTTCCGACCCACCAGCGCAATATCGGCATGGTGTTTCAGAGCTATGCGATTTTCCCGCATCTGACCGTGCGCCAGAACGTTGAATACGGCCTGAAGATTCGAAAGCTGCCCAGGGATGAGATGAAAAAGCGCGTGGATGAGATGCTGAAGCTCGTTCGCATCGACGAGTATCAGGATCGACTGCCGGAGCGCCTTTCCGGCGGCCAGCAGCAGCGCGTCGCGCTTGCGCGCGCCATCGTGATCCATCCGCAGGTTTTGCTGATGGATGAGCCACTTTCCAACCTGGACGCCAAACTGCGTATCGAAATGCGCACCGTCATTCGCGATATTCAGCGGCAGGTCGGCATTACGACCGTATATGTCACCCACGATCAGGAGGAAGCGCTGGCGATTTCCGATCGCATCGCCGTTATCAACCATGGCGTGATTCAGCAGATCGGAACGCCGCACCACATTTACAGCCGCCCGGCCAATGTGTTTGTCGCCACGTTTATCGGGCATTCCAATTTGTTCTACGCGACGCTCAGCAAGAAAAACGGAAAGACGGAGATTGTCTTCCGCGACGGCTGCCGACTGGAGATGAACAACCTGATCGACGACTGCAAGGACGGGCAGGAAGTGATCGTCGGCGTTCGCCCGGAGGAATTCTATGTCAGCGACAAGGGCTTGGCCTGTAAGGTGGAAAACACGACATTCCTTGGCCGATACAGCAACTACTTCCTCAAGTTTGCGGACGGAATCTGCGTGCCGGATCAGCCGAGCCTGGAATTTTCGCAGGACCTGGGACACACGCAGGAGCTGTATCGTATGGGCGATACGCTCAAGCTGATGCCGGACGCCCAAAAGATCAACGTTTTTACCGCCGATATGGAGCATAGCCTGATCAAGGATGTGATTTGCTATGAAGAAGCGTAAACTGCAATTTGATTTCTGGACGGTGGTCACGATCGGCATCATCGCGGTGTTTGCGCTGTTTCTGATCTATCCGCTGATTTCGCTGTTCATCGACGGCTTTCTCAAGGAGGGAACGGGCGAATTTACGATGGCCAATTTCCAGAAATTCTTTGGAAAGAAGTTTTATTATCGCTCGCTGCTCAATTCCCTGAAGCTGACGGTTTGCGTCACGATTTGCTCGCTGGTGATCGGCGTGCCGCTGGCGTATTTTATGTCCTTCTATAAGATTCGGGGAAAGGGTATCGTCGAAATCCTGATTATCATCTCGATGATGAGCCCGAACTTCATCGGCGCGTATTCGTGGATTCTTTTGCTGGGACGCAGCGGCGTCATCACCACGTTCCTTTCCAATGTGTTTGGAATCAAGATGCCGTCGATTTACGGCTTCGGCGGGATGCTGCTGGTGTTCACCCTCAAACTCTATCCGTTTATTTACATGTATGTCAGCGGCGCGCTCAAGAAGATCGATGTGGCGGTTTGCGAGGCGGCCGAGAGCCTTGGCTGCTACGGCATTCGCAAGGTGTTTACGGTTGTGATGCCGCTGGTGATGCCGACGGCCATCGCATCCGCGCTGCTGGTGTTCATGAATTGTATGGCGGATTTTGGCACGCCCGCATTAATCGGTGAAGGATTTGACGTTTTGCCGACGAAAATCTATATTGAGTTTGTCGGCGAATCCGGCGGCTCGGCCTACTTTGCCTCGGCGATGGCGTCCATCATGGTGGTCATCACAGCGGTGCTGTTCCTGATGCAGAAATGGTATGTGAACAAAAAGAGCTTTACAATGAGCGCCATGCGGCCCATTCAGCCCGAACGGGCGCGCGGCGTCAAGAATGTGCTGATGCACGTGTTCACATACATCCTCGTCGTGTTCTCCGTGCTGCCGCATCTGGTGATTGTCTGGACGTCGTTCCGAAAGACGGAGATCCAGTATTTCGTGGACGGCTATTCGCTTGAAAGCTACACCAAGGTTTTCGGCACGGCGTGGTCGGCCATTCGCAACACCTACTTGTACTGCATCATTGCGCTGGCGATTATTGTGGTGCTGGGCATGTTCATCGCGTATCTCTCCGTGAGAAGGAAGAGCCCGCTGACCAGCTTGATCGATACCATAGCGATGTTCCCGTACATCGTTCCGGGTTCCGTTCTGGGTATTACGCTGCTGCTGGCGTTCAACGGCAAGGGCGACCCGATGATTCTATCCGGAACGGCGACGATTATGATCATTTCGCTGGTCATTCGCCGCCTCGCCTACACGCTGCGCTCCAGCTCTGCGATTCTCTACCAGATCAGTCCGAGCGTGGAAGAGGCCGCGATTTCGCTGGGCGATTCGCCGATGAAGGCGTTCTTCAAGGTGACGGCTAAAATGATGCTGCCGGGCGTTGTTTCCGGCGCGATTCTGAGCTGGATTACGCTGATTAACGAACTGAGTTCGTCCGTCATGCTCTATACCAGCAGAACCAGAACGATGTCCGTCGCGATTTATAACGAGGTCATCCGCGCGAGCTACGGCACGGCGGCGGCGCTGGCGACCATTCTGACCTGTACGACGGTCATTTCGCTGCTCGTCTTCTTCAAGATCAGCGGCAGCAGAGACGTTACGATGTAATGCGAATAAAGGGGCAGGGACATGAACGTGCAGAAGAAGCAAACGCGCTTTCGCGATGATTTGAGGCGGCTTCTGCTGATTTATGCCCTGCTCCCGCTTTTTTGCGCGCTGCTGGTGGTGTTCGCCGTGATGGGCGGGCTATTCATCAGCAACATCATCCATCGTACGGATGAAGATCGAATACAGGCGGCCGAGGCTTTTTCCTCGGAGCTGGAGACGATCGAGGATATCCTCTTGAACATGCAGGACGCGCTGAGCCCCGAAGCCTATGAGCAGAGCGTCAGCGAGCGCGCGGAGATCAACGGGCGCTTGTATCGCCGGATCAACGGCATGGCGTCAAGGCCGCAGGCGTTGATTTATGACGAGAGCGAGCAGGCGGTCTTTACATCCGGCGGCGACGCATCTTTGACGGATACCGTCCGCTGGCAGTTCCTGCACAACATTCCGGATCGACGCGGCGAAACCGCCTCTCAGGTGCTGCGCGGCGGCGAGCCCTGCCTGCTGATGGGCGCGCGGCTGTTTGACGAGGCAGGAGAGCCGAATGGTTATCTGTGCATGGCGATGACGGAGAACGGTTTCCGCAAAACCGTTGCCAGCAACGCGGACGATGTGCTGATTACCGATCGGTTTGACACGGTTTTTGTCGGCGGTACGCATGTTTTTACGGGCAAATTCAACAAGCTGGAGGCGGACATTCGGCAGGCGAACGGCATCAAGGATACGCCGTGGGGGCTGTATTACATCAGTTCGGAAGCCTGTGGAACATACAGGGTGTACGCGGCGCTTCCCTGCGGGGACGTTTTGCGCACGGCACGGTTTTTGCTGCTCATGGTGCTGCTGTTCTTTGCGGCGATGATTGCCGCGATTCAGATCAGCACCAAACGGGTTGCGCAGGAAAAAACGCGGGTGATCGACGAAATTGCGACGGCGTGCGATCTCGTCAGCCACGGCAACCTGAATACAGAGTTGACCATCAGCAGCCACGACGAATTTCAGATCATCGCACAGGCCTACAACACCATGCTTGAAAACGTCCGGAAATCCATGGAAAAGAGCGTTAAACTGGGGCGGGATACGGCAGTGGCGCAGATTCGGCAGATGGAAAGCCAGTTCAACCCGCATTTCCTGTTTAACACGCTGGAAAACATCCGCTTTATGGTTCGGCTCGATCCGAGTGCGGCGGATGCGGCGATGGTTCAGCTTGCGCAGCTTATGCGCTATTCAATCAAGCAGGAGGGCATGACCGTCTCTTTGAAGGAAGATCTCCGATACATTGAGAGCTACATGAGCATCCTCAAAATGCGCTTTGGCAGTCGGCTTTCGTATGAAACGCGGATTCCGGATGAATTGATGCGGCGGCGCATCCCGAAGCTGATCGTTCAGCCAATTTTGGAAAACGCCGTCAAATACGGCATGGAGAAAAAGCGCGAACTGAAAATCGAAATTGAGGCGCGATGCGTCGGCGAACGGCTGGAAATTTCCGTTCGGGATAATGGGCCGGGCATCGAGCCGGAAGTGATGGAAACGCTGACGCGGTATATGGAAAACCCGGATATGGAACGCAGAACGAGCTTCGGTCTGATGAATGTACACGACCGGCTTCGGTTGATGTACGGCGAGCGCTACGGCATATGCATCCAAACGCAACAAGGCCGGACGACGGAAGTGGTTTTGAGTCTTCCGGGAGGAGAGGGTGAGACGGAATGATTCTGCGGGTGATGATCGTCGAGGATGAGGATATGATCCGTAACGGGCTGGTCAAGACGCTGCCGTGGGCTGATATGGGCTGCACGGTCATCGGCAGCGCGGGCGATGGAAAAAGCGGGCTGGAACAGATCGTCGAAAGACGCCCGGACGTCGTCATCACGGATATACGCATGCCGGAGATGGACGGATTTGAAATGCTGGAACGCGCACTGGCCGTCTATCGTTTTCACATCATCATCTTTACAAGCTATGCTGAATTTGATTATGCGCAGAAGGCGATTTCCATGCATGCGTATGATTATCTGCTCAAGCCGTTGGATGAAAAGCGGCTGGCGGAGCTGCTGGCGCGCATTCGGGAAACGGAGGAGCCCCAGGAACAGCTCGAAACGCCCGGCTCGTTTTCGGCGGAAGAATTGCTCAAGCGACTTGCGTATACGGATGAATATGTCGAAACGGCGCTGCGCAGGATTGTGGCTGCTAGCGATACGAAGCTCTCCATCGAGGAATTGGCTGACGAGATGATGATTTCCGCCAGTTACCTGAGCCGCCGGTTTAAGCAAAGTACGGGGCAAACCTTTTTGGATACGCTCAATACGCAGCGCGTCAAACGCGCGGCCGCTCTGCTCAAAAACGGTGGAAGAACGTCGGAAGTCGCGGAAAAGACCGGATTCAGCGATTATAAGCATTTTTGCGCCGTATTCAAGCGCTATACGGGCATGACGCCGCGGGATTTTGGAAAGCGGAAGTGACGGAAAAGGGAAATAGATGGAAGAGGATGACGAGTCGATGACTCGGACATCCTTTTTTCAACGTATCTGCATAAGAAGCGTAGAAAAACAGAATTTGATTATGAAAAAATCCGAACCCATTTCCAATTTGGAAAATCGAACAGATTCGCTCTCTGGAAGCGTCCGTAGACGTTTTCGATACCGAAATTGACCGCCTGCTGTCCGGTTTTGATACGCAGCTTACAACTATTACCGGCATCGACCCAACCCTTGCTGCCGTCATCCTCTCTGAAATTGGCGGTGACATCAGGCGTTTCTCTTCATCTGCCAAACTTGCTGCTTATGCAGGCGTCGATCCGACTATAAAGCAATCCGGCGACTTCTCCGGAACCAGAATGAAGATGTCCAAGCGTGGTTCGCCCTACTTGCGCCGGGCAATCTGGCTCGCTTCTACAGTTGCAGCCTTCAAAGACTCGGCAATTCATGCGCTTTATGAGCGCAAACGCGCTGAGGGCATAGACCACATGACTGTAATCGGTCATAAGAGCTGATCGACAGTGAGAAAGGTAAAGCGGTTACGATGGTATTCGATCAGGCCATCCTTCTGCATTCTGGACAGCTCGGCACACATGGCGGCACGCTGTACGCCGAGATAATCGGCCAGCTGCTGACGATTGAACGGCACGGTGAATGTGCAGCTCCTTTGTCTGCGCGCCTCTGCGGAGAGGTAGGAAAGCAGCTTGTCCCGCGTGGTGCGATGATTCATGTGCGCCAGATGTACACACCCCGGCAGGATGGCGAACGTGTACAGACCAGCAATCTGTCGGACAAGACGGCACAGATTGCGCTGGATTATCAGGAGCGCCGGGAGCGGATCAACCGGGAGTGGTATGAACAGATGGAGAAGGAGCTGCAGATGGTTAGCGATGAGGTGACGTTCTTTGAGGCGGCTGTTCATGCGCTACCCATCAAGATTCGCGGTGCAGTATCTGCTTTGTTCATCGGTCAGGACACATGGGATACCGTGCAGGCTGATTTTCACATTGGACGTGCGACCCTGAGCGCTTACCGCCGTCAGGCGTTGCGTATATTGGAAATGCTCCATGCAGTTTACCAGTCCAGAGCTATTTACAATCCTAGACAGAAGGCGATTTATAGTGAAGAAACTGGACCGAACCTCACGGAAATGAATGAAAAATGGGATCACTGGGGCTGGTCAAAGTATGTTAAGCATTAACAGTTCTTGGCGATAAAGCAGATCAAGATAGCTTAGATTAATAGGAGCGGCTATGAGTTCATGTCATAGCCGCTCCTATACACTCATGGAGTTAAATAAAAACACTCCGTGGTTTCCCCTTGTGCATTTGTCTTGCTACCATAAAAATAGAGACCGTACCCCTGCTGCTGATTCCAAGTCCCGGCATAATGGAAAGCATAGGGATCGTCTTCATCCGGGTACATCCAGACGCGCCACTCTGGCGGGTTGGTATCATCGACAATGTTCAAATCAAAATTGGCGAGCAAGATTATGTCAGGCAGGTTTCCTCCGTAATCCTGCGAGTAATCATATTCTTTTGAAAAGCGGAGGTTAACAAGCATAAATTCATCATCAAGGATCAGAAACGAACCGGATTCCACCAACATGGGTTCGTCGCCCCAATAGTCGGTTTCTATGCGGTAGTTGTTTTCGAGGTCAATTTTGAATGTGACATCGTGTTCGCTTCTGGACAGGAAAGGGGACAGTTCGGAATCACATGGAAAACTGAGTGGGGATTCCGCAACAGCTGCCAGGGTCAGTAACGATAACATACAGAACAGAATCAAACACCGTTTCAAGAACATATTCCAGTCATCTCCTTTGATTGCTTTATAAAATTATTATACCCCTAAACCTCATTCACAGCAATAGTTTTTCAAGTTTACTTGTTTTCCGGATTCCAGTTTTTGGAGTACTATACACTTCATATTATATAACGAGTTAACCAGCGAGTAAATTCCATTACGTTGCGTAAATGCAATTATTCAGAAGGAGTGATTTGTATAGCGCTGACATATAAGCAGGGCAAGCAGATTCAGGCGCTGCGGGGCAGGAATCTGGGCTATCGGGCGATTGCGGCACAGCTGGGAATCAGTCGCGATACGGCTCGAAATTACTGTGTCGCGCACCAGCTGTCCGTGGTACGCGCTGGGACGGATTCCAAATCTCCGAAAGCCTGCCTGTGCTGCGGCACGGAGCTGGTACAGCCCAGCCGTGGACGCAAGCGAAAATTCTGCTCGGACGCGTGCTGCCGGAAATGGTGGCCGGAAAACCCGCAGGCGATTCGGCAAAGCCCGGAGGCGCTCTACGAAAGCACCTGCCTGAATTGCGGGAAGGTGTTCACGGCCTACGGAAACAGTCACCGGCGCTACTGCTGCCACCCATGCTATATCGAGCACCGATTTGGAAGCTGTGCCTCGGAATGATAAATATGCTTGCATCCGCTTGACTTTTTGCGCCTTCAGAGTGATGAATGGCATACCGAATGAAAAGGAGGCGTGAATATGAAATTCATCACGACCGCACCCGACCGGCGCACGCTGGTCAAGGCCATTGCAGCGCACACCGGCATGGAGCCGAGCTACATTGGCCCGCCCGCATTCAACTACACGGTGGGCACGATTACCATTGACCGTGAAGGTTATGTTGACGTGCCGGACGAACAGGCCACCGATTTGAAAGCCTTCCTGATCGCCAAGGGCTGGATGGAGCCGGAACCCGAACCGGAACAGCCGCGCATTCAGATTGGCGTACCGGCGAAAGATCTGACGGTAGCGAACGTCACAAACCTGATTTACATGCGCTACCTACAATATTGGCAAACGACCATCCGGTTACAGTTTTTTCGACAGAGCTATGGAACGCGACGATTGACAGGATGACGGTCAATCTGGACGGCAGCGTGAAGATGGCATTCCGAAATGGGATAGAGATTACGGTTTGAGAATGGATGTCGGATTGCGTTTGCTGTAAGATGTTCGGAGATTCCATAACTCATTCCACTTGGAATTCCTTATGAAAATAATTCCTTGAGTGCCGTTCTTTCTGCACTCTGTTTTCGATTGCCCAAAAATGTTGCGGAAAAAGGTGCTGTCTCTCATGGCCTGCTTTAGCCATTTTGAGACAGCACCTTTTTGTCTACAGTTTGAAAACCCAGCAAACGTTCCCCTTACAGGGTCTCCGGATCGATAATGCCTACAATGGTGATATCACTGGGCGGTGGATCATCCCGATCCAGCATGAGCGCGGCCTCCTTGCGCCCGATCATGTAAACGACATCGCCGATTCCTGCCTGACGTGTTCCGTCGCAGGCGACCAACAGCCCTTTTTCCTGCCCGTTGACGATCTGCCGAACGACGAGCAGCTTGATTCCGCTCAAAGAAGGCGTCTTGACCGTACACACCACGGAGCCGACAACTTTGCCGATATTCACGCCTATACCTCCTAATGACAGTGGACGGTCTGCCCCTGCCAGCTATAGGAATCAATCACGCCGCAGATGGTAACGCTGGCGATGAGCTTGGTATCGCCCATAATCATCTGCGCCGCGCCGCCGTCGTTGTTGACCAACACAATGTCGCCAATACCAGCATCGGCGGCATCCAGCGCAATCAGTTCTTCCCCCGTGGGCTGCCCGTCAAGCGTCAAATGGCGAACCCGCAGCAGCTTCATCCCCACATATTTCTCGTATTTGATGGTGGATACCACCGTTCCCGTGACCCGTGCAATCTTCATCGCTCATCGCCTTTTCTGTATTTGCGTTCGCCGAGGATATCCACAAAATCCACAATGCCAATGATGGAGCTGTCTACCGGTTTATTGGTGGTCAAATCCGTCTGTCGGGATGAGCTTCCGCCCGCCCACATGACGATTTCGCCTTCTCCCGCGCCTACGGTATCGACCGTGATGAAGGGTGCGCCCTTCTCTTCAAACGTATCCATATCAATCGGCACAGCTACCAGCAACTTCAGCCCCTGAAGGCGTTCGCATTTGCGGGTACTGACCATGCTTCCGATTACTTTTGCCAACTGCATGCTACGATCTCCTTTGCCTTGTCGTAGGTGCGCGCGCCGCGCATATCGATGGAATCCACAATGCCATAGATGCTGAAATCGGACGCAACCTTTTTGGTGGTGTCGGATTGGCGCGCTGAACTTCCGTATGCGCAGAACACCAGATCGCCTTCGCCCGCGCCGACGTCGTCTACACAGATCACGTAATCGTCCTTCATTTGCAGCGTTTCAAGATCGACCGGCTGCACGATGAGCAGCTTGGCCCCCCGTAGCGAATCGCACTTGTTCGTGCTGACGACATTGCCTGTCACACGGCCTACCAGCATGTTGATTCCTCCGCTCAGTCGTCCACCGCGCGGGTGCTGTTGCGAACGATCAGCTTGCCGCCGATGTGCATGTGCATGCCCGGCCAATCCAGATTCTTGATGCGTTTGCGGATCAGATCCACCGCCAGTGTGCCCATCTGGGATCGGGAAATGCGCATTGTGGTCAGCGCGGGCATGGTCACCGCGCTGAAGGGAATATCGTCAAAGCCGACGATGGAAATATCCTCGGGAATGGAATACCCGGCCTCCCGAATGGCCTTGATCGCGCCGATGGCAACGGTATCGTTGTCGGCAATTGCCGCGCCGTGCGGCACATATTCTCCGCTTTTAATCAGCCGCTTCATATCCTCAAACGCGCCGTCCACGGTGGGCTTGAGCATGATGGGTTCAGACGGCTCCAGCCCCAGACGGTGAAGCTCCTGCAAATAACCCTCGTAGCGCTCGTCGCAGTTGTTGACCGGCTGGGTGAACTTGTAATACTGGATTTCGCGGTGCCCCAAACTGTACAGATACCGCACGAGCTGCGCGGTCAACTCCCGGTTCGCCATCACTACGCTGTCCACGTTCTCCAGGAGGATGTTGTTATCCAGCACCACGAACGGCACGGTGAACAGCTTAAAGAGCTCGTAATCCGCCTCGCGCAGTTCTGTGCCGATAAGGATCACGCCGTCGGGCGGGTTTTCCATCAGGCTCCGGATGGTCGTCGCGGCCGTGGCCGGTTCGCAGTTGCACATGACGAGGTCGAAGGCGAACCGTCTGCATTCGCTCTCGATCCGGTCGATGATGGACGCGGTAAAGCCCTGATTTTCCTCTAAGGCGATGCCGTGCGCACGGAATTTGAGGATCATCAGGCGGAAGCGGTCGGCCTTGCGCCGAACGGGTGCAGGCACGTAGCCGCATTCCTCCATGATGCTCTGAATATGGCGGCGCGTCTCCGCGCTGACCCCTTTTTTGTTATTGATAACCAGAGACACCGCCGCCGGCGATACGCCGGCGATGGCCGCAATCTCTCGGATGGTCATGGCAATCACTCGCTGTCTGCTTTAAAATCAGCGTATCCCCTCATCAGCAGAGCGGCAACAGCTGCGCCGGGATCCAGCAGTTCACGCGACTGCTCACCGCGAATAGCCATTCGACCATGTTTGGCGAGCATTCCTTTTGTGTTTTCAAAGGCAGTCCATGCCGCCTGCGCCGCGAGGCGCGCAGCCTCTGCCTCCTCTATACCGCTGTTGATGGCGTTGTCCAGTGCTTCGATGGCGGGATACAATCCGTCCAGGAAGGTTTTGTCGCCCAATTCGGCCTTGCCGCGGCTCTTAACCCCGTCAAAGTATGCCCGGAAAAACTCGACCTCCTGTTTGGCATTACACTGTTCGACGCCCTTGAACGTTTTTCCTGCATTCATTAGACCACTGGCCATCAAAGTTCCCATCGTGGAAGGAACCGCACTCGCCATCGCCTTTCCGGCAAGATACGCCGTCTTTCCGACATCGACGGCGGGTGCCTTGTTGACCGCATCTGCGGCAGCGCGGAAGCCATCGCTCATCGTCAGCCCCAAGTCGCTGTCGCCCACCACGCTGTCCAACTGGATGAGCCAATCGCGGTGATCGGCCATCACAACGGCCCAGCGCTCCATCAACGCGCGGAAATCGGCTGCATTCATGTCAACCCCTCCCTTCTCACAGTTGGAACTGCTTGAAGAACGGGGTATCGGCCGACGCGGAGAGATAGGTCTTCAGCTCGTCGTCCAGCCGGAGCAGCGAGATGGACGCACCCGCCATTTCCATGGAGGTTGCATATTCGCCCACATAGGTGTGGAACACTCTGATGCCCTTCTCGTCGAGAATCTGCTTTACGCGGCGGAACATAACATACTGTTCCTCCAGCGGTGTCGCGCCGAGGCCGTTGACAAGCACCGCCACCTCGTCGCCCGCGGCGTAAGGGATATCAGCCAGAATGGGGTTCATCATCTCGTCTACGATTTCGTCGGCAGGGCGCAGTTTGCCGCGGCGGATGCCTGGCTCGCCGTGAATACCCATGCCGATTTCCATTTCGTCCTCATCGATTTCAAAGCTGGGATGACCCACGCGCGGCACGGTGCAGGAGGTCAGCGCCACACCCATCGTGCGGACGTTGGCACAAGCCTTGAGCGCAACGCGCTTGACCTCGTCGAGCGTCAGTCCTGCCGCGGCAGCAGCGCCCGCGCATTTATACACGAAGAAGATGCCCGCCACGCCGCGACGGTGATTCGGCTCGCCCTCGGCGGAAGGCGCGGCGGAGGCGACGTCCTCACCTGCGACGACGCTTTCCACGCGGATATCCTCTTCCATATCCGCCATTTCGGCTGCCATATCGAAGTTGAAAATATCGCCGTTATAGTTTCCGTAGATGTAGAGCACGCCCGCGCCTTGGTCGATCGCTTTGGTCACGGCAAGCATCTGCTCGGCGCTGGGAGACTGGAACACATCGCCGATGGAACAACCGTCGAGCATGCCTTCGCCCACGTAGCCAAGGAACAGCGGGAGATGTCCGGAGCCGCCTCCGGTTGCAATGCCCACCTTGCCCGCGTGTTTGCGCTTGGAGACAAGGCAGTGAAGATCACCCTCAACGCACATCAATTCGTCAGGGTGAGCGGCATAAATGCCTTCCAGCATTTCGGGAATGAATGTTTCCGGTGCGTTGATGATTTTTTTCATCGCCTTGTCTCTCCTTCTATACGATAATGCTCTGATTTTTAGGGAAATAGGGGGAATATCCGTTTTGCGATACGCCGCCGCATGCAAGGTCTGACTTCGCTTCGCGGCGGTTTAAAGAAGTGTTTTAAGGGAAATCCGTATCAGATGATGCAGCCCTTTTTTATGATGATACAAGCGTAAAGTGCATTTTCACCCGTTGCCACGGTTGCATAGGCATTCTTAGCGCGGTCATAGAAAGCAAAGCGATCAATCGCTGCGCTCTTCGTGCCGGGCTGATGCTTTTCAACGATTTCGGCAAACTCCGCCCAAATCGGCGGGTTTCCATCCATCGCGCCGGGCGCGGGCGCCATCACCGTGACGGGCGCCTCCACGAACTGATCCAGCGGGAACAGGGCAAGAATCGCGTCAAGCAGCTCCGTGCCGCGGTGCCCGTCGCAACGCACACAGCGCCTGCCCATGGATTGCGCAGGGAAATTGCAGTCGCCGATAACCAGCTCATCGCCATGCCCCATTTCGGCAAGGATTTTGAGCAGTTCCGGTGTGAGAATCGGAGAAATACCTTTCAGCATGGCGTTTTTTCCTCCCGTCGCTTACAGCTTGGGCAAAATGGCTTCCACATCCTCGTGTGGGCGCGGAATGACGTGCACGCTGACCAATTCGCCCACGCGCTTGGCCGCCGCGCCGCCCGCTTCCACAGCGGCCTTCACCGCGCCGACGTCGCCGCGAACCATCACCGTCACCAGACCGCCGCCCACGTGAACCTTGCCGATCAAATGCACGTTCGCCGCCTTGACCATCGCGTCGGCCGCCTCGATCGAACCGACCAAACCCTTGGTTTCAACCATACCCAGCGCTTGCTTTTCCATTGTGATAACTCCTTTCGTTCTATGGCGGTAACGCCCTTTTTACTCGGTGACGGCAACCTTGGGGAGAATCTCTTCCACATCGCCATGGGGACGGGGGATGACGTGCACGCTGACCAATTCGCCCACGCGCTTGGCTGCAGCGCCGCCCGCTTCCACAGCGGCCTTCACCGCGCCGACGTCGCCGCGAACCATCACGGTCACCAGACCGCCGCCCACGTGCTCCTTGCCGATCAGATGCACGTTCGCCGCTTTGACCATCGCGTCGGCTGCCTCAATCGAACCGACCAAACCCTTGGTTTCAATCATACCCAGCGCTTCCATCATGGTGAATATCTCCTTTTCTATGCTTTGTTTTTATGTTCAGCTTTCTACGCTTGGTAACTTGATGATGCGGAATCATCCCGCCGCCGTCACATCAGGGCGCGGACGATATCCATATGCGGCGAGGGGATCACGACGCTGGAACTGATGAGCCCCTGCGTCTGCTCGCTTCCTTCCGCCGCCTGAACGGCAGCTTCTACCGCGGCGACCTCGCCGGTTACGATGACAAACGACTTACCACCCATGCCGCGACCCAGGCGAACTTCAATCAGCTCCACGTCCGCCGCTTTCACGGCGGTATCTGCCGCGCTGATTGAGCTGGCAAGCGAGAAGGTTTCCATCACGCCCACCGCCTGCACCTGCTCGGTGGGACACGCGCCCGCCATCGCCGCCACGACGCGCTCGTCCACGTTGGCGATGACAAGACTGTCCACCAGTGCGCTTGCCGCGCTTTCTACGCCTGCCGCAACAGCAGAGCGTACCGCCGCAACCTCGCCGCTGACGACGACGATGTACTTGCCCGCGCAAACCGTCTGCGCCGTCACAAGTTCCACCTGTGCCGTTTTGACCATCTGATCACCCGCTAGCACACCCAGCGGGATGCTGACCGTCTCCACCACGCCAATGGCGGTCATGCGCTTTCACCTCCTGCGACCTGTATCGCGTTTGCATCGACATGGGTGACGATGCCGTCAATCGGCGCGTGAATCCTTGCGCCCAGTGACTTTTCTGGAATCTCGGCGACCACGTCGCCCGCATGCACACGGTCGCCCGTGCGCACGACCGGCACGGCAGGCTTCCCCACATGCTGACGGAGCAGCAGCGTCACCGAGTCGGGCTGATAGCCCGTTTCGGTATAGGGAGCAGGCACGTCATAAGCACTCAAACCCATTCGGGCAATGAGGCGGCTGACCGGCACCCGCTTGTATGTGATAAAGGGGTCGGGAGTGATATCCATTTCCGGCTCGGGACGAATACCGTTTTTGCTCAGCTCGCTTTTGTACAATGCCATCACCTCGGAGGGGACAAGCCCCATGTGACAGGCATAATTCGTACAAACGCCGCAGCTGGAACATGCCAAAATGGCCTTCGGGTCACCCAGCAGCGCCCCGTTTCCGGTGATGAGTGCCCGCATCGCCTTATGCGGCTGCACATTCAGCCCCAACGCGTTGCGCGGGCACATCTGCGTGCATTGGCTGCACTGGCAGCACACGGCGCGAGCCACCTTCAGCATCCTCTCCGGGCTTTGAGTGCGGCGGGCAATCAGGGAATGCGTCCGCCTGAGCAGAAGCAATCCGCCCGTGATCTTGGTGATGGGCGCATCCCAGTCTTCCTCCAGTCTGCCCATGCAGGGACCGCCGACGATCAGAGCGAAGTTCTCGCGGCTTCCGCTGAAACCGGAAAGCGCGATGACCTCGCGAATCGGAGAACCGATAGGCACCGTAACCGTGATGGGATGAGGAACCTCGCCGCCCACAGTCACATCCTTGCGGATGACAGGCGTCCCGTCCACAGCCGCACTGATGTTGACCAGTGTTGCCACATTGCTGACCACACAGCCCACATCGAGCGGCAGCTTTCCGTTTGGAACGACGCGCCCCGTCACTTCAAAGATGATGGATTTTTCGTCCCCGGAGGGATAATAGCTGTCCATCAGGTGCAGCGTGATATCGCTTCTGCCGCCGAGCGCCTGTTCCAGCGCATGTACAGCGTCGTGATAATGCGCCTTGGTGGCGATGACACCGCGTGCTGCGCCTGTGGCTTCCATGGCCAGCGCCACACCGCGCACGACGCGCTTTGCCTCGCGCTGCATCAGCAGCTGATCCACGCGCAGCAGCGGCTCACATTCAGCGCCATTGGCGATTACATACTCAGCCTTACCGTTGAGCTTGACGTGAGCAGGAAAACCCGCGCCGCCCGCACCGACGACACCGGCAGCGCGGATGGATTCAACAATGTTCATAACCAACGCATCCTCTCGTGATCAGCAGATGCGGAAGTCTCCGTACAGCACGCAGCGGCGCAGGCGCGTGAAGGAACGCGCACTGGTCACGCCTTCGCCGGTCGGGGTGGCGATGGTCATCGTCGTATAGCCCTCTCCGTCGAAGCCCAAGCCGGAAAAGCTGGAGGAGTTCTTCACAAAAATCGTGGTATTGAGCTTACGCGCCGCCTTGCTCATGTTGTGAACGTTGCTCGAATGAATCATCGCGGAGTGCTTGCAGCCCCGCTCGGCGCGGAAGGCTTCTTCTATCGCTTCGTCGATATCGCGCACGCGCACGATTGCCAGCACCGGCATGAGCATTTCGGTGGTCACAAACGGGTGATTGCGATCGACCTCGGCGATGACCAGCCTCGGGTCGCCGGTGAAGCGAACGCCCGCGTCGCGCAGGATCACCGCCGCGTCGCGCCCGACGTATTTGCGGTTGATGACGTAGTGCCCGTCCTTATTGATGAGCGTGGTGCGCATCACCTTGTCGATGTCCTCGCCGGAAATGCGGAAGGCGCCGACCCGTTCCATTTCGCTCATCAGCCTGTCGGTGATGTTCGAGAAGGCGAAAACTTCCTTCTCCGCAATGCACAGAACGTTGTTATCAAAGGATGCGCCGTCCACGATGCGCTTAGCTGCGTCGGGAAGATCGGCGGTGTCATCCACGATGACGGGGGGATTGCCGGGACCCGCGGCGATGACCTTTTTGCTGGTCTTCATCGCAACCGCCACGACCGCCTCGCCGCCGGTAATGCTCAGCAGCGGAATGTCCTTATGGTTCATGATGACGTTGCCGCTTTCCAGCGTCGGCTCCTTCACCGTGGTGATGAGCGTCGCCGGGCCGCCGGCGGATATAATCGCCTCTACCATCAGGCGCATCGCTTCCTGCGAGGCGCGTTTCGCCGCGGGATGGGGATTGAAGACCACCGCGTTGCCCGCCGCAATCATACTGATGGAGTTATTGATGACGGTAGATGTGGGGTTTGTCGAGGGGGTGATGGAGCCGATGACGCCGAAGGGCGCCTGCTCGATGAGCATCATGCCCTTGTCGCCCGTCTCGCATCGGGTCACCAGATCCTCGATGCCGGGGGTGCGGCGGCTGACGAGCAGGTTCTTCTGCACCTTGTCGGCCACGCGTCCGTATCCGGTTTCTTCATGGGCGAGCCGCGCGAGGTATTCGGCGTTGTCGATGCCTGCCTTGCGCATGGCGGCAATCAGCTCGCCGCGCTTTTCCAGTGTCATTTCGGAGAGCTGCGCTTGCGCGGCCTTGGCGTTGGCCACCGCTTCCTCCGCAGTGTCGCACAGCCAGCGGCCGGTGCAGCCGTCCGTTTGCGGCGGCGCGGCAGGCGCTTCCTCCTTCATGGATTTCGTAAGGCTTCGCACGATTTCATCCGTGATCTGCCTAATTTGCTGTTCTGTCAATGCCATGGCTGTTTTTCCTTTCCTGAAAGCGGGTCTTCCCGCGCGCGGGATCAGTGAACCGCCGAAGCCAGCTCGATGCGCTTTTCTGCGGCGATATCCCGCGCCAGCGGCGTGAGAATCGCATCCGGCGCATAGCGGATGATCCGGTAGCCGCGCTGCGCCGCGCGGCGCACATCGTCCTCGGTAATCAGCCTGCGCGCCTCGCCCGATAGGTCGAGCATCGCGTCCCTGCCAATCGGCTCACTCTGAGCAGGGCGGGGTATGGGAGACTGTGCAGCAGCTTGGATTGGTGTGCCGCCCAGCAGCATACCGCCCAGCGCAGCCGCCAATGCGGCGTTGCCGGGTGCGCAGACATCTGCGCCTTCGCGCCGAATCACGCGGCAAAGCTGACCGTCCCGCAGGGCGCAGGCATTCGCCTCGTCCGTATCAATATGCGCCTCCAGTCGATGCGCCGCGCCGCTTCGCACGATGAAGCCATCCAGTGTCGCCGGGCGCGGTCCCTCCACGCGAAGGCTGACCACGTCGCCATCCCGAAGGTCAAAGGCTTGCGCCTCCTCCGGAGACATATGCAGGTGGCGTGCCGCCACGATGACGCCGCTTGAAAGGGTGATTCGGGCATTGCCGCTGGACAGCACACACCCCGGGCTTCCCTCCAGCTCGCCGCTCATGCGGATGGGCGGCCGCAGCCCCAGCTTGATGGCGTCGGTCAGCGACAGCTCCACCTGCGTCTTTCCTCGGGCAGGGCCGACCACGCGCAGCGTCAGCTTTCCTTTCTCGGTCTCGATGGTGACGCGCTCGTTACAGGCGAACTGCCCCGGCTGCACCAGATCGCGCAGCTTCGTCAGCCGATATCCCGCGCCGAAGAGCCGTTCTACATCCGCCTGACACAGGTGGCAATGGCGGTTGGAGGACATCACCGGCACATAGGGCTCACCGATTTTAGCCAGCTCCGACAGAATCACCCGCTCCACAGCAGCGCGCAATTCTTTCTCGTTCATAGCTCTCCTTTATGGAACGCCCGCCCGTCCCTAAATGGGGCGGGCTTCGGCGTTCCGCTCTCACTTCTTTTTGGCGGCCTCGGCTTCGGCCTTCTTCTTGAAGATTTCCTTGAGGCTCTCGGAGTACGGCGGGCGGGCAATGCCGTATTCGGTGACGATACCGGCAATCAGCTCGTTATCCGCAAAGTCGAACGCGGGGTTGTAGACCTTCACGCCCTCGGGCGCCATGCGCTTCTTATACCACATCTCGGTGACTTCCTCGGCAGGACGCTGCTCAATGTGGATATCCTCGCCCTTTTCGATGGACATGTCGATCGTCGAGGTCGGGCCCAGCACATAGAAGGGGATGCCGTAATACTTGGCGAGAATCGCTACGCCGGAAGTGCCGATCTTGTTGCAGGCGTCGCCGTTGGCCGCCACGCGGTCGCAGCCGACGAACACCGCGTTGACCCAGCCGTTCTTCATGACCTGCGAGGCCATGTTGTCGCAGATGACGGTCGTATCTACACCGTCGGCCTGCAATTCGAAGGAGGACAGGCGGGCACCCTGAAGCAGCGGGCGGGTTTCATCGGTGAACACGCGGAAATTCATGCCGCGTTCACGTCCCAGATGAATGGGCGCCAGCGCCGTGCCGTACTTGGAGGTTGCGAGCTGACCGGCGTTGCAGTGGGTCAGAATGCCGTCGCCGTCCTTGATGAGGCTCAGGCCGTATTCGCCGATCTGGCGGCACATCCACACGTCCTCATCCTTGATGGCGACACATTCTTTATGCAGCAGCTCCTTGATTTCGGGAATGGACTTGTCCTTGTTGTCCGTGACGACCTTCTCCATGCGGTTGAGCGCCCAGGAGAGGTTCACCGCCGTCGGGCGGGAGGAATCGAGATATTCCTTCGCCTTCTTGAACTGGGCGTAGAACTCGTCATAGTTGTCCGCCTGAATCCGCTTGGCGGCCAGATACACGCCGAAGCCGCCGGCCACGCCGATGGCGGGCGCGCCGCGCACCTTGAGCAGGTAAATTGCGTCCCAGATATCCTTCTGTTCGGTCAGGTGCAGCACCTCGACCTCATAGGGCAGCTTGGTCTGATCCAAAATCACCAGCGCGCTCTGCTCGTCATCCAGCGCGACGGTTTCATAACTCATAATGTTCTTTTGCTCAGCCATGGTGGTCTCCTCCTTTTCCTCGGCGTTACTTGGCAGCCTCGTCGGCGCGCGTGACAGCGGCGATGAAGTCCGCACCGTTCTTGAACGCCGTGCGGTTCATAATGTAATCCTTGGCGCAGAGAATGTTGACCTTCTCGGCGTGGGCGCGCTTGGCCTCATCGGCGATGGTGGTCACGTCCTTGACATTCGCCATGCCCACGGTGCGGCGGATCAGCTCGGTACCGGCGTATGCGGCGGTGTCGGAAAGTACGCTTTCCAGATAGAACTCCTTGAAGCCGGGGGTCTTGGCCATCAGGTCGGTCACGCAGGCGTCAAAGCACACGAGGAACTTCTCGCAGAACAGGTCGATGGTGTCGGCAATGGCCTTGAGGCACCAGTCGCAGAACGCGTCCGCGCCCGCGGCGCGGCCATTGTCCCACGCAAAAATCATGTTCGCCACGACGTTGCCGATGTCATAGCCCATCGGGCCGTAGAAGGCGAATTCCGGATCGAAGACGCGGGTGGAATCCTGCTTGACGAAGATGGAACCGGTGTGCAGGTCGCCGTGGATGAGCGCCTGCGCGTTGTTCATAAACTCAAACTTGATCTTGGCGACGGCCAGCTTGAGCGCCTCGTCCTCGTAGAGCTCCTTCTTCACGAAGTCGGCAATGGGCGGGAAGACGTTGTTGCGGTGGTTGCAGTCGTTATACGGCTCGGTCAACACCAGATCCTCGGTGATTTCGCACAGCTCGGGGTTGATAAAGCTCTTGACCATGGCCTTCTTTTCCTTGTGCTCCATGGCCACGTCGGTGGTCTTGAGCAGGGTGTTGACCATGTAGGTCGAAATATCCTCCGCAAAGCGCGGGAAGGTTTCATGGCGCATGAGCGCATAGCGCATCAGGGCGTGGTCGGAAAGATCTTCCATCGCGCAGGCGCACATCACGGTATCATAGCCATAGATTTTGGGCACCAGACCGGGCGCGTACTTATCCTGAATCTGGAGAATTTCGCTCTCGATGCGGTTCCGATCGGTGGATACCTTCATCTCTGCGGAAATGCGAAGCGACACGCCGGCCTGCTTGACGATGATGGACTTGCCTGTGGCCGCCTCGATGACGCGGAAGACGTAGTTCAGGTTGCCGTCGCCGATTTCCTTGACGGTCAGCACGGCTTCAGGCGCGAAGAAATCGGGGTACTTGGCCTTGACGTATTCGATGACGTCGGCTTCCTTCATCAGAAAATAGGTGTCGAAACGAGACATAATGCTGGACTTCCTTTCTATCTTGTTTTTTTATCGTTTCCAAAGGAGCAATCATCGGAACTCGATGCTCCGGTAATCCATGGGGTCGATCTCGCGCAGGGCGCGCAGATCCTCCGACGTGGGGGGCGGCGTCTGCTCGATGGAAAAATAGCGGATGGGGAAGCCGGTGTTAGCCGCCACTTCCTCAATCGAGGAGGTCGGGTGAACGGATTTCAGAATCAGCTCGCCTTCGTGCATGGTGAAGACGCACAGCGGGGTGACAATGTCGGATACGTTACCCCGCGCGGTGACGAAATCCACCTTTCCGGTGAAGGTGCGCTTATCGTGCTTGGTGCGCCAGATGATGGCACGCCGCGCCGTCGGAATCAGCACCGCACTGCCCGCGCCGCCAGGAAGGCGAACCTTGGGTTTGTGGTAATCGCCGATGACGGAGGCGTTGACATGGCCGAGCGCGTCAAACTGCACGCCACTGAGAAATGCGACATCCAGCCCGCCGCGCATGCTCAAATCAAAAACCTCCATCAGCGGGAACTTTGCGCAGGCGCTTTCCCACAGCTCGCCGCCCGCGCTGGTGTATTCCCGCAGGGCAGGTTTGACGGGATCAACGCCGCCGGGAATGTTCAGATGCACGGCGTTAGGCGCGTGCGTCTTTTTTGCCAGCAGCGTGGCGATCATGGGCATGTGGGAGGATACGCCATGGAACACCGTGTCGCCGTCGCCGATCAGTCGGGACATCGCGACGACCATCATGTCGCAGGGTCTGATCATGGCCCTTTCCTCCCCTGAACAAAATCGAGAAGCGCTTCCCTGCTGTCAAGAGCAAGGAATTCACGAATCAGTGAATCATTCGGTTCGTAATAACCGTAGCAGGCGCAGGGGGACGCGCCGCGCGGGACGTGCACGACAGCCGCGGTCATAAAGTGCGGGATATCCGCCTTTTGTTCGCTTGCCGAAAACCAGCCGTCGCCCACGATGCGCTCGGCGGTGACGATCACCCTTTTGGCCGCGCGGGAAAGGAGCACGTCCTCATACAGCGGGCCTTCAAAGCTTGCGTTGCCTTGTGCATCAGCCACCTGCGCATGGACAATGGCGAAGTCCGGCCGGATGGCTTGCACCGCCGCCAGCGTTTCGCCCGTAAAGGGATCCGTCACATCGGCAAAGTAGTCGTTGACCCGCCGAAGGTCGCTGACCTTCAGCCCGCGCACCGGCATGAACGGTATGCCGTAGCTGGCGGCGCGCAGGGCGGAAATGACAGTGTAGCAGGCGTGCTCATTGGCGCGAACCAGCCCCTTTTGCACCGAGGCGCGGTAGCGCTGCGCCAGCCCGTATTGGCTTTCGTAGCTGACAAAACCCGCGTCCACAACGTCGGCGCAGCCGCCCAGACACAGCGCATCCACATCCATCGCGCCCGCCGTCTTGACGACGCGCAGGTTTTTCCGACCCTGACGGATCAGCTCGAAGACGGCCGCCATGGGCGCGCGGTTGAGCGTGTTGCCGCCCAGCCCCACGCAGTCTCCGTCGTGAACGAGGGAAATCGCTTCGGCGAGCGTACAGAGTTTATTCATATGCACCTCACTTGGCGGCGTTTGCGGCGATGTGAACCGCGTCCCACACACCCGCGAAGGGCGGCGCATAGGCGAGATCCACCATGCCCAGCTCGTCCGTCGTCATGCCTGCATGAATCGCCACAGCGAAGATATCGGCGCGCATCACCGCGCCCTTTTCGCCTGCCACGCAGGCACCCAGAAGACGGCGGGTGCGGGTTTCATAGATGAGTTTGATGACTAGTTTGGTGGGGGCGGGGTAATACGCGGGATGATCGTTGGCCGTGACGAGCTTCGTGCAGTAGTCGATGCCCAACCGCGCCGCGTCCTTTTCGCTCATGCCGGTGCGCCCCATTTCAAGCCCGCAGACCTTGATGGCGGCGGTGCCCAGCGCGCCGACGAATTTCTCGTGCGCCCCGGCCATGTTGCCACCGGCGATGCGCCCGCATTTGTTGGCGTAAGTGCCCAGCGGAATGAAGTAATCCTCCTCCATCAGCCGGTGATAGACAACGGCACAGTCGCCCGCGGCGTAGATATGTTCCAGCGACGTGCGCATCTCTCGATCCACGAGTATCGCGCCGTTGCGCGCCATGCGGATGCCCGTATCGCGCAGAAAATCCGTCGCCGGAACTACGCCCACGGACATGAGGATCATGTCGCAGCCAAAATCGCCCTGACTGGTGCGCACGATGCGCTCGCTGCCGCCGTCGGCGATTTCCTGCACGCGGCAGCCCACGCGCACGCGCACGCCGTTTTTCTCCAACTCCTGCGCCGCCAGCTCGGAAAACTCCGGCTCAAAGGAGGCGAGCAGGCGCGGCCCAGCCTCGATGAGCGTGACCTCCTTGCCTAAATGCAGCAGCGCCTCGGCCATCTCCAGCCCGATGTATCCGCCGCCGACCACAGCCACGCGGGTGACGTCGCGCAGGCGGAGAATCTCATGCAGGAGCAGGCCGTCCTCCATCGTCTTGAGGTAGAAGACGGCGGGCGAATCCGCGCCGGGGATTTTGGGGTTGACGCTGTTGCAGCCGGTCGCAACCATGAGCACGTCATAAGCGTCTTCAAAGACGGCGCCCGTATCCAGATTTCGAACTGTTACGGTCTTCCTTTCGGGATCGACCCGCGTGACCTCGTGGAACAGATGCGTCTCGATGCGCATCTCTTTGTAGACGGCCTGCGTCCGGGCGATCAGTTTCGCGGGATCGTCGTTGAAGCCGCCCACATAATAAGGAAGGCCGCATGCGCCGTAGGAGAGGAAGCCGCCGCGCTCATACACCACAATCTGCGCGTCCGGCTTGACGCGCCGGAGCTTGGAGGCAGCGGACATTCCGGCCGCCACGCCGCCGATGACGATGGCTTTCATATCGCATGCACCTCGGTTTCACGTTTTTATGCGGGGTTCGCCGGTCTTTCGCGTCAGCGAATCCCCTTCAGGCGTTCGAGCACCGCGCGCGTAATCGCTTCCAGCTCGGCCTCATCGTTGGCGGCGCTTCCGCCCGCGCAGCCACAGGAGGAAGGCGCGGCTTCCTGCGCGCCGTAGGTCTTCAGCGTGCGGGGCTCGCTCTGCACGGGGTTGTGCCCCGCGACCACGTCTGTGGTGTTGGTGGGGCGCGCGGTGCAGGCCGGAATGCCGCCGCTGCTGATGCCCATGCGGCGGCGAATCTCAACCAGTTCGCCGACCTGATCGCAGCTCAGCACGTTGGCCTTGCCGATGATGTTGCCGGTATACATGATGACCATGGCGTAATGCTCGGTTGATTCAAGGCGATACCACGCTTCCATCAAATCCTTGCCCCATGCCAGCGCGCCGTGGTTGGCGAGCAGCAGCGCGTTGTAATCCTTGCAATAGGGCGCGACGCTGTCGGGGATGCCCTGAGAGCCGGGGGTTTCGTAGTGAACGCAGGGCACTGTGCCCAGATTGACCAGCGCCTCGGGATAGATGGCGCGATCCAGACTCATGCCGGCGATGGCGAAGGATGTGCTGATGGGCGGATGGGCGTGGCACACGCCGCCGACATCGGGGTTTTCATTGTAGACGCGCAAATGCATCTTGACCTCGCTGGAAGGGCCGCGCTCGCCCTGAGAGATCACCGTGCCGTCCAGCCGGAGCTTGACGAGCATGTCCTCCGTCATAAAGCCCTTGGATACGCCGGTGGGCGTGGTCCAGATGGTGTTTTCATCCACCTTGCAGCTGATATTGCCGTCGTTGGCGGCAACGAAGTTCTTTGCATACATTCTGCGGCCGATTTCAACGATCAGTTTTTTTGCCTCGGCGTCCGTGGGGTAGCGTCTGTTTTCCATAAATCTGTCACCTGCTCCTTGCGTTCTGCGCCGCTAATTCGTTTAGTTTTTGTTTAATGAACGGTTCAGTTGTTTACCACTTACTATTATATGGCCATTGTTTAGCAATGTCAACAGGAACGGCGATGAATTTTAGCACATTTGACAGGGTACGTTTGAGGACGACTAAACATCTGACGATCTGACCATTCAAAAAGCCTTGACATATCTTAAAAATTCCGTTTTTGTTCACAGCTAAACAACTAAACTTAATACAGCATAATTTTATTTGAACAATGCTTGACAAATCAGTGTCCAAGGATTATACTAAATGCAACAAAAGGGCACGGAGATTGCCCTGAAAAATTGAACAGGAGGGTTACCATGAAAAAGATCCTCGCTATCGTTCTGGCTCTGATGCTGGCGCTGACCATGTGCGCGGGCGCCGTCGCGGAGACCGAGAACCCTGTCGCCGGCAAGAAGGTCGCTTACGTGATGCTGCTGCCTTCCGCCACCATCTTCCAGATGTGGAAGGATTCCTGCGCCGATCTGTGCAAGGCGCTGGACGTCGATTTCGACTTTTTCTTCTGCAACGGCGATTTCAACGCCTGGATGGACACCATCAACAGCTGCGCAGCCGCAGGGTATGACGGCCTGCTCATCTCCCACGGCAATCAGGACGGCTCCTACGTCTTCCTGAAGGAAGTGGCCGAGAAGTACCCGGAAATGAAGATCGTGTGCTTCGATACCCAGTTCTACACGGACGGCGAATACCAGAAGATCCCGGGCATCACGCAGATGTTCCAGCAGGATAAGAGCCTGGTCACCGTTCTGCTCGACGACATGATCGCCAAGTTCGGCGAGGGCGCCCGCCTGATTAAGGTCTGGCGCGGCCCCAACTACAACAGCCCGTTTGACCGCCGCGAGGTCGGCTGGCAGGAATACGAGGCTGCCGGCAAGATCAAGACCGTCGGCGAAATCCAGCCGCTGCAGGACAGCGTTGACTCCGCCAACGCCGTGACCGCCGCGTATCTGCAATCCATCAACCGTGAAGACGTGGACGGCGTCATCGCTTACTACGATCTCTACGGCCAGGGCGTTTACAAGGCGATCGAAGAGAACGCCATGTTCAACGGCACCGAGGGCGCCGCGCTGCCGATGGGCTCTGTCGACATCGATCAGGTTGACGTGACCAACATGCAGAACCGCCCCGACCTGTGGGCTGCGGCCGGCACCACCGACTGGACCATGAACGGCGAAATCGGCATGCGTATCCTCATGCTCGAAATGGCCGGCGAATATGATAAGATCTATGATCCTGCCACCAAGACCTACGGCGTGGACGTGGTCGAAGTTCCGGGCACCGCCATCAAGGCTGAGGCGCTGCGCGAAGATCACACCGTCGAGAATCTGGCCGACGTGGCCGGCGAGACCTACGGCAACCTCGGCTATCTGTCCGTGGCTGACTGGATGCCCGCCGAACTGATTCACTAAGTTCCGGTAAGCACGTCAAAAAACCATTCTGAGCAATGTTTCTTGACAAAGAAGCGTCGGAGTCTTTGCTCCGGCGCTTCTTCTTCGAAAAGAACCCCTGAAAAATCTTCGAACCCGTCTTTTGAAATCAATCTTTTGAAATCAATCTTCGAAAAGAAACTGCCTCGGGCAGAAATAGAGAAGAGGGAAATCCATGGACAAGCTGACTCTTGGAACCCGGAATGTTTCCATCGAATTTCCCGGTGTGAAGGCGTTGACCGATGTAAACTTCGAAGTCAGCACCGGCGAAATCCGGGCGCTCGTGGGCGCGAACGGAGCGGGCAAATCCACTCTGATGAAGGTCTTTGCGGGCGCAAACCCCGACTATACCGGCGAGGTCTATCTCAACGACAAGGTTGTGGAGCTGCGAACGCCCATGGCCGCGAAAAAGCTGGGCATCCAGATCGTGTATCAGGAAGTGGATATGGCGCTGGTGCCGACGCTCTCCGTCGCCGAAAACGTGATGCTCAACGATATGGTCATGTCCGCAAAGGGCAAGCCCCTGATGAACTGGGCTCAACTGCGCACCGACGCCAAACGGGTGCTGGAGAAGCTCCATATCGACGTCAACGTTCGCACGCTGGTGCAGGACCTCTCCCTCGCGCAGAAGCAGATGGTTCTCATCGCCCGCGCCATAGCCAACGAATGTAATTTCCTGATTTTGGACGAGCCGACCGCGCCCCTGAGCGACACGGAAACCGCGGAGCTCTTCCGGCTGGTCAAGCACCTTCAGGAAACCGAGAATATCGCCATCATCTTCATTTCCCACCGAATCCATGAAATTCTCCAAATCTGCGAGAAATATACCGTCATGCGCAACGGCGTGATCGTGGATACCTCCCCGGTGACCAAAGAGACCACCTCGCGTGAAATCGTCGAAAAAATGCTGGGACGCACCTTTGAAGAGCAATTCCACAAAGAAAAGGTGCAGATCGGCGAAAAGGTCTTTGAGGTCAAGAACCTCTGCGGCGCAGACGGCAAGGTTGAAGACGTATCCCTCTATGTGCGCAAGGGCGAGATTGTCGGCATCGCTGGTTTGGTCGGCGCAGGCAAATCCGAGCTGTGCAAAACCATCTTCGGCGCGTACGAGCGCACCTCTGGCAGCGTGCTGCTGGGCGGTCGCGAGCTGAAGATCAACAACCCCTCTCAGGCGGTGAAAAACGGAATCGCGCTGGTTCCTGAAGAGCGCCGCAAAGAGGGCGTGCTGGTCAACGAAAACGTCACCCTCAACCTGTCTGCTGCTGCACTGAGCAAGTTCTGCAACGGCTCTTTCGTCAGCAAAGCCAAAACGGAAAAGAACGCGCATGAATACGTGGAGGGGCTGGATATCAAAACGCCTTCCATCAAGCAGCATGTCAAAAATCTTTCCGGCGGCAATCAGCAGAAGGTCGCCGTAGGCAAATGGCTGGCGGCAGACTGCGACGTTTACATCTTCGACGAGCCCACCAAGGGCGTTGACGTGGGCGCCAAGCAGGATATCTTCCGCCTGATTAACGACATTACCCTGCGCGGCAACAGCGTAATTTACGCATCCTGTGAAAACGCCGAGCTGCTTTCCATCACCGACCGCATCTACGTGCTCTTTGACGGGCGCGTGATGGCCGAATTGGAGACAGCCAAGACCGACGAGGATGAAATCATGCATTACGCTGTCGGCAGCACAACCAAGTACGCCCGCTAAGGGCGATCACAGGAGGGTGTTACTATGCAAACGACCCCAAAACCGATCTCGACGAAATCCCCGCGGAAGACCAAGAACGCCGCGCGCTTCTTGCTGGATTGGGCAGCCGTCATCGCGCTGGCGCTGTGCTTCATCGTCTTCACGCTCATCAAGGGCAGCCGCTTCATGTCGTTCAACAACATGATCAACATCCTGCGCGCCATGTCCATCACCACCGTGTTCGCCATCGCCGCTACGGTCACCATGGCGCCGGACGGCTTTGATATGTCCGCCTGTACGCTGGCGAGCTGCTCGGCCTATGTGTTCGTGAGCATGTATCTGTGGTACGGCCTGCCGCTGTTCGCGTGCGTGCTGATTACCATCGCCGTGACGCTGATTATGTATCAGTTGACCATGTTCCTCATTCTCGTCTGCAAGATTCCGGATATGCTGGCGACCTGCGCGCTGATGTTCGTGCATCAGGGTCTGGGTCAGTGGTATATCGGCGGCGGCGCGGTTTCCACCGGCATGCGCACGCCCGCAGGCGCACAGCCCGCGCGCATCAAGCTGGAGCCCTCTTTCAGCGCCATCGGCAAAGAGCCTTGGCTGATCATCATCATGCTGGTCTGCGTGCTCATCGCGCACATCTTCCTCGAATATACTAAACACGGCCGCTTCATCTACGCCATGGGCGGCAACAAGCAGGCGGCTAAGCTGAGCGGCATCAACGTCAAGGCTTACCGCTATCTGGCCGGCATGATTACCGCGGTGTTCGTCGCCATCGGCGGCATCCTCGTTGCCTCCCGCGGCAGCTCCGCGCAGGTCATGTGCTGTGATAACTACCTGATGCAGTCGTTGGCAGCCGTGTTCGTTGGCCGCTCGGTCGGCGGCGCGGAAAGACCCAACGCGCTGGGCACCCTGATTGGCGCGATGATGGTTTCCACGCTGGAAAACGGCCTGACCATCTGCGCGGTACCGTTCTATGTGCTGCCCGCCGTCAAGGGCGCAGTGCTCGCGTTGGCGCTGGTTGCAGCCTACGCCACCAAGAAGGAACAGTGATGGACGGCTTGAACCGTTATCACCGGTTCGAGATGATCCAGCTGCTGTTTCAAACAGAACAGACACAGGACCGGAACGGGAAGTAAAGCCCGGACTGGTTCTGTTTCATCTATGCCGCAAACCCCAGATCGCATCTGCCACAGAGAACCCTGTCACAATTCCGGTCACTATATATTCAGGAGGAATGCCTGCATGAAGATTCTCAACTACGGTTCCATGAATATAGACAACGTCTATCAGGTTGAGCACATGATTCATCCGGGCGAAACGCAAATGGCAATCGCCAAGAACGTGTTCGCCGGTGGAAAAGGGCTCAACCAGTCCATCGCCATCGCCAAAGCGGGCGGCACGGTGTATCACGCCGGCGTAGTCGGTGAAGACGGCGCCATCCTGATGGATACGCTGGCAAAGCACGGCGTGGATACGCGCTATGTTAAGCACGCAGCCGGTCCTTCCGGGCACACCGTCATTCAGGTAGACTCAAGCGGGCAAAACAGCATCATCGTCTTTGCCGGAGAAAACATGCGCGTTCTGGATGAAGATATTGAGCGTGTGCTTTCCGAATTCAATAAAGGCGATTTGCTCATCCTGCAAAATGAGCTGGATCATTCGCCTGCCATCATGCGCATGGCTTCCGAGCGCGGCATGACAATCATCTTCAACCCCTCTCCCGTAAACAGTACGCTGAACAGCTATCCGCTCGCATGCGTCGATTGGTTTCTGCTCAACGAAATCGAGGGCAAAGCACTCACACAGGAGACCGAACCCAAGCGGATTCTCGCAGTGCTGAAAGCACTTTATCCCAACGCAGGCATCGTGCTGACGCTGGGCGAAGACGGCGCATACTGCATGCGCGGAGACGAGATTCTCTATCAACCCGCCTTTCCGGTTCAGCCGGTCGATACCACCGCCGCAGGCGATACCTTTACGGGTTATTTCGTCACAGGGCTTTCCCACGACGAAGATTTATCCAAGGTGATGGAGCGAGCCGCCAAGGCTGCCGCTATCGCTGTAAGCCGCGCCGGCGCCGCAGAGAGCATTCCCTACGCTAATGAGGTGTAACCCCCCAAAGGCTTCAAGCGCCGTCTCATGCGACGAATTTGCGCCATTCCCTATACATCAAAAAGGCTCAGCTAACGCTGGGTTCAGCTTGTTGACATAAGCAAGCTTGGCTTGAATAGCGAAAAGAAAATGAGCAAATCTGAAATTTTGTACAAATTCGTATAACGGGCGCGCAATGTGTATAAAGACGCGGTTGTCTTGCTGAGTTATCTTGAAAATCCTTTGGAGAGGCCAGGGCACTTCGAGTATTTATATCGGCTCATACAGAGCTTACCTCACTGGAAATTCTCAATATCTACGCAAAACGCTGGAATATTGAAGTATTCTTCCGAAACTGTAAGCAGAAGCTCGCCTTCGACAAGTGCCAGCTTCGCAAAAAACAGGGCATTGCGAGGATGTGGCTCATTCTTTCGTTTATCTACTTTCTGTGCTGCACCATTTCCAGATGTGTCGGCTCGTTCGATGAAGGATACAATTATTTCAGAAATTGTGTTTTACAAGAGATTTTTGCTCAAAAAGCTTTCCCGATGTAAATAGGGGCATTTGTGCACTTTTCGGGATTTGCTCATTTATAGCATGAAGCGGAGCTACCGTTTGGTCGATGACCCAAGAGAAAATATGTAAACCATGTGCTTGCACGAAGTGTAAACCATGTTGCTCTTGACAAGTTTTACCCCCCCCTTACTATTAGCGAGAACCCCGCTTTTGTTTTCTCATATTGTATCAACCTCGGTGGGATTAGCCAAAAAAAGAGACTTTGAGAAATCAGAGTCTCTTTTGTTATGCAAGGAAAATAGGACGAGAAGGGATTTGAACCGACCGGGGGTGAAAACCGAAAGTCGGCGCATAAGGCGCGATGCGCGCCCTACGATCTACGCAAAAAGCCGCCCATTTTATACAGCGGACGGCTTTCTGCATATTCAAAGGTTTGGAGCGTGACACGAAACGCGAGCGGCGAGCGCGGTCACGGATGCGCCTGCCGATGGGACGAAAGCGGCTTCGCCATCGCCCGCCCGCCCAGCTCGACGAGCAGCTTGGGGAAGCCCATGCCGATGAGAATCCCCAACGCAATCGCGCCCGCGAGGGCGAGCGTCTGCATGCCGCGCAGGGTGAACGCCTCCATGTTGCGGGAGACGAGCGCATACGCCGTGTGATAGATGCCCGCGCCGGGGACGAGCGGGAAGATGCCCGTGACGATGAACACGGTGGAGGGCATTTTCAGCGCGATGGACAGCATGCGCGAGAGCAGCGTCAGCACGATGGCGGCCAGCGTCGTCGCCAGAAACAGCCCCATCGGCGCGGCGAGCAGATAGCAGCCCCAGGCGACCGCGCCGCAGACGGCGCAGGCGAGGTAGCTCCTGCGCGGCGCATGAAAGAGAATGGCGAACGAGAACACGCCGAGGAACGCGGAAAGAACCTGACCCATCATAGCGCAATGCCTCCCATAAAGCCCAGCAGCATCGCGCCGCCGCATACGCCCAGCGCGATGCACACGGCGGTCAGAACGGCGCTGATGCAGTGAATCACGCCGGAGAGATAGTCGCCGTTGAAAAACTCGCGGATGGACGTGGTGAACGTCACGCCCGGCACCATCGGCACAATGCCGCCGATGACGACCCACGACGCATTGAGCGCCGGGAAGCACGCCGCCAGAAGCCCACTGAGCAACGTGACCAGCACGCTGCCCCAGATATACGGCATGAAGGCGGAATGCCGCTTTTGGGCGGCGAACAGGTAGATTTGCAGCAGGAAACCGATGGGGAACGCCGCGACGCTGTCCAGCAGCGCCCCGCCGAACAGATAGCAGAAGCTCGCCGCGCCCAGCGCGCAGGCGAAGATGTGCGTGATCGGCCTTTCGGGGGTGAGCGTTTCAACGCGGGTCAGCGCGGCCTCAGCCTCGTCCATCGACCACTTGCCCGCGCAGATTTCGCGGGAGACGGCGTTCACCGCGTCGATGCGGCTCAGGTTCACGCCGCCCAGCGGCACATGGCGCACGAGGCTCAGCGCGTGGTCTGTGCCTTCGCCCTCAGTGGCGAAAATGCCGTTGGAGATGACGTAGACGTTGTGATCCGACACGCCGTAGGCGCAGAGGATTCGGATCATCGTCTCCTGCACGCGGAAGATTTCGGCGCCGTTTTTGAGCAGGATGCAGCCGGCGTGACCGGCCAGCTCCAGCGCCTTGCGATGCTTATCCATAATGGCCTCCCGAAAATGGTATGAGACGATTATAGCATAAAGAAAAAGCACGGGGAAGAAAATCCTCATGCTTTTTTGATTTCAGTTACTGCGCAAACTGGCTCTGGTAAAGCGTCGCGTAGAAGCCGCCCTTGGCGAGCAGCGATTCGTGATTGCCCTGCTCGATCACGTGGCCGTCCTTCATAACCAGAATCACATCCGCGCTCTGGATGGTGGACAGGCGGTGCGCGACGATGAAGCTCGTGCGCCCCTGCATCATCCGCGCGAAGGCCTCCTGAATTTTCAGCTCGGTGCGCGTGTCGATGGAGGACGTCGCCTCGTCGAGAATCAGCATCGGCGGCAGGCAGAGCACCACGCGGGCGATGCACAGGAGCTGCTTCTGCCCCTGCGAGAGCTGGCCGCCCGATTCGCTGATGACTGTGTTGTAGCCGTCCGGCAGGCGTTTGATGAAGCTGTGCGCGTGGCTGGCCTTGGCGGCGGCGATGATTTCCTCATCCGTCGCGTCCGGCTTGCCCATGGCGATGTTCTCGCGGATGGTTCCGGCGGAGAGCCACGTATCCTGCAAAACCATGCCGATGTTTTCGCGCAGGCTGCGGCGCGTCAGGCGGCGCGTCTCGTGGCCGTCCACGCGGATTTCACCGGAATCCACGTCGTAAAAGCGCATCAGCAGGTTGATCATCGTCGTCTTGCCGCAGCCGGTCGGGCCGACGATGGCGACGCGCTGGCCGGGCTGAACGTGCAGCGTGAAATCCTCGATCAGCTTACGATCCGGGGCGTAGGAGAAATACACGTGGTCGATGGACACCGCGCCGTCGGGGCGGTCGATCTGCTCCGCGTCCGCCGGGTCGGGCGTCTGCGCGGGCTCGTCGATCAATTCAAAGACGCGCCCCGCGCAGGCCAGCGCGTTTTGCAGCTCCGTCACCACGCCGGAGATTTCGTTGAACGGCTTGGTGTACTGGTTGGCGTAGGAGAGGAAGCTCGACAGCCCGCCGATGGTCAGGCGGCCGTTGACGGCGGCCAGCGCGCCCGCAAAGCCGACCGCCGCGTACACCAGCGAATTGACGAAGCGCGTGCAGGGGTTGGTCAGGGAGGAGAAGAACGTCGCCTTGAGCGAGCAGTCGCGCAGGCGCTCGTTCACCTCGTCGAACGCGGCGAGGGTCTGTGCCTCGTGGCCGAAGGCCTGAACGAGCTTCTGCTCGCCGATGGCCTCGTCGATGAGCGCGGTCTGCTCGCCGCGCGTCACGGATTGCAGGCGGAACATCGCATACGTCCGCTTGGCGATGAAGTTGGCGACCAGCAGCGAGAGCGGCGTGATGAGCACGACCAGCAGCGTGATCGGCGCGCTTAACGTCAGCATGAAGCCCAGCGTGCCCAGAATCGTCATCACGCCGGAAAAGAGCTGGGTGAAGCCCATCAGCAGGCCGTCCGCGAACGTGTCCACATCGGCGATCATGCGGCTGACGGTGTCGCCGGTCGGATGCGCGTCGAGGTAGGAAAGCGGCAGGTTCTGGATGTGCGCGAAGGCGTCGCGGCGGATGTCGCGCACGGTATCGTAGGTGATGCGGTTATGCAGCGCGTTCATCAGCCACTGCGCCGCCGCCGTGACGACGATGCAGACGGCGATGGTCAGCAGAATCGGCTTCAGCGCGGCGAAATCCACCGCGTTCGGGCCGACGATGCAATCCACCGCGCGGCCGACGAGGATCGGCACATACAGCGTCAGCGCGACGCTGATCAGGCACAGCGCCAGCGAGAGCACGACCAGCGAAACATGCGGGCCGATGTAGCGGAGCACGCGGCGCATGACCGCGCCCTGCGAGGCGATGGAGGGCTTTTTCTTGTCGTTGGCCATTTAATTCCCCTCCTTCTTGAACTGGGAGGCATAGATCTCCTGATAGACCGGGCAGGCGGCGAGCAGCTCGTCGTGCGTGCCCATGCCCGCAACGCGGCCGTCGTCCAGCACGATGATCCGGTCGGCGAAGCGCACGGAAGCCGCGCGCTGGGAGACGATGAACGTCGTCGGCGGGTTTTCCATCTGGCGGATGGCGCGGCGCAGGTTGGCGTCCGTCGCGTAATCCAGCGCGGAGGCGCTGTCATCCAAAATCAGGATTTCCGGCTTGCGCACGAGCGCGCGCGCAATCGTCAGGCGCTGGCGCTGGCCGCCGGAGAAATTGCGGCCGCCCTGCTCCACCGGCTCGTCAAGCCCCTGCGACTTGGCGGAAACCACGTCGAGCGCCTGCGCGACCTTGAGCGCGTCGCGCAGGTCGGCTTCGGTGGCGTCGGCATTGCCCCAGAGCAGGTTGCTGCGAATCGTGCCCTTGAAGAGCATGGCCTTTTGCGGCACAACGCCGATGCGGCGGCGCAGCTCGTCCTTGCGGATGTCGCGCACGTCCATGCCGTCTACCAGCACCCGGCCGCTCGTCACGTCATAAAAGCGGGGGATGAGGTTGACCAGCGTGCTCTTGCCGCTGCCCGTGCCGCCGATCACGCCGATGGTCGCGCCGGGCGCGGCGGTGAAGCTCACGCCGGAGACGGATTCCGCGCCCGCGCCGGAATAGCTCATGGAAACGCCGTCGAAGACGACGCTGCCGCGCGGCGCGTCGATGGCCGGGGTCTTTTCGCCGTCCTTCTGCGTGGAACGGATGGCGAGGACGGCGGCCACGCGGTCGCCGCAGGCGGCCGCCTTCGTCAGCGTGATGATCAGGTTCGCCATCTTAATCAGCTCGACGAGAATCTGGCTCATGTAATTATACAGCGCGACGACCTGCCCCTGCGACAGCGCGCCCATCTGCACGCGCACCGCGCCGGTGTGAATCAGCACGATCACCGCCGCGTTGATGACCACGTAGGTCGCCGGGTTCATCATCGCGGAGATGCGGCCGACGGTAAGCTGCATGCGGGTGAGGAGCTGAAGCTTGCGCTCAAACTTCGCGCGCTCCGCGTCCTCCTTGCAGAAGGCGCGAACCACGCGAACGCCCGTCAGGTTTTCGCGGGTCGTCGCGGTCACGCTGTCCAGCTGCCCCTGCACGCGGCGATACATCGGGATGGTCGCCAGCATGATGGAAAACACGATGACGCACAGCACGGCGATCACGCCCGCGAAAATCAGCGCGCATTTCGTGTCGATGGTGAACGCCATGACCATCGCGCCGAAGACGACGAAGGGGGAACGCAGCAGCAGGCGCAGGCACATGTTCACGCCGGTCTGCACCTGATTGATGTCGCTGTTCATGCGGGTGATGAGCGTGGAGGTGCCGACGGTATCCAGCTCGGTGTAGCTCAGCGTCTGGATATGCGCCATGAGCACGTGGCGCAGCTTGGCGGAAAAGCCGATGGCCGCCTTGGCGGAGAAATACTGCGCGGTGACGGAACTGAGCAGCCCCACGCCGCCGAGCACGACCAGCCACAGGCACATGCGCACGATGAAGCCCGTATCGCCCGAGGGGATGCCCCGGTCGATGATCGCCGCCATAATCAGCGGGACGATCAGCTCAAAGGAGGCTTCCAGCAGCTTGAACAGCGGCGCGAGCACACATTCCAGCCGGAAATCCCGAATATAAACAAGCAGTTTTTTCAAAAAACATCCACCTTCTCTGCAATAAAAATGGAGCAACAAAAACAGATACATTATAGGATGAATTACGCGATTTGGCAAGAAAAAACGAGCGGAGCCTGCGCGCAGGGGAGGGCTCTGCTCCAGAAAAAACAGCGGTTTTCACGGCGGTGGTTTGAAGTTGTCAGACCTTTGATAAAAAAGAAACCAAGATAAGATGATTTTTTTGGCAGGAATTTTCTCGGAACAGACCGAATATACACCGGGATAACGACGCAATGGAGGAAGGACAAATGGCTTACAATTACGATATTCCGTTTCATGTGGATCTGACGGATCGCGTCGCGCTGGTGACGGGCGGCAACGGCGGCATCGGCGGCATGTTCTGCCGGGCGCTGGCGGCCTGCGGCGCGACGGTGATCGTGCTGGGGCGCAATCTGGAGCGCTGCCGGATGGTTGCGGACGAAATCAACGCGGGCGGCGGCAGGGCGGACGCGATCGCCGGCGATGTGACCGATGAGGCGGCGATGCTGCGCGTGAAGGAAGAAATCGCGCAGAAATACGGACGGCTGAACATCCTGATTAACGCGGCGGGCGGCGCGGTCAAGAGCGCGATGGTTCCGCAGGATCAGATGGCCGATCCGGGCGAGAAGACGTTCTTCGACGTCGGCGCGGATGACATCCAGAAGGAATTTGACCTGAACATGCGCGGCACGTGGCTGCCCAGCAAGGTGATGACCCCGCTGCTGATCGGCCAGCAGGGCGCGTGTGTGCTCAACGTCTCCTCGATGAGCGCGTTCACCCCGCTGACGCGCATCCCCGGCTATTCCGGCGCGAAGGCGGGCGTTTCCAACTTCACCCAGTGGCTGGCGACGTATCTGGCGCGTTCCGGCGTTCGCGTGAACGCGATTGCGCCGGGCTTCTTTATGACTGAGCAGAACCACGCGCTCCAGTTCAACCCGGACGGCACGCCGACCCCGCGCTGCGCGCATATCGTGGACGGCACGCCGATGCGCCGCTATGGCGAGCTCAAGGAGCTGATCGGCGCGATGCTCTTCCTCGTCGATGAGCGCGCGGCCAGCTTCGTGACCGGCATTGTGCTGCCCGTGGACGGCGGATACAGCGCGTTCTCGGGGGTGTAAACCTGCGCGGCCAGAAGCTGCAAGAATTCGCAAGCAAAATAGATAGAGTTTGAAAAAGACCCGACATTCAGATGAATGTCGCAGACTGTAGACAAAAAGCTATTCTCCCCCCGAAGGAGGGAGAATAGCCCTTTCCGCAAATGAAAGAATAGCTGAATTTCTTGATTTTGCTATTCAAGCCAAGTTTGCTTATGTCAACAAGGGGCTGTCTCAAAATGACCAAACAAGGTCACAAGAGGCAGCCCCATTAGCATTTTTTTAGCCAAGAGCGCATTCGCATTTCGCTTTATTTTACTGCTCGCCAAATGTAGAGACAACCGCCTCTGCATCTTTTGCATTACATGTAGTAGTCAGCGAACAGACGGTCATACCATCAATCCAGACAAAGCGGTTCTTCTCCATATTCGAACTCCTGTATACCCGGATGCCGCCAATTTCTATCAACTCGCCGTCCTTATTCTGTTCCAGCGCCAGGTTTGCCGCCTCTATGGAACGGCTGGTTTCTATGTATCTCGACTACGCTGAAGAACAAGCTGAGCGCAAAATCCCAATGAGTATGCAGGACTGGTCAGCTCGACTGGATGGCTTTCTGGAGTTTAATGGACGCGAGTTGCTAATTGGTCCGGGGAAAATCAGTGCTGAACAGGCAAAACTCCATGCCGAAACCGAATTTGAAAAATATCGAATCGTACAGGACAAGTTGTTTGAAAGCGATTTCGATAGGTTCCTTGCGGAAAACGAAATCAGATAAGAGTTTTCGCCCCCAGGTAAACTTAATTTGGAGACCAACACAATGATCTGTGCGCCTTAGCGAATCGCACGATAGCCCTCCTACCAGCAATGTGAAGCAATTGAGATGCGTTATATTCTCTACCCTGGTGCATAGTCTTTTCACTGAGTGGTCGGCAGAATGGTTATTATCGGAGTTTGCCAGCCGGAGCATAGCTACTAACAAATTGACGCTTGCATGCTCGATAAACGTTCATCTATTTCTGAAATAAAAACGATTTTGTGTTTTGTCCAGATCAATCAAACTTCACCATTGCTGATGGAGAGAGAATGACCGTGTGCATAAAGGAGTCTGATATTCAGAATTCTGTGTATTTGTATGAAGATCAATCGAATTCTTTGTACGGATGTTATGAAAAGTGTAAATAATAACTAAATTTGGAATAGAACGGTCTGGTATTTCGTTTAATAAACACTGGAGACTATGCCCTTCGAGACGCCGGATTGGCTCTCATCGCGTTTTGTTTTCAGATGCTCATTACGAACACCCGATGAAAAGGAGACCATTCTATGAAGAGGATTCGTTTTGCCAGCTGCTTGATGGTGCTGTTCTTGCTTGTTTTGAACTTGGAAATTGCATTGGGCCAAGAACAATCCGGAATAGATGCTATTCCCCAAGACTTCGCCGATCATAGCATTGGCGCAGAGAATGCAGATGGTGGCTATGTTGTAAATCTGGAGGTTGATGGCGGGTTTCTAGCCTTAACCATTCCAGCAGATTATCAGTATCAACCTGTTGAACTAACAGAAATTGAACGCTATCCGTTCACATATACTTTTACTAATGAGAAAACAAAAACTTCGTTTTTGGTGCAAAGCTCTTTACATACTCAAAAAGATCAAAACCATTTTCTAAAGAAACTATATGACAGAAGCAATAAGTTCATTGTTGTTTCTGATGGTTTCTTGATTGGTGAGCATACATATCTTATTTATACGAAAGAACAAGCTACATATGGATATGGATTTCTTATTCGTACAGATGATGGATATAGCTATCAGTTCCATTACATTCTCCCGTATGATACCATTCAAGATGAAATACCAGTAGAAGCTATCTCTATTCTATCAACTTTGGAAATTCAAGAATCCTCGGAGTATACTGATTGAGGTTCGAGTAGAGAATAGGCATGCCCATCGGGGCATGCCTACCTTGATTATTTTTGAGTTATGCGATAACAGCATTGCTCTGGCAGTCAAGCAGGACATGATTGCCATTCATCAGTTCGACATCGCGATGGAGAACATAGCGGCCATTTTTCTCGATATAGACATGGTCAGTGGCCTTGATTTCTTCAGAGGTGTCCGCAGTCTGGCGAGCAGCAGTAAGGGCCTGAGTTTCTGCGACAGAGAGTTCGGGGGGTGACCTGAATCATCTTGGTCGCAAGAGCCGGGGTTACATTTCGCCACTTGTTAGACACAGAATGCAGACCGTTTGCGTCGCTGGTGATGACAATGCAGTTTTGAGCCAGCGGGATTCCGTTGTAGTGATTGATGAACTGTGTTGCGTAGCCGATGATTGTGTGTTCACCCTCAGTGCCATCACCTTTTGGCTTACGGATATTTGTTTTTGACGATTATACACCTCGTTTTATGTAATATCAATCATATAAAGAAAAAACATCCGCCTTTTTCGAGACGGATGTTAAAGCGATGCGCGAAGTCCAGAGACCTCAGGTTTCTGGCGGGCATTTGAGGGCAGCGCCCACAAATCATCAGGTCTGTGCCGCGCCGTCCACCGAGAGAATTTCGCCCGTGACATAGCTGGCCAGATCGCTGGCAAGGAACAGGAACGCATTGGCGACTTCCTGCGGCTCGCCCATGCGCTGGAGGGGAATCGGCGCGCAGATGCGCTTGACCATGTCCTCCGGCAGGTTGGCGACCATGTCCGTGCGGGTCACGCCGGGGGCGACCGCGTTCACGCGGATGTTGTCGCGCCCCAGCTCGCGCGCGAGACTGCGGGTCAAGCCGTTGACGGCGAATTTGCTGGTCGGATAGCCCACGCCGGAGGGCTGGCCGTAGATGCTGACCATCGAGCTGGTGTTGATGATCGCGCCGCCGCCCTGCGCCTTCATAATCGGCGCAACGGCGCGGCAGCCGTTGAACACGGCCGTCACATTCAAATCCATGATGTTTTTGAACGCGGCCGGGTCATACTGGTAGAGCGGCTCGCGCGCGGAAATGCCCGCGTTGTTCACCAGAATGTCGATGCGGCCAAAGGCCTCGGTGACCTTCGCCATGGCGGCTTCCACCGCGGCGTAATCGGTCAGGTCGGGCGCAAGACCCATGACGTCCCAATCCGGGTTTTCGGCCTTAAGCTTGGCCAGCGCCTTGTCCACCGTCTCCTGACGAGAGCCGAAGAGCGCGACGGACGCGCCGTTTTTGAGGAACGTTTCCACAACGGCAAAGCCGATGCCGCGGGTGCCGCCGGTCACGACCGCCTTCTTTCCTTCAAGCAGCATGAAAAATACGCCTCCTGTGCGCGGCCGGACGAAAAGCAAACGTCCGACCTATATAATAAGAAAATGATAGCATATTTTGGGCGAATGCGCAAGGCGCTGACGACAATTCCGCGCGCCGGTTTCAGGGGTGCTGGCGTTCGAGCTGCTCGACCTCCTGCATCCAGAGGATGCTCTGCGCGTCCGAGGGCATGCGCCAATCGCCGCGCGGGGAAAGGCTGACCGAACCGACCTTCGGGCCGTCCGGCATGGCGGAGCGCTTGAACTGCTGGGTGAAGAAGCGGCGGACGAACGTGCGCAGGGCGGCGAGAATCGCGTCGTCGGCGTATTGTCCGTCAAACGCGGCCTTGGCCAGTGGGTAGAGCTTGAGCGGGGACGCGCCGCTGTCCATCATGTGATAGAGGAAGAAATCGTGCAGGGCATACGCGCCCAAGGTGTCCTCCGTGCGCTGGGTCAGCTCGCCCGCCTTGGAGGGGATCAGCTCGGGGGAGATCGGCGTATCGAGGATATCCTCCACGACCGGGGCGATTTCGCCGCCGAGCTTTGCGCCCGCGTAGCGGACGAGATGCCGGATCAGCGTTTTGGGCACGGAGGCGCTCATGTTGTACATGCTCATTTGGTCGCCGTTGTAGGTGCACCAGCCCAGCGCCAGCTCGCTCAAATCGCCCGTGCCCAGCGCGAGGCCGCCGATCTGGTTGGCGACATCCATGATGATCTGCGTGCGTTCGCGTGCCTGCGAATTTTCGTAGGCGACGTCGTGAATTTCGGGATCCTGCCCGATATCCTCGAAGTGCTGCTCGACAGCCTTGACGATGGGGATGGTTCGGGTCGTGCAGCCGATCAGCGCCATCAGCCGGAGCGCGTTTTGCAGCGTGCGGCTGCCCGTGCCCATGCCGGGCATGGTGATGCCGACCAGCCCCTCCATCGGATAGCCCGCGCGGCGGAACGCATAGGCGGCGGCGAGCAGGGTGAGCGTCGAATCGAGGCCGCCGCTCACGCCGAGCACGGCGCGCCGGGTGTTCACCCGCTCCATGCGGGTCAGCAGGGCGGTGGTCTGAATCAGCAGGATTTCCTCCGTGCGCGCGTCCCGCTCCGCACCGGCGGGCACGAAGGGCAGGGGAGAGACGGCGCGCAGCAGGCGCTCGTCGGCATGCGCGGGCAGCTCAAAGCGCACGGCGCGCAGGGATTGCGGCGCATCTTCGGCGAAGGTGCGGCTCTGGCGGCGCTTGAAGCGCAGGCGCTCCACGTCCACATCCGCGACGGCGAAGGAGCTTTGGCGGGCGAAGCGCTCGTTTTCGGCGAGCAGGCGGCCGTTTTCGTAGACCCCGGCATAGCCGGAAAAGACCAGATCGGTGGTCGATTCGCCATAGCCCGCGCCCGCGTAGAGATAGCCGCACAGGCAGCGCGCGCTCTGCTGAGCGATCAGCTCGCAGCGGTAGCGGTGCTTGGTGACCAGCTCGTTGGAGGCGGAGGGGTTGACGATCATCAGCGCGCCGCCCATGCACAACCGCGCGGACGGCGGCGCGGGCACCCACAGATCCTCGCAAAGCTCGATGCCGAAGGAGAAGCGGCCGCCGTCAAAGACCAGATCCCCGCCGACGGGGACGCTTTGGCCGCAGAGCGTCATGCTCTCCGGCGCGGAAGCCCCCGGCTCAAACCAGCGCTTTTCATAAAACTCGCCGCTGTTTGGCAGATGCGCCTTGGGCACCACGCCGAGAATCCGCCCGCCGCAGACCGCCGCCGCGCAGTTATACAGCCTGCCGCCGATTTCCAGCGGAAGCCCGACGACGAACGCCGCGCGCACCGGCGCGTGGAGCAGCGTTTCAAGCGCTTGCAGACAGCCCGCCAGCAGCGGGGGATGGAGCAGCAGGTCGGCGCAGGTGTAGCCGCAGAGACAGAGCTCCGGAAAAACGCAAAGCTCGGCGCGCTGCTCGTCCGCCTGACGCAGCAGCGCGAGGATTTCCTGCGCGTTGGCCTGCGGATCGGCCAGATGGACGCGCGGCACGGCGGCCATCGCGCGGATCATGCCGGGAATATGAGCCATAAACAGAACTCCCTTCGGAAGAAAAGCTGAGATACTATATAGAATCAACCAACATGATAGCAAAGATGCGGTTAAATTTCAAGCGGCGAATCGGCGACAAAAACAGAAAAAAGAACGATTTTGCTTGACAGAACTCATCTGTTAGCCTTATAATAAACGGGTATCTGGAAAAAGAGAATCACGACGTGGAGAGTTGTCCGAGTGGTCGAAGGTGCAGCACTCGAAATTTTTGGAAGCTCCGGCCGTTTCGTCCGCTGAAAATGTCCGCCGCAC